>ERZ1504702.767-NODE-767-length-8458-cov-4.254790_pt1 | contig 8458 bp, 8 predicted proteins | sample MGYA00572394_ERZ1504702 | MGnify/ENA primary metagenome ERZ1504702 (study PRJEB39906, sample SAMEA3182051) | gut metagenome | biome: human; feature: gut; material: Stool; isolation source: human stools | place: Canada | collected 2012-03-07 ... | reverse complement strand
TAAAGTCTTTACCCCCTCCCGATAGATACGTTGTGCGTTTTCCGGTGTCGTGAACTCTTCAAACCCTCTCAGAATCCTGTCATAGACGCTTACTTCATAATTATAGAGCCCTTTTTTATGTTGTTGAAGTGGGTGGGGCTTATGTGGCAAGCCTCACGGAGCTGGTCTTTGGTGATTTTAAGCTGTTTCATTTCCTTTTCGAGGAATTCGCTGAACTCAGGATGGTTGGTAGCTAATCTGTAATGTTGCATAATAAAATTGTTTTTAGTTAATTATATAAAAATATATAAATCCCGTACCCATATAGTGGGTACGAAGAATATGGGTACAAAGGTATACCTTTGCAACAGTTTTTAAAACAATTTAAAATATAAATGCTATGAAAGCACATAAAACTACTCTTTCCGTACGGGAGCTGCAAAAGACCATAGGGCAGTGGAAAAGTCGGAAAATTACGGATTCCACCATTGCAAAGCTGTTGGAACTGATGTTGGGGATGACCGCCTACATGAATGAGGATGCGGTTTATCCTGTGGAGAATTTCTATGATATCAGCAAGGCGCTGAAGTTTAAGAACGCGCGGTATCTGGTGGAAGCGGTCAGGCTGAGCGGAGCGTTCGGCATCGTACCCGGCGACAATGTGTACGGGATGAGTTCGTTCTATTCCTACCTCTGGAAAGAGAAAGAAAAAACGGATGATTCCGCGGTAATTTTACCGGTAACTTTACCGGTAAAATTACCGCAGGAGGATATATATAATATATATACTATACAGGATAATAAGAATAATACATCCTCCGGAAGGATTTCTTCTGCGGAAAAAAGCCTGGAAGCCGCACGCAATTTCTTTCACCTCATCAACAAAAATCCGATGGATAAGATGCGGATTTTCACTCCGCTCATCGACGGCTTCCAGCAGAAGGAGGGACTGGCGCGCGAAGATGCCTGCGCCAACCTGGTGTACCTGGTGAACGAATTGCTGGTGCCTTACTTCGCAAGCCAGGAACGCTTTATGAAATCCACCCATGTAGGGCGGCTGTGCTGGCTGAGCAACCTGCTGAAATCCGCCGGCGGGCTGCGGATGCTGAAAGATGCCACGGATGCCGGAAGGCGGCAACGGGTACAGAACCTTGCCGACATGCGGAGCGAACAACGCAACAACCATCCGCTCTGCGAGTTTGAGTGGACGGATAAGGAAAGCGGCCTGCGCTTTTACGACGACCCGCTGGAAGGGATGGTGAACATACCGGACAATGCACCGCCCCGCCCGGGAGCGGGAGCGGAGTGGAACGTGCTGAGTGGAAAATGGGGGAGTTGTGAATTATAAATTATAAAATTTGGAGGATGAAGCCGTTTTATTATTTGAGTGATTTTCCCGAGCGTAGAAGAGCGGGGAAGAATTATATAGCAGAGTGTCCCAAGTGCGGGAAAAAACATCTTGCCATTTCGCGCGATACGGGATTGTACTGCTGCTTTTATGCGGGGTGCGACTTTCACGGGAAGCTGAAGGACTTCTGGACAGAGCGCAGAAGTACGGGATGGCAGGATGCCGGGAGTCCGGCGGGAGCTTCGCCGATGGCGAAGGGAAGTGCCGGGAAAGGAGAGCCGGGCGGTATGGCATCGGCAGGCTGAGGGAACGCTGCATTTGAGGTGTCGATGATTCCCGAAGACTACAAGCGGCTGTCGCCTGAGGTAATTGCCAAAATCAAACCGCTGACCGATGACCCGGAGACTTCCGATACCGGACAGCTTGCCGCCCGCCGTTATCTTGCCGATATGGGAATCTCATTGAAAACAGCCATCGACGCACGTATCGGCTGCCTGGTGCACCGCTGCTTCGGAGGCAAGGACAGCAAGGACGGAAAGGATAAAAAGAATGCTGCGGGGATGATGTACCAGTGCATCGCCTATGTGAACTATATCAACGGGCAGCCCGTCAACGTGAAGTACCGCTCGTGTGACGCCACTGCTTCCGGCTATACCAAATGCTGGAGCCAGGATTCGCCCACTACGCCTTGCCCGCCTTACAACATCGACTGTATCAACCCGCTGCTGATTGCCGAAGAGAATATTCCGCGCCTGATTGTCACCGAAGGGGAAAGGGATGTGCTGACGTTGCGCGAGGCGGGCTACCCGTATGTTATCAGCGTGCCCAACGGCGCGGCAAGCGACCTTTCCAAAGGTTTCGAGGCTTTCCGCCCCTGGCTGGACCGGGTACAGGAGCTGGTGATTTGCGGTGACAGCGACCTGCCCGGAAGGACGCTTGTGAAGCATCTTGCCGACTATTTCGGTACGCGATGCCTGTTCACCGTCCTGCCCGGTGGCTGCAAGGACATATCCGACGTGCTTGTGGCGTACGGCGCCGATGTGGTGCGCGAGATTATCGGCTCGGCATGTCCGCACCGTACATCGGACATCATCACCGTGAGCGAACGTGCGGATGAGATTATGAACGTGTTGAACGGCAATTACGACCACGGCTACGATGTGGGTTACGGTCCGCTTACCGACCGGGTGTTCCATCCAACCGACCAGGGCGGACTGATAATTGCCACCGGAAAGCCCAACAGCGGCAAGACGGATTTTCTGAACGACCTGACCTGCCGCCTCATGGCCAAGACGGGACGTAACGTGTGCTACCTCTCCTTTGAGGTTCCCGACAAGAACAAACACATGGCAAATCTTATCCGCCTGATGCTGGGCAAGGTGAACACGGCGGCATACACCCGCGAACAGTTGCAGCCCATCGTCTCTTTCCTGGACGGGCACATGGTGCACCTGGACCTGCACGAGGTTTCGCCCACGCCCGCCAACATCATAGAGCGCGCGGAGCGGGTGAAACGCGCCATGCCGCTGAAGTATCTCATCATCGACCCGTACCTCTTCATGGAAATGGAAACCGGACGCTACAACACGGAGACGCAGGCCATCAAGGGCATGCTGACGCAGATGCAGGCGTGGGGGCGTAACAACGGTGTCTGGGTGATTATCGTGGCGCATCCCCGCAGCCTGAAAAAACTGAACGGGAAGAACGAGCTGGAGGAGATAGATATGTACACCATTTCGGGCAGCGCCAACTGGGCGAACCTTGCCGATTTCATCTTTTCCATAAGCCGCATCGAGGAACCGGACAGGCGCTATACCCGGCTCGATATGCTGAAAGTGCGCGACCAGGATTTGTGCCGGACGGGAAGCGTGCTGTTTGTGAGGCAGCCGTGCGGGCGGTATGACGAACGGGAGTCGGAGGAGCAGATAATGACCGAGATGCAGGGGAAGGTTCTGGATAAGGACAGGCTGCCGTGGATGGGGCTGGTAACCCCGTGAGTTTGCTCTTGAAAGACCGGGTGTTTGCTCCTGGAATGCCTCATGTTTCAGGCTGGAATGCCCGGAGTTTCAGATGCAAACTCCGGGCATTCGGCTTTTAAACGCCTGGCTTTTCGGGGGCTACGGTTCTCCCAATGCTTCTACGATGACGTGCACCTGAATAGGAGTGTAGCACTTGGCATTGGGAAGCATGCCGGTGGCGGCAAGCTGTTCCAGAAGTCCGGGTTTGAAGGCTATCCAGCGGTTGAGCTTGCGGACGGCTGCCTTGGGCGTGATGCTGGGACTGTATAAGATTGCCAGCTCGCTTTTGCTGTAGCTGCGGGGGATGAAAGAGGATTTTTCCATGTTCTTTATTACTTGTTTTTATGATGTAAAGTTAGTGAAAATTAGTGGTTTGCGAAAGAAAAAAGGACAGTTTATTGCGTCGTAAGGTGTCATAAGTCGCAGAAAAACGCTTTATGGTGTGCAATGATGTGCGAAGGAGCGGAAAGGGGCGGAAGCGGGTGGGGAAGGTGCTATCTTTGTATCGCCGGTCAGAAGAAAGGGCCCCTTCGGATTGAGCGATGAATGATTTACAATTAACAATTAAAACTTAAAAATTATGGCAACAGCATTGGTGGTACGCGCACAGCGCTACAAGAAGATTGGCGACAAGACGTCTCCGTTGGTTTATATCCTGAAAAGAAAACCGCGCGACGCGAAGATGTATGATTTGAAACGCATCTCGGAAGAAATAGAGGCTTTGGGAGGTATGTCGGCAGAGGATGTGCTGCACGTGGGCAAGGCGATTGTGAGAAACATGCGCGAGAAGCTGACCGACGGCAACAGTGTCCGTCTGGATGATTTCGGAATTTTCCGCACTTCGTTTCACTGCATAGCAACGGAAAATCCCAAGGATTGTACGGTGAAGAATATTGACAAGGTGCGGATTAATTTCAAGGTCGCCACTACGCTCAGACTGGTGAACGACTCGGTTGCCACCACGAAGGGCGCACCCAACAACATTAATTTCGAGCTGGTGTCCGACGACAACAAGACATCGGGCGGTAGCGGCAACGGCGGCGGAAATGCCGGCGGTGAGGAAGAGAACCCGTTGGGATAAGGATAAGGTGTTTTGAATGATGAATTTTAAATTTTTAAATTGAAAAAAAGAAGTATGGGAAAAAGTAAAGGTTTTTGGGATACGATTTTGAAAGTGGTAATTGCAGTGGCTTCGGCTGTGCTGGGTGTGTTTGGTGCGAATGCGATGAACTATTAGGAGATGAGAGCGATTGACCTGATAGTAATCCATTGTAGCTCCACGCGCGAGAACTATGCGTTGACCGAACAGGCGCTGGAGGCTTCTCACAGGCTTATAGGGTTCGACGGAACGGGGTATCATTTCTATGTGCGGCGTGACGGAAGAGTCCTGGCTACCCGTCCGGTAAGCAAAGTGGGGGCGCATGTGCGGGGCTACAATGCTCACTCGATAGGCATCTGTTATGAAGGTGGGCTGGACCGTTACGGAAATCCGAAAGATACGAGGACAGAGTGGCAGCGACATTCGCTGAGTGTGCTGGTGGGAAAGTTATTACAGGAATATCCCGGTACATGTGTAGTGGGGCACAGGGACCTCAGTCCCGACCTGAACGGAAACGGGGAAGTGGAACCCATGGAGTGGACCAAGCAATGTCCCTGCTTTGATGTAGGGAAGGAATTCTGATAGCGGGATGCTGAAAAGGCTGTAGGGTGATAGTAAAATCATCGTACAGCCTTTTCTTCTTGTTGCCTCCTCTTCTGTATCTCTTTTGCCTTCTGTATTTCTTTTGTCTTTTTGTTCTTTTGTCCTTCCATTCCCTCCCCCTTTTTCTCGACAAATCCTATAGGTACATCCACATGCGCGCACCCTAACATATCCAGCCGCACAGCAACTTTACTTTTCCCGTTCACAGTGATAAGCTCTCCTTCGAGTCCGGCAAGCGGCCCTTTTATTACTTTCACAGCATCGCCGGGAGCCAGCGGGGCGCTGCACATTTCCACCGCTTCGGGACTGTAATCGAGCATGAAGCGGAACCGGTCCATCTGTTCGTCGGGGATGACGGCAGGGGTGCTTTCGCCGCGCAGTACCATATAGCGGCTGACCGCCTGCAGGCTCAGGGGGAGCGGCCGTTCCTGCGGAGTGACATGCACGAATATCATCATGGGAATCACAAGACGCTCTACCCGTTTGCGGCGGTCGCTCCACTGGCGAATCTCGCTTTGGACGGGCAGGTAGCACTCGATGCCCATAGCGGCAAGCCGTTGTGCAGTCTTTTTCTCAAGGCACGACTGTACATAGGCCACCAGCCATTGGCGGGGTGCTGTATTGTTTTTTGTTTCTATGTGATTCGTATTCTGCATTGTTTTTTACGTTCGGTTGGGTTAAAAAGTATGCCGGGCAGCAGCGCTCTGCTGCCACAGCATACAAGCAAACAAACAAAAAATAAGCCCGGAAACAAGGACAGCATTGCATGTAGAAGTTCCCCAGGCTTATGGGGTGAATATCTTATTTCGAATCAGAAGTATCGCCATAACCGTACCCGTAGCCATAGCCGTATTTCTTGCCGTAGCCGTAGTACCTGCCGTACTTGCCGTAGCCGTAATAGTAGCCGTACTTTTTCTTTTTCATGTCCAGGCCGTTGATAACAGTGCACAGACCGGGCAAACGCTTGTTGGCGTACAGCTCGTTGATGAGCTGGTAGTCGTTCTTATGCGTATAGTCGGCACGGCATACGTAAACGCTGATGTCGGCAACGCGTGCTATGAGCTGCGTGTCGGTGACCATGCCGATAGGGGCAGTGTCGAGCACGACATAGTCGTAGTCTTTTTTCAACAGTTCGATGGCATCGTCCAGGGATTTGCGTGCCAACAGTTCCGTGGGATTGGGCGGGATGGCTCCACCGGGCAGTACATGAAGATTGTCCGATACCTCGGAAGGCAGTATCATGGAACGCAAATCGGTACTTTGGGGAGCGGAGAGGAAACCGGTGATTCCCTTTTCCTTGTGGTGTATGCGGAAGACCTTGTTCAATCCCGGCTTGCGGATGTCGAGTCCCACGATGATGACCTTCTTGCCTAATAATGCCAGGCTGACAGCTAAATTGGATGCTATGAATGTTTTTCCTTCACCGCTCATGGTAGAGGTGACGAGAATGACTTTTCTGTCCGGGTCGCCCAACATGAAAAGCAGGTTGGTGCGCAGGCTACGGAAAGTTTCCGCCATGATGTCGTTGTCGTTTTCGCGGACGGCAATGGCGTGCTTGTCTTCCGAATCGTTCAAGGGAACATCGCCGATAATGGAGACATTGGTGAGTCTTTCAACGTCGGCGCGTCCTTCGATGCGGTAGCTCAGCAGGTTCAGTATGTAGATGATGGCAACCGGAATACCGAGACCGAGCACAAATGCCATCATGTAAATTTTTTTGCTTTGGGGAGATACGGGGAAATCATCTGCCAGCGCATCGTCGATGATTTTGGCGTTATTGGCGGTGGCGGCAAGTGCAATATTATTTTCCTCGCGTTTCTGCAGCAGCATGAGATAAAGTCCTGCCTTGATTTCCTGCTGGCGCTGGATGCTGACGAAGCGGCGTTCCTGGGCAGGAGCATTGCTGATGCGTCCGGCATACTTGCCTGCCTGGCGGTCGAGGTCGGCTTTGGTGATAAGCAGTCCTTTGCGTACACTGGCGATGGTTGTGAGGATGCCGGCACGCATGTCCTGTATGTTGCTGTCGAGACGGCGTACAACCGGGTTGCTTTCCGATGAGGTACGCAACAGACGGTTACGTTCCAGAATCAACGCATTGTATTGAGTGATGAGCCCCGATAGTGTTTCATCGTTCAGTCCTACATTGGCAGGAAGAGTGGTGGCTGCGTTCTCCGGTTTTTGAATATACTCGGAGAGGTATTGGACCAGATTGAGCTGGGTGCCGTTCTCTACGCAAAGCTTTTCGTAGGCAGACTGTTCGCTGACGGCAAGCTGGGCATCGCTGCTAAGGTCGGTAAGTCCTGCTTCGCGCTTGAAACTTTCCAGTTCCTGTTCCGTAGTGCCTAATTCCTGATTGATGACGGAGATGCGTTCATCGATGAAGCGGGCGGTGTTTTGTGCCACTTCATTTTTGTCGTTGTTGGCGTTTTTATTATAGATTTCAACAAGTTTGTTTATAAAGTCCTCGCCGCGTTTTTTATTCGTATTCTTTATCGATACGGTAACAACGGAAGTGGTCTTGCTGGTCGGTTCGATGGATAAAGCGCTTCGATATCCTTTGGCTATGGACAGTGGATTGACAATACTTACGTCTACACTGCCGCTACCGGTAATGGGGGCGGCGGGATTGGAAGTAAACGTGAGTGTACCTGCCTCTCCGGACAGAACAGCGGGCAGTTCCGTGAAATGCTTGTTGACGGTATTTCCATTGATGGTTGCCGTTACATCTATCCGCTTGTCGGACTGATAGTTGACGGTCAGTAGGATGGGGGCTTTAAGCCGTTCGGCATCTTCGGGCAGAAAATGTACGAGTACCGGAGAAGAACCGTACAAATCGGGCTTCTGGAATCTGCCTTCGCCGGAATAGCTGATGTACAGTTCCAATTCACTGACCACATCCTTGATAAGCGATTTGCTACGGAGAATTTCGATTTCATTATCGATATTCTGAGAAGAAGATATGATACCAAGGTCCTCAAAAGCGCTGAGGTCATTGCCGGTATTGCCTCCTTTCTTATTGTCCTTGATAATCATGGACGCACTTATGTTGTACACGGGAGTAATGGTCTTCAAATAGAGCCAGGCGCATACCAGACAGAAAATAACAGAGGCGATGAACCAGGGCCACCGGATGATGTATTTGAAAAGCATAGCCTGCCAGTTGGTCTTTTCTTCTTTTTCTTCGAACAAGTCGTCGTATATTTCTTCTTTCACGTCTGTAATTTTTTATTTTTGTTTGTTGAGGTTCAATTTCTCTTATTTTGTAATTGCGATAATAAGACTCGCCAGCGATACTAATGAGCCGATAACCGAGAACCAGATGGTGGTACTACTGCTGATATTGGACGTTTTTGCCTTGGTCTTATTAGGAGTGACATATAAAATATCATTCTGTTGCAGGTAGTAATAAGG
>ERZ1504702.759-NODE-759-length-8532-cov-2.546420_pt1 | contig 8532 bp, 6 predicted proteins | sample MGYA00572394_ERZ1504702 | MGnify/ENA primary metagenome ERZ1504702 (study PRJEB39906, sample SAMEA3182051) | gut metagenome | biome: human; feature: gut; material: Stool; isolation source: human stools | place: Canada | collected 2012-03-07 ... | reverse complement strand
CCCAAAGAGCGAACATCTTCTGTGCCGTCCCTCCTCCCGACAAAGCGAGGTTGAAAGGCAGGCCGTCATCTTTCCGGTCCATATACCGGACAAGCTCTCCGGTCATTGCCCGGAGGGCCTCTTTATCATCTTTAAAATTCTCTATGATCATAATCATCCTTTTTTATCATTGACAACTTTGGCAAGGGCAATCCTTCGGTGTCATCCCCAACTTGGCCTTTTCGATCGGGCCGTCTTCACCGGGGGCGTAGAAGAACAGGTTCTTCGCACCCTCCTCCTTCCAATGATGAAGGATCGGGTCGATCAGCCGCCAGCTTGCCTCCAAAGCGTCGCTACGGGCATACAAAGTCGAATCGCCCAACATGGCATCGAGCAACAGGCGTTCATAGGCATCGGGCAGATAGTTCTTCGAAAGCGAATCATAGCGAAAATCCATACCCACCTGCTTCACCGTGAAACCGGCTCCCGGCATTTTCAGACCAAACTTCAGCGTGATGCTCTCGTCCGGTTGGATACGGATAATCAGTTTGTTGCAGGAACCTCCCGAACATTGTCCGACGAAAAGCTGGTGAGGAGTAGACTTGAAGTTCACCACAATCTCCGAACTCTTTTCCGGTAATTTCTTCCCAGTAAAGATATAGAACGGGACATCGCTCCAGCGCCAGTTATCGATAAACATTTTCATAGCGACGTACGTCTCCGTAGTGGAGTCAGGCGCCACATTCTTCTCTTCCCGATAGCCGTCGTACTGGCCACGCACAATCAGGTTGTCCATATCATGCGTCTTATACGGACGCAAAGCGCGGAACACCTTCACGATCTCGTCACGGATCGGCTCCGGGTCAAACACCGAAGGCGACTCCATCGCCGTAAATGCCATCAGTTGCATCAGATGGTTCTGGATCATGTCGCGCAAAGCCCCCGCCCCGTCATAATATTTCCCGCGATTCTCCACGCCAAGTGTTTCCGAGGCACTGATCTCGATCGAGTCGATGTAATTACGGTTCCACAACGGTTCGAATATGCCGTTGGAGAAACGGAGAACCAGGATGTTCTGCACCGTCTCTTTCCCCAGATAATGGTCTATACGGTAAATTTCCTTCTCATCGAAGATATGGATGAGATGCTTGTTCAGACGTTCGGCCGATTCGAGGCTCGTTCCGAAAGGCTTCTCCACGATCACACGACGCCAGCCATCCTCGCTTCCGGCAACATTCATCCCGTTTTCTTTCAGGCAGGTCGGGATCAACTCGTACATCACCGGCGGCGTGGCAAGATAATAGATGATCTTGTCCGGCAACTGCTGCTCTTGCCGTAACTGATGGATACGATCTTTCAGTTTATGGTATCCGGCGGAATTAGTCGAATCGAACGCAAGGTAAAAAACACGGCGGAGGAAACTGTCCAGTTCGACATCGTCCACCTCCTTGTTCTTCAGGGATTCCCGGATATGCACCTTTTCGAAAGCGCGGTACTCGTCATCCGTATATTCCGTACGGGCCGCCCCCAAGATGCAGAAACGTTCCGGCAATAAGCCCCGAACGTGCAATTCGTAGAGCGAGGGCAAGAGCTTCCGCCCCGTCAGGTCGCCGGAAGCTCCGAATATGACTAATAATTGATTGCTTGGTGTTTTCATTTGCTTTTTTAATTTAATGATGTCAGAACTTTCCGAAAACCTCAAAAATCATTTTTTAAAGCAGCGGAACTCCCGAAAGCCCCAAAAATCATTTTCGAGGGTGGCAGAACTCTACGAAAGCTTCAAAAACTATTTTTGAGGTTTTCGGAAAGTTCCAAAACAGTAGAATCAGACGCTATACGTGCCCGAAACCGTATTGCCTCCTTCCCCAGTCCAATTGGTGTGGAAGAAATGACCACGTTCGCGATCGGTACGTTCATAAGTATGGGCTCCAAAATAGTCGCGTTGAGCCTGAATCATATTCGCTGCCGAATACAGCGTGCGCAACCCATCAAAATAGTTTAGAGCTGAACTCATGGCAGGCAGGGCGACACCGCTCAGCGCACCTTCGGCGACAACCCGGCGCCAGGCAGGAAGAGCCTCCTGTATCTTAGTGTGGAAAAAGTCATCGAAGAGCAGGTTTTCCAAGTCCGGGTCCTTCCGGTATGCCTCCGTGATCTTTTGCAGGAAGACGGAACGGATGATACACCCCTTACGCCAGATGCGGGCAATCGTCCCGTAATCCAAATCCCAACCATAATGCTCGGAAGCGTGGCGAAGCAAGGAGAATCCCTGTGCATAGGAAATCAGCTTGGCTGCGTATAGTGCCTGACGGACGTCTTCAATTGAAAGTTGAGCGTTGTCTGATAACTTTCCACTTTCCACTTTCAACTTTCCACTATAAAGGCTTGCCGCCTTTATTCGTTCGGGATACAAGGCCGAGAGCAAGCGGGCGTAAACCGCTTCGGTGATCAACGTCAGCGGATCATTCTCGTCCATCGCCGCGATCGCGCTCCATTTGCCGGTTCCCTTCTGTCCGGCGACATCCAATATCTTGTCGAGCAACGGTTTTCCGTCTTCGTCACGAAAACGCAGAATATTGGCGGTTATCTCGATCAGGAAACTATCCAATTCTCCTCCGTTCCATTCGTCAAAGACGACGGCCATCGCATCGTTGTCCAATCCTTTCCGGTTTTTCAACAGCGAATAGGCTTCGGAAATAAGCTGCATATCCCCATATTCGATGCCGTTGTGCACCATCTTCACAAAATGGCCGGCTCCCCCCGCTCCGATCCACTCGCAGCAAGGCGAACCATCGTCCAACTTGGCGGAAATTCCCTGCAAGATGTCTTTCACCAGCGGCCAAGCTTCCACCGAACCTCCGGGCATCACAGACGGGCCATGCAAGGCTCCCTCCTCTCCTCCCGAAATTCCGGTTCCAACGAAATAGATCCCTTTTTCCTCCAATTCCTTCACACGACGTTCCGTGTCGTGGAAGTCAGAATTGCCTCCGTCGATAATTACATCGCCAGACGAAAGGAAAGGGAGCAATTGCGAGATCAGCTCGTCTACAGGACGCCCCGCTTTGACCATCATCATGATGATATGAGGACTTTTCACCGAGTCGACCAATTGTTCGATCGAATGCGTTCCGATAAAACGTTTGCTTTTGCCCCGGCCATTGATAAAACGGTCTACGACTCCCTCTTCGCCGGGTACGCTCCGGTTATATACGGCAACCGTGAAACCTTTGCTCTCCATATTGAGCGCCAGGTTCTCGCCCATCACGGCAAGCCCGATCAATCCTATATTTGCTTTCATATTTCAGTTGTTTTTATGTTGAATTCTATTTAAGGAACATTCTTTTTAACCTAATTGTTCCCAATGAGCATCTATTTATTGCTTTGTTTTCTCTCTGGAAATCCGTCATTTCTCATAAACTTTAGATACATTTGAACTCACAAACCATCTGAAGCATTATAAGACGGATAAAATGAATAAAGCAATAATAGCCATCGACTCTTTTAAAGGCTGCCTGACCTCGGAAGAAGCCGGAAGTGCAGTAATGGAAGGTATCAAAACGATCTTTCCCGATTGCGAGACCTTGCTGTTTCCGATCGCCGACGGAGGCGAAGGAATGTTAGACATACTCACCTCCGCAACAAAAGGGAAATACCGGACCCTGCCGGCACACGGTCCTTTGATGGAGCTCGTGCAGGGACGGTACGGTATTTCGGGCGACGGGCAAACAGCTCTGATCGAGATGGCAGCCGTCAGCGGCTTGCCTTTGGTTCCCGAAGACAAAAGGAATCCGATGCTGACGACTACTTACGGGACGGGAGAACTGATTCTCGACGCCCTCGAACAAGGTTGCCGCCATTTTATCGTGGGCATAGGCGGCAGTGCCACCAACGATGCAGGGTTAGGTATGCTGCAAGCCTTAGGGTTCCGTTTCCTGGACAAGCGGGGAAATCTGTTGGGGACAGGAGGCAGGATCATGTCGCAGGTAGCCTCCATCGATACATCTGCCGTACATCCGGCTTTAAAGGAGGCCCGCTTCACGATTGCCTGCGATGTACGCAATCCCTTCTGCGGGTCTGACGGGGCGGCTTACGTCTTCGCTTCGCAAAAGGGAGCCGATGCCAAGATGGTCAAAGAACTGGATACCGGTATGCAGGCACTTTCACGGGTTATCCTGTCGACTACTGGCAAAGACATTTCGGATATCCCCGGAGCCGGGGCAGCCGGAGGAATGGGCGGAGGTTTCCTTGCGTTCCTGAATGCCGAGTTGAAACCGGGTATCCGCCTGATGCTCGACGTGCTGGACTTCGGTAAGAGAATAACGGGAGCCGACCTGATCTTTACCGGTGAAGGACGGGCTGATCGGCAAACAGTGATGGGGAAAGTGCCTTCCGGTATCTTGGAAGAGGCCCGGAAACAAAATATTCCCGTCATAGTACTTGCAGGAAGCATAGAAGATGCAGCTCAAATGAACCGGGCCGGCTTCCAGGGAATATTCTCGATCACACCCGGTCCAGTCACAATGGAGAAAGCGATGGAACCGGAATTTGCGAGAGAAAATATCCGCAGGCTGGTGACTCAGATTTGTTCGGTAATCCACCCGTTCGCCACGCGCTAAAACAAGAAAAATATGTACACGGAATATCAACCTTGCGGACTATTGTCGGCCTACATTGATAAATATTGGGTATTCAAAGGAAAAACCGAACTCGGCACGTACTTCAAAATATTGCCGGACGGTTGCTGCGACTTTATCTTTTCCATTGGAGACACTGCACAATGTGTCGGCACGAACCAGCCGGTCATGCAACCCTATCGTTGCTTCTTCGTCGGTCCGATGACTACTTTCTCGGAATTGGTCACGAACACGCCGAGCGTTCACATGCTGGGAGTCCGTTTCCATCCTTGCGGGTTAACCGCTTTCTGCAAACCGCCTCTCTCTGAATTTACGAACCAGAGGATAAGCTGCAACGACTTGACGCTTCTCTTTACAGACTCGTTTGCCGAATCATTATGTGAAGCACAGACTTTACAGCAGCAGATTTGCCTGATCGAACGGTTCCTTATCCACCGCCTGAAAGACAACTATGAGATTGATCCTCAGATCCCGTTCGCCGTGCAGCAGATTAATCGCTCGAAAGGGCGTCTCCCGATCCTGCAATTGATGGATGAAATCTGCATTTGCCAACGTCATTTCGAACGCAAATTCAAAGCATATACCGGCTATACTCCAAAAGAATACAGCCGGATCATGAAATTCAGAAACACCATCGACCTGCTGAAAAATTGCATACCGGACAACCTGCTTACGATTGCCGTTGAAGCGGGCTATTACGACCTCTCCCACTTCAATAAGGAAATCCGGCAGTTATCCGGCAATACACCGGCTTCTTTCCTCTCGATCCCTATCCCCGAAGATGTCTTGCTGACTTACCTGGAATGAAAAAGTCGTTTTTTTACAATAGAGCAGGGCAGTTCCACCCCTACATTTGCACGTAACTAATAAAACATTGAAATATGAAACTTATGAAAGAAAAAGCAGAACAGTTATTGCAACGTTGCGAGGTTGTGGTTATTACTTCCGTCAACGAAGAAGGGTATCCCCGCCCTGTCCCCATGAGCAAAATCAAATCGGAAGGATATTCCGTGGTCTGGATGGCAACCGGCAACGACTCTCTGAAAACGAAAGATTTCCGTCTGAATCCCAAAGCAGGCTTATGCTATAGCGAAAATGGCAATAGCGTGGCATTAACCGGAGAGGTAGAGGTAATTACCGATGCTGAAATAAAAAAGGAGCTCTGGCAGGAATGGTTTATCGCACACTTCCCGTTAGGACCGGCTGATCCGAATTATGTCCTGCTCAAATTCAAAGGACAAAAGGCTACGATCTGGATCGATGGGGTATTTATTCACGAATAGCCAGATTCAGATTAGAAATTCTTCTTCTCATCGATAATATATTCCGGACGTGCTTTGATCTCGTCAAACAAGATGCCGATATATTGCCCTAACACACCGACTGTCAGCAATTGAACGCCGCCAAAGAAAATAACGGAGGTCATGATGGAAGTCCAACCTGTTTCAGCATTGCTGAAGCCGTATATCTTGCCTAAAGTAAACCAGACGGCCAGCACGATGCCGACCAATACGGCGATAAAGCCCAAGCTTGTCGCCAGGCGCAACGGTTTCTTGGAGAAATAAAGCATAGCGGTGGTGGCAAACTTCCACATTTTGCTGAACGGGTATTTCGTTTCTCCGGCAATACGTGCCTCTCGTTCATAATAGAAAGGAACCTGCTTGAAGCCTACCCAGCTGATCAGTCCGCGAATATATTTTCCACGCTCCTGAAAACGGTCGAACTGATCCATCACCTTGCGGTCTATCAAGCGGAAATCGCCTGTATCTAACGGGAAATTCACATCACTCATGTAGTTCAGCATACGGTAAAAAGCCTTCGCCGTCACTTTCTTGAAAAGCCCTTCCCCTTCGCGGGACTTGCGGACGCAATAAACCACGTTCGCCTGCTCCTTTTCCTGCAATTCGAGAATGGATGGGATAAGTTCGGGAGGGTCCTGCATATCGGCATCCAGAATGACAGCCAAGTCGGCATCGCAATTGTTGATACCTGCCGTGACAGCCGGCTGATGTCCGAAGTTACGGGAGAAATGGATCACCTTCACCTGCGGATCGGAAGCCGCGATCTCGTCCAGCATCAGACGCGTCCGGTCTCTACTGCCGTCGTTGATATAGATAATTTCCGTTAAAACAGGGAGCTTATGCAACGCCTCCCGTGTACGCCGGTATGATTCGGCAATGACCAACTCCTCGTTATAACAAGGGACTATGACCGCAAGTTTCTTCATCTGCATTTAAGCTTTAAACGTATAAAACTTATTCATGATAAAATTAATCACCGTGTAAAAAGCCATTGCTATCAATTGGTTATAATATGGGTCGATCGACAGGTATGGATTCAGGACATACACTAAAAGCCCCAATTGCAACAGATAACACACTCCGAACACGACACCGAAACGGACGGCACTGCCGATCCATCCAGCCGAACTTCGGAATGTCCATTGCTTATTCCATATAAAACTATTCAATACGCCTGCTACATAACCGACCATATTCGAAACAACATCCGAACATCCGAACAACTTCATCATGATCCAGATGACAACGGCGGTTATCACCGTATTACTCACTCCCACTATACCATATTTAATGGCTTGCTTGACTGTTTCCTCCATTCTTTTTTATAATCTCTTCCACTTCCTCGGCCGACAACTCCTTCACATTCGTGATCGTGAAGACCTGCGAAAGAAAGTTTCCATACTGGTTACATTCGTTGATCACCTTGTCCAGCGCCTGCTTGATATCTGCCCGGACAGGGATCAGGAAAACCAGCTCCATATATTTTTCACCTATTGTCAACCGCTCGATTTCGCAACCCGCCTTTTCCAAGGAATAGGGGAATTCACGTTCAATCACTTTCTTCTGATACTCCAAGAACGGTTTCAGCTCATTCGCCAGGATCAGCACATAAAAACGCAACTTCTCCCCTTTTCCTCCCAAACCGGTAGAGATATAAATCTGCTTCTCGTCCGACAGTTCGGATTCCAGAGCGATACGGCTTTCCATCAAAGCCATATATGCCCAGTCTGCCACATCCGGATCCGGAGCCTGGGCATATTCTTCCAATATCCTGTATGCTTTTACCTGTCGTGAGGTCGCGAGCATAGACAATACATACTTCTTATGTTCCACAGTCGATTCGGGATCATCCAGACTATCCTCGAAAACCGAAAAATCCATTTTCGAGATATCCGGCTTATCCTGATCTTTCCTGATCTTTTCCGAGTATTTAAAATATTCCATCTGCCGTTCTACGGGTACACGCTGTTCTAATATATGGAAATGTCCGTCAATCTTACTAAAAGAGTCCCGGAACTTCTTGAAAATATCATTATCCTCTTTCATAAAGCCTGCTTTTTAGTTTTGTACATATCCAATAAACAAGAAACTAAGACAAATGTAAGGCTTTTTCGCGATAAATAACTTATAGCTGAGATAAAACGCACCAAAATTATTGCAACTTCCCCAGAACCGTTCTTGTTTTAGACTCCGACTCACGCCCCTGCATAAATAAGGAAGCCCAGGCCAATCACAAACAGGACGAACATTCCGGCATTCAGAAAATCCGAAGAACGTGGAGCTCTTCTGAATTCATGCCATATCAGAATCCCCCAAAGTGCGGATACAAGCGTCGCCCCCTGTCCCAAACCGTACGAAATGGCAGCTCCGGCCTTTTCAGAAGCGATCATACTAAAAGACTGCCCGATACACCAGATAACGCCTCCTAATATACCCACCAAGTGTGTCTTGGTATTCCCCTTGAAATAACCGGAGATAGAAACTGGTTCACCTTCCACCGGACGTTTCATAGCGATCGTATTAAACAGGAAATTACTAACAAACACGCCTAAAGAGAAGATAAACACAGCGGTATAAGGTGTCAGCTTGCCCAATGCGGGCTCTGCAAAATTATCCAG
>ERZ1504702.686-NODE-686-length-9318-cov-3.529850_pt1 | contig 9318 bp, 9 predicted proteins | sample MGYA00572394_ERZ1504702 | MGnify/ENA primary metagenome ERZ1504702 (study PRJEB39906, sample SAMEA3182051) | gut metagenome | biome: human; feature: gut; material: Stool; isolation source: human stools | place: Canada | collected 2012-03-07 ... | reverse complement strand
ACAACTATCTCCACCATTGTGTCGACCCGGACGGTGCCTTCCTCGTTATGGCCAAGACCAAGCGAGACGCTGCGGCTTTTTCCGGCAACCTCTCCAAACCCAAGTCGCCATGGCTCACAACAGCCTCAAACCGAAAATTCGACGGCATACAAGGTAAAACATTCAATTACGTCCTTGTCCTGGATGCCAATGCTTACAACACAAATGCTCCAAAACGTCAGAAGTCCCAAAACAAAACAATTAATCATCACAGGCATCATACTGATATTATCGACTCGTCCGACTTAGACGCTGCTGACCATTTCATTCTTAAACAAGGCGAAAACTACTTTATAATCGTCCACATCCGTAAAGGACAATTCAACATTGTCGGGCAACTCCAACTCCTGCCAATCTATATCCGCATACAATCTGTCCCTATCCTACGACTCTGGCAAGAACACCTCGTCCACAAAGACAACCTTTTAACTCTCAACGCCTCCCCTCCAAACGCCCCTCCGACTCTCCACTCTCTTTAGCGGTTGTCGACTCCGCCGCCCAAAGCCAAACCGTCGTCAAAGCGCACATTGACATTTTGGAAATAGCCTCGAAGTCACATATTTTGATTTTCCGACAAAAAGGTCTATCTTTGCGTTATAATCTTAGGAGGAAAGCTTAAATGGCAAAGATTTACCCTATAGGAGTTCAGAACTTTGCGACTCTTCGCGAAGACGGTTATACCTATGTTGATAAAACAGGATTTATCGAAAAACTTATAAAAAGTGGCAAATACTTTTTTCTAAGTCGTCCCCGTCGTTTCGGTAAATCCTTGCTTTTATCGACTATCGAGGCGTTCTATCTGGGGCGCAAAGACCTTTTCGATGGTCTTGCCATTAGCCATGCCGACCACGATTGGCAGCCTCACCCGGTCCTTCACATTGCTTTGAATGCCTGTGAGTATAATGATTCCGAAAGCCTCTTGGAAAAATTCGGCTATGAATTTTCTCGTTGGGAAAAACTATATGGCAATGAGATGGCCTCGGCACCACATGCCGAGCGTTTCCGTTTTATAATCGAGCAGGCATATGCACATACAGGGCGCAAGGTGGTGATACTCATCGACGAGTACGACAAACCGTTGCTCGATTCGGTGTATAATAAGGAACTTCAGGATACTTATCGTTCACAACTCAAGGCAATATATGGCAATCTCAAAAATTGTGACCGCTATATCGAGTTTGCCATGCTTACAGGGGTCTCACGTTTCGGTAAGCTGAGTATTTTTAGCGACTTGAACAATCTGAATGACATATCTCTTTCCGACGAGTATAGTGCAATATGCGGCATGACTGCCGGGGAAATAACTGCGAATTTTAGCGAAGGAATTCGCGAGTTTGCTGATAAAAACAGCATCTCGGTTGAGGAAACTTACGCTAAGTTTAAAGAGAATTATGATGGTTATCATTTCTCGCCCTCGTCGCCAGACATGTATAACCCGTTCAGTGTGCTTTGCGCTCTTGACGATAGTCGCATTGGTGCTTATTGGTTCTCAACCGGCACTCCGACGTTTCTAATCGACATGATACGTCGCATGGAGATTGATTTGCGCGACCTCGAACACATGCAGGCTGATATCAACGACCTTATGGATGCCTCATACGACCTGAGCAGCACTCTGCCCATAATGTATCAGAGCGGTTATCTCACTATTAAAAGCTATGACGGGCGCTTCGATACGGTCGCCCTTGGTTATCCCAATCGTGAAGTTGAGCGAGGTTTCCTCAACGGCCTGATGAAGATTTTTACCAATAGTAATTCTGGGCGGAGTGAATTTGATGTTAGCCGTTTTGTGCTTGATGTAGAGGCTGGCCGCGTTGATGATTTCATGTCCCGACTCCAGGCTCTCTTTAGTGGTTATCATTATGACCAAATGGATTTGGGGCATCTCGAACTCCATTACCGTAATGTAATCTATTTGGTTATGAAGTTAATGGGCTTTTATACCCATGCCGAGATGCAGACAGCTTCGGGACGTATTGACTTGGTGGTGGAAACGCCTGATTTTCTATATCTGTTTGAGTTCAAGGTTAACCAAAATGCTCAAAAAGCCATCGAACAAATCAACGGTCGAGATTATTTGATGCCGTTCCAGGCCGATGGTCGCAAAATAATCAAGGTAGGGGCAAATTTCGACGACTCTATCCGCTCTATATCAGCATGGCTTGTGGAGATGGAGGGATTAAAAACTTTTTTGTCCCTTTTGTCATTTTGTCTTTTTGTTTCCTCTTCTCGGCAACGGCGCCTGGAAAAGTCTCTCACTTTTTATAAATGGCTATTCCATACGAGATATACGATGCCACCAGCAGGGCGAGGAAATATTGATAGCCGTCGGCCATCTCGGCCGTCAGGAATATGGCCATCAGTGGTGCCTTGACCACGCCGGCCATCACCGCCGCCATGCCGACAAAGGCCATGTTAGAGGCCGGTAGGCCGAGGCCGAACGCCGTGTTGAGAAACGTGCCGAACAGGAAGCCAGCTATCGCGCCGGCAAATAAACACGGCGCAAAGTCTCCGGCAACACCGCCCCCCGAGTTCGACGAACACGCCGCAACCGGTTTGCATATCAATATTGCCGCCGTAATGGCTATCAGTAACCACGGCTTTGTGCCGAGTTCGGCAAATAGTCCGGCCTCGGTTAGTATGGCGTGGTGGCCGTTAATCAGCCTCGACAGCGACTCATAGCCTTCGCCATAGAGGGTAGGGAAGACAAAGATTAGCACCGCCAGCATGGCTCCCGACACGATGTTGCGGACTATGGGCCGGCGCAGCGATTCAAAGTATTTGCGCAGACCCGACATCACTCTGTTGTAATAAAGTGAATAGAGTCCGCAGAAGGCTCCGAGCAGCATGGCCCAGGGCATGATGTGTATGTCGAAAGGTATAGTCTGCTCGAAGTTTATATCGTATGTGCATCCGCTCAGCACGTATGCCGTCATTGCGGAGACTATGCACGATATGAACTGGGCCAGGACGGTGCTTGTCTTGAGTTCGAGGCGCAAAACCTCGAGGGTAAACAGCACTCCGCCTATCGGCGACTTGAAGATGCCGGCAATACCTGCCCCGGCGCCGCAACCGACGAGTATACGTATGGTTTCGGGCGACAGCCCGAGCCTACGCGCCACGCTGCCGCCGATTGCACCGCCCACGGTGGCTATCGGTCCCTCCGACCCTGCCGAGCCGCCGAAGCCGAGGGTCAGCGTGCTTGCTATCATGGGCGAGTAGATATATTTCTTGCCCAGGTTGTAGCGGCGCTCGCGCAGCCCTTGTTCGATGCGCTCTACGCCGTGCTCGATATTGCGGTGTATGATATAGCGTTGGTAGAGCCCTGTAAGTACGATGCCGGCAAGGGGATAGACAAGCAGGACGAGGTTGAAGTGCCCGGCAGAAAGATGACCCGTGAGAAGATTGGTGGTGTAGCCTATCATCGTTTTTAGCACGAAGGCTGCAAAACCGGCAAACAGGCCTATGACTACGGCTATGAGAATTACAAACACGTCCTCACCGCAACAGTCCTTTAACCGTTGCACCAGGCGGTCGAACCGACTGCCTTGCGGAGCATTTGCTGGTAAACTCATAAGGTCCTGAAATAAACTCTATAAACCTGCAAATCTGAAAAATAAACTCTTAAACTATAAGGTTTACAGTTTCAGACTATCCTTGCCTTGTATCCTTTTGATTTGAGGAATTGTAGTACGTCGTTTCGCCTGTCGCCCTGTATCAGTATTTCTCCCCCGCGTGCCGAACCCCCGGTGCCGAGCCTTTGTTTGAGTTCGGATGCAAGCCGGGCAACGGCTTCGTCGTCGATGGTAAAACCGCAGATTATAGTGGCAGTTTTGCCCGCCCGGCCCTTGCGCTCAAGCACTATGTCGAGGCGCGACTTTTCATTCAGTGTATTCTCGGACTCGGTTTTCTGCTCTGGTTCGGGTTCTGTGTCGGGGGCCATCGAGCCCATGAGTGCGCCGAGTTTGCTGCGCCAGTCTTCGCTTGCCATCAGTATATCAGTGAGTCGGGTTCTTCTATCAGTGAGTCGCCTCGTGCGGTGCTGAGGGCTGTGACAATAGCCACACGTGCCCGGTCGTCGAGCGGCACGTTGCGGATGAAAGACGCGGTCGAGTCGCTGTCGAGCGCGAAGGCGGCCTCGAGTGCGCGAGCCGCCATGGCGGTGTTGACTTCTTCGTCGGTCGAACTTTCTCCGAGGCGTGTGAGCAGCATCGACAGCCGGCATAGTTGGGCTACGTCGAGGTCGGCAAAACTTGGGCCCAGCATTATGCTGTCGGCTATGCTTTGGGCTTTGGCATAGCGCCCGTCGGCAAATGCCTTTTCGGCGATTTCGATAGGGGTGGCATTTGTGTCGTCGTCATGCGCGCACGACGAGGCACCAAAGCCGAGTGCGATAAATGCGATTACTACGTAAAACGCTGTTTTCATACATTAATTTTCAGAAGAGGGCGGGGTGGCTGTCGGTGTCGACGGCTCTGTTATTTCTTCTTTGAGGGTCTGGTGGTCGGCGTTCTGCCAGTCGGCCTCGCCGGGCTCGTCGGCATTGGCTTCGTCGATTTGGTACTGCTGTTCTACGTTGTCGCCGTTTACGCTGTCGACATGTGTGTTGTTGTCAACCCAGCCGATGTAGTAGAGGGTGGCTACGGCTATGGTGGCGACGATGATGCCGATGACTATCCAGACCCACAGGCCCGATGATTTTTTGTCTTGATACTGTGCCATTGTGATGCGTTTTTAATTTAAATAAAAACGCCCGGCGGTCACATATTGTTTACTTTGTCTACGAAGTCATACATCAGCAGCGCGGCCTGGGCGGCTTCGGCTCCCTTGTTGCCGAGTTTGCCGCCGGCGCGGTCGAGGGCGTCCTGTTCGGTGTCGACTGTCAGCACGCCGAAGATGATTGGTATGTCGCAATCGCTGTTGAGGAAGGCGTTGCCTTGTGTCACACTCTGGCATACGTAGTCGAAGTGAGGTGTGCCGCCGCGTATCACGCAGCCCAGTATGATGATGGCGTCATAATTGCCGGTGTCGACCAGCTTTGCCGCCGCGAATGTTAGTTCTACCGCGCCGGGTACTTCGAACACGTCAATCATGTCGTCTTCAATCCCGGCGGCTTTGAGGGTGTCTTGCGCCCCGGCGAGGAGTGCCTCGGTGATGTGGCTGTTCCAAAGGGTGCGAACTATGCCTACGCGCATGTCGCGCGCGATGGGAAACGGGGTGAGAGGTGCGTTATTGGGTGTTGACATTGTCGGGTTTCGTGGTATTTATTATGGTCATGAAATTTTTTGCCAGGGTTCGGTGAGGCTCTTTGCGGCGTTGGCGGCACTTGTGGCTGCGGCTCCGAGTATGGCCTGCCGCAGTTGCTCGTCGGGCGTTTCGAATACTTCGGGCTTGAGGTCGCGCCCGGCTATGGTGCCAACGATGCCTGCGATGGCGCCGGCGTTCCACAGCAGGGTGTTGCTGATGGCGGCGGTGATGCCCACGGTGGTCATGTCCTTGCCGGTGTAGTAGGTAATCGCATTACAGGTGTTGTCGATATTAATCAGTGAGCGGCAGTAGAAATCGATGTGGTCGTGATAGCATGTCTGCGGGTGCTTGACGCCGAATATCAGGTCGAGGTCTTTGTTTCGTGTCACTACCACGTGGGCCATCTCGAGATTTTCGAGGATTTGCGGCATCACGCGGGTGATGCGAGGCTCCTGCTGGGGTAGGAAGCCGGGTAGGTAGACCATTACGGCCTCGCGCTCGGCGGCGTGTTCGAGCAGTTTTGTCATGCGTTGGCGCATGCGCTTGTCGAGTGCATAGAAACCGCCGTAGAGCACGATGTCGCCCGGGTCGATACGCGGCCAGATGATATCGAAGGCTTCGTCGGGGTACGACTCGTAGCGTGTGAGCGACGGCATGGCGTTGGTACTGTCGCTGCCCGGGGCGACAAAGACGTTGAGGGCCGTGCGGCCTTCGGTAAAGCGGTCGACCGATTTTGTGTCGACACCGGCACTGGCCAGGAAATTTACCACGATATCGCCTACGGGGTCGGCCGAGGCTTCCGACGCCATGATGACTTCGAATTTATCACGAGCCAGCATGGCGGCGGCGTTGGCTATGCGGCCCCCGGGCATTGTGCCGAGAGGCCGTCCTTCGCTATCGAGTATTACGTTGAGCGAACATTCGCCGATACAGATTATTTTTTTCATATATTTTTAGCTCTTGCGGCCGCGCCGAGATAACCGCCGTGATGGCGTTTGGCGTAATCGCCGACTGTAAAGCCTATGCGTTTCATCGTGTTTACGACCAGTACGTCGCCTATAACAGTCATGACCGTGGTCGAGGTCGTCGGTGTCAGCCCCAGCGGGCATACCTCGGGGGCGTTGCCCGTAAAGAGGGCGATGTCGGCAGCTTTGGCAAGAGGGCTGTCGGGTGCCCCTGTGATGACTATCAGGGGGATATCTTCATAAAGGCCGTGGAGCAGGTCGACAAGCTCGATAATCTCGCGGGTCTTGCCGCTGTTCGATATCAGTAGCACGATGTCGTTGGGTTGCAGCACGCCTAAATCGCCATGCTGTGCTTCCGAGGGATGGAGGTTGACTGCCGGTGTGCCGGTCGACGAGAATGTCGTGGCTATGTTCATGGCTATCTGTCCGGCCTTGCCCATGCCGGCGGTTACGAGCTTGCCGCCACGGTGGTGAACTCTTTCTACAATCGCAGCCACGGCTGCTTCGTAAGCGGCTGTGACCGGGATGTTTAGGATAGCCTTGCTTTCGGCCTCAAGTATCTCGCGCATTGACTTTTCGACGTCCATGTATGCTCTGATGTTTTTGTTTGCGTCGACAAAATTAACTGAAAATATCTGCCCATGCAAATATGTTTGGCTAAATTTGTGTATCTTTGCATCAGAAAATACTTTACATTATGGCACAAAAACCTTCTACACCAAAAGGTACGCGCGATTTTTCTCCGCTCGAGATGTCGCGTCGCAACTATATATTCGATACTATTCGCCAGGTCTTCGGCCTGTTCGGTTACAGGCAGATTGAGACACCGGCTATGGAGAACCTCTCGACCCTGATGGGCAAATATGGCGAGGAGGGCGACAAGCTGCTCTTCAAAATCCTTAACTCGGGCGATTTCATGCGCGGCATCACTCCCGAGGCCCTTGCCGGTGACCCGGCTCCCCTGGCAGCAAAGCTGTGCGACCGTGGCCTGCGCTACGACCTCACGGTGCCGTTTGCCAGGTTTGTAGTGCAGCACCGCGACGAGTTGCAGATGCCCTTCAAACGTTTCCAAATACAGCCCGTATGGCGTGCCGACAGGCCGCAGAAGGGTCGCTACCGCGAGTTTTATCAGTGCGATGCCGACGTCGTAGGCTCTGACTCGCTGGTCAACGAAATAGAGCTGCTGCAGATTATCGACGAGGTCTTCCGCCGCCTCAGGGTGCGCGTGGCCATCAAGCTCAACAACCGCAAGGTACTCGCCGGCATTGCCGAGCTGATTGGCGAACCCGACAAGCTGATTGATATCACAGTCGCTATTGACAAGATTGACAAAATCGGCCTTGAGAATGTCGAATCCGAACTCGCCGAGCGCGGACTGTCGGCCGACGCTATCGCCAAACTACGTCCGCTCTTGCAGATTGACGGAACCACGGCCGAGCGTCTCGACAAACTTGCCGTGCTGCTTGCCCCGAGCGAAATCGGCACTCTCGGTGTTGAGGAATTAAAGACCGTCGTTGCCGGCACCGAAGGTCTCGGTATCGACGCCCGGCTCGACCTCGACGTGTCGCTGGCACGCGGCCTCAATTACTATACGGGCACCATTATCGAGGTCAAGGCCCTCGATACTGAGATGGGAAGCATCTCGGGCGGTGGCCGCTACGACAACCTTACAGGCGTATTCGGTATGCCGGGGCTGTCGGGTGTCGGTATCTCGTTTGGCGCTGACCGTATCTACGACGTACTCAACGCCCTCGACCTCTATCCCGACGAGACCGGCCGCACGACCCGCGTGGTCTTTGCCAACTTTGGCGAGGCCGAGGCAATGGCATCGATGCGCATTATCAAAAAACTTCGCGCCGCCGGCATCGCCGCCGAGATTTATCCCGACAATGCCAAGATGAAAAAGCAAATCGGCTATGCCAACGCCCTCGCCGTGCCCTATTTCGCAATGATAGGCGAGAGCGAACTTGCTGACGGCACCGTTTCGCTCAAGAATATGACCACCGGCGAACAGGCCACCGTCACCCCCGACCGCCTTATCGAAATTCTCGCTTAATACTTTCGTCCATACACAGCGAGGGGGCCGCGCCAAAATGCGGCCCCCTCATTGTATGTGTTAGGTCTGCGAATAAGTGTGGAATTCAGTTACAGCCTGAAATCCGGGTCTTATAGGCATCGACTTCTTCGGGAGTGGGATTAACGGCGACAACTATCCCGTCGGCATCTACAAGGAGTGTTTTCCCTCCGCTGTTGCCTGCACGATATTTCTGCCAGATACCGGCTTTGTCATTGAGCTCCACGAGATTAGTCCATGTGTATCCGTCGCGTTTAATGGCGGCTTTCATCGCGGATGTGTTGTCTAATTCCCGTGCGACACCGATAATGGTGAAACCATGAGACTTCCATTTTTCATAGACCGGAATCATGGAGATGGAATTCTTCCTACATGGACCGCACCATGATGCCCATAGGTCGACGAGGGCTACTTTTCCTTTTATCAGTTCGCTCAGGCGGTAGGTTGCCCCATCAAGATTCGGTGCTGTGAAGTCGGGAACCTTATAACCCGGAAGTGCGGCTCCGTCTCCAATAAATTCTTTTATAGCAAGGGCATAGGGATGATTGGGAAATAGAGAAGAGTATTTTTTTGTAAAAACTAAAAGATATTCGTCAAGGTCGGGAGAAACATTCTTCATAGCTTCATATATCCTGAGAAGCCCTAATAAAGAAGCGTCTTTTTTAACCATATCCATTTTCAGATTACGGAGTCTGACAACCATGGAATCAGCCATATCTTTGGCTTTCTGTCCTTGAGTGGTGAGCTCGATGCCTGCATCATAGATTTCCTGGAGTCTGCGTCGGGCATCGTTCTTGATGCTATCGCAGTTGCTTTCGGCTACAAGTTTATTCAAGGAGTAAACTTCCGGAGTATAATAAGCATGGACAGACTCAAGAGAGTCAGTGAGCCTGTTTACGCCGGAAGCGTCTATGAGGTTTTGGAGAGTATGTTTGTGTTCCTTATATCGCGATGTGAGGTCGCCACCTCCTTTCACAACAATGCCCTGTGGCG
>ERZ1504702.652-NODE-652-length-9718-cov-4.194453_pt1 | contig 9718 bp, 8 predicted proteins | sample MGYA00572394_ERZ1504702 | MGnify/ENA primary metagenome ERZ1504702 (study PRJEB39906, sample SAMEA3182051) | gut metagenome | biome: human; feature: gut; material: Stool; isolation source: human stools | place: Canada | collected 2012-03-07 ... | reverse complement strand
CGCTTATACCGTTCTGCACCACCTCGGCAGGCAGGCGGCCCTCGGCCTTCTTGACGCGGTTCTGTATGTCTACAGCCGCCAGCTCGGGGTCGACACCTATATCAAAAGTCACCAAGGCCGAAAAACCGCCGGAATTCGAACTCGACGAACTCATATATATCATGCCCGGAGTGCCGTTGAGTTCCTGCTCTATCGGGGTTGCCACAGCCTGGGTTACAGTCATGGCATCAGCGCCCGGATAAGAGGCACTAACCCTTACCACGGGAGGAACAATACGCGGGTACTGGTCGACAGGCAGCATGGCCAGGCCGATACAGCCCAATATTGTGATTACTATCGATATGACGATAGAAAACACCGGGTGGTCAAGGAAAAAATTACGTTTCATTGCTCAATGGTCTGAGTTGTTGATGTTGAATCGGTGGCCATGACCGGGCGCACCTTCATGCCGTGGCGCAGTTTGTGATAACCCTCGACAACGATGTTCTCGCCACGCGCGAGGCCGCGCTCTATTACGATATCATTGCCTATCTCGGGACCGGTCTCTACGAAACGGCGCTCGACCACGCTGTCGGGCTTTACGATATATACATAAGCAGCGCCTTTCTCTATCTCGAGAGCCTTGTTGGGCACCTCGATGGCGTTAGCCCTTACATCCATTAGTACTCGCACCTTGGTAAATTCGCCCGGCAGCAATATATGCGACGGGTTGGGCATCTCGGCACGGACTGAAAATGTGCCGGTAGCAGGGTCGACGAGCGGCGAGGCAAAATCGACAAGGCCACGATAGGGGTATGGGGAGCCGTCGGCAAGTGTGACGGTTACATACGGGTTCCACTCGCGGCTGTCGTCGTGCTGGCCGAGGTTGACATTGCGGTTTTTCAAAGACAGGTAGTCGAGTGCCGTCAACGAGAAGTCGACCAGCACGGTATCACTTTTGACAACCGTAGCCAGCAATGACTTGCCACCCGGCCCCACCAGCGTGCCGATATCGGCACTACGCTCCGATATATATCCTGAAATAGGGCTCGAGACTGTGGTGTAACTCAGGGTCAGGTCGGCCTGCGTCAGGTCGGCCTGGGCAACAGAAAGTTCGGCCTTCGCGCTCTCGTACGCAGCCTCGGCATTGTCGAGGTCGAGCTGCGAGGCCGCATTCTGCTCGTAGAGCGGCCTTATCCTCGCCAGGTCGCGCTCGGCCTTCTGGGCCTGCGCCTTGGCCTTGTTGAGTTGTGCACGCGCTTTCTCGGCCCGTGCCTGGTAGACTTTGCGGTCGATGACAAACAGGGTCTGGCCCTTGTCGATATGCGTGCCTTCCTCGAAATACATACGTTCGAGATAGCCCTCTACACGCGCACGGATTTCAACAAATTGCTGGGCGCGTATCCTCCCCACATATTCGCCATAGATATTCACATCGGCCTGATGCACCGGCTGCACCTCGACGACAGGCAACTGCACAGCCGACGGGCGTGGACGAAGCATGAAATACAATCCAAGGACCAACGCTATGGCGACAAACGATATTATCACAACGCTTATGATGCGTTTTTTACTTTTTCTTACATGCATGACGGATGAATTTTATACATATTCTATAAAACACATAAATTTTGATTTTAGTTTATCGGTCGGTCATTAAACAAACCAAATATAATCAATGTAAATTTACGACGCGACACAGTATGGGGCAAACGAATGGCAATAGACAGCGACATTTTGGCAACAAACGCCACAAAGGCAGTATAGAGCCACTAAAAGTCACAAAAAATTTTAGTTAAAAGCATTGTATATCGCAAAAAATTCGTATCTTTGCGGCTGATTTTAGCCCGGATGCGCCCTTATGGTGTCAAGGGCATCATTGTTAACTGATACAGCATGATTAAAATCACATTTCCTGATAACAGTGTCAAGGAATTTGAAGCCGGTGTCACGCCGCTCCAAATAGCCCAGTCTATATCTCCCCGTCTCGCCCGCGAGGTGCTTGCAGCAAGCATCAACGGCCAGGAGTGGGACCTTACACGCCCGGTCGACACCGACGCCTCTATAAAACTTTTCAAATGGGAAGACCCCGAGGGCAAGCATGCCTTCTGGCATAGCTCGGCACACCTCCTGGCCGAGGCCCTGCAAGAGCTTTATCCAGGTGTACGCTTCGGTATCGGCCCGGCAATCGAAAACGGTTTTTACTACGACATCGACCCGGGCGACAACAAGCTCACAAGCGACGACTTTGCCAAAATCGAGGCCAAGATGCTCGAGCTTGCAAAACAAGACCAGCAGATTGTTCGCCACGACATATCTAAAGCCGACGCATTGAAATTCTTCGGCGACAAGAACGAGGAATACAAATGCGAACTTATCTCCGAGCTCGAGGACGGCAGCATAAGCACCTATACCCAGGGCAATTTCACCGACCTCTGCCGTGGTCCGCACATCCCGTCGACAGCACCCATCAAGGCTGTAAAAATCACCTCGCTTGCCGGTGCCTTCTGGCGCGGCGACGAAAAGCGCAAACAGCTTGTGCGCGTCTACGGCATCACCTTCCCCAAGAAGGCAATGCTCGACGAATACCTCGCGCTGCTCGAAGAGGCAAAGAAACGCGACCACCGCAAGCTGGGCAAGGAAATGGAACTCTTCGCATTCTCGAGCAAAGTCGGTGCCGGCCTGCCTCTATGGCTACCCAAGGGAGCCGCTCTCCGCGACCGCCTCGAGCAGTTCCTGCGCAAAATCCAGAAACGCTACGGTTACCTTCAGGTAATCACCCCGCATATAGGCAACAAGCAGTTGTATGTAACGTCGGGCCACTATGCCAAATATGGCAAAGACTCCTTCCAGCCCATCCACACCCCCGAAGAGGGCGAGGAATACCTGCTCAAGCCGATGAACTGCCCCCACCACTGCGAAATCTTCCGCGCCCTGCCGCGCTCATACCGTGACCTGCCCCTGCGCCTGGCTGAGTTCGGCACAGTTTACCGCTACGAGCAGAGTGGAGAACTCCACGGGCTGACACGAGTACGCGGTTTTACGCAGGACGACGCGCACATCTTCTGCGCCCCCGAGCAAATCAAAGACGAGTTCTTAAAGGTAATGGACATCATCCTATATATCTTCAAGGCACTCAAATTTGAGAACTACGAGGCCCAGATATCGCTGCGCGACCCCGAGCACAAAGAAAAATACATCGGCAGCGACGAAAACTGGCACAAAGCCGAACAGGCAATCATCGAAGCCTGCGCCGAAAAAGGCATCAACGCCCGTACCGAACTCGGCGAGGCCGCATTCTACGGTCCCAAACTCGACTTCATGGTCAAGGACGCTATCGGCCGCCGCTGGCAGCTCGGCACCATACAGGTTGACTACAACCTGCCCGAGCGCTTCGAACTCGAATATACCGGTGCCGACAATGCCAAGCACCGCCCGGTGATGATACACCGCGCACCCTTCGGCTCGATGGAACGCTTCGTCGCCGTGCTGCTCGAACACACCGCCGGCCACTTCCCCCTGTGGCTCGCACCCGAACAGGCCGTCATCATCCCTGTCAGCGACAAATATCTCGACTATGCACGCAAGGTAGCGTCCGAACTCGAGGAAGCCGACATCCGTCTTGAAATCGACGACCGCAACGAAACTCTCGGCCGCAAAATACGCGACAACCAGCTACGCCGCATACCATATATGCTCATAGTTGGCGAAAAAGAAGCCGAAAATGGCGAAGTTTCGGTAAGAAAATCGGGTGAAGGTGACTTAGGTTCGATGAAAATTGCTAACTTTGCAGCGCATCTGACCCAAGAAGTCAACCAAATGATTAACCAATAAACCCCTGAATGGATAAAAAACCTTTTAACCCCGGGGCTCCCCGCCCCTCTGCCGGACAAGCTCCGCGCAACAACGGCCCGCAACGACGTGACCCACGCCAAGCCAAACAAGCCCCAAACAATATAAACGAGCACATACGTGCACGCGAAGTAAGGCTTGTCGGTGACAACGTAACGCCCGGCATATACTCCATTCAGGAAGCACGAAGGATAGCTGAAGACCTCGAGCTCGACCTTGTAGAGATTTCGGCCCAGGCCGACCCACCGGTATGCAAGGTGCTCGACTATCAGAAATACCTCTACCAGCAGAAGAAGAAAGCCAAGGAAATCAAGGCCAAGTCGACCAAGGTCGTCGTCAAAGAGATACGTTTCGGCCCCCAGACCGACGACCACGACTACAACTTCAAGCTCAAGCATGCCCAAGGCTTCTTGCAGGAAGGTGCAAAGGTCAAGGCATACGTATTCTTCAAAGGTCGCTCAATCCTCTTCAAAGAGCAAGGCGAGGTGCTGTTGCTGCGTTTCGCCAACGACCTCGAAGACTATGGCAAGGTAGAGCAAATGCCCGTGCTCGAAGGCAAGCGAATGATTATCATGATTTCGCCCAAGAAAAAATAAAGAAAGCTACGTGTAGCTCAATATACAACTCACTAAATTAACAAACAAACAAATGCCCAAGGTTAAGACTAACTCCGGTGCCAAAAAGAGGTTCGCCCTTACCGGATCAGGAAAGATCAAAAGAAAACATGCGTTCAAGAGCCACATCTTGACCAAGAAGACCAAAAAGCAGAAACGCAACCTTACCCACAGCGGACTTGTATCGCACGTGGATACCGCTGCCGTAAAATCGCTTCTCGGCCTGAAGTAAGCAACGAGTGTTTCTTTTCGACACCCCAACATTAGAATTTGTGATATTGTAACATTATTAACCGAGTGATTAGCCATCAAGAGCCGCCGCAGCGCCGGCGACCGCTAACATTCAAAAACATCTGAAACAATGCCAAGATCAGTCAACCACGTCGCATCGCGCGCACGCCGCAAAAAAATCCTCAAACTCACACGAGGCTACTTTGGCTGCCGCCGTAACGTATGGACCGTAGCCAAGAACACCTGGGAAAAAGGTCTTACCTACGCCTATCGCGACCGCAAAGACAAAAAACGCAACTTCCGTGCTCTTTGGATTCAGCGTATCAACGCTGCCGCCCGTATGCACGACCTCAGCTACTCTAAGCTGATGGGTCTGCTCCACAAAAACGGCATCGAAATGAACCGCAAAGTCCTCGCCGACCTCGCCCTCAACAACCCCGCAGCTTTCGCTGCCGTGGTAGAGAAGGTAAAGAACGCCTGAGCACAAGCGTAGACATTCTCTAAGCGCACCATCTCCGCATTGCGGCAATGGTGCGCTTTTGGTTTGTTTGTGCACATTTTTTGCTCGGTTTTTTACCCTGATTAAAGCAAAATTTATTACCTTTGCAGTGGCTAATAATGCCCCAAGACTGAAAACACATAATATATCCGTAAATAACCACGATTACAAACGTTATGAGTAAAGAAAAAAAATTCTTGACCTGCGACGGTAATCAGGCAGCCGCCCACGTGAGCTACATGTTCTCTGAGGTAGCCGCAATTTACCCGATTACCCCGTCGTCGACGATGGCCGAATACGTCGACGAGTGGTCTGCCGCTGGCCGCAAGAACATATTCGGAGAAACAGTACTGGTACAGGAAATGCAGTCGGAAGGCGGCGCCGCTGGTGCCGTGCACGGCTCACTCCAGGCCGGTGCCCTCACCACGACCTACACCGCATCGCAGGGTCTCCTGCTGATGATTCCAAACATGTACAAGATTGCCGGCGAACTCCTGCCGACCGTCTTCCATGTTTCGGCCCGTACCCTGGCTTCGCACGCACTATCAATCTTCGGTGACCACCAGGATGTGATGTCGGTGCGCCAGACCGGTTTTGCAATGCTGGCCGAAGGCTCCGTACAGGAGGTTATGGACCTCGCCGGCGTGGCACACCTGTCGACCATCAAGTCGAGCGTTCCCTTCGTCAACTTCTTCGACGGTTTCCGTACTTCTCACGAAATACAGAAAATCGAGGTAATGGAGCAGGATGACCTCGCCCCGCTTCTCGACCGTGAAGCCCTCGCCGCCTTCCGCAAACGCGCCCTCACCCCCGAGGCTCCCGTGGCACGCGGCATGGCCGAAAACGGCGACGTTTTCTTCCAGCATCGCGAAGCATGCAACCAGCATTACAACGCTGTGCCCGAAATCGTAGAAAACTACATGGCCGAGGTCAGCAAGATTTGCGGTCGTGAATATCACCTCTTCAACTACTATGGCGCACCCGACGCCGAGCGCGTAATCATCGCCATGGGTTCTGTAACCCAGGCTATCGAGGAAGCTATCGACAGCCTCGTGGCCAAAGGTGAGAAAGTCGGCCTCGTGGCAGTACACCTCTACCGCCCCTTCTCGGCCAAGCACTTCCTTGCTGCCGTTCCTGCCACAGCAAAACGCATCGCCGTGCTCGACCGTACCAAAGAACCCGGTGCAAACGGCGAACCCCTCTACCTCGACGTTAAAGAGTGCTTCTACGGCAAAGAAAATGCCCCCGTCATCGTCGGCGGTCGCTACGGCCTTGCCTCTAAAGACACCACACCCGCACAGATTCTTGCCGTATACGAGAACCTCGCACTTCCCGAGCCCAAAGACCACTTCACACTCGGTATCGTAGACGATGTGACTTTCACCTCGCTGCCACTGATGCCCGAAGTTGCCCTCGGCGACCCCAGCACTTTCGAAGCTAAATTCTTCGGTCTCGGTGCTGACGGTACTGTAGGTGCCAACAAGAACTCGGTAAAGATTATCGGTGACAACACCAACAAATACTGCCAGGCATACTTCGCCTACGACTCGAAGAAGTCGGGCGGCTTCACCTGCTCACACCTGCGTTTCGGCGACAAGCCCATCCGCTCAACCTACCTGGTAAACACGCCTAACTTCGTGGCATGCCACGTACAGGCATACCTGCGCATGTATGATGTGACACGCGGCCTTCGCGACGGCGGTACCTTCCTGCTCAACACAATCTGGGAAGGCGACGAACTTGTCAAGAACCTGCCCAACCACATCAAACGCTACTTCGCCGAGCACAATATCACCGTATATTATATCAACGCAACCAAGATTGCACAGGAAATCGGCCTTGGCAACCGCACCAACACCATTCTCCAGAGCGCATTCTTCCGCATCACCGAAGTCATCCCTGTAGACCTCGCCATAGAGCAGATGAAGAAATTCATCGTCAAGAGCTACGGCAAGAAGGGCCAGGACGTCGTTGACAAGAACAACATGGCCGTTGACCGTGGTGGCGAATACCACAAGCTCGACGTAGACCCCGCATGGGCTACCCTACCCGACGACCCCAAGGTTGACAACCACGACCCCGCCTTCATCAACGATATCGTGCGTCCTATCAATGCCCAGAATGGCGACCTGCTCCACGTGAGCGCGTTTACCGCCAACCCCGACGGCACATGGGAACAGGGCACTGCCGCATACGAAAAACGCGGTGTTGCCGCATTCGTGCCCGAATGGCTCGAAGAAAACTGTATACAGTGTAACAAGTGTGCATACGTATGCCCCCACGCAGCTATCCGTCCGTTCGTGCTCGACGAACACGAAGTCGAAGGTTCGCCCATGGGCGAGGCCGGCACTATCCCTGCCCTTGGCCCGTCGTTCAAGGGTATGCGCTTCATCCAGGCTGTCGACGTGCTCGACTGTCTCGGTTGCGGCAACTGTGTAGACGTATGCCCCGGCAAGAAGGGCGTCAAGGCACTGCAGATGAAACCCCTCGAGAGCCAGCTTGCACACCAGGCCGACTGGACATACTGCATCGACCACGTGGCTTCGAAACAGTCGCTCGTCGACATCAAGCAGAATGTCAAGAACAGCCAGTTCGCACAGCCCCTCTTCGAGTTCTCGGGCGCATGCTCGGGCTGCGGCGAGACACCGTATGTAAAACTCATCAGCCAGCTCTTCGGTGACCACGAGATGGTAGCCAACGCCACAGGTTGCTCGTCAATCTACTCGGGCTCGGTTCCCTCTACCCCCTACACCACCAATGCTGCCGGCCACGGCCCCGCATGGGCTAACTCGCTCTTCGAAGACTTCGCAGAGTTCGGCCTCGGCATGAAGATTGCCACCAAGAAGGTGCGCGAACGTGTGGGCGCGTTCATGCAGCAGATGCTCACTTGCGATTGCTGCAACGACCAGATGAAGGCCCTTGCACAGCAGTGGCTCGACAACTCGATGAATCCTGCCGTAACCCGCGAGGTTGCCGACAAACTCGTGCCCCTCTGCGAGGTATGCAACTGCGCCACCTGCCAGGGCCTGCTCGAGCTTAAGGGCTTTATCGCCGCCCGTTCGCAGTGGATTATCGCCGGTGACGGTGCCGCATACGATATCGGCTTCGGCGGTCTCGACCATGTGCTTGCCACTGGCGAGAATGTCAACATCCTCGTCCTCGACACCGAAGTTTACTCTAACACCGGCGGCCAGTCGTCGAAGGCTACACCTCTCGGCGCAATCGCCAAGTTCGCATCGGCCGGCAAACGCATCCGCAAGAAAGACCTCGGCCTCATCGCCACAACCTACGGCTACGTATATGTTGCCCAGGTTGCCATGGGCGCCGACCAAGCCCAGACCCTCAAGGCTATCCGCGAGGCAGAGGCATACGACGGCCCGTCGCTGATTATCGCATACTCGCCCTGTATCAACCATGGTATCAAGGCCGGTATGGGTCACAGCCAGCACGAAGAAGAACGCGCTGTTGAATGTGGCTACTGGCACCTGTGGCGCTACAACCCCGATGCCGAGACCAAGGGAGAGAACCCCTTCACCCTCGACAGCAAGGCCCCGAACTGGGACAACTTCGACCAGTTCCTCCTGGGCGAGGTACGCTACGCAACCGTACAGAAGCAGTATCCTGCCGAAGCAGCCGAACTCTTCGCTGCCGCCAAGGCTAACGCACAGTGGCGTTACAACAACTATCTGCGTCTTTCGCAGCAGCAGTGGGGTGCCGACCCGATTATCAAACCCCTTGAGGACAAAAACGAAAAACTCTAACGTTCTCTAATAAAACTCAGACGCCCGGCAGACAATTAGTCTACCGGGCGTTTTTTATGTGATGAAACTCAATAATCAGCAGTAAAATTTACGATGTTTTATGGCATGTATGACTACCAGGACGAGGAATACGAAACCAAGCTTGCCATGCAGGCCTCCAATGCCACCGTGGGCATACGAAACAAACCAATGAGCTGTGGCAATAATGGCCGAAACGATGACGAGCAGACCGAATAGCGACATCCATCTAAGGAGATTGCGCTTCCCAAAAAGTTTCTTTAGCCATTCGCTCCGTCTAAAATGCAAGTAGATATGCCAGCAAATCAAGGTAATGAACAAAATGGCGATAACCATGTGGACCCACACCCACGCGCGCGAGGTGCCCCCGGTAGCTTCGAGCTGTATGCTCGAGGCTGTTATCAAAACCGTAGTTACGAGTAACAGCCAGCCGCATAGTTTGAACTTAAGTTTGAGGTTCATTTGACACCTTTGTTTAGAGTGAATATCTCTTGAGGACATACTGCCACACATTTACCACAACCAATGCAATCTTCGGGGTTACTGACACGCACGTGACGATGCCATAAAAACCTGACCTTTCCCAAAACATCTCGAGGGCACGCCTCGACACACTTCCAACACGCGATGCAATCGTGCGAAGAAGTTGCTGTAAGGAACTTTGTGACCTTTATAGGACGATTTCTTGTATTCTTCATACTCTTATATTTTTCCGATGCAAAATTACATCAAAATATAAGGGCGCAAAATGCCATGTCTAAGGG
>ERZ1504702.613-NODE-613-length-10256-cov-3.523772_pt1 | contig 10256 bp, 7 predicted proteins | sample MGYA00572394_ERZ1504702 | MGnify/ENA primary metagenome ERZ1504702 (study PRJEB39906, sample SAMEA3182051) | gut metagenome | biome: human; feature: gut; material: Stool; isolation source: human stools | place: Canada | collected 2012-03-07 ... | reverse complement strand
TCCCGCACCTGATAGGGATGCTTTTCAAAAGGCGACAGCTTGTCCGGCGGGAGCTGCGAAATAAACTCCTTCACCATACCGTCCCTCCCTCCGAAAGCGCAGCGGACACGTTCACATGGTAGTGAAGGTCGGAGCCGTGATAGTGGTAGTCCGCGTCAAAGGAATGGAGCCAACCGGCATTTTGCACATTCGCGTTTTCCCTCTCTTTTTCGGCCTGTAACCCTTGCAGCGCAAGGCTTTTTCGTACTTGTGGCCCTTGGGCTTCCACGGTCGGCACAGAGGAGCTGGGGCATCTTGAGATGGTCGGCACCATCGTCCACCAGCTCACGCGGAACCTCACGGTAGATCAGATCAAGGAGGCCGGCTTCGATACCTATTTTGTCGACCACACGACCGGCGTGTTCCCGCAGTTCGCCTCCGGCTATCCGTGGTCGGCGGCGACAATGCAGGTCACGGGCGATACCATTGCCGACCTCACCGAGGACCTCGCCGCCGAGCAGAAGGCGCGCGTGACCTACGATAACATCCTGCGCCTTTCCGACGATCCCGACGTCAACGACGTCATCAAGTTCCTGCGTGCGCGCGAGATCGTGCACTTCCAGCGCTTCGGCGAGGGGCTGCGGCTTGCCAAGGAAAAGCTCGACGAGAAGAACGTCTACTTCGTCAACCCCAGCTTCGACCGATAAAGGAACGGGAGGGCGTCCCTGCGGACGTCCTCCCGATGTCATGCCTTTTGCGTGAGCAGCTCCGCGAGCCGCCTGCGCTTCGTGCGCTGGTCGCCCTCGATGTGGAGCTTGGAATAGATCTGGTTTACATATTGCTTGACGCTTCCCTCGGAGAGAAACAGCTTTTCCGCGATCTCCCGGTTCGTCAGCCGCTGTGCCATCAGGCCGACCAGCGCATATTCCCGCTCCGTCAGCGCGGTGAACGCTGCGGGGCGGACCGTCCCGCTCTGCCGCCGCTCCCCTGCCTCGCCCAGCGCGAGCACCCGCGCCGTGAGCGCGGTCTGCGGTCCTGCGGCAAGCAGCGGCTTGAGATAGCGGTAGTTCTCCGCAAACGGCATCACGATACCGTCCGGTGCGGCGTCGGCAAGCGCCTGCACCAGCAGCGTCTCGGCTTCCCCGCGCTTGCCCAGCCGCTCATAGGCCGACGCGGTCTGAAGGCGAACGTGCAGCGCGACGAGCGCATAGTGCATCCCCTCGCACAGGGCGAGCAGACCTTCGCTGCGGCCGATCACCTTGGCGTAAGCGCCCTGGGCAAGATACACCTGATTTTCGATCATCTCGATCATCGGCCGGCCCGGCGCGAGGATGCTGACCGAGGCGAGGCGGTGCTCGGCAAAGACCTCCGGAATTTGTTCCATCTCGCCCGACAGGGCGTGGCAGTAGGCGCTGACGGCGTTCCAGAGGTTGAGCCACGAGGCGTTGTGGTGCCGCAGCAGCTCCGTGCGGCGCTCGGCAAAGCTGCGGTGCGGCCCGACCTCCGTGTACCGGGAGAGGCGCTGCGCGAGGAAGTCGCAGCAGAGCGCCATATTCTCCTGCCCGTTGCCCTCGATCTGCGCATAGGCGCTCTCCAGCGCGATGTGCGCGTCGGTGAAGCGTCCCTGCACAAAGGCGGCCTCGGCGCGCATGATGGTCTCCGCGCCCTGACCGTGACCGTTGGTGATCTTATAGTAGTGCGGCATACATTCGGCCATCTCGGCAAGCTCGCCCGCAAGCTCGCCCGGGGCTCGGTAGAACATCATCAGCACGGACGGCGAGCCGAAGGTCCAGCCGCCGCCCGAGCGGATGCTGATGGCGGGACGGGACATCTGCGCGCTGGCACTGCGGTGCAGACGGCTCATGGCGCTGATGTCGTTATAGCAGAGAAAGCTCATGATAAGGTCGCATTCGCCCAGCAGGTTGCCGCGCTCCTCCGCGGGCAGCTCGGGATGCTCCTCCAGTGCGGCGAGCAGGAGCGCCTTGAGCTCCAGCATTTTCGGGATATTGCGCCAGTTGAACATACTGCGCATCAGCACCAGAAGCGCGAACGGGTGCGCCTTCAGAGCATCGGCGGGACATTCGTCGAGAGCGGCCGGCACCTCCGACGGGGGCAGCGACGCGAGCAGGATGCCCGCATCCTCCTGCACCACGCGCAGCAGCGCGTCGTAGTCCCCGCAGCGCCGGTAGGCCGCCATGGCGTGAAGATACTGCCCTCGCCCCTCGTACCATGCGCCGTAGCGCTCCCGGCAGCGCCGCTGCGTCTCCGCGTCCAGCGTCCGGAAGGTGCGCTCCGCACATTCCTTCATCATGTGGTGGAAGCGGTAGGTCACGCCGTCCGGCAGACGCTTGACAAAGGCGTTCTGCGCGGTCAGCACGGCGAGCAGCTCCTCCGCGTCGGCGTCCCCGGTGACAAAGCGCGCCATTTCCGCGGTAAATTCGTCGGCAAGACCCATCACCGCGAGAAATTCCTGCTGCCGCTGCGGCAGAGGCTCGATCATGGCGGCGGTGAACATGGTGAAAATATCGGAATCGCGTTCGGGCAGCGCCCCATGCTCGGAGAGCGTCCGCAGGTTCAGGTAGACGGCGGAGAACCAGCCCTCGCTGGAGTAGAGCAGCGATTCCGCCTGCGCGTCGGAAAGCTCCGTGCCGCAGCGGTGCGCGTAAACGGCCAGCTCCGTATGGTTCAGCCGCAGCTGCTCTGTGCCGAGCCGGTAGACCCTCGCCCCCAGCCGGACGATCTCTGCGGCGGGCAGAAAGCGGTCGCGGCTGGCGATGATCAGGTGGACGTTGGCGGGCAGGCGGCCCGCAAGCATACAGAGAAAGGCGGTCACGCGTTGGTCTGTGAGCAGGTGAAAATCGTCGATGAACAGATAGCAGGGCGTTTCCCCCGCCAGCTCATGGCAGAGATCGTCCGCCAGCAGCCCGCCGCCGGCGGCGTCCGTGGGACAGGCATACTCCCGCAGCAGGTCGATGCCCGCGCGGGCAAAGGCGTCCTGCGCGCTCCGCCAGAAGATCGCAAGATTGTCGGAATACACGCTGATGCGGACGACGCGCAGCGGCCCGGCCTTTGCGCGCTCCTCCAGATACCAGTTCACCGCGGTGGTCTTTCCGTAGCCCATCGGGGCGACCACGGTGGTCAGCGCGCAGCGGGAGATCGGCCGCAGGCTCTCCTGCAGCCGCTCGGATATGTAGATGGTGTTCAGCTTCCACTTTGGCTTCGGCATGGCGCTTCCTCCGTGCGGCGATGTGCTCTGAGCATATTTTATACGAAAACCGGCCCGCTCGCAAGCGGCAAAAAGAAAAGAGGAATGCGCGGCATCCCTCTTTTCTTCTCTGCTGTTTTATGCGTTGATGGCCTCGTCATAGACGGTGCTCGCGGTAGGATAACTCGCCAGGAGCTTATCGCGGAAGGTGTTGACCAGCTCCTCGCTTCCGTACACGGAAAATACGCTCTGCCCGACTGTGACGATGACCAGCTTATCCGGGAAGCCGCACATCCAGTGCTTGGCCTGAATGGTCGTGCGCAGGTCGTCCGCGAGCCTGGCGACGTTGTTCGCGTCGGCGACGTGGAACGCGCCGCAGGTGAAGGTGTTCAGATTCATCATGTGAACGAGCGAGGCGGCGCTGTCGATGAGCGAAGCGTCGTCCGCCGGGAAGGTGAGCAGATAGCTGAGGCTGTCGGCATTGCTCACGTCGAAGCTGCCGGGCGCGCCGTCTACGGCGTGCTCGGAATCCCCTCCGGCGGCAGGGAACTTTTCTTCATCGCTGTATGTATTCCAGATCGCATTGAGGATCGTCAGCGCGTCGTCGACAGCCGCGGCGGGCTTATTCACCGCCGGGTCCTCGGGCTCGGGCGTCTCGGTCGGCGGCTCTGCGCTCGTTCCCTCCGCAGGCTTTTCAGCCGGCTTGGACTCGGGCTTCTGCTCGGGCTGCTTGGCAGGCTCCTGCTTGGGCTTGCTGTTGTCAGCCGGCTGCGTCTGCTCCGGCTTGCTGTCCGCCGGCTCCTGCTCTGCCGGCTGCGTCTGCTCGGGCTGCTCCGGCTCGTCGGGCGTCCCGGTCGTTCCGCCGGACTGCTCCTCTCCGCCGCCCTGCTCCTGCGAAGGCACGTTGCCATCGTCGGTCGGCGCGGCGTCCTTGCTGCCGCAGGCGGCGAGAGACAGCAGCATCGTGAGGATGAGAATGAGGGAAAGCGTTCGTTTCATGCGAATGGTTCTCCTTGATAGATCGTTCTTTTGACCGCGTGCCGCGGCCCTGCATGAATAGACGAAGGAAAGCAGAAAAAGTTCCGGATTTTTCGATGTTTTTTTTTCGGGCGCGTTTTGCTCAGCCCACGCGCAGCTCGTAGTTGACGATATCGAGGTAGCGGCCGAATTTCAGCCCCACCTCATGCAGGGTGCCGGAGTAGGTGAAGCCGAATTTCTCGTGCAGGCGGACGCTGGCCGCGTTGCCGCCCGCGATGACGGAAACGACCGTGTGCGTGTCCGCGTCCTCGCGCGCCAGACGAAGAACGGCCTCCATCAGCGCGCTCGCAATGCCGCGGCCGCGGCTCTCGGGCGCGACGTAAACGGAAAGCTCAACGGTTTGCAGATAGGCGTCGAAGTCGCGGTAGGGCGAGAGCGAGGCGTAGCCGAGGACCTTACCGTCCTCCTCCGCCACGAGCAGCGGATGGTTGCCGGTGTTGTGCGCGGCGAACCACGCCTCCCCCGCCGCGCCCGCGCGGGGCTCTACGTCGAAGGTCGCCGTGCCGTTTTTCACCTCGTAGTTGTAAATGTCGAGCATCGCGGAAAGATCGCGGCGCTCTGCCGTGCGAATGTTCATCAAATGCTCTCCTTTTCAGGAAAACAGGCCGAGCTGTCCGCCGCTTTCGCCGTTTTCCGGATCATCTTCGGCCTTGCCGCCGAGCAGCGCCAGAAATTCGTCCTCCGTGAGCACCGGAACGCCCAGCTCCTGCGCCTTGCGCAGCTTGCTTCCGGCGGCCTCTCCGGCGACCACATAGCTCGTCTTTTTGGAGACGGAGCCGGCGGCCTTGCCGCCGTGGTCAGCGATGAGCGCCTCGGCCTCGTCGCGCGTGAAGCGCGTGAGCGAGCCGGTGAGCACAAAGGTCTTGCCCGCAAAGCGCAGATCCTGCGGGGCTTCCGTGCTGGTCATGTTGACGCCTGCGTTTTTCAGGCTTTCGATGAGGTCGCGGGACTGCCCGTCCGCGAACCAGCGCTGCAGGAACTGCGCGGTGATCTCGCCGATGTCATCCACGGCGGTCAGCTCTTCGACCGTGGCGTTCATCAGCGCGTCCATCGAGCCGAAGCGCTGCGCGAGCACACGCGCGGCCTTTGTGCCGATCTGGCGGATGCCAAGGGCGCAGAGCAGCTTGGAAAGATCGTTCTGCTTGGAGCGATCAATGGCGGCGACGGCGTTCTGCGCGCTCTTGAGGCCCATGCGGTCGAGCTGCGCAAGCGTTTGCACGTCGAGACTGTAAAGGTCGGACGCCTTGCGGACAAGTCCGGCGTTCACCAGCTGCTCGAGCAGCGCGGGGCCGACGCCGTCAATGTCCATCGCCTCGCGCGAGGTGAAGTGTGTGAGGTTGCGCAGCAGCTGCGCGGGACACTCCGCGCCCGTGCAGCGCGTGGCGCTCTCGCCCTCGGCGCGGTAGACCGGCGCGCCGCAGACCGGACAGCGGTCCGGCAGACGGTAGGGCTGCGTGCCGTCGGGACGCTTGTCCTTCAGCACGCGCACGACCTCGGGAATGATCTCGCCCGCCTTGCGCACCACGATGGCGTCGCCGATGCGGATGTCCTTCTCGTCGATGAAGTCCTGGTTGTGGAGCGTCGCGTTCGTGACGGTCGTTCCGGCCAGATGCACCGGCTCAAAGACCGCCTTCGGCGTCAGCACGCCCGTGCGGCCCACCTGCACGACGATGTCCGTCACGCGGGTCTCCTTCTCCTCGGGAGGGTACTTGTAGGCGATGGCCCAGCGCGGGACCTTGCTCGTTGAGCCGAGAATTTCCCGGTCTGTAAGGCTATTCAGCTTTACAACTGCGCCGTCCATATCGTAGGGCAGCTCCGCGCGCTCCTCGCCGAGACGGCGGATCTCCGCGAGCGCGTCCTGCACGTTGTCGACCACCTTGTTGCCGATGACCTTGAATTTCTGCGTGCGCAGATAAGCAAGCGTCTCGGCGTGGGTCGTGAAGGTCCGTCCCTCGGCGAGCTGGAGGTTGAAAACGGCAATATCCAGCCGGCGCTTCGCCGCGATCCTCGGGTCAAGCTGGCGCAGCGAGCCGGCGGCGGCGTTGCGGGGATTGGCAAAGGTCTGCTCCCCGTTCTCCTCGCGCTCGGCGTTGAGCGCGGCAAAGACCTTTTTGGCCATGTAGACCTCGCCGCGCACGATGAGGCGCGGCAGCTTCTCCGGCAGCACCATGGGAATGGACTGGATCGTGCGCAGATTCTCCGTCACGTCCTCGCCCACGCGCCCATCGCCGCGCGTGGCGCCGCGGACGAACACGCCGTCGCGGTACTCGAGCGCGACGGACAGACCGTCCACCTTCGGCTCCACGCTGTATTCGACGTGCTCGAGCTGCTCACGCACCTTCTCGTCGAAGTCCACGACCTCGGCGTCGGAGAAGGAGTCCTGCAGGCTCTCGAGCGGGACGGCGTGCGTCACCGGCTCGAACTTCGTCAGCGCCATGCCACCCACGCGCTGCGTGGGCGAGTCCGGCGTGATCTCCTCGGGGTGCTCCTTCTCCAGATTGGCCAGCTCGCGCTGGAGCATATCGTATTCATAGTCGCTGATGCTCGGCTCGTCGAGCACATAGTAGCGGTACGAGTGTGCGTTGAGCGTGTCGCGCAGCTCCTTTATGCGTTCCTTGTAGTCCATGGCGTTCTCCCCTTTTATCCGGCGTTGTTCATAATGAAGTCCTCGGCGGTGGAGGACATATCCTCGCGTGTGTCGAAGTAGGTGTAGGTATCCGGCACGGAGCCGACGATGACCGTCTCGGCGACGGCGCAGCGGTTGGTGACCTTGGTGACGGTCGAAAAGCCCGGCAGCAGGACGCTCACATACACGTCCACCACCAGCCGGATCTCGTGACGCGTCTGGTTGATGCCCGCGGAGGCGAAGGCATTCTCAAAGTGCGCCGAGGACGAGCCGACCGACTGCATTTTGATGTGCAGGAGCGGCCCGCGGCCCGCGAGCAGCGGCGAGCCGGTCAGGCTCCCGAGCGGGATGGCCAGCTCGCGTGTGGAGACCTCCGAGAGCCTTTGCAGCACGTCCGCGAGCACGGCGGACTGCAATCGGTTGAACTCCGCCATGTTGCTTTTGACCGCCGTGATGTGTCCCTCGTTGTCCTTTTCCAGCGAGATCAGGCGGTCGTAGTCCACACCGGCGTCGTAGAGCGTTTCGTTCACCGAGGTGTTCACGACGCGCGTGACGGCGTTCGAGACGCGCGCGGTGGCAAGGCTCGTGAGAATGGGCCGAAGCTGCGTCATCGCGGTGACGGCGAGCGCGATGAGCGCGGCGCAGACAAGGAAAAGCAGCAGCCGGCGTTTCTCCCGCCCCGTCATGCCGCGGCGCATATAGCGGCGCATGGGCGTTCCCCCTTTCGGGAGAATCTATGCGCCCACGGCTTTTCCCTATTCGCCGAGCTTTTTCACCATTTCCTTGTAGGCCCTGCCGCGCTCCATAAAGTTCGCGTAGCAGTCGAAGGCGGCGCAGGCGGGCGAGAGCGTCACCACATCGCCGCTCTCGGCGCAGAAGTAGGCGGCGTCCACTGCCTCCCGCAGGTCCTTGCAGCGGAGGATCCGCGGCCGAGCGGCCGCGGTCTCATAGGCTTCGCTCTCCACCACCGCGCGCTCGATGGCGTCGGCGGTCGCGCCGCAGAGGATGAGCGTCTTGACGTGCACGACCACCTCGGGCGCAAGAGGTGCAAAGGGAATGTGCTTGTCATACCCGCCCGCGATCAGCACGACCTTGTGCGGGAAGGCGCGCAGCCCCGCGATGGTGCGCGTGGGACTGGTGGCGATGGAATCGTTGTAATAGCGGACGCCGTGCAGCTCGCGCACGAACTCGATGCGGTGCTCCACACCGGCAAACTCCCGTGCGACGCGGCGGACGGTCTCATCGCGCACAAGTCCGTCCACGGCAAGGAGCGCCGCCATATAGTTTTCCACATTGTGCCAGCCGGGAAGGCGGATGTCCGCCAGCGGCAGGACCTCGCGCTCCCCTGCCGCATCGCGCAGCCAGATCGCGCCGCCGCGCACGAACGCGCCGTCGGCGACCTCCTCCTGCCGCGAGAACAGACGCGCACGTCCGACCGCCTTGCCGCTCAGATCGCGCGTGATGGCGTTGTCGGCGTTGAAGATGGCGGTGTCCCGCGCGCTCTGGTGCAGGTAAATATTTTCCTTGGACGCGATGTACTCCGCCATGTCGCGGTGCACGTCCAGATGGTTCGGGGCGAGGTTCGTCAGCACCGCGACCTGCGGCGAGTACGGCATATCCATCAGCTGGAACGACGAAAGCTCCAGCACCGCAAGATCGTCCAGCGTCATCTGCTCCGCGTCCGCGAGCAGCGGACGGCCGATGTTGCCGCCGAGCCACACGCGCCGTCCCTCGGCCTTGAGAAGCTCGGCAATGACGCTCGCGGTGGTGGTCTTGCCGTCGCTGCCGGTCACGCCGAGAATGGGACATGGACAGACGGCGAAGAACGCCTCCATCTCGCTCGTGATGACCGCGCCGTGCGCCTTCGCCTCCAGCAGCTCCGGCACGTCGGGCCGCATCCCGGGCGTGCGGAAGACGACGTCCGCGTCCAGAGCGCGCAGATAGCCCTCGCCGAGGTGCAGCACCGCGCCGAGCGCCTCGTAGTGCGCCGCCGCGCCGCCGAGCGCCGCGCGCTCCTTCCTGTCGCAGGCGATGACCTTCACACCGTTCCGCGCCAGCAGCTCCACGAGCGGACGGTTGCTCACGCCGAGGCCGATGACCGCGGCGGTCTTTCCCTTCATGCCTTGCAGATATTCGTGCAGCGTCATACACAAATACTCCCCTCTGAACATTCGCAATATATAAAATTATACCGCGCCTGCCGTATTTTATCAACGATTTCCCTGCACAAATTTTCTTTTGCATTTTCCCTATGCTTGCCGCGCAACGGCAAAGCGGCGTTCTTCCCCCTTGACTTTGCCCGCGCCGTCCTTTACAATAGGGAGCGCGAGTAAGACAGGCGGTCGCGCGGCAAAGCCGAAAGGCTTGCTGTGAGGAAAGTCCGGGCTCCACAGGGCAAGGATAACGGGTAACGCCCGCCCAGAGCGATCTGAGGAAAAGTGCAACAGAAATAGACTACCCATAGCAATATGGGAAAAGGTGGAAAGGTGCGGTAAGAGCGCACCCGTCGGCTCGAGAGTGTCCGACGCTGTAAACTCTATCCGGAGCAACACCGGTATGGGAGCAGGGGCTTCGCGCCCCAGGGTCGGCCCGACCGCTCCCGGGGTGGCTGGAGCTCCGCGGCAACGCGGCGCGTAGATAGATGACTGCCAGATACAGAACCCGGCTTACAGTCTTGCTCGCACGAATATGGAAAGACCGACGGCGTGCCGTCGGTCTTTTCGTTATTTCTATGTACCTTAGTCCTCGGTCTCCCAGTTGTGGTACGTGTTCTGCACGTCCTCGTTGTCCTCGAGCATATCGAGCAGCTTTTCCATGTTCTTGATGTCCTCCTCGCTCGTGAGCTTGACGTAGGTCTGCGGGATGAGGCTGATGTCGGCGCTGGCAAAGGTGTAGCCCTTGGCTTCGAGCGCGGCGATGACGTCGTTGAAGGCGTCGGGATCGGTGGTGATCTCAAACACGGGACCGTCGGCGGTGAAGTCGGCTGCGCCCGCCTCGAGCGCGTCCATCATGACGGTGTCCTCATCGTAGTCGCCGTCCTCGTTGTCGATGATGATGACGCCCTTGCGGTCGAACGACCAGCTCACGCAGCCCTGCGCGCCCATGCCCTTGCCGAACTTGTCGAAGTAATGGCGGACCTCGGGCGCGGTGCGCTGGCGGTTATCGGTCAGCGCCTCGACGATGACGGCCACGCCGCCGGGGCCGTAGCCCTCGTAGGTGACGGACTCGTAGTTGTCCGTGTTGCCGGAGCCGAGCGCCTTGTCGATGGTGCGCTTGATGTTGTCGTTGGGCATATTGTTCGCCTTGGCCTTGGCGATGACGGTGGCGAGGCGGGAGTTATTCGCCGGGTCGCCGCTGCCGCCCTGCTTGACGGCGACGATGATCTCCTTGGCGATCTTGGTGAATGCG
>ERZ1504702.606-NODE-606-length-10326-cov-4.438906_pt1 | contig 10326 bp, 10 predicted proteins | sample MGYA00572394_ERZ1504702 | MGnify/ENA primary metagenome ERZ1504702 (study PRJEB39906, sample SAMEA3182051) | gut metagenome | biome: human; feature: gut; material: Stool; isolation source: human stools | place: Canada | collected 2012-03-07 ... | reverse complement strand
GTGGTTCGGAGGCTGTTTTGTTTGCCTTCTTGAGTTGCTTGAATCCGGGTGATGAGATTATCGTACCGGAACCTGCTTATGCCAATTATATGGCATTCGCTATCTCGGCAGGAGCCGTGATCCGGACAGTGACGACTACGATAGAGGAAGGATTTTCTCTTCCGAAAGTGGAAAAATTCGAGGAGTTGATCAATGAGCGTACCAAAGCGATCCTGATCTGTAACCCGAACAATCCTACGGGTTATTTGTATACGCGTCGTGAGATGAATCAAATCCGGGATATCGTAAAGAAATATGATCTTTATCTTTTCTCGGATGAGGTATACCGGGAGTTTATCTATACCGGTTCCCCGTATATCTCGGCTTGTCATCTGGAAGGTATCGAGCAGAACGTGGTATTGATCGATTCTGTCTCCAAACGCTATTCGGAATGCGGTATCCGTATCGGTGCGTTGATTACGAAAAATGCCGAGGTGCGTAGTGCCGTCATGAAGTTCTGCCAAGCTCGTTTAAGCCCGCCTTTGATCGGACAGATCGCTGCCGAGGCTTCTTTGGATGCTTCCGAGGAGTATGCCCGTGAGACTTATGACGAGTATGTGGAACGGCGTAAATGCTTGATCGATGGCTTGAACCGTATTCCCGGCGTTTATTCTCCCATACCGATGGGCGCTTTCTATACGGTGGCTAAACTTCCGGTGGATGATGCCGATAAGTTCTGCGCTTGGTGTCTGGAAGAGTTTGAATACGAGGGTCAGACGGTCATGATGGCACCGGCGTCGGGTTTTTACACAACACCGGGACTTGGTAAGAATGAGGTTCGTATGGCCTATGTTTTGAAAAAGGAAGACCTGGCGAAAGCTTTGACGGTGTTATCAAAGGCGTTGGAAGCTTATCCGGGAAGAATGTTATAAATGAATTTAGAGCTATTTATCGCCAAAAAGATACATTTCAGTAAGGAGGGGGATCGTGAGGTTACTCCTCCCGCTGTTCGTATTGCCATGATCGGGATCGCCTTGGGATTGGCGGTGATGATTCTTTCGGTGGCGATCGTGATAGGCTTTAAGAAAGAGGTCCGGAACAAGGTGATCGGTTTCGGCTCGCATATCCAGATCACGAATTTCGATAGTAATTCTTCCTATGAGTCGCAGCCGATAGCGGTTAGCGATACTTTATTGAATGCGCTCGATGCATTCCCGGGTATTCGCCATGTCGAGAAATTCGCGACGAAGCTCGGTATCTTGAAGACTGACCAAGATTTTCAAGGGATTGTCTTGAAAGGGGTAGATACGGATTATGACTGGACTTTCTTCAAGGATAATTTAAAAGAGGGCGAGATCTTTACGATCCAGCCGGATAAGAACTCTACAGATGTTATTATTTCCAAGTATTTATCAGATCTGCTAGGACTAAAGGTAGGGGATTCTTTCCTGACTTATTTTGTGCAAGACGATGTGCGTGCCCGTAAGTTCACGATCACGGGGATTTATGAGACGGGTTTCCTTGATTATGACAAGATGTTCGTAATTGCTGATATTAAGCAGATACGTCGCTTGAACGGTTGGGATAAAGATCAAGTAAGCGGACTGGAGTTGCAAGTGGATGACTATGATCGTTTGGACCAAGTGGCCGAGGATATTTATTTCGATCTGACGGAACGGCAAGACCGAAATGGTAATACGTTTTACGCCCGCTCGATCAAGGAGTTGAACCCGATGATCTTTAATTGGCTGGATGTGCTGGACATCAATGTGGTGGTTATCTTGGCGCTGATGCTTTCCGTCGCAGGGTTTACCATGATCTCCGGATTATTGATCATAATCTTAGAGCGTACCAATATGATCGGAATCCTAAAAGCCTTGGGACAAAATAATAACAGTATTCGCAAGATTTTCTTGTATGTCTCTTTCTTCTTGATCGGCAAAGGAATGTTGTGGGGGAATATCATCGGTATCTCTCTTTGTTTGCTTCAATCTCATTTCCATATTATCCAATTAGACCCTTCTATTTATTATTTGGATGCCGTGCCTATCGATCTGAGTCTATTTTCACTGTTCCTTTTGAATATAGGGACATTGGCCGCCTCCATGTTGATGATGCTGGGACCTTCCTATTTGATTACGAAGATTGATCCGGCCAAGAGTATCCGTTTTGAATAAAAGCCGTATCTTTGGCATACGTTCTAGTTTTGCCGGATTGATATGACAGATCTTATCTCTAAAGAAAAGCGTAGCTATATCATGTCTATGATTAAGGGCAAGAATACAAAGCCCGAGATTATAGTCCGTAAATACCTGTTCCATTGTGGCTTTCGCTTTCGTGTGAATGTAAAGCGCCTTCCCGGTACCCCTGATATCGTATTGCGTAAATATAAGACCGCTATCTTCGTGAACGGCTGTTTCTGGCATGGGCACGAGGGTTGCCCGGAATTTCGTCCTCCCCGTACCCGGGTAGAGTGGTGGACCGAGAAACTAAACCGGAATAAAGCCCGGGATGCCCGTGTACGTGAGGAATTACGAGCGATGGGCTGGAATACGATGGTGATCTGGGAATGCCAGCTTAAACCTAAAGAACGGCAAGCTACTTTAGAAAATGTCGTCCGTTTATTGGAAAAGACGTATGTGGAATCTACCTATCATGCGAAGTTTACCCCGGCTTACCCGCTATTAGAGGAGGAAGAACTTCCCAAAGTGGCGGAAGAAGAGATATCCTATGAGAGTGCTCATCATTATTAATTCTCCAACCGGAATGTATAATCCTTCCTACTTCTGAAAAGCCGGTAAATACGGACATATCCATTGAATATGGGTTGAATAAACTCCAACAGGAATAACCAACCGATAGTAGGGCTTTGTTGAAGCATTCGAGCCGATTTGCCGAAAACGCTCGCCTTGATTATAAAACGTATCAAATATAATAATACGGCGATCAAGGAGATTAGCCAATTGCCCTGTAATCCGATCACTACCGTAGCGATAACCGATGCTTGGAAAAGGTAGAAACAAGTGGATTCGAGATGATAGAATGTCAAGGCACTTCCTTTGTAATACCGTTGAGTGGCAGCACGGGAAACCTTCATCTCTTTCCAGATTCCAAAACGTTCGATTTGATCCATTTCCGTTAGGCTGTCCGGGGCATAGATTACTTTCGTATTCTCCTTGGTCGAGGCTTCGTTGATGAATAAGTCATCGTCTCCCGCATGCAAGTTCAAGGATTGGTAGTAACCTTTATGCTTGAAGAATAACTCTTTCCGATAAGATAAATTTCGTCCGTTTCCGGTATATGGGTGATGGGAGAGGGCGGAAGATAGATAACGTAAACCCGTCAATAAGTTATCATAGGCGATCAACTTATGAAAGAATCCCTTGTAGTTGCTGTATTTGCAGTAGCCCAAGACAATACTGGTCTCGGGTGTGTATCCACCAACCATGGCAGATAACCATTGATCGTTGAGCGGTTGGCAATTCGCCTCCGTGAATAGAAGAATATCGTATTTGGCCGCTTTCACGCCTAGGGTAAACGCCAGTTTACGGCGGCTTAGGTAACGAGCGTCCGAGGGGACGTAAGTATGATACAAATGTTTATACTCATTTTGAAAGAACTTTAGCGTATCGTCGGTATCGTCGCTTGAGCCATCGTTGATAACGACTACCTGATATTCAGGGTAATCTTGTGTAAGTAACGCAGGAAGGTGTTTCTTGAGGTTCTCAGAATCATTTTTAGCGTATATGATGATGGATACGGGGAGTTTATTACCTTCCTCTAAGGTATCATCCGTTCGTCTTGACGCACGTAAAGGGCGGGCATAAGCGATCAGATAATAAAGAGATAAGATAACGAACCCTATTAAGGTGATTCCCAATAGGAAAAGCTCTGTATTATTGAGTAGAAACATAATAATGTGCCAATGTGATTAATATGCCAATGTGCCAATATCATTAATGAGCCAATATGATTAATACGCCAATGTGCCAATAAGCTACTCAAGGTATTTACATTGGCACATTGATCAATTGGCTCATTATTTTATCGTATCGGAATAATAGGCTTTCGGTAAATGACGGCAGTTGTATTGGGAGGCCATGACCTCGCCATAAGCGCCGGCGGAACGAAGGGCGATCAAGTCGCCACGATGAGCCTTATTCAACTCTACATCCTTGCCGAATACATCCGATGACTCACAGATCGGGCCCACTACATCGTAAGTCTCTACAGCCTCATCGCTGCTGATGTTCTCGATACGGTGATAAGCGTCGTACATCGCCGGGCGGATCAATTCCGTGAAACCTGCATCAAGGATAGCGAATTTCTTCGTCTCTCCTTCCTTGACATATAATACCTTAGAGATTAATGTTCCACATTGAGCGACGATCGAACGTCCCGGCTCAAAATGTACCTGTTGACCCGGACGTACTTGAAGCAGTTTATGAATGGCTGCGAAATAGTTATCGAAAGCCGGGATCGATAAATGATTCGGGTGATAGTAATCGATACCTAATCCACCTCCGAAGTTTAGGTTCTCCACTGTAACCCCGTGAGCTTCCAGTTCTTCCTGTATCTCGTTGAAACGAATTACCAAATTGCGGAAGCTAGACATATCCGTGATCTGTGAACCGATATGGCTATGGATACCGATCAACTTCACATTCTTCATCTCCTTTAATTTATCCAGTACGCCTCCTAATTGGCTAAGGTTGATACCGAATTTATTCTCCTTCATACCCGTCGTGATCTTGGCATGCGTATGGGCATCCACTTCCGGGTTGATACGAAGGGCGATAGAGGCCACTTTATGCTTGGCGGCCGCCAGCTCATTGATGATTTCCAACTCAACGGCAGATTCCACGTTAAAGCAGAAAATATCATTGTCCAGTCCTAGGTTGATCTCCCAATCCGCTTTGCCAACACCAGCAAAGACAATCTTATCGGCAGGAAAAACGGCATCTAAAGCTGCCTGTACCTCGCCGCCACTTACGCAGTCTGCGCCAAGGCCGTTTGCCGCTATGATGGAAAGGATACGGGGATTGGCATTCGCTTTCACGGCATAATGCACGTGGTAACCATATTTCCCGGATTCGGTTTTTACTACGTCTAATGTGTCTTGCAATAGCTTGACATCATAATAATAAAAAGGCGTAGAAAGCTGCTTGAACTTTTCTACAGGAAATGTTCCTTTGAGCATATTATACGAAATTATATAAAGATAAATAAGGGCAGTCTGTAAAAGGCCGCCCTCGTTTGTTTTTATTTGTTGTTAAATAAATGATCGCTTAGAGCTTGCAGCGCTCTCTGCTTGTCCGAGGCCTTAATCAGCAAGGAGACGTTGTAGTTGCTTCCTCCGTAGGAGATCATGCGAACCGGGACATCCTTCATGGCCTGTACGATACGAGCCTCGAAGCCGATGTTATCCCATTCTAGGTCGCCAACCACGCAAACGATAACCATATCCTCGTCTACGGTCACGGTTCCGTACTTCTTCAAATCGTCAACGATCTCTTCCAGATGCTTGCGGTTATCGATCGTAACGGAGACACCCACTTCGGAAGTCGTAACCATATCGATCGGAGTCTGGTAGTTCTCGAAAGTCTCGAATACCTTACGCAAGAAACCTGTTGCTAGCAACATACGTCCGCTCTTGATCTTGATAGAGGTAATATTGTCTTTGGCGGCAACCGCCTTGATCTTACCTTTCTCGATCGCGTTAGAGATCAATGTACCCGGAGCGTCCGGCTGCATCGTATTTAACAAACGAACCGGGATGTTGTTCAATTTAGCCGGCAATATACAAGTCGGGTGAAGTATCTTGGCTCCGAAATAAGCTAATTCGGCAGCTTCCTCGAAATGCAATTGACGGACTGGAGACGTTCCCTGTACGATACGAGGGTCGTTATTGTGCATACCGTCGATGTCTGTCCAGATCTGGATCTCTTCCGCACCGATAGCCGCGCCGATTAAGGATGCGCTATAGTCGCTACCACCCCGTTGTAGGTTATCGATCTCGCCGTAAGCGTTGCGGCAGATATAACCTTGTGTGATGTATAGATCAGCATCCTTATTATCAGCAAGTAATTTCACCAATTTCTCTTTGATATAGACAGGGTCCGGTTCCGCGTTCTTATCCGTACGCATATAATCCAAAGCCGGGATCAATACGGATTTCACGCCGCATTCGTTCAAATAAAGATTCATCATACCCGTAGAGATCAACTCTCCTTGTGCCAAGACAACCTTTTCCTCGAACAAGGTAAACAGATCCTTCGTGAACGTACGGATATATTCGAAATGAGATTTTATCAGTTCTTTGGCCTTCTGTTTATATTCCTCGGTGCTGTATAGTTCCTCAACATGGCCCATATATTTCATGGCAAGCTTGTTGATGATCTCATTCGCTCCGTCTGGGTTCTTTTTGTACAGGTAGTCGGAAATCTCGACTAACGAGTTGGTTGTACCCGACATGGCTGACAATACAACGATCTTACGGTCTCCCGTGATCAGTTTCGCTACATCTTTCATTCTCTGTGCAGATCCCACAGAAGTACCGCCAAACTTTAAAACTTTCATCTTCTTTTGTTCTATATTAAATTGTTTTCTTTTTCAATCGAATGCGACCGCAAAGTTACAAAAAAATTATTCTCTGACATCACTTAGACAGGCATTCTCGCATTTTACTATGCGGGCAGGATAATTATGCACGATCGTATAGTTATGAGTGGTCATAATCACCGCCGTTCCCTGCTGGCAGATGTCGTGTAAGAGTTGTACGATTTGTCCGCTCGTCTCCGGGTCCAAGTTGCCGGTCGGCTCATCCGCCAGTATCAACTTGGGGTTGTTCAGAAGGGCACGGGCAATAACGATACGCTGTTGTTCCCCGCCGGATAGCTCATGCGGCATTTTATAGCCTTTGTCTTGCATGCCTACCTGACGGAGCACGTTGTCTATCCGTTCCTTGATCTCGCTTTTCTTTTTCCATCCGGTGGCTTTCAGCACGAATTCCAGATTCTTGGAGACGGAACGGTCGGTCAACAATTGAAAATCTTGGAAGACGATACCTAGTTTCCTACGCAAATAAGGGATATCCTTCCGCTTCATCTTGGTGAGGTTGTAATCCATGATACGTGCCTCGCCTCGCAAGATCGGTATCTCGCAATACAAGGACTTGAGCAGGCTGCTTTTACCGGAGCCTACCTTCCCGATCACATATACGAACTCCCCGTTACGAAGCGTGAGGCATGCGTCGTGTAATACCCTGTTTTCCTCACGGCATATCTCCACGTTCTCTAATTTGAGTAGAATATCTTCTTCCATAGAATTTATCAACCTTTATGTCTTTTCTTTAATTCACGGGCGAGGTCTTCCAGACGAAGTCCCTTGCTTGTCAATAATACGATTAAGTGGTAAACCAAGTCGGATGCCTCATAGATGAAGCCGTCTTCGGTTCCGTTGGTCGCCTCGATAACGGTCTCTACCGCTTCTTCGCCGACTTTCTGGGCCATACGATTCACGCCTTTCTGGAATAAGGTAGTCGTATAGGAACCTTCCGGCATTTCTTGACGGCGACGCTCGATGAAGTTCTGCAAATATTTCAAGAACATGATATCCTCTACGTTCTTCTCGCCGAAACAAGTATCCGCTCCCGTATGACAAACTGGTCCGGCTGGAATCGCCTTGATCAATAATGTATCGTTGTCGCAATCCGCCGTGATGCTAACCACCTGCAACGTATTTCCGCTACTCTCTCCCTTCATCCACAAACGGTTTTTCGTGCGGCTAAAGAATGTAACCTTACCCGTACTTACTGTCTCATCATAAGCTTCTTGATTCATGAAGCCCAACATTAATACCTTACTAGTGTTGTTGTCTTGTACGATAGCGGGAATTAATCCGCCCATTTTCTCGAAATCTAATTTCATCTTTATATATAATGTTTATATCCTTACATTGATCCCCTCGTCCTTGAGGTATTGCTTCAAGTCGCCTATCCGTATCTCGCCGAAATGGAAAACGCTGGCCGCTAAAGCCGCGTCCGCTTTCCCGTTGGAAAACGTATCCCGGAAATGTTCCATCTTTCCCGCTCCACCGGAGGCGATAACCGGGATATGCAACGTATCGGCCAAGGTAGCCAGAGCGTCGTTCGCGTATCCGTCTTTTACGCCATCGTGCGTCATACTGGTGAAAAGGATCTCGCCGGCGCCACGGCTTTCCGCTTCCGAGGCCCATTGAAACAAATACTTATCCGTCGGGACACGCCCTCCGTTTAGATAGCATAGCCAGTCATTGTTCTCAAAATTAGCGTCGATAGCGACTACGCATACCTGACTACCAAAGTTCTTGGCGATCTCCTCGATTAATGCCGGGTTACGTAAAGCCGCCGAGTTGATCGAGACCTTATCGGCGCCAGCGCTAAGCAAACGATCCACGTCCTTCAATTCGTTGATACCTCCACCCACGGTAAAAGGGATGCTGATATGGGCCGCCACTTGTTTTACCAACTCGGTGAAAGTCTTTCGCCCCTCGTGTGAGGCGGTAATATCCAAGTACACTAATTCGTCGGCCCCTTCACGGCTGTACTGGGCGCCCAACTCCACGGGGTCTCCAGCGTCGCGAAAGTTCACGAAGTTGATGCCTTTTACGGTCTTTCCATCCTTTATATCCAGACAGGGAACAATTCTCTTGGCTAGCATATATCTATTTTATTATTTCAAGTAAAACGAAGTAAATCTTTCAACTGGATCTTCCCCTCATAAATGGCCTTGCCGAAAATGACAGCGGGAATCCCAGCCTCAGATAATTTCTCAATATCCTCGATCGAGCTTACGCCACCGCTCGCTATGATATAAAGGAAGGGGATCTCGTCCCGTATCTCTTTATATAAATCGATAGCCGGGCCTTGCAGCATACCATCCCGTGCGATATCCGTGCAGATCACCTTGGTAATCCCCTTGTCGTAATATCCTTTGATAAAAGGAATCAACTCTTGGCTGGTCGTTTCCTCCCAACCGCTGATGGCGATCTTCTTTTCCTTGGCATCGGCCCCTAATATGATTTTCTCGCTACCGAACTTGCTGATCCAAGAGGTGAACATTTCCGGGTTCTTCACGGCGATACTGCCTCCGGTTACCATCTGGGCGCCGCTTTCGAAGGCGATCTCCAGATCATCCTCTTGTTTCAAGCCCCCTCCGAAATCAATGATCAAGGAAGTCCGGGTCGCTATCCGCTCAAGGATGCGGTAGTTGATGATGCGTCCTTCACGGGCTCCATCCAAATCTACCACATGCAAACGCCGGATGCCGTTACCCTCGAACATCTTGGCCACCTCCAGAGGATCTTCGTTGTAAACCTTCTTGGTCGCGTAATCTCCTTGCGTCAACCGGACGCATTTGCCATCTATTATATCTATAGCGGGAATAAGCTCAATCATATCTTTAAAAAGTTTTTCAATATAACCTCTCCTACCGATCCACTTTTTTCCGGATGGAACTGTGTCGCATAGAAGTTGTCCTTATGTAAAGCGGCGCTGAACGGAAGGATGTAATCGGTCGTAGCCGCCGTATATTCATTTACAGGTACATAATAACTATGTACGAAGTAAACAAATTTGTTCTCCAATCGCTCATTGAATAGGCCGCTTTTAACGTTTGTCAAGGTATTCCAACCCATGTGAGGAACCTTGTCCTCATGCTTTCGCGGAATGAAACGTTTCACTTCCGTAGGGAAGATCCCCAAGCAATCCGCGTTTCCCTCCTCCGAACGCATGCACATCAATTGCATGCCGAGGCATATCCCGAGTACCGGTTGCTTTAGGTTCAAGATCACCTGATCCAATTTATGCTCCCTTAAATACTCCATGGTCGTGAAAGCTTCACCTACTCCGGGAAAGATAACCTTATCCGCTTTATTTAATAATTCCGGATCAGCCGTGATGATCGGGGTAACGCCCAACCGCTTCAAAGCGTAATCTACCGAGTAGATGTTTCCGGCATTATATTTAATAATGGCAACGTCCATTGTTGTTAAGCATTTATATTGAGTCGCAAAAGTAACAAATTATCATTACATAATTCTGGATGGTGAATGAAAAGTTCCAAAATGAAGTGTATTTGTGATAAACTGGTGTGATAGGAGGGGGATAGGGGCGGCATAATTATGTAGCTTCTGAGGTCTCTCCAGATATTTTTGCTATCAAATATGATATTTTTTTGCGTCAGCTATTGCAGGTTTAAAAATAATACTTACCTTTGCACCGCAATCGAGAGAGATAGCGATAAAAGAAAAGAGGTTCGGTAGTTCAGCTGGTTAGAATACATGCCTGTCACGCATGGGGTCGCGGGT
>ERZ1504702.567-NODE-567-length-10996-cov-4.708528_pt1 | contig 10996 bp, 9 predicted proteins | sample MGYA00572394_ERZ1504702 | MGnify/ENA primary metagenome ERZ1504702 (study PRJEB39906, sample SAMEA3182051) | gut metagenome | biome: human; feature: gut; material: Stool; isolation source: human stools | place: Canada | collected 2012-03-07 ... | reverse complement strand
ATTCTTAAAAGAAAAGAATAAACAAAAAGAAAAAAAGCGCATAAGACTCTTGTATATTCCAAAAGAATGACTACCTTTGCAAAGCAATTAAATGAAACGTTTGATCGCAAAACATATTGGAAAGATGGCAGAGTGGTCGATTGCGGCGGTCTTGAAAACCGTTGAACCGAGAGGTTCCCGGGGTTCGAATCCCTCTCTCTCCGCAATAAACGCTGAAAATCAGCAAATTATAAAACAAACACCCAATTTTACACCCAAGAATGTAAAGTTGGGTGTTTTTATTTTATTTAAGACGAATCATATTCGCTCGGAAAATAATTTGATAAAAAACAGAACAAACGAAAAAAACAACCAATTCATTTTCCGTAAGATTTCGTATCTTTGCAGTAAATAATAAATCAGGGTCTGTCATGATAATATATAATGTTTAAAAATCGTAGTATGAAAAAAAGTAGAAGAAAACGCCTTGTAATTTTGTGTATAGCTTTAGTTTGTATCATAGTTTTAGTTTTTTTATTGTTCTCTAAATCAACTTCTAATAATAGTACAAATCCACCTTTGACAGATGTTTTGACTGATAGCATTTCTCGGATAGTATCAGCTTGTCCTGGTGAAATTGGAGTGGCAATTATTATTAATAACACAGATACAGTTAAAGTTAATGATAAGAGTGTATATCCTATGATGAGTGTATTTAAGGTTCATCAGGCATTAGCTCTTTGCAATGATTTTGATAACAAAGGGATTTCACTTGATACCTTAGTAAAGATAGATAGGAATAGACTTGATTCAAAGACTTGGAGTCCTATGATGAAAGATTATTCCGAGTTGGTTATATCATTAACCGTGAGAGATTTACTTCGTTATACTATTGCTCAAAGTGATAATAATGCAAGCAATCTGATGTTTAAAGATATGGTCAATGTTGCTCAAACTGACAGTTTTATAGCCACACTTATTCCTCGTTCAAGTTTTCAGATAGCTTATACAGAAGAGGAAATGTCGGCTGACCACGATAGGGCTTACTTTAATTATACATCTCCTCTTGGTGCCGCAATGTTGATGAACCGTTTGTTTACCGAAAGTATTGTCAGTGGTGAGAAGCAAAGTTTCATTAAGAATACATTAAAAGAATGTGTGACAGGTACAGATAGAATAGTCGCTCCGCTTCTTGATAAAGAAAGGGTTTCTATTGCACATAAGACGGGTTCTGGTTATGTCAATGAAAATGGTATTCTTGCAGCTCACAATGATGTTGCCTATATATGCCTGCCTAATAATGTCTGCTATACTTTAGCGATATTTGTTAAGGATTTCAAGGGTAATGAATCACAAGCATCACAATATGTTGCGCATATATCAGAGGTCGTATATTCTTTATTAATACAAAATTCGGCAATTCCTTAAGTTGCGTTTACTTTGAAGCTTCAATGGTAAACATTATATAATTTATACAATATAAAAGCACTTCGTAACTATCAGAGTGCTTTTATATTGTCTTTTTTTTCTATTATAACTTGAATCCTCTACTTTTTCTTGGTTCTTCCGTTGGTTGTCGCAAACCTTGCCGAAGTTTCTCCCATTGCTCTTTGAACCATTCGCTTATCGGTTGCCTGTTTATGGTCAGTACAAGTTTGCTATCATCGGTCGGATTCTTCTCCACCTTGAAGATGTTGTTTTTGATTTCAAACTTTCTTCTATGTTCCTCGGAATAAATCTTGCCATTACATTGGATAGCTTCTTTCCTTGTCAAAAGACAATCTATCATATCTTTGGTAAATCCAATGACAGCGCAGAGTTTTTCCATTCTCAACATTTCTCTAAGCATCGGAAACCACTTGAATGCCTTTTCAAGCAGAGTGTTCAATCGTGATATTTCCCTGTCTTTGGCTTCAAGTTCTTGGTTGTGTATGCTCTGAAGATTGCGTATCTGTTTGCCATGTCGCTCTTGCATTTCCTGCATTTGGATTTTGAGGGTGTCAATACCTTTGTCTCGTTTGGCAATCTCTTGGTGCAAATCTTCATTAGTTCGCTCCAGCTCTTTCATCTTTCCACTTCCGAAAAGAGAACCATCTCCGCTTGCTATGGCGGTGGCTGCATTGGTGGCTGTTTTCTTTAGCTTGTCAGTGCGTATTTCTGATTTCACCTGTTTCAGTTCCTGTTCAGCAAGACCTATCTGTTCTTCTTTGTGCCGTTTTGCAGCATCCATGCGTTGCAGTTCGGCTCTCTGCTTTTCAATGATGAAATCATTTCGTTCCAAATGTTCCTTTCCGGTCTCGGATTTAGATTGCCCACGTTGCATGGAGAGGATGTCAGATGCCAAAGTCTGCATTTCCATCATATCGTCATCATTGAGCTTTTGGCTCTTGCCCGTGTCGTGGTTCATCCAGTCGAATACGATATGGGCATGATAATTCGGCTTAAACCACTTTTCACCGACTTGGAAACTCTCCCTATCCCCGGTTTTGGGTTGTCCACTAAGCCAGTGTCCCTCGTCCTTATGCAGGAAGATTTGGAGCGGTGTAATACCCCAGCGTCTCTGGCACTCCTCACCAAACTTTCGTACATCTGCCAGTGTTGTATCTGGTCTGATGAGCAATACTCCCTCACGGATTGGAGAACATCCAGCCACTTTTATAATCTTTCCATTCTTTCCCTTGCGCTCACGCTCCTTTTCCTGCATCGCTCGTCCGGTCTTTTCCTTGACCATCCGTTTGATGCTGTCATAGTGCGCCTGCAGGTCAGGACTGCCGAAGCCCGGGTTTATCCACTGCTCGTTATTGGAAGTCAGTTCGGGTACAATGTAGATTCTGGACTCGCCGATATTGCGCATGTACTCGGCAGTTCTCCGGTTATGAGCCCCGCTTGATGTCACTCTGCAGGGTTTGATATGTATGCTTGATTTTGTTGCCATATTCTTAAAATTTGATTTGGATTGTTGATGAAATCTTCTGTTGTCCGCTCATAACCGCACAGGGTTCTTAGGGGTGCAACCCATAAGCGGAGATTGCAAAGAGAGGGGCACTCTTTGCTCGGGGTTCTTAGGGGAGAAACGCCCTGAGTGGGTCATTAGGGCAAAGCCCTAATCCCCTCGGGAGAGCCCACAACTACGAAAGCGAAGCGTGTAGTTATAGTGGGCTATAACCGAAAGCCGTTTTTCTTTTTCGGTGGTTGGCTGCGCACCCCTTTTGCAGATTGAACTTGCCTGTTTCTTTCAGTCTGTTTCTGTAAGTATTCGTTCAAGTCCTTGCATCCGCTGTATGTCTGCGAAGCGTCACGGATGTATAAGTCCCTGCCGTATTCCTTATAGATTTGCTGCATGGCTTCCATTCCTGCACGGTCATTGTCAAAGAAACAGTGGATGCGCTCATAGCTTCCCAACGGATAGATTGCTTTGGAAACATTGGCTACTGAGTTCAACACCATATAATCTTGCCTGTCCAGTTCGGGATATTTCGGGCAATTCTCCAATCTCAAAGTAAGAAATGAAAGATAGTCCATAAATCCCTCAAACACATAACATGTTTCCCTCGCTGTTCCCGGCTGTTTGATATGAGAAATCTCTTTCGGTGCGATGCATCCCTTGAAATACTGGTTGCGGATTTCATACCCACCCGACACATTGGGAAAGGCGATGGCGAAATACCGTTTGCCATTATGGGTGAAGTGCGCTTCACTGCATTCTCTTTTCGCCATTGCAATGTTTATTCCCCTTTCCTGCAAATAAGCAAGCAGGGCAGGAGAAGAAAGCGGTACAATCTCCAGTTGTTGAAAACTTGGCTCGGAAGATGATTGCTTGCCAAAAGAAAAAGACACGGGGCGAATACGGGGTGTCTGTTCTTCGATTTTTTGCAAGAGGTAAGGCACATGGTCGGAACAATAAAGTTCCTGTGCCAGTGCGATGATATTCCCACCTTTGCCGAGTGCAAAATCATACCATTGGTTACGTTCTGTATTTACCTTGAACGATGCTTCCGTTTCTTCCCTTAGTGGTGACTTATACCACAGGTTTATGCCCTGTTGTTTGACGGGTGAAAATCCTAAACTGTGCAGATAATCCGCTATTTTGATTTGTTTCGCTGTCTGTATATCCATAAGACGATAGGTTTAATGATAGTTGAATTGGTTTATTTTCTCTTTTCGCCCGTACCTCTTTATGAAGTACGGTCTGTATAATCACTTCACTTTATTTTCGTATATATAGAGTACGGTAATAAAGTGAAGCGGTTTTGCCACATTTCGCAACCACTTCGCTTTATCCCTAATATATAGACCCCCGGAATAAAGTGAAGCGATTGCAAGGTGTGGGCTAATAGTGGAAGTCGGGCATGAACGTGTACTTTCTGCCGTTCTCCTGCACTATCATTCGTTTGTTCCGAAGCATGGTGATGAGCGATACCGCCTTTTTGTGGTTCAACTTTACCCCCACAGACACATAAGTCTTAATTAAGGTGTCCTCCAGTTCCTTGTAGCCATATTCCTCTTTCAGCCCGAAAACTGCTTCCAATGCGATGCGGTGCTGCTGTTCGGTGATATGCCTGTAAGGGTCGAACTTTTCCTCTTCCGGTCTTCCCGGTTTCTTGGTTTCGGGCTTGTAACCCTCCAACAGTTCAGGTATGGCATTGTCATTGATGCGAAATGAAAAAGGCTCGAAGTCCATTGCCCGTATGTGCATGGCTGAAACATTGCTTATATCTCCATTGCTCTTGTCCTTTTCCACAAGAAGGACAGTTTCAGCCTTGTTGTTCAGTTCCGTACCGATATGCCCCCTTGCGTTCTCATCGCCCTTGTTTTGGTGGAGTATCGTGTGGATATGTATCTGCCTGTCGTCCGTCCACTGCATCAGCTTTGATATGATGCGTGTCGATTCACCGGGGCTGTTGATGTCATATACCATGTCACGGATGCCGTCTATGATTACAAGCCCTATGTCAGGCGTATTGTAAATAGCCTGCTCTACAATCCTGATACGCTGTTCGGGCGTGTATTTCCTCAAAGCAAGAAATTCCAGATGCTCATTGTCCCTGTCATCTGGAAGCCCAGCCATCCGTAAAATACGTTTCATGACTTTCAGACAATGATAAGGACTTTGTTCCGTGTCCACATACAGGATTTTCCGTTTCTCTTCGGGTAGTTCCGCCACATATCTTAGCACTGTACCATTCTTCAATGCTGCCGCCACGATAGCCGACACATTGAAAGTCTTTTTGCTTTTGGCTTTGCCGATTGATGCACTGAAATTACCCAGTGTACCAATGACCGAACCTTGCACTTTTAGAATCTCAGGTGCTTTCTCATAGATTTTCGACAGGCTCAGGCGTGAGGCTTGCCAAAGGATTACGGCTTCTTCCGCCGATATTTCTTTTATATCTTTCATATAATCCATAAGTACACCTCCCGTTATTTTCGTCCTCCGGTTTTCTTTCCAGCCAGTTCAAGGGCAAGTTCCGCATCCACGATAATCTTGCGCCCTATTTGCGTAATGGCTTTGTCTATCTTTCCGCTTTTCTTTATACGGTTGGCGGTAGGCAGACTGCACCCGAACAATTTGGCAATGCCAAGTATTCCGTACACATACTTTCTTTCTGTGTCCGTAACGGGCTGTGGCTGCGCTTCCGTTTGGTTGGAAGCGTACTTGCTTAGAAATATGAACTCTTCGCCTGTCATCTGCCAGACGGGTTTTAATAATAACTCTTGAAGATTTGTCATCGTCCAATCTATTTAGTCGTTAAACAATCAGCCCTGCGCACTGGCTGTTATTTCTGTTCTCGAACGATGCAAAATTAGGTATGGCTGTAAGTGGTAAGGATGTGGATAATACAAATGGGATACTGCGCTATCTCATTAAATATCAGACAATAAAAATACCACTCAAAAATTAATTTGAGTGGTAAAAGTGGTAATTTCGTAGAATGTCAGGTTATATCACGAATTATCCGAATATGCTTTCCATTTCCTTTGCGAATTTCTGGTTGCTGTCACTCGGAAAATCGGAAACAGGTTCTTTGTATTTCGACCTGTAATAGCTCTCGTCAATATCCAACAATTTTAATATTTGGCTTCTCCATTCATCCCTGTATTGCTTGGATAGTTTCTCGCTCATCAGGAATATCAGGTAACACACCCGTATCTTTTCCCTTGCCTTGATTTTTAGTTTATTCTTGCAGGGGTACAGGTTTATATTGGCATAGAAATCCGCTATGGTAATGGCTTCGAACTGTTCCCCGACACAGGTTTCATGAATGGGCGAAAGCTGCTTCATGTCAAAATATTCATGTTGTCCCTCCGGGCTATTCTGTACTTCTTCTTGTTCGTTTTGCTTGACTGGTTCATCCTGCTGTTTTTCTTCCCTATCATTAGGAAGGTACTTTTTTAGGACTTCCATAAAAAGAAGACTTAGGCGGTAAACATTGCCGGAAAGGTTTTCTATATATTGAAAAGCCTCTTTCCTGTCTTGCTTTTGCAGTTCATAAAGTTTATCCAATTCTTTCTTTTCCTTGTCGTATTCAGCCTTGCAGCGTTCATATTCCTTTTCTGCCTGTATTTCTTCTTCGTCCGTATGCTCCCGAAAACCAATGAAATCATATCTGTGGTATGCGTCATTCAAAGGCTCGTGCAACTTGGTGGTAATCTCCAACTGGTCTTTAATTGCAGAATTATGCCTGTCTGCGTAGTGAAAACACACACGCTTTATGACGTCATCATTCAGCGGTTTTGTTTCATAAGCCCGTATATTTTTTTCTATTTCGATTTTCAGACTATTGAGAATCAATGTGTATTGTTCTTTCTGCTTGTCAAGTACCAGTTCAAGGATAGCGGCTTCAAAAGCCTTTGTATCATTGTGCTGCCTGTAAAAGTCGGTGATGAATTTCTGCTTGTCAAAAGAAAAAGCATAATTGGTTACCCAATCATTATATATTCTATTGAGTTCTCCATATTGGGGAATCAGTTTGTTTATTTCTCCTGCCATAGACTTCAATTTTGGGGATTATTGTCCTTGTCAAGGAAAGATGCCAGTTCTTCTTCCACCTCTTCCACACTTGGCAAAGCTGATTTCAAGTTTTCGGGTATAGCCTTGCTCAGTTGATAATCGCTGATGCCTATCGGTTGGTCGTAGCCTGTCAATGCGTATTGTGCTACCACCTCATCTTTTCCTTTGCACAGCAACAGCCCGATAGTCTTGTTGTCATTTTTTCCCCTCAGTTTGTCATCCACCACATTGATGTAGAAATTCAGTTGCCCTGCATACTCCGGTTTGAATGGAGTAGCTTTCAGTTCTACAACAATGTATGCGTGTAGCGGAATAGAATATAGAATCAAGTCGGCAAAGAAATCACTGTTACCTATTTGAAAATGCTTCTGCCGGGCGACAAAGGCAAAACCATTGCCCATTTCCAACAAATAACGGGTAACGTGCTTTACCAGCTGCTCTTCTATGTCCCTTTCGTCTGCCTTTTCTTTCGCTCCAGCCAAATCGAAGATGTACGGGTCTTTCAATAGGTAATTGGCAAGGTCGCTTTGTGGTGCTGGAAGTGTGGCTGTGAAATTGTTTACCTTGTTGTTGTTGATTTGTCTGTTATATAGGTTGTTTTCAATTTGCATTTTCAGCACATTGCTACTCCAGCCCATTTCTACAGCCTGTTTCATATACCAATATCCTATGCCTAACGGTAACGAACCGTTAAGTATGACCATTTGGCTTGCCCAGTTTATTTTGGCAACAGGGGATTTCAGGAAAACTTTTTCTATTTCCCTAATCTCCATCCTGTAAATGGCAGAAACTGTTTTCTCCACATCCTGAATTTGCGCAGGAACTTCCTGCGTAATTTCTAAAGATTGACAATCAGCGGATTGTATTTGCGCAGTAAGTTCCTGCGTAAATTGTCCGTTGTTCAGTTTCAATACTTCATCTGTAACATTCTGTATGCTTGGAACAGACAGCCTTGTGTCTGTATCAATGAAACTTCGTAGCACGTTCAACGGATATGACCGTGCAAATTGGCACATATAAGTAAGGTTACGCTCCGAATAACCTTTCTTTTCGGGGTAATTGAACCGGATAGCCTTTGCCAGTTGCTTGATGATTTTGCTTCCCCAGCCTTGCAAGTTCTGATGATACAGGATATAGTTGCCCATTTTCCAGTAATGGAACAGCATTTGCGCATTGGCTGCGGCAATCAGCCGGACTTGCGCCTGTTCTATTTCCGAACCGACGGCATGAACAAATGCGTCAAAGTCCGTTCTTCCTATATGATATTCTCTGTTATTTTCCATTCTAATGTTTATTGTTGTCGCAAATATAATTCAAATAGCTGATAATCTATGAAACTGATTGATACTTTTATAGTTGGTTAAACTTGTTCATGGCATTTGCCTTAATATCATCCGCTATGTCAATATAGGGTTTCATGGCTTTATAGTCACTGTGCCCCGTCCATTTCATCACGACTTGTGCCGGAATACCGAGAGCCAGCGCATTACAGATGAATGTTCTTCTTCCTGCATGGGTGGTTAATAATGCGTATTTCGGGGTGACTTCATCTATACGTTCATTTCCTTTATAATATGTTTCCCGTACAGGCTCGTTGATTTCAGCCAGTTCCCCCAGTTCTTTCAGATAATCATTCATCTTCTGATTGCTGATAACAGGCAATGCCATGTGGTTTTCAAAATGGACTTCCTTGTATTTTTCGAGTATGGTTTTACTGTGGTCGTTCAGTTCAATTATCAGGCTGTCTGCCGTTTTGACTGTGGTAACTTCGATGTGGTCGGGTTTCACATCGCTTCTTTTCAGATTACGAACATCTGAATATCGCAGGCTTGTGAAGCAACAGAACAGAAAAACATCCCTGACACGTTCCAGATATTGTTTGTCTTTCGGTATCCGATAATCTTTCAGCCTGTTCAATTCGTCCCAAGTCAGGAATATCACCTTTTTAGAGGTGGTTTTCAATTTGGGCTTGAAAGTGTCGTATGCAATATTCTGATGATGCCCTTTCTTGAAGCTCCAGCGCAGAAACCATTTGAGGAATCCCATCTGTTTGCCGATGGTGCTGTTCCTCATATCCTTTTTGTCACGCAGGAAATTTACATACTCGTTCAAGCCGAACTCGTTGAAGTATTCAAAGGTTACATCTTCCTTGAACTCTTTGAGGTGGTTTTTCACTGCTGAGAATTTCTCGTAGGTGGATGCCGTCCAGTTATTCTGATTGCCACACTCCTTTACAAACTCATCGAATACTTCCCAAAAACTTATTTGTGTTTCTTCCTGCTGCTCTTCGCTGGTGTCTTTCATCCGCAGGTTGAACGCATCCTTTAGCTGTTGGGTGGTCGGTATGGTTTCCTGTACCTCAAACTCCTTGAACACGTTTTGAATCTCGGCATAATATTTCAGCAAGTCCGCATTGATTTCGGATGCGCTTTGTTTTAGTTTGTTGGTGCATCCGTTCTTTACCCGTTGTTTGTCGGCATCCCATTTGGCTACGTCAATCCGGTAGCCTGTTGTAAACTCGATGCGTTGGCTTGCGTATATGACACGCATACGGATAGGCACGTTCTCTACGATTGGCACACCGTTCTTCTTCCGGCTCTCCAATGCAAAAATGATGTTACGTTTGATATTCATAATTGGGTGCGTTTGAAATTCTACACCCAAATATACACCCAATATTTGGAATAGCAAAAGATATTCAGAAAGATTTAGATTTACTCTGCGCTTTAGATAGTATATGATTATCAGTGATTTGCAATTTTATGATATTTCTTGAAAGCATAGGTTCGAGAGCCTGTCTTTCCGCAGAACCTACTGAACAAAACAAGAGAGTAAGTGGACAAAAACCTACAAATCGCTGATTTGTAGGTTTTTTTATTGCCTATAAGTCTTGTCTCCAATGCCTTATCAGAAGAAAATTCGGCTCACCCGATAATCAGTGGGGGTATCTTCAGGCTCATATATATTTCATTTCAGCCGGCAACCTAAGACAAATCGACCTACAGAAATATAGAAGTCGGCCAACAGATGAGATCATGGGATAACCATTGCCATATAAATCGCTGTCTTATATCCTGTTAATCAACAGGCCAACTCACTTGAGAAAGGCTTCCCAAGTGAATAACTAACCACTTCCAGACTCGTAAGCTTACGGCTACCCCCAGCCGTAAGTTATTCACTTGACAAGCCGTAAGTTATTCACCTGACAAGGCATAAATTATACATTAACCGTCTCTCCCCCGATGGTTATCGGGAAATGGCAGAGGAACTATAGATACAAGTGACACATTTGTCTTTTTGACAACTTGTAATCTGAAGTCCCGGAGAATCGATTATTCCGTACCCAAGTGCGTCTCGCTTCCAAATTCGAGAGAAAAAAACAGCAATTCTCTGTTTGATAGCTGTTTGCTAAAAAACGGCCTTTCGTTCCAGTCGAAATAATTCACCCTAGTTCATGTTTTACGGTCGTTAGGCGGTAATAATGCCCAACGCTACCGCATCTGAGGGCCGATGCCTATATATGTGTAGGCTTACGCCACTATATGTGTAGCTTGACGCGACTATATGTGTGGGTTGACACTGCTATATGTGTGAGTTGATACAGCTATATGTGTAGGTTGATACGTATATATTCGTTAAAAAGCGACGCTTATCGTGTTAAAAAGCGGTTGTGGCAGCTTGTTCGCGCTCCCCGTTTACGCTCGTTGGCTTTTATAGCCAGAGAGCCGTGTCGTAAAAAAGAAGGCATTTCAATCAAAAAGATACCATTCATCGCATTAAGCTGACATCCGCGATTCTTGTCTTATCCCTTTGAATTAAGTCTGTCCCCAATAAATATCGGGTGAGCCAAGTAATCGCATCCAGACATTGCATCTCTATGTAAATTCGCAAGCGAAACTCTTGCATAATCAAAAAAAATCAATACCTTTGCACCCGGTTTCAACAAGACCTTGGAGAGATGCTCGAGTGGTTGAAGAGGCACGCCTGGAAAGCGTGTAAACCCCT
>ERZ1504702.557-NODE-557-length-11231-cov-3.555208_pt1 | contig 11231 bp, 10 predicted proteins | sample MGYA00572394_ERZ1504702 | MGnify/ENA primary metagenome ERZ1504702 (study PRJEB39906, sample SAMEA3182051) | gut metagenome | biome: human; feature: gut; material: Stool; isolation source: human stools | place: Canada | collected 2012-03-07 ... | reverse complement strand
TCGTGGGCTCGGAGATGTGTATAAGAGACAGATCCTATGCCGCCCGCCGGGGGCATATACGGAAAACTGTGCCGGCAGGCAAATTTCGCCTTGCATTGCGCGGGGAAGTCTGCTATAATAGCCTCACTTTGCAGGGTTAGTACATCGGTAGTGCATCGGCTTCCCAAGCCGAGAAGGCGGGTTCGATTCCCGTACCCTGCTCCAAAAAAGAAGCGGCTTGCAATGCAAGCCGCTTCTTTTTTGGAATCCCGGATCGGGAATTGAAATGCTTGGGCGAAGTGAATTCGCCCTCCGTCAAGGTTTTGCCGCGCAAAACGCTTGCGGCGGCGCACTCGCGCCGGCAGACGAAAACGCGCGAAGCGGCTTGCAATGCAAGCCGCTTCTGCTTTACTTGAAATACGCCACCAGCAGGTCGACGCAGGCGCCGTAGCTCTTGACGCCGATGGTGCCGTAGCTCTTGAGAAAGCCGTCGTAGACGGCGTTGGAGACCGTGTCCGCCAGTCCCTCAAACTGTGCCCAGTAGGCGCCGGAAGCGCGCAGGTCGGCGACCACGCGCTCGTCAAGCGTTTCGCGCACGGCGCGCCAGCGCTCCGCGTCGGCGGAATAGAGCGCGTTGGCAAGGTAGATGTAGCCCGACAGCGCGCCCGCGTAGCGGTAGGCGGCGTCGCCGCAGCGCAGGCAGGCGAGCACGGCGAGAAAATTGCACTCCTGCTCGCTCGCGATGCCGCGGCGATGAGAAAGCTCATGCGCGACGGTGGTGGGCAGCGTCGCGGCGGGGAAATCGACGGTTACATTGCACTCGCCCGTGAACGGGAAGTAGAAGCCGGTGAAGCCCATCGCGCTCATCACGCGGGAAAAGCGCATGGTCTTGGGCGGCACGTCGGTCATTTCGAGGAACGGAAACTCCTCATACAGATTTTCGTAGATCTTCGGCGCGTAGGCGAGAATCTCCGCGCGGTCGCCGGCAAAGGCGCCGTCGGCGGCGCGGGGGATGTCTCCGGCGTATTCGTTCACCAGTGCGGCGAATTGCCGCGTCACGCGCTCGAGGTCGTCGACGGCGACCGGCCTGACATCGATGCCGCTTTTGTCGGTGAAGCTGTCAGCGTAGTAATTCGCGCCCCAGAGCAGGCAAAAGAGCACATAGACGGTCAAAACCGCGTTCCCAAGCCCAAGCACGAGCGCGTAGACTGTGCCGCTTCTGTGCCGGCTTCGCACTACGGCGCGCACGCCCAGCACGAGGAAGGCGAGAAAGCCCATCGCCGCGAGGACGTACAGCCCCTCCGAGACGGAGAAGGGGACGCACTCGCACAGCCTGCCAAGCATGCGGCGCAGCGGGTTTGTGAAGCCCTCCGTCAGGGCGTTCATAGCGCCTCGGCTGCGCCGCGCAAGCAGAAAGGCCGATAGAAGCGCGAGGTTCGCAAGCAGCCAGAGATGCAGTTTTTTGTAATGGGAAAACAAGGCTTTCATGGCATCAGTCGGCGGCAGAGAGCAGCTCGCGCGTGTAGGCCTCGCGCGGGTGGTCAAAAAGCTCCTGCACCGTGTTTTCCTCCACGATGCGCCCGTCCTTCATCACCATCACACGGTCGCAGAGCTGATAGACCACGTTGAGGTCGTGTGAAATGAAGAGGAATGAGATGCCCAGCTCGTCGCGCACCGTGCGCATCAGCTCCAGAATCTGCCGCTGGATGGTCACGTCGAGCGCGCTGACCGGTTCATCGGCAATGATGAGCCGCGGCTTTTGGATGAGCGCTATCCCGATGGAAACACGCTGGCGCTGCCCGCCGGAAAGCTCGTTCGGCCTGCGCGTCAGGCACTCGGCGGGAAGTCCGACCTTTTCGGCGATCTCCGCGACGCGGCGGCGCCGCTCAGCGGCGTCGTACTTGCCGTAGATGCGCAGCGGCTCCTCTAAGCTCCAGCCGACGGTGTAGGCGGGGTTGAGCGAGGAGTAGGGGTCCTGAAAGATCATCTGCGGGCGCTTGGTGTAGTGGATGATCTCGCCCGTGTGGGTCTTGACCAGACCGAGGATATTTTTCACCAGCGTCGTTTTGCCGGTGCCGCTCTCGCCCACGAGCCCCAAAATTTCACCGCGGCGAAGCGTGAAGCTCACGTCGTGCAGCACGGTATGGTCGTGCCGCCGCCCATGCTCATCGGTGTCGCGGTACCAGCTTGTAAGGCTTTTGACTTCTAAAACAAGGTCGTCCATGGCGTTAACCTCTGCGCACGCGGCGCGGAATGGCGTTGATGAGCTCGGCGGTGTAGGGATGCTGCGGCGCGGTGAAAAGCTGCTCGGGCGCGCCCTCCTCAACGATGTGACCGCGCTGCATCACGGCAACGCGCGAGCAGATGCGACGCACGACCTGCAAATTGTGTGAGATGAGCAGCATCGAGATGCCGCGCTCCCGATTCAAGCGGCGCAAAAGCGCGAGGATCTGCGCCTGCACGGTCACGTCGAGTGCGGTGGTCGGCTCGTCGAGCAGCAGCAAATGCGGATCGGTGACGATGGCTGCGGCGATCATCACGCGCTGGAGCTGGCCGCCCGAGCACTCGTGCGGATACTTGCGGTAAATTTCCTCCGGCGCGGGGAGGTCCACATCGCGCAGCGCCTCGAGCGCACGCGCGCGGCGCTGCTCCTTCGTCAGCTGCGTGTGGACAGCCAGCGCCTCCTCGACCTGCGGGCCGATGCGCATGAGCGGGTCCATCGCGGTCATCGGCTCCTGAAAGACAACGCCGAGCTCGCGGCCCTGAATGGCGCGCAGCTCCGCGCGGGGCAGGCGTAGGATATCGCGCCCGTCGAAGCGCACCTCGCCGGAGAGCGTGACCTTTTTGCGCTCGATGAGGCCCGAGAGCGTCATGGCGGTCACGGTCTTGCCGCTGCCGCTCTCGCCCACGAGCCCGACGACCTCGCCGTCGCGGATGGTCAGGTCGATGCCCGCCACAGCCTCGCGCGAGGCGCCGTGAAAGCGGACGTGCAGATCATGGATCTCGACCATGGGGGCATCTCCTTTCTGAAAATCAGTTCTCGCCGCGCTGCAGGCCCTCGCCGATCAGGCTCACGCCGAGGATCAGCAGCACAATGACCGCGCCCGTGCCGAGCGCGTACCACGGCGCGGAATCGAGCATACTCTGTGATTCCGAGAGCATATAGCCGAGGCTCGCCTCGTCGGGCGAAACGCCGATGGAGAGGTAGCTCATCGCCGCCTCGGCGAGCACAGCGTTGTTAAAGCCGATGGTGATGGCGGAGACGAGCGTGTGCCAGATGTTCGGCAGAATGTGAACAAAGAGGATGCGCGCGGTGGACGCGCCCATCAGCTCCGCCGAATGGACGTAGTTCTGCGTGCGCGCGCGGGCGAATTCGCTGCGCACGATACGCGCGTAGCTTGGGACAAAGACGATGCCGAGCGCAAGCGTCATGTGCTCTCGCCCGCCGCCGAGCAGGCTCACGAGCACGAGCAGAATGAGAATGCTCGGAAAGGAGGCGAGCGCGTCGTTCAGACGCATGAGCACCTCGTCCACCCAGCCGCCGTACCAGCCGGTCAGCGCGCCGACGAGCGTGCCTACCACGGTGCCGATGGCGACGGTACCGAGCGCAATGAGCAGCGTATCGCCCGCGCCGACCATGACGCGGCTCAAAATGTCGCGGCCGAACTTGTCCGTGCCCATCGGGTGCGCGGCGGACGGCGGCAGCAGGCGCGAAAAGTCCATGGCGTTGGGGGAGTAGGGCGTCCAGAAAAGGCCAAGGACAATGAAGCCGACGACCAGCGCCGTGAGCACGAGGCCCACGCGCAGAAAGGTATTTTTCTTTTTCATGCCGCACCTCCCGCTCCGCTGCCGAGCCGCGGGTCGATGCGCCGCGCGAGCAAATCGGCAAGGAGATTGCAGAGTATGACGGCGAAGGCCAGCAGCACAACGATGGCGCGCGCGACCGGCTCGTCGCGCCCCTCGATGGAGGTCAGCAGCAGCCGCCCGAGACCGGGAACGGCGAACACCTGCTCGATGACGACGCTGCCTGCGAGCAGGTCGGCGACCGTCATGGCGAGGAAGGTCAGGACCGGCACGAGCGTGTTTTTCAGCACATGGCGGTAGAGAATACCGCTGCGCGAGCGTCCGCGGCTCATGGAGGTGCGGACGTAGTCGCGCTGTGCCTCGTCTAAGATCGACGTGCGCAGGAGCTTGACCGTCATGGCGATACGCGGCAGCGCGACGGCGAGCGCGGGGAAGAAGAGATAACCGATGTAATGCCCCACGCCGCCCGCCGGGAACGCGCCCGCGATGAACAGATGCAGCACAAGGCCGAAGAGATAGGTAAAGAGGATGCCGGTGAAAAACGGCGGCACCGCCATCACGACCTGATTGATCACGGTCAGCGCGCGGTCGAGCCGGCCGCCGGCGTATTTGGCCGACAGCACGCCGAACGGAATGGAGACCGCCACGATGAGCGCGAACGCAAGCGCTGTGAGCGTCAGCGTGGGCCCCAGTCGCTGCGCAATGAGCGAGCTCACGCTCTGTCCGTAGCGGTACGAGGTGCCGAGGTCGCCGCGCAGCGCATCCCACAGCCAGCGGCCGTAGCGCACGAGAAGCGGGTCGTTCAGCCCCAGCTCGATGCGCAGGGCCTCAAGCCGCTCGGGAGTCGCCTCCGTACCGAGCAGGCGCGTCGCCGCGTCGCCGGAGAGGAGGGAGAAGGCAACGAAGGTCAAAAACGAGACGATCACCATCGTCAGCAGCATCGTTGCGATTTTTTTCGCTGTATAACGCATGGTGTTCGCCTCGCTTTGTCGGTCAGGGCGTCTGCCCTCGGATTTTCGTCAGGTGTAGGCCACGGTGCTCAGGTCGATGGCGTAGAGCGGGTAGAAGCGGTAGCCGCTGAGACCCTTGCGCACGGCGACGAGGTCCGCGAGGTCCTGAATGTAGACGTTCGCGGCGGTCTCGGCAAGGATTTCCTCGCAGCGGAGGTATTGGGCGGTCGCTTCCTCGTCGGTCGCGGCGCGGATGGCGGCGGCAAAGGCTTCATCGTATTCTGCGTTGGAATAATTTGTGAAATTATTACTCGCCGTAGAGGTGAAGCGCTCGAGCATGGCGCGGGCAGTCAGGGTGCTGGCGTCCACGCCGACAACGGTAGCCTGATAGCGGCGGCCGGAATAGACATTCTCGAGCCAGCTCGCCCACTCGACGGGGTCGATGGTCACGTTCACGCCGATGGCGCGGAGCTGCTCGGCAACGACCTGCGCGGTGTCCATGTGCGGCTGGTAGTTGCTGGGAACGGTGATGGTGAGGTCAAAGCCGTCGGGATAGCCCGCCTCGGCGAGCATCGCCTTGGCCTTTTCCGTGTCATGCGGATAGAGGTCGGCAAGCTCGGGCAGGAAATACTTGCGGAAGTTGGGGTACATGCTGCTGCCGACCGCCGTGCCGTGACCGTCGGCCACAACGTCAAAGACCTGCTCGCGGTCGAGCGCATAGCACAGCGCCTTGCGCACCGTTTCGTTCGCAAGCGGCTCGTAGGCGTGGTTGAGATACACGGCCTGCACGAGGTTCATGGTGCCCTCGAGAATGTCAAAGCTCTCGGTGAGCTGGTTTGCCTGCGTGGCGGTCAGGTGGGCGCAGATGTCCACCGCGCCGCTCTTGAGCGCCATGACGAGCGCCTCGGCATTCTCATAAATCTGATAGGTGACCTTGTCCACCTTCGCGCTCTCGCCCCAGTAATCGGCGAAGCGCTCCAGCACAAGATTCTGCTGCGCGGCGCGGGAGATAAACTTGAACGGACCGGTACCGACCGGGTCCGCGCCGTCGGCGTGGTTCTCCGGTGTGATAGCCAGCGTCATGTAGGAGAGAAAATCGCTGTCGGCAGCCTTGAGCACAACGGAGACATAGTCGCTGCCGATGTCGATGGCGTCAATGTTATCCAGCGCCTCCCAGCTGCCGGACTGCATGGCCTTGTCGATCGACCATGCGACATCCATTGCCGTAACCTCGCTGCCGTCGTGGAACTTCACACCGGGGCGGAGATGGAACGTATAAGTGAGCTGGTCGTCGGAGACCTCCCAGCGTTCGGCGACGGCGGGGCTCAGGTTGCCGTCCGCGTCGGGCTTGACGAGCCCCTCAAACACGTTGAACAGCACCTCGCGGTTCGCGGCGGTGACGGAGGTATAGGGGTCAAGGCTGTTTTCCAGGTCCTGCGCGATGCCGACGACGATCTCGTTCGCGTCGCGCCGCGCGTCGGTCGTGTCGGCGTTCCCGCCGCAGGCGGCGAGGGAGAGGAGCAGAGTCAGGGAAAGAAACAGGGTGAGGATGTGCTTATTCATGGGATTCTCCTTTTGGTGTTGTGGTCGTGCCCGTCAAAACCCGACGGGGCTCAAATATCGCGTCGTCCGTCACGCCCTTTTTGCGCAGGGACGATTCACACAGGAAGCTCACGGCGGAATGGATGCAGGCGAACACCGGCACGCCGATGAACATACCCAGCACGCCGGCGAAGCCGCCGCCGACAAGGATGGCGACGACGATCCAGAAGCTCGAAATGCCGACGGTCTCGCCCAAAATTTTGGGGCCGAGGATGTTGCCGTCGAACTGCTGGAGGGCAATGATGAAAATGATAAAGTAGAGGCACTGGCGGGGGCTCACGAGCAGGATCAAAAAAGCGCTGGGGATCGCGCCGAGGAAGGGACCGAAGATGGGGATGATGTTCGTCACGCCCACAAAGACCGCGATGATGGGCGTGTAGGGGAACTTCAAAATCGAGCAGACGATGAAGCACAGAATGCCGATGATGAGCGAGTCGAGCAGCTTGCCGCGCACAAAGCCGGAGAAGATGCGGTCGGCCTCGCGGGTGGCGCGCAGCGCGCGCTCATAGTGCGGCGCGGAGACGAGCGAGTAGAGCAGCTTGCGCGTGTGGAGGCCGAAGGTCTCCTTGCGGGCGAGGATGTAAACGGAAACGACGATGCCCACGAGCAGGTCCTTGGCAAAGACCAGCACGCTCAGCACGCCGCCGGTCACGGCGACGATGGCGACCTGCGCGCCGGGAATGACGGTGTTCTTCACCCAGTCGACCAGCTCGTTGTAGTAATCACGGACCAGCGTGAGCACGCGCTCGGAGATGTAGGGATTGTCCTCCACAAGCTGCGTGACCCAGGTGTAGATGGTGCGGTAATAGCTCTCGAGATTGGAAAAGAGCAGCGATACGCTCGCGACCAGCTCGGGGATCAAGATGCTGAAGAGCAGATACACGAGTCCCAGCGCAAGGAGCCAGGTCACAAGGATGCTCAGGCAGCGCATCAGTCCGGCACGCTTGACGCCGAGCCTGTCGCGGAGGAGACGGTCGAAAAAGTCCACGATGGGCGTGAGCAGGTAGGCCATCGCAAGACCGTAGAGCACGGGCTTGAGGATGCCGAAGAGCTTTTCTATAAAAATAAACAGCACGCCGTCCTGAAAGAAGGTGTCGTAAAACACGAGAATGGCGCAGGCCGCGGCGGTAATGGTCACGCCCCAGCGAAGATAGGTTTTCTGCTTCATGTTTCCTCCCTTGCCCTCGGCCGGCACAGTGCCTGCCCGTATTCAGAATAGATCAAGCTTAGCATACTATGATTATTGCGGAATTGCAATAGCACAATTTCTGTGCTATACTAAAATTAACCGAATCTTCAAACTTTTTTTCGTTCGCAGAAAGGATGAATGCTGTGGAAAAGAAGCTGCTGTTCATCGTCAATCCCCGCGCGGGCAAGACGAAATCGCGCGCGCCGCTGTTCGACGCCGTTTCGATCTTCTCCAAGGCGGGCTATCTGGTCCGCGTGGCGGAGACGCGGCGGCACGGCGACGCGACCGAGCTGGCCGAGCGCTTCGGCGGAGATTTCGATCTCGTCGTCTGCCACGGCGGAGACGGCACGCTCAACGAGACGGTCAACGGCATCATGCGCCTGCCGCGGGAGAAGCGTCCGCCGCTGAGCTACCTGCCCGGCGGCAGCACGAACGACTTCGCGGCAAGCCTGTCCATTTCCTCCGATCCCGCGCTCGCGGCGCAGAGCGCCATGCGCCTTCAGCCGCGCGACCTGGACGTGGGCGTGTTCAATGAAAAGAACTTCGTTTACGTCGCGTCCTTCGGCGCGTTCACGCGCACGGCCTACACCGTGCCGCAGGACATCAAGAATATGTTCGGTCACTTTGCCTATCTTCTCGAGGGCGTGAAGGACCTTGAAACGCTCTGCCCCTATCCCATGAAGATTACCGCCGACGGCGAGGTGTTCGAGGGCGAGTACCTCTTCGGCGCGGTATGCAACTCGACCTCCATCGCGGGACTGATGAAGCTCTCACCCAACGCGGTGGATCTGTGCGACGGGCAGTTTGAGCTGATGCTCGTGCCCGTGCCGAAAACGCCGCTGCAGCTCCAGCGCACCATCCGCGCCATCGTTTACGAGGAATACGAAACGAGCAACGCGCTCATCTTCCGCCATGTCCGCCATGTCACGGCGGAGAGCGACGGCAGCATTCCCTGGACGCTCGACGGCGAATACGCCCCCGGTGTGCCGAAAATCGAGATCGGCATTGAGGACAACGGGATACAGATGATGATCTGAGCCTGTGCAGAGACTGAGAAACGCGCGGCGTCGCCGCGCGTTTCTCTTTTACTCGCTCGTGAGCTGGTAAACGCCCTCTGTATTGCCGAGCAGATACTGCGCAAATTCCACAGCCTGCGTGTCGGCCCCACCGTAGCGCACACCGTCTCCATCGTAGAGCCGCAGTACCGTCTGTGCCGTCTCGTCCGCACTGAGTTTTTCCAGCGCGGCAAGCAGCGCCGCAGCGAACTCGTCGCCGCCGACGATGGCGTCAGCGGTACTGACGGACACCGTCTCGCCGCCGACCGTGCAGCCGTAGATCTCCATCCAAAGCGCCTCATCCGGAGCCTCGCCGTGCAGCACCACAAGATCCGCAGTGGAGAACACCTCATCCGCGCTGACGTACTCTGCCAGGCGCGGAATGCTGTCCGCCATCATGCCATTGGCGTTCACGTCCATCATGCTGTCGAGAAACCGCCGGGCCACATCGTCATCCACAGGCACGGCGAACACGGGGTCGCTCCCATTATCCATCCAGAAGCTGCCGAGCAGCGTCTCCCACGCATGCAGCGCGCCGCCGTCCGCCGCGTCCTTTTCAAACGCCGCGCGCAGCGTGCGGTTCTGGTCGGAGACCGGGAAATACAGCCCGACACGCTCCGTGTCGCCGACGGGTTCCTCCGGCACAGAGACCAGCCGCAGCGTGTCCTTGTGCGCCAGATACGTCTCCATCGGCATGAAGCCGACCTGCACCGTACCGCGCGAGAGCGCATCGGCGGTGGCCTCGTCACTTGCGCCGAAGGTCACATTGACCCTGCCGACCGTCACGCCCTCGTCGGCGAGCGCGCCGATGAGCAGTGGCGGCAGTTCCTTCTTTAATTGCATCAGCGCGTCCGTGTCACGGTCGCCCGCAACAAATTCCACATTCAGCTCCGCGAGCGTGATGCCCTCCTCCGGCGGTGGCGTCGGCTCGTCGGGCTTGCTCGGGGTGGGCTCCTGCTTTCCGCAGCCGCTGAGCACGGCGAGCAGCGCAAGGGCAAGGAAGAAAGAAAACATACGCTTCATGGTCAGCGCCTCCTCACAGAATAAGCTGGAATGAAATCCTCTGGTGTGGCTATTATAGCATAGGGCGCGGCGGGAAAGTGTGACGATTTCATTACAAATCACTTGATAATCCGCAAAAGCATGGTATGATTGGAAAAACAGTCTTTTCGGGGAGGTGAGCGCGCCGTGACGGCGAGGAAAAACAGGATACGGCTCGTCGGCGCGCTGCTCGCACTCATGCTTTCGCTTTCGCTCGGCGGCTGCGCCGTGCGGGAGGGATCGGCGGACGACGGGCGGCTGCGCGTCGTGACGACGCTCTTCCCCTACTACGATTTTGCCCGCGCCGTCGCGGGGGACCGCGCGGACGTGACGCTTTTGCTCTCCCCGGGCCGTGAGGCGCACAGCTTTGAGCCGACCCCGCTCGACGCCGTGACCATCTCGCGCGCCGATGTTTTCATCTACAACGGCGGCGAGGGCGAGGTCTGGGCGGACGATATGCTCGACGCCGTGGGCGAGGACATCGGCACGGTGCTGCGCATGATGGACTTTGTCGATGCCCGCGAGGAGGAATTCTCCGAGGGGATGCAGGGCGCGGACAGCCACGACCACGCGCATGACCATGACCATGACCATGACCACGAGCTTCACGACCATGCGGAGCATGACCATGACGACAGCGATGAGATCGAGTACGACGAACACATCTGGACGTCGCCGAAAAACGCCATCAGGCTCTGCCGCGCCGTCGCCGACGCGCTCTGCGCGGCGGACGCGGAAAACGCCGATCTCTACCGCGCGAACTGCGAGGACTACTGCGCGCAGCTTGAAGCTCTCGACGCGGACCTCCGCGCCCTGCGCGCGAACGCCGTGCGCGATCTGCTGATCTTTGCCGACCGCTTCCCGTTTTTGTACTTCTGTGAGGAATACGACCTCCATTACCGCGCGGCGTTCCACGGCTGCTCGGGCGACACCGAGCCGAGCCTCGCCACGCTCAAGTACCTCATCGACAAGGTGAACGACGAGCACATTCCGGTCGTCTACACCATCGACCTGAGCAGCCAGAAGGTCGCGGAGGCGGTGAGCGAATGCACCGGCGCGCGCATCGAACGGCTGTGGTCGATGCAGACCGTCTCGCGCGCGGACTTCGACGCGGGCGAGACCTATTTAACGCTGATGCAGCGAAATTACGAGGCTTTGAAAGGAGGCTTGCTGTGATGGATCGGGATATTCTGCTTGCGTGCCGTGACGCAAGCCTCGGCTACGAGCACCGCGCGCTGCTCGAGCATCTGACGTTTATCGTCCGCGCGGGGGATTACCTCTGCGTGGTGGGCGAGAACGGCAGCGGCAAGTCGACGCTGATGAAAAGCCTGCTCGGGCTGCTTCCTCCGCTCGCCGGCACGATCGACTGCCCCGCGCAGCGCGCGGGCGCCATCGGCTACCTTCCGCAGCAGACGAGCGCGCAGCGCGATTTTCCCGCTACGGTGAGCGAGGTCGTGCTCTCGGGCTTTGCCAACAAGCGCGGGCTGCACTTTTTCTACTCCGCCGCGGAGAAGAGCGCGGCGCTGATGAACATGGGCAAGCTCGGCGTGCTGGAGCTGCAGAACCGCTGCTACCGCGAGCTTTCCGGCGGACAGCAGCAGCGCGTGCTGC
>ERZ1504702.547-NODE-547-length-11452-cov-3.934983_pt1 | contig 11452 bp, 10 predicted proteins | sample MGYA00572394_ERZ1504702 | MGnify/ENA primary metagenome ERZ1504702 (study PRJEB39906, sample SAMEA3182051) | gut metagenome | biome: human; feature: gut; material: Stool; isolation source: human stools | place: Canada | collected 2012-03-07 ... | reverse complement strand
AACCTATAACCAAAAGACTACTAACAGTGAGCAAGTTGCATACTTGCGAAACTTGTATGAGTTAAATTAAAGCCACGCGATTTTATCTGATGTCGCGTGGCTTTAAAAGTTGATAGACAACCGTGATTAGAGGCTGCGGCCGTATTTCGTGCGGAGATATTCTTCTATATCGCTGCGGGCCTTACCGGTGGCATGTTTGCCGGCAGTCTCGAGTAGGTCGGGCACGCTCATGCCCGGAGCAACTGCTGTAACATCTTCGCGTTCTTTTGTCCATTCCAATAGTTGGTCGGGGTGCTCTAAGGCAACTTTATTGAAATATTCAGCCTTGGCATCATCTCCAAGAAAATCATATATAGTAGTCATTTTAACAGGTGTGTCAGACATACAATCTTTTACTATGTACATACCGTAACTAAATTTTGACACATATATCTTTTTCGTCTCTTCATTTGTGGCTTCGTTGTATTTGGTTATATAATCATAGAGATGACGGGCAACATCTGACAGCGTAAAATATCGGGGAGAATAATTGTTGAGTTTCACACTCTCGAGCATTGCCTTATCGCTGTCGCTGAGTCTCCAACGGTTATGAGCCACATCATCGGCCACACGTTTTGCCAAACGGTAGGCAGCGACATTGCCAGAGTTTGCAAGGGGTTTAACCTCGTAGAAGAACTGTGGCTGATTATACAATGACTCCATGCCGAAATATAGTGATTCCTGACGAGGCTTATAGCTTTCGCCTTTAAGCATCCATTTGAGCAGTGTGGCTATGTCACCACCGGGATTTGCCGACGGGTGCTGCACTTGCTTACCTTTTAACAAATCGGCCTGCTCTATATAGTTCAGGGTGTAAACCAAAATAGGGTCGTTGCTTATCATCAATGCCTTTCGGGCCATATTGTAGCTCGACGACGAAGCGAGGCCCTCGAGAATTGCATAGCTGTTGCCATCACCCTGGGCGGCGGCCTTGGCGAAATAGCTCTCGGCAGAGGGCCAGTTGTCCTTGAGCACGGCCTCTACGCCACGCAAAAAGTTTGAATACGCATCATCGGGAGCCGACTGTAAGGCTGCCGACAAGGCCTCAACATAGAGATTTTTGTCCGGCTGCATTTTGAACGCCGGCACCCCTTCGAAGGGACGGGCGCTGAGTGCCGATGCTTCAAAGTCATTTTCGCCCTTCATAGCATAGGCAAGTAGGTCGGCAACAACGTCGAGGCTATTACCTGTCTTAGCTATATACGCCTTTGCGATTTTGGGTTCGCCGGCATGTAGGAAAGCTATGGCGCATCCCTTGTTACCCGTTTCCACTTCTTCGGGCGTAAGGTCGGTGCAGTAGTTCATCAGCACATACGACAAATATAGCATATCTTCGTAACGACCGGCAGCGTTGGCCGCCTTAATAGCCGGAACGAAAGCCTCCATTACATCGCTGTATGCAGCATCGATATATTCGTCGGCTGCGGCTTGGATGTTTTTGTTGACACCTTCACCGTTTTCATACGCCTTGCCAAGACGCAGTTTCATCTTGGGGCTGCCGGCCTTGGCTCCCTTATAGATATACTCGAAAGCCTTTTTGGGATTCTTCTCTATGCCGTCCCAGCTCTCATAGCATGCCACAAGGCCTTCGTAACCGTCGAGATTACCGGCCTTGACAGCCTTTTCATACCAGTCCTTGGCTTTTTTAGGGTCTTTCTTTGCGCCGTTGGTACCATTGAGGAAGCTGTCAGCAAGTTCGAGCATGGCGGCAGAGTCACCGCCCTTGGCCTTATTTTCGAGCTCTTTTACATTTTGAGCCACGGCCGGGGCTACGGCGATAGCTATGGCGCACAGCGCCGTGAGGAATTTCTTCATTTATTCGAGTGCTTTTAGTGTTTCTTCCTGTAATTTAATCATTTGCTCTTGCTTCTTGCGCAGGGCGAAATATTCGTCGAGATTGGCATACGATGCCGGTATGGTGATGCGCTTGGCCTCTTTCTCATAATTCTTCACGATTTTTGACCTGCGCTTGTCTTTCTTATATTCCAGGATGCGGGCATTGTCGGCACTGATTTTTTCGTTGACAGGCGTTATCTCGTCGATTTCCTTAAGCGATGACTGTACCAGCGAATTGTCGAGATGCCACTTGGCGTCAAATTGCATCTTTGCCTCGTATTCCTTGCCACCTGAAATAAAGCCAATCAATGCCGTGCGGTCAACCGGGTTGATATCGCTGACAACATAGCCTTGGTTATTGGCAAGCACCGGTATCGAAGAAGCTATGCCCATGGGCGTGTTGCGGCAGAAGAACTCATATTGCTTCTTGACGCCATACTCGCGCCGCTCTGCATAGGTCTGTACTAATTTAGAGAGGTTGTTGTAGCAATACGAAAGTATGCCGTCAATCTCGCGCTGGCGGTCGAGCACCCAGTAGAAATGCCCTACCCTGTTGTCGCTCTTGAAATCAAGCAAAATTTCATTCTTGGCAAGATGAAGAACAGGCAGCGACAGGTCGTGCCCACGGTATTCGCTCTCGAGTGTCTGCTTTTTATTTTCTTTGGCCTCGAGCACGTAGTCGTTTGTCGGGAAGTCCTGGCGGTATTTTCCTTCTTCAATCCGGCGGTCTGACGCCGAGATTTCCATGTTGGCAAACGAACGGTCGAAGTCGATTGCACCCTTGGTGCTAAAGGTAGGCTTGCCTGTCAGCGTGATGTCTAATTTACCGTCTTTAAGACTCCATTTCATATTGGTAGTGGCCGAGCCGTCCATATAGAAGTGGTAACCGCCTCGAAGCTGACGATGCACCTTCTTGACACGGCCGTTCTTGTAACGCTCGGTCTGTGAGCCGCCGAACTCCTGAGGCGCCTGATGATAGGTGCGCGGCAGGTGCGCCACAACCTTGCCCACACCGCCCGGATTGAAAGTTATCTCCAAGGCTTCAAATGCATAATAATTATGCATGTAGTAGGTTCCGCTCGGCTTGGCGACGGCAAGTTTCTTCCATTGAGAATCAAGATATTGCACGACCTTCTCCTCGCTTCCGTCGGGATTGACGAGGGTACCATAGACAGCATAGCAGGCAGTGAAGGGGTGAGACGATTGCTTGCCGGCCGCCACATCCTCGATTTTATCATAACCCGAGGTATAAAGGCCGTAATACCGGGCCCCCGAGGGCAGCTCCGAGATGATGTAGTAGATGTAGGGGTTGAGGTAGTCCTGATAGAGCCACTTCTTGCCATTTATGGTGCGCTCGATAAATCGCATGCCACCCCAGCCACCATACTGCGTGGCTGGCTCGGCCTCGTGAACGGGCAAGATATACTTGAGCTGCCCCATACCGTCGGGAAGTGTGCCAAGGTCGCGGGAATCTACCAGTGCGGGGTCTACAAAGTTGTCGGGGTCCGACATAAAACGCCCGTCTAAGGGCTCGAAATTCTGCGACATGGCGATGATAGGCGCAACAACAAGAGCAACCGCTGCCAATGCCCTGTGGATAAAGTTCATAGTAATTGGTTTAGATTTTTGCTTTCAATAAATACATGCCAGACAGACATGGAAAATTACCGCTAAAGTGTATTTTGATTACAAATGTACTGCTTTTACTACCCCCCCCAATTTTTTAACACTTATTAATATTGTTTTAACATGTTACACCGCTCACCCTACCACCGGGACACAATCAGAGCCGGATAGCCGAATTTTTCTATTGCCATACCGAACTTTTCACATTACTTTTGCGTTATATACCCGACTAACATTTACACATTATGAAGAAAATCGTATTTATTGCAATCATGGCCGTATGCAGCCTCTGCGCATCGGCCCAGTATTATGCCGGCGGAGCACTCGGCTTCTGGCATAAGGATGAGAAAGGCGTTGCCACCAACTCGCTAACCATACTGCCCGAACTCGGCATGACCCTCAACGACAACTGGGGCATAGGTGCCACAATAGGTTACACATACAACCACCTTTGCGGCATCAGCGTGTCGTCGCACCTCTTCGAGTTCAACCCCTATGCGCGCTACACATATTTCCGCAGCGACAACGGCCTGGTCAACCTCTTTGTTGACGGCACTGTAGGCTTCGGCGCCGGCTGGACTCACTATAAAGACGGCGACGACTCCAAGACCGCCTGTACCTGGCAGATTGGCGCCGCACCCGGCATCGCCCTCAACCTGACAAAACGCTTCAGCCTCGTGGCCCACGTGGGCTTCCTGGGCTACAAAGGCGCAAACAACGCCGCCAAAGCCGGCGGCCACGTCGACGAAGGCGGCCTCCTGCTCAACAGCAACAACATCTCCTTCGGCTTCTACGTGAACTTCTAATCACAGCCACCTATAAAGGTGGCTGTATCAATATAAAAAGTCGTCGGATACGACGCTTTCGTGGGGAGCCCCTCCAATTATGGCGGGGCTCCCTTCAGCACCTACGATAAATGACCTCGGGAAGGCCGCAAAACACACGCATCCAATCGATTGCGTCCTCTCCGAGGAATTTCTTTGATAGTTTCCACGTACCCCACGAATAATCCTGGGGGTAATCACAACATCGTCGAGGACTCCAGCCTATATCCTTTTGTATACGCACACATGGGTCTGACTTTGCATTAATATTTTAATCCTCCATTTATATTTCTGCTTGAACAAAAAACTTTCTTCTATCCCTTTTGCCATTTTGTCCTTTTGTTTCCCCGTCTTTCCTCGTCTTTGTTTATGGCATGCGTCACAAATGATAATGTTTTACTATCTGAAGAAATGCAATTTTCGATTTTTTCCGTATATTTGCATCAAACAACCTTGTAGGACTTGAAGAAGCATTATGATTACCGACGATATCAGACACATTATCAATGACTCACGTGCCAACGCCGTGCGCTCAGTCGATTTTTGCCGGGTGCAGATGTATTGGCGTATAGGCCAACGCATTGTCGAAGAAGAACAAGGCGGCAGTAACCGTGCGCAATATGGAGATTATATAATCCGGAATCTTTCAAAGGCTCTAAAACCTGAATATGGCAGCGGTTTCGGTGTAAGACAGCTTGAACAAGCCAGACAATTCTATATAGAATATCCAAAAGCGAACGCACTGCGTTCGCAATTCAACTGGACACAGTATCGTGCTCTTATTCAGATACCTGACAAAGATAAACGCGAATACTACGAACTTGAGGCCGCCAATAACAACTGGACTGCCCGCGAGATGGAGCGTCAGATTCATTCGATGCTCTATGAACGATTACTACTCAGCAGCGATAAGGAAACTGTATTGGCCGTGGCCCGACAAGAACGCATTCCACAAACTCCGCAAGAGATTATTAAAGACCCTATGATTCTTGAATTTCTCGGGCTGGAGCAAAGACCGCAATACTATGAGTCAGACCTTGAAAATGCGCTCATCGACCACCTTCAAGAGTTTTTACTTGAACTTGGCAACGGCTTTACATTCGTCGCTCGCCAGAAACGGTTGCTTCTTGAAGATGACGAATTCTTTGCTGACCTTGTGTTCTATAACCGACTGATGCGGTGTTTCGTAGTCATAGAGCTTAAGACAGGTAAAGCGACACATCAAGACTTGGGACAGTTGCAAATGTATGTGAACTACTACGACCGCTACGAAAAATCAACCGATGAGAACCCGACAATCGGTATACTTCTTTGTGCCGAGAAGAACGACACTCTTGTCAGAATGTCACTTCCCGAAGACAACAACTCTATAATCGCCTCCAAATATCAGCTTTACCTTCCGACAGAGCAACAGTTGATAAACGAAGTCGAGAAAGTGAAATCCGAACTTAAATCACGAAAAGAAGATTGATTATAAGCATATAGTGGCAGAGTTGCACAGCCGGAGTTTTTTGCTTAATTTTGCAGCGTGAGACAAAGCGCGTATAAACTGTTTGCCTCGATGGTGCTTGTCATGTTTGTGAACTTTATGTTCATGAACACCGTCTTTATGCACTCTCACCACGGCATAGACGGCCGTATGGTCACACACTCGCACCCTTACGTACCGTCGTCGTCGCACACCCACTCGGCACTGTCGCTCGACCAGATTGCAGGCTTTAACCTCTCGGCTTCATCTGCGCAGGCTTCGTCAGTCCTTATAGCCAATGCGCCATCTGCCTGCGTCATTTCAGACACATATATCACTTATTGCCCCCACACCGCAAAGCACCCAGGCCCTGCGATAAATCTGAGGGCTCCCCCGATGGCTTGAAATCATCACCGATAAAGGCTTATTTGACTGTGGATTACCGTTTTCCATAGCCTCGCTTTACGTTCATAGCCCGATAATCAAAGGGCTTGGGAACATAACTATACACATTTCTTGCCTAATATTCAATGATTTCAAGGACATACCTTGTCGCCGGAGCCTTGGCCCTGGCATTGCCCGCGTATGGTCAGGCGGCGACATACGCCGAAGATAACGACTCGATTTACGATGCCTTCATGCTCGACCAGGTAGTGGTCACGAGTTCGAAAAGCGAAGTCAAACGCCGCAACAGCCCGGCCCTGGTAAACGTGATGCCGAGCACTCTGCTGACAACCGTGGGGGCTTGTTCGCTTGCCGACGGCCTCAGCTTCCAACCCGGCGTAAGGGTTGAGAACGACTGCCAGAACTGCGGCTTCACCCAGGTGCGCATCAACGGTCTCGACGGCCATTACTCCCAGATATTGATGAACTCGCGCCCGGTCTTCTCGGCCCTGACAGGAGTCTACGGCCTCGAGCAAATACCGGCCAACATGATTGACAGGGTCGAGGTGATGCGCGGCGGCGGGTCGGCATTGTTCGGTTCGTCGGCCATCGGCGGAACGGTCAACATAATCACCAAGGACCCGTCGGAAAACAGTGCCCGCGTGTCGCACACCCTCATGTCAATCGGCCCGTCGGGCAAGCTCGACAACAACACCACCCTCAACGCCTCGGTGGTCACTAATAACAACAAAGCCGGAATTTTCATCTACGGACAAAGCCGCTATCGCGACGGCTACGACCACAACGACGACGGCTTTACCGAGGTAGCCCAGCTAAAGACCCAGACCCTCGGCGCAAGGACATTCCTGCGCACGAGCGATGCCTCAAAACTTACCCTCGAGTATCACAACACCCACGAGTACCGCCGTGGCGGCGACCAGCTCGACGAGCCGGCGCACCTGGCCATGATAGCCGAACAGGTAGAGCACGACATACACGGCGGCGAGGCCACCTTCGACCTATGGATGCGCGACCACACCGACAAACTGTCGGTCTTCACGGCCATGATGAGTACCAAGCGCAAGAGCTACTACGGCTCCGACATGGACCCCAACGCCTACGGGCGTACGTCGGACATCGTCGTTACCGCCGGAACACAATGGACACACCCCATGCAACGTTTCCTCTTCATGCCGGCAGAACTCGTAGCCGGCCTCGAGTATTCGTATAACCGCCTCCACGACGTGACCATAGGCTACGAGCACGACATACTGCAAAAGGTCAACATCTATAGCGGCTACCTGCAGAACGAGTGGCGCAACGACCGTTGGGGATTCCTGATTGGTGCGCGCGTCGACAAGCACTCGCTAATCGACCACGCCATCGTATCGCCGAGGGCAAACATCCGCTTCAACCCATCGCGAGGCTGCAATTTCAGGCTCTCCTACTCTACCGGCTTCAGGTCGCCCCAGGCTTACGACGAAGATTTCCACGTGGCCATAGTCGGCGGCGACAGGGTCGTCACCGTGCTGGCCCCGGGGCTGAAACAAGAGAGCTCGCAAAGTGTCAGCGCCTCGGCCGACCTCTACCACACCTTCGGGCGCGTGCAGACCAACCTGCTCATCGAGGGCTTCTTTACCGACCTTAGCGACGTCTTCGCCCTGCGCCAGCTCGACACCCCCGACGCCCAGGGCAACGCCGTACTCGAGCGCTACAACGGTTCCGGCGCCCGCGTGATGGGCCTCAATATCGAGGCTAAGGCATTCTTCTCGGCACGCTTCGACATACAAGCCGGCGTGACCTTGCAACGCAGCCGCTACAAGAAGCCCGAAGTATGGAGCGACAACCCCGACGTCGCGCCTGTGAAAAGGATGTTCCGCACCCCCGACGCCTATGGCTACTTCACGGCCAACTGGCAGATTTGCAAGCCTCTCAAGGCCATAGTGACGGGCACGTTTACCGGCCCGATGACAGTGCAGCACATGGAAGGGTCGGGAACCGACATTGACCTCGCCGTAAGGACCGAATCGTTTTTCGAAGCCTCGGCAAAACTCGTCTACTGCTTCAACATATTCCGCCAGGTCGACATCGACGTGACCGCCGGGGTAAACAATATCTTCAACTCGTACCAGCGCGATTTCGACAGCGGCCCGCGCCGCGACTCGGGCTATATCTACGGCCCCTCCCTCCCCCGCTGCCTCACCGCCGGAGTTTCAATCAGTATATGATTTATTAACAGTGAGCAAGTCATGGCCTTGCTCACTGTTAATACCGACGCCGAATACACCCTCTTCAACCCGACACAACAAATCCATGCAGCTCTCGCGATATCCGGCACTGATTATAGCATCGGGATTTTAGCATCTCAAGTTACGAATCCGGCTTCCTTCGCTCTGAGAATGTAATCAATCTTATCGGGAGCCGACATCACAGTCTCAAAGAGAAGTCTTGCCCGACCCATTGGGGCCGACAATAACAATCAGGACTGGACGATGTTCACTTGCCGGCATTGCGAAGCCTATTTAAGGTTTCTTCAACTCTTGCGCGAGGCTCATGCGAGGCAACCTCTATCCCGGCAGCCACACGCTCGGCAGCCCGGCGAGTGCTTTCGCATGCATCCTCGGCAACCTCACGCATAATCTGAGCCAACCGCTCGTCGCCCGGCTCCTCCATCGACGTAAGTCGATAACTATTCATCTGCTCTTCCGACATAGAATAATCTTTTCCTATTCAACGCCAAAGTTACGAAAAAAGTCTCACCCAACCTCAAATTTGAAATAGTAAGCATCTCCACTACGCTTACTCTATATCTAATGGGAGAATGTTGTCGTTGTTGAAGCGGTCGAAGTCGGATTGGAAGAGACGGTCTTGGACGATGCGGTATTTTTCGAACTCTGACTCGGCGAAGGTTTTGGCAAATTCAGCTGTGATTTTTCCGGCATCTTGCAGGACAGCATTGTCTGTTGCTTCGAGAATCATATCGATGCGTTTTGCCCAGTCTTCCATTGTCATGGGGATGTGACGTTTAGCCATAAGTTCTGCCATATCGAGGACGGCATTGACAAGGCGCCCCATGATTTCAAGTTCATTGCCTTTGAGGTAGTTTTTGGCAATTCTGACATCGGTTTTCACAATTTTCCCTTCGGGCGCGTTCTCCCAAGTTGTCAGACCCATGTGTTCTTTCTCGGCGTTAGCACGCTCAACAATAAGCTCGGCGGCAGTATGACCATGCGTAGCATAGTGCATCTTGTTCTGAATCTTCTTGAAAAAGAGCCTTGTAGTAGGAGCATCACAATTATAGTCTATTGCAGTAGCGTAGATGTCAGTTAGCTTCTGATAGAAGCGTCGTTCACTGAGGCGAATTTCACGGATTTCGGCCAACAGATGCTCAAAATAGTCGATATTGAGGAACGCTCCGTTCTCCATGCGCTTCTTGTCAATTACATAGCCTCGGATAGCAAACTGACGCAAAATGAAAGTACACCACTGTCTGAACTGTGTGGCGCGGGTGCTGTTAACGCGATACCCTACACTTATAATGGCATCGAGATTGTAAAATTTCGTCAAATAGTTTTTACCATCGGAAGCAGTTGCCGAGATTTTCTCGGTAACTGAATTTTCTTGAAGTTCACCACTTTTAAATATATTCTTAAGGTGCAGCCCAATATTGTCAGTTGAGCAATCAAACAGTTCTGCCATAGCCTTCTGCGTACACCAAATGGTTTCTTCTTGGTACACGACCTGCACACCAGATTCTTTTCCTTCAATCTGAAAAATCAGGAACTCAGCCGTGCTATTTCGTATTTCTAATTTCTTGGGCATAGGGGAGTTTAAATATGCGTAGTCAAGTCAAAGTGCTAAGAAAGTATATGACAGTGCTTTTCAGCTCAAATTTCTCCAGTATTATTCATATTTGTCATACTTGTTTACGATACGTTCCTTAAGATGAACAATCTTTTACGCATAAAATTTACAGTAAAAAGAATATGTCGAGTGGATTACTTGCTGCCATGTCTGCAGTTGAGAAATCGGGGTCCCAATAACGCTTTAATTTGAGCAGGGTGCGTATTTGTCCGGCTTTCTGCGAGACTGTAGATGAAGAGGTGCAAAAATAGTCATGTATCTCAGATAATGGCAAATAGGGCTTAAATGATTTATCGAATAGAAAATTCATCGTTGCAACAGTATACACCACAGCAGCAGCCCATATCTCCAGACGTCCACGTTCAAGAGGGTTCGCTCTCTTACGACCCAATTTCCGGACCATTTTCTCACAAAGCGATGCATATTCTGCATCAATCTTCTCATTACAAAAGGTGACCACCATTCTGACAACCTCGTCCTCTCTCGCCTTAATTTCTATCTTATCCATTCTTTACAGTTCTTTATTATTCAACGCCAAAGTTAGCAAAAATCGGGAAAATATGAAAGATAATTGCTTACTTGATAGCAAAAAAATGGAGCACAGCCCGGGGCTGCACTCCATTTTGTTATCGTTGATTTGGGGACTTATTTCACTTCCTCAAATATAACAATAACTGATTATCAATGTCTTAGTGTTACATGGTACAAATATGGACATTCAAGTTCATAGGAATAACATCAGTTACTTTATCGTTTCTTATCTCGGAAGGATTATTGAAGCCCAATTGGGAAGCTACTTAACATAGCGTTTCACAAGTTCTCCTTCGCTCAGTCGGAACAGAAGTCGAGCTTCCGCATCCTGATCGAGTTCTCTTAGATATAAACTCTATCGTCTTATTGAAACTATTTATGCCTAGCTGATTATACGAATTTGTAGAGCTTGCAAATATTAATGCCTGGCACCAAATAATAGGTTTTCATAGATACTTGTTCATTCAGATTCTTCAAGATATTTGATCCCTTTTCTTTTTAAATCATGAAAATTCAATATTGGTAGAGGGATTTCTTTTCTTCGTAGATATGAGGTTGGAATTACTTCAGATGTAAGCATCACAGATTTGATTGTCGGATTAGTCTTAGCTTCAACAAATGCTCTTACTTTATCGATGTTATTCAACAGCCATACATGTCTGCGCACATGCTTAGAGATTAGGGCCTTTTGAGACTTCCCATCTCTTCCGAGATAATCATCCATTTCTTTCTTCATCTCACGTACATTTTTAGCCGTATTTGTATTTTTACATTCTATTGAATATACCACATTAGTTTCAGTATCATATGCCAATACATCAATATCTCCCAAATCGATTTGTGCAACAAAAACACCTTTGGGTTTTATAGTTACTTCATA
>ERZ1504702.526-NODE-526-length-11858-cov-2.930611_pt1 | contig 11858 bp, 8 predicted proteins | sample MGYA00572394_ERZ1504702 | MGnify/ENA primary metagenome ERZ1504702 (study PRJEB39906, sample SAMEA3182051) | gut metagenome | biome: human; feature: gut; material: Stool; isolation source: human stools | place: Canada | collected 2012-03-07 ... | reverse complement strand
GACAGCTGGGTAATCGAAGCACTGAAGAATATCGGGTGCTACACGGCGAAGAGCGTATTGGCTATGAACCGCGAAGAGATTGTAGAACGTGCCGACCTCGAAGAACAGACTGTTGACGAGGTACTTGCTATCTTATCTGCCGAATTTGAAGAAGAAGAGGGAGAACCTCAAGAATAAGTATTACGACAAAGTTTGATATGCCCATAAAATTAATACAAGTACAGAGAAAATTAAATGTAGGAATCAACACGGTTGTTGAGTTTCTACGCAAGAAAGGGTTCGAGGTTGAGGATAACAATCCCAACACGCGAATCGGTGATGAACAGTATGCTTTGCTCGTAAAAGAGTTTGGAAAAGATTTACCGAACGGCGGACGTGAGCGTGAACGGGTCGTGCCCGAACGCTCTCACAGGGAAGCTTCTTCTGTGAAAGAAGAAAAGAGTTCGGAAATAAAGACTGTAATACCGGAAGAATTCAGACCTAAAATTGTGACGAAGGGTCGGATCGATCTGGACAGACCGCATAAAAAAGTGCAGGAGGTGCAGCATCAGCCTGTTTCCGTTCCTGTGGAAAAGAAAGTGGAGAAGCCTGTGGAGGCGGCCACTGCTGCAAAAACTGCTGATGCTCCGGTTGAGGAGGTGAAAACCCCCGAAGTAAAGGCACCTGAGGTGGAAATGCCTGAAGTGAAAATCCCGGAAATGAAACAGCAGCCAGAGGAGATAAAAGAAGAAAAAGTTATAGTAGTGGAAAAGGAACCAGCAGAAGTGATGAAACCGGAGCCTGTACAGGAGCCGAAAACTGCAAATGTAGAGTCAACGACTGCGACGACTGCAGAACCGGCGGCATCTGCCGGCAACGATTCTGACGAGGGATTATTCCGGTTGAATACTCCGAAGTTCGAGTCGAAAATCAAGGTGACAGGGAAGATAGATCTGAACGCGTTGAATCAGTCTACCCGTCCGAAGAAAAAGACGAAGGAGGAACGCAAGAAAGAGCGGGAAGACAAGCGCGAGAAGTTCGCCGGTAACAAAGCGGGGCAACAGTCGGGTAACGGGCTTTTCAATAAAGGACCGAAAGACGGAACGGCAAGACCAGGTGCTCCTGTCAAACCGGGAGAAGGCGGTACGGATGCAAAGAAAAAACGTAACCGTATCAAGAAAGACCGCGTAGATGTGAACAATACGCCGGGAACTAATGCACGCCAGTCACGTCCGAACGATGATCGCAATCCGCGCCTACGCAAGCCGGTGAAGGCGGAAATCAGCGAGGAAGATGTACAGAAGCAGGTAAAGGAAACCTTGGCCCGTCTGACCAACAAGGGAAATAAGAATAATAAAGGTGCCAAGTACCGTCGCGACAAACGCGATGCCATCCAGAAGCGTGAACACGAACTGATGGAACAGGAAGAAATGGAAAGCAAGGTGTTGAAGCTGACGGAGTTTGTGACTGCCAATGACCTTGCCAACATGATGGACGTTCCTGTGACGCAGGTTATCGGTACTTGTATGAGTATCGGTATCATGGTTTCCATTAACCAGCGTCTGGATGCGGAAACAATTAATATCGTAGCTGAAGAATTCGGTTTCCAGACCGAATATGTAAGTGCCGAAGTGGTGGAAGCCATCAAGGCCGACGAAGAAGACGACAACGAAGAAGACTGGGTGGCGCGTCCTCCTATCGTGACTGTGATGGGACACGTTGACCACGGTAAGACCTCTTTGTTGGATAATATCCGTAATGCAAACGTAATTGCCGGTGAGGCAGGAGGTATCACGCAGCACATCGGTGCTTACAACGTGAAGTTGCAGAGCGGGCGTCGTATCACGTTCCTGGATACGCCGGGCCATGAGGCTTTTACCGCCATGCGTGCCCGTGGTGCCAAGGTGACGGATATCGCGATTATCATTGTGGCTGCCGACGATAATGTCATGCCACAGACTGTCGAAGCGATCAACCATGCTTCGGCTGCTGGTGTACCTATCGTATTTGCTATCAATAAGATCGACAAGCCTCATGCCAATCCTGACAAGATCAAGGAGGAACTGGCTAACATGAATTATTTGGTTGAAGACTGGGGAGGTAAGTACCAGAGCCAGGAAATTTCAGCCAAGAAAGGTATCGGTGTGGAGGACTTGTTGGAAAAAGTATTGTTGGAAGCCGATTTGCTCGACTTGAAGGCTAATCCGAAGAGACGTGCTGTTGGTTCCATCATCGAATCTTCACTTGACAAAGGACGTGGATATGTTTCTACCGTGTTGGTTGAAAACGGAACACTGAAGGTCGGTGACATCGTACTGGCCGGAACCCATTTCGGTCGCGTAAAAGCGATGTTCAACGAACGTAACCAGCGTATCGAAAAGGCTGGTCCTTCCGAACCGGCTCTGATCCTCGGTCTGAACGGTGCTCCGCAGGCCGGCGATACGTTCAACGTACTGGAAACAGACCAGGAAGCCCGCGAAATTGCCAACCGTCGCGAACAGTTGCAGCGTGAGTTGGGCCTACGTACGCAGAAGATGCTTACGCTGGATGATATCGGTCGCCGTATCGCAGTCGGAAACTTCCAAGAACTGAACGTGATTGTGAAGGGTGACGTGGACGGTTCCGTAGAAGCGTTGTCAGACTCCCTGATCCGTCTGTCTACAGAGGAAATCCAGGTGAACGTGATCCACAAGGCTGTCGGTCAGATCTCCGAATCGGATGTCGTACTGGCTGCCGCTTCTGATGCGATTATTATCGGATTCCAGGTGCGCCCGGCATTGCCTGCACGCCGCCTGGCAGAGAAAGAGGGAGTTGAAATCCGTCTGTACTCGATTATCTATGATGCGATCGAAGAAGTGAAGAGCGCTATGGAAGGTATGCTTTCACCGGAAATCAAGGAAGAGATCACTGCGAACGTGGAAGTGCTTCAGGTATTCAAGATCACGAAAGTGGGTACGATTGCCGGGTGTATGGTACGTGAAGGTAAGATCAAGCGTTCGAACAAGGTGCGCGTGATCCGTGACGGTATCGTGGTTCATTCCGGAGAGTTGGAATCTTTGAAACGTTTCAAGGATGATGTGAAGGAAGTGGTTGCCGGTTTGGATTGTGGTTTGAACATTGTCAACTACAATGATATTCAGGTTGGTGATATCATCGAGGCATACGAAGAAACGGAAATCAAGAAGACATTGTAAACATGAACTGGTTGGACATTACATTGCTATGTCTGGCAGGAATAGGATTTGTGAAAGGCCTGTTTGATGGAGTCATCAAACAGGTTGTTTCGCTTATAGCCCTTTTGGTCGGGATCTTTTTTTGTACGAAGGCGGCACTTTGGCTGCGTGGATATATATTGGCATTGGGCTGGTTTCCCGAACAAGGAGTGACGGTGCTCAGCTACGTGGCGGGTTTCCTGTTGATCGTGGGTGTCATATTGCTGGCGGGTGAGATTCTGACTCGTGTCGTGGGAGCGACGCCGTTGAGCGTCCTGAACCATTTGGTGGGTGGTGTCTTGGGGCTTTGCTTTATGATGGCGTTTGTCAGCCTTCTGCTGAACAGTATGGAGATGATAGACAAGGGATCGGTCCTGATCCCGCGTCAGGCAAAGGTCGAATCCCGTTTTTATAATTCAGTCAAAGAAATAATCCCAACCATTTACTTCCAAAATTTGTTTTTTAAGGAGGAATAGGTTTCATAATTTGAACAATATATTTAATGTATAATGGAAGATTCAAACGACATACTAAATGAGGTGACGACCGGTGATTATAAGTACGGATTCGTTACCGATATAGATACGGAGGTGATTCATCGCGGATTGGATGAAGAGACTGTTCGTATTATTTCCGCCAAGAAGAATGAACCGGAATGGCTGCTTGAGTTCCGCTTGAAAGCCTTCCGCCATTGGCAGACACTGGAGATGCCGACATGGCCTCACCTGAATATCCCGCCGATCGACTATCAAGATATCATCTACTATGCCGCTCCGAAGAAGAAGGAAGGCCCGAAGAGCCTGGATGAGGTCGATCCGGAACTGATGAAGACTTTCGACAAACTGGGTATTCCTCTGCACGAACGTGCGCAGCTTAGCGGGATGGCGGTCGATGCAGTGATGGACAGCGTCTCCGTAAAGACAACATTCAAGGAGACGCTTGCTGAGAAGGGCATTATCTTCTGTTCTTTCAGCGAAGCCGTCCAGCATCATCCCGATTTGGTCCAGAAATATCTGGGAAGCGTGGTCAGTTATCGTGATAATTTCTTTGCCGCATTGAATTCGGCGGTGTTTTCGGACGGTTCGTTTGTCTATATCCCGAAAGGCGTGCGTTGTCCGATGGAGCTTTCTACCTATTTCCGTATCAATGCGGCCAATACCGGACAGTTCGAACGTACATTGATTGTGGCGGATGATGAAGCCTATGTCAGTTACCTTGAAGGTTGTACCGCCCCGATGCGCGATGAGAACCAGCTTCATGCGGCTATCGTCGAAATCGTAGCGCATGAACGGGCCGAAGTGAAATATTCCACCGTTCAGAACTGGTATCCGGGTGACAAGGATGGAAAGGGAGGTATCTACAACTTCGTGACTAAACGCGGACTGTGCAAGGGCGAAGGGAGCAAGATCTCTTGGACACAGGTGGAGACTGGTTCCGCTATTACCTGGAAATACCCAAGCTGTATTCTGGCCGGTGATAATTCGGTAGGCGAGTTCTACTCGGTGGCCGTCACCAACAATTACCAGCAGGCCGACACCGGTACGAAGATGATCCACCTTGGACGGAATACTCGCAGTACGATCGTCTCGAAAGGTATCTCCGCCGGGCATAGCCAGAACAGCTATCGCGGCTTGGTGAAAGTTTCTCCCCGTGCCGAAGGCGCCCGTAATCATAGCCAGTGCGACAGCCTGTTGCTTAGTTCGACTTGCGGTGCCCATACCTTCCCCTATGCCGATATCCAGAACGAGACGGCGGTAGTGGAACACGAAGCGACGACGAGCAAGATCAGCGAAGAACAGTTGTTCTATTGCCGGCAGCGCGGTATCTCGGTCGAGGAAGCTGTCGGTCTGATCGTCAACGGGTATGCCCGCGAGGTAATGAACAAGCTCCCTATGGAGTTTGCCGTGGAGGCACAGAAGCTGCTGACTATTTCTTTAGAAGGAAGCGTAGGATGATTTTATGATTTATGATTTATGATTTATGCGTCGATGATAAATCATAAATCATAAATCATAAATCGCATAAATCATAAATTATAAAGTCATGTTAGAGATAAAGAACTTACATGCCAATATCAATGGCAAAGAGATATTGAAAGGAATCAACCTTTCTGTCAAGGCGGGTGAGGTACACGCCATCATGGGGCCGAACGGTTCCGGGAAAAGTACCTTGAGCAGTGTGTTGGTCGGTAATCCGGCATTCGAAGTAACGGAAGGGGAGGTGATCTTCAACGGTAAGAGCCTGTTGGATCTCGAACCGGAAGACCGTAGCCGTGAAGGTATTTTCCTGAGTTTCCAGTATCCGGTGGAGATTCCGGGAGTCAGCATGGTGAACTTCATGCGTGCCGCCTTGAACGAACATCGTAAATATAAAGGGCTGGAACCTGTTTCGGCTACCGACTTCCTGAAGCTGATGCGCGAGAAGCGTGCGATTGTGGAATTGGACAATAAGCTGGCGAGCCGCAGCGTGAACGAAGGTTTTTCGGGTGGTGAGAAGAAGCGGAACGAAATCTTCCAGATGGCAATGCTCGAACCGAAGCTGGCGATTCTCGATGAGACGGATAGCGGTCTGGATATCGATGCCCTCCGCATCGTGGCAAATGGTGTCAACCAACTTCGTACGCCAGAGAATGCGGCTATCGTGATCACGCACTACCAACGTCTGCTGGATTATATCAAGCCTGACGTGGTCCATGTCCTCTACAAAGGACGTATTGTCAAAACCGCCGGTCCCGAACTGGCTCTCGAACTCGAAGAAAAAGGCTACGACTGGATCAAGAAAGAGATGGGAGAAGAATAAGAATAATTAGGCACGGATTACACGCGAAATCCGTGTAATCCATGCCAAAAAATTAGATAGTAATGAAAGCAGAACAACAATATATCGATCTTTTCACCCATTATGAGGATCTGATTTGTCGGCATGCGGCGGGGTTGATGAATTTGCCGCGTGCAGAGGCTTTGGCTGATTTGGAACGGTTGGGCTTTCCGACGGTGAAGAGTGAAGATTATAAATATACAGATGTGGCGCAGGCTTTTGCTCCGGATTACGGGGTGAATATCAATCGTCTTGATATCCCGGTCAATCCGTACGACGTGTTTCGTTGTGATGTCCCCAACCTGAGTACCTCGCTTTATTTTGTGGTGAATGATACTTTCTATGACAAGATGTTACCGAAAGCCCATCTTCCCGAAGGTGTTTATGCCGGGGGAATGCGTACTTTCATGGAAAAGTATCCCGAAGTGGCTTCCCGCTATTATGGCAAGGCGGCACCAACCGGTAAGGATGGTATCGTTGCCTTGAACACTATGTTGGCTCAGGACGGTTTTGTGGTCTATGTGCCGGAAGGTGTCGTAGTGGAGCGTCCGATCCAGTTGGTGAATATCTTCCGCAGCGATGTAGACACGATGGCGAACCGCCGTATCCTGGTGATTATGGAGCCTCGTTCGGAAGCCAAGCTGTTGGTGTGCGATCATAGCATCGACGATGTTAAGTTCTTAGCCACGCAGGTTGTCGAGATCTTTGCGGGTGAAGGTGCCTTCTTCGATTATTACGACCTCGAAGAGAGCAGCATGTCGACTACTCGTTTTGCCTCCGTGCATGTGAAGCAGGAAGCGGGAAGTAATGTTTTGGTGAATGGTATCACGCTGAATAACGGCCTTACCCGTAACAACTATTATATCGAGCTGAACGGCGAACAGGCTGAAGCGACTTTGTGCGGTATGTCGATCCTAGACAAAGAACAGCAGCTGGATACCTATAGCCATATTACGCATGCCGTACCTTATTGTACTAGCAACGAACTGTTCAAGAATGTTTTGGACGATCATGCGGTCGGTGCGTTCAGCGGCCGTATTTTAGTGAAGGAAGATGCACAGAAGACTGCGGCCTATCAGACGAACCGCAATCTTTGTGCGACCCGTGAAGCTCGCATGTACAGCAAACCTCAGTTGGAAATCTATGCCGACGATGTGAAATGTTCGCATGGCATGACCACCGGACAGTTGGACGAAACTGCTTTGTTCTATATGCAGAGCCGCGGCATTCCTCGTGACGAGGCACGCATGTTGTTAAGCGTAGCTTTCACCGCGGACGTGATCGATTACGTACGTCTGGATGCTTTGAAAGACCGTTTGCATAAATTAGTAGAAAAACGTTTTCGTGGAGAACTGGCGAGATGTGCCGGTTGCCGGATTTGTAAATAAGAATAACATATGCAATTGACTCATATCGCTATCTGGACGAACGAACTGGAACGTTCGCGTGATTTCTATATCAAGTATTTCAACGGGAAAAGCAACGAGAAGTATGTGAATCCGAAGAAAGGCTTTGCCTCTTATTTCGTCACTTTCGAGGGAGGGGCTTCACTTGAAATCATGCAGCGGACCGATATTACCAAAGAAACGGCAGATGTCTTCATCGGACTTGCCCATTTTGCCTTTTCTACCGGATCGAAAGAGAAGGTGGATGCCATGATCGAACAATTCCGTTCGGACGGTTACAAGATCGTAGGCGAGCCGCGTATTACTGGTGACGGTTATTATGAAGGAGCTGTTTTGGATCCGGATGGTAACATTGTTGAGGTGATCGCTTGACGGAAACGTACCGGGATTGATATTACCAGACGCAGATAAATACGGAAGGGCGCTGAGTTATGCGGACATCATTGGTAAGATAAGTCCGCATGATTCTGCGCTCTTTTGTTTTCGGTACTCAGTAAAGCCAGACAGCCGTGTATGGGCGGAAAGGCCGGATCAGTTCATATAGGATAAGAATACCAACAGAGGTATGTAGTCTTTCAGATTGACATGTAACTTTTTCAGAGCCTGGGCGATATGGTATTCCACGCCTTTGGTTGTCATACCGAGTGTTTCTGCGATCTCTTTGTAAGGTTTGTTTTCGTAGCGACTCATGATGAAGATACGGCGGGTCTGTTCCGGCAGGGAGGCCAATGTCTTGTTCACGATTTCTTGTGCTTCGGCTGTAAACAGTTCTTCCGGATTGCAGGCTTCGAGGGTGGAGATGCGGGTGTTCAGTTCCCATTCGGCATGATTCTTCAGATGTTCGCTGGCATCTTCCCTGACTTGTATATGTTGCAGGTAGTTGATACATTTGTTTTTGATGATCGTGAGTATATAGGCCGGAACATTGGAATCTGCCTTTAACGTGTTCCGGTTTTCCCAGTATTGCATCAGTGCCTCTATGGTGAAATCTTCGGCAACAGCTATATCCCTCACATATATATTCGCAAAGCGGATGAACCGTCCTTGATAATCTGCGAATAATTGATTGAAGGCCTTTAAATCTGCTGAATATTCCATATACCCTATCGATTAGCGCGTAAATATAATAAAATTTAAAAGAAAAGCTATATTTATTCCACGTAGATTACCTTTCCGATTTTTACCGCTTCCTTCTCTATATTGAAAATTCCTGCCCTGTGTCTGGTAGGACGGTGAGGCAGAGCAGGAATATGTAAATGATTTTTTTATGCGTCGTTCTTTATAACCCCATTGAAGGTGGAAGCGATCCGGCGGAAGAAGCCCATTCTTTATTGGGGCTATCTCCCATGACGAACGAAAGGATGCCTCCGTTCATGATGTCTTTGTGGAGGATGTAGCTCTTGTTGTATGGCTGACCGTTAAGGGTAGCCGACTGAATGTAGATATTCTTTTCCGATGCCCCTTTGGCTTCGATTGTGAATTTCTTGCCGTTTTCAAGTGTGATAACGCTTTCTTCGAATGACGGGCTGCCGATCACGTAGTAGGGCATGCCCGGACAGACCGGATAGAAGCCGACCATGCTGAAGACCAGCCAGGATGACATCTGGCCGGCATCGTCGTTGCCGGATAGTCCGTCGGGAGTCGTGAAATACTCGCGGTTGATGATATCATGTACCCATTTTTGTGTCTTCCAAGGTTCACCGGCATAAGCGAAAAGATAGGCGATGTGGTGTCCCGGCTCGTTGCCATGCCAGTAATAGTTCCCTTCGAAGAAGTTGTCCAGACGGTTGATGAAACGTTCTTTTCCGCCCATGTGCCGGATCAGTCCGGCTATGTCCTGGGGAGCATACCAGGTGTAGTGGTAAGGAGTCCCTTCACAGATGAACGAAGTGGAGGCAAACGGATCGAATGGCTCGATCCAGGTTCCGTCGGCATGGCGTCCACGGGCATAGCCTGTTTCGGGGTCGATTACGTTCCGGTAGTTTTCCGCCCGTTTGATGAGTGCTTTATAATCGTCTGTCTTGCCTAACTTCTTGGCAACCTGTGCAAGGACAAAATCATCATAGGCATATTCCAGTGTGCGGGATACTTGTTCACGACGGTGGAATGCTTCCGTTACTTGATCCTCTAACGGCACGTAATTGTATTTCAGGTAAGACTCCATTGCCCGTCGGCCTTTCCCGTCGCGATAGCTGCCGGAGTCCGGATTGGCCTCGAAAGCGTTTTTGCGCATCAGCGTGTAAGCTTCTTCATAGTCAAAACCCGGAGTGTCTTTGACGATGGCGTCTCCGATCATGGCGATGCAGTGGTCACCGATCATGGCAGCCGTGTAGCTGTTCCAGGACGGGAAGATGGGCAACCAGCCGCCCTGCTGTCCTTTTAATACGAGCGAATGTGCCATGTCTCCGTTGCGGGAAGGGGTAAGGATAGAAAACAGAGGGTGGACGGCACGGTAGGTATCCCATTGCGAGAAGTCGCAATAGTAGGTTCCGTGGTCCATCTTCATAATCTGTCCGTCACCGTCGAATCTCGGATAGGAGCCGTCCACGTCGCTGAACGCGCGGGGCAGGAAGTGTGCGTTGTAGAGAGCTGAATAGAATTTGACCTTTTCTTTTTCGTTGTTTCCTTTTACTGCGATTTGCCCCAATGCCTGGTTCCAGATGTCGGAGGATGCCTGTCGCACTTCGTTGAAGTTCCATCCCGGAATTTCGGCAGCCAAGTTTTTGCGGGCATTGTCGATGCTCGTAAAGGAAGTGGCAACTTTGACCAGTATTTTCCCCGGCTTATCGGAAGTCAGCTTTATCCAAGCTCCGACAGCATGTTTTTGTCCTTTTGCCGATTTTCGTCCGGGGGTGATCGTGGTGCTGTCCCAAACGCCATAGTCGGCAATCTCTTCATTCAGCTGAATCACGAAATGTCCGCTGAATCCGGCTTCCTTACCGTATCCTTGGTAGATGCGGTGTACGGGGTTGTAACCGGTAATTTCTTTTTTCTCAGGATCGATTTCGACGAAGGCGACACCTTCATCACTATTGGGTTCGATCACGATGTAGTGGTCGCCATCCTGTTCGAAGCTGAATTGCATGATGCCTGCACGGGAGAGTCCGGTCAATTCGGCATGGATGTCATAGTCGTTCAAGTCGACCGAATAATAGGAGGGAGTTGCTGTTTCCTGAGTGTGATCGAAAGTGGAGGCGCGTTTGACCGGGTCTATTTCGAGCTTATTGCTGAGCGGCATAATTGTGATGCTGCCGTAGTCTTGTGTACAGGAGCCGTTCATCCAGTGGCTGGCCCGGAATCCCTGGATTGCATCCTGGAAATAATAGTAAGGAGGATGGCATTTCTGTTCGGTCGCCTGTGTCTGTGCCACCCAGTTGGTCATACCGTGTGGAACCCCGACTGCCGGCATGATTTGTCCGCGTTCTTCCGTCGAGTTCTTGTCTTTTCCTTGTACGATGCGGATATCTGTACCGATCAGCGGGTCTACATATTTTTCAAATTTATTTTCCTGTTGGTTGCATGAGAATAAACACAACGTACTTAATAAAATTGTCCAGCTCTTCATGTTATATTATTTTAGGTATGCTGTAAAGATAGAAAAAAAGCAGAAAAGTGTATCAAAACTATCCTTTGTTCCCGCGCTTGACGCGGGATCGCATTATATCAAGCGCGGGGACAAGGGGATTTTGATACACTTTTGAGTGTATATTTGCTTGCTGTAATAGTTTGAAGTGAATCCTAAAAGCTTAGATATAAAACTTTTAGAGTTTACTTCTTTATCCAGATTAGGCTTTATTTTTCAATGAATATCTTTATTCATTAATTGAGCCCAAATATTTCCTGGATAGAGCTGAAGAGCTTGAGTAAAGTCATTTTTTGCTGCTGACGGATTATTTTGTAGGAGATGTATCAAGCCGGAATAATAGGAGATATTGCTCTGTTGTACGTTTTGGTTGGCTTCACCGAATTTAGCATATGAATCCGTTGGATTTCGCAGTATACGTTCCAGTGTTTTTTGCATATTACTTAGAGCTACATCTGCTTCTCCATTTCTGTTTAGTTTCCTGAGAGATTTTATTTTATAGTAATTTAAATCTGTCAGATGGCTTCTGAAGTGTGTGTCAGCAGATTTTTCGAAACATATCTTAGCTTTATCTGTTTGCTTCATTGCTTCGTATGCAATGCCGGATAAATAATAGATCTTGGCTTCGTAACCGCCATTGGGTGAAGGTGCTACTTCCAAATTGGACGGATATTGATTGGCAAGGTCAAATTCTCGGATCGCTTCTTTGTACTGTTTTCTTTTCAGAAATTGCATCCCTTTCAATATATGTGAATCGGCGTAAATATCGTGTACTTGTCCGCCTCCTTCCCATAAATGAAAATGTCTGGTATTCAGTATTTTTATTGATTTGTCATATTTTGATTCGGCATTATAGAGTGT
>ERZ1504702.499-NODE-499-length-12490-cov-3.921431_pt1 | contig 12490 bp, 7 predicted proteins | sample MGYA00572394_ERZ1504702 | MGnify/ENA primary metagenome ERZ1504702 (study PRJEB39906, sample SAMEA3182051) | gut metagenome | biome: human; feature: gut; material: Stool; isolation source: human stools | place: Canada | collected 2012-03-07 ... | reverse complement strand
CTAAACCATTTGTAATAGTATCTACTTGTGATTTAGTATAATAATCAGATAAGTCAATATCTGTTGTTCCTATCTTTTCTCAAGCTCCTTCAACATAGATGTATTCATCATGTACATCAGTTCCTGTTCCAGACTTTTTTACTAAATAGATAATATTACTTTCTCCTACACTAGGAAGACTATTAACAATTGTAATCTGTAAATTAGCTAAGCTATCAATAAGATCTTTTAATACTTTACCTTGTTTGGCAGATAAAGACTTTTCTGTTTCAGAACTTGTAAGATTATCAACAATAGAAGATTTAATTTGATTACTAATTTCTGTATTTACGATATTAGTAATATTATTATTAATAGTAGTAATGCTATTATTAATAGTTTCTAAATCTGCATCTATACTTGTATTTAATGAATCAATGGCATCTTTTACTCCTCCAGATAATACTAAATTTACACTATCTTTAGTAGGAACTAAATCTGCATTGTTAATTTTATCTACAGCAATTGGTGCAGTTGTAAGTGCATTATTAAATTCTTCTTCAGTTCCTTTATAACCTCCTTCAACAGCTATTGTATAAGCATCTTTACCTTTTAAGGATAAAAGTCACTCATCAAGAGTTCCCTTATAACCTTGTTGTACAGCTAACTCATATGCAGATCTACCAGGAGCTCCAATTGAACCAGGGAATATAACCCACTTATTTTGCGTTTTATCAAAATATTTTACACTCATAATTATATATTTTTAAGATTATGCATATACTGCACCGTTAACGGCAACCTTACCATTTGCCATATAACTCAAACAATAGATATAATAAGTTCCACCAGCTAAATCTTCAAGACCATCCATCTTAATTGCATTAGAAGCATTAAAAAATATTTTTTCAGTACTTATAATAACAGCATCAGGGTTACTCTCAGAGAAACCATTTAAACTAGTAACTGATCTAGTTAACGTACTACTGTAACTATATCCAGCGTTTATTGTAGTTGAGAGCTGAGTTCCAGTAAAACTAGTAGTCGTTATTAAAGGTTTTGGTGTAGTTATTGAAACTGCAGATGAGCCTGTGTATGATGTACCATTAATTGTTAATGCATATGGATTAGGTAATGCAATAGGAATTTCAGGTATATCACTAGTCTTTGCGGGCGTAAATCCTAAAGCAGATGTTACATTAGCTGAGGTTAATGAAATAGTTCCAGAAGATACTGAAATATTACTTCCAATTTTCACTCCACCAAGCACAGAAGCAGTAGCTGCAGGAATACTTGTTAAATATCCGTGACTAGTTACTCAATTTTGAGTAGCATACTCTGATAAGGATGGGATAGTTGGTTTATTAGTTAAGTCATTATAAGATCCACTTGTAGCTACAGTAGCGAATGTTGGTTTACCTGTTACTCCAGACCAAGGTACACTAGTTGCACTTCCTGCTGTGAATTCTTTAAATTTAGTAGCAAAAGTAGATGCAGATTCGGATACGCAGAAGTACATAGGACCTCCTGAACCAATCTGAACAACATCTCCTTCTTGAACATCTACACTCATTGCGGCAGATTGAGAATCTACTACAAACAGCCTTTCTAATGCAGCTGCAGGAATTTTTTCAATAGGAATTTCTGGCAACCTATTAGCATCAATAGTTCCAGTAAGTTTTTCAGCATTAATAGTACTTATTGTTGTGTTTATAGTCACATTTTTAGATCCATTAAATGATTCTGTAGTAGAACCAGTGACATCTCCGTTTAAAAATATCTTTCTACCATACATTAATGTTTCTGCAGCTGATGTTTTAGAAGCATATGGTACAGTAAAGGTATCAGAGATTTTATTTCCAACAGTTATCTGTATATAATTCTCATTCCTACTAAGTATAGGTTTTGTTGCGAGATTTGTAGCTGTAGTAGCTGTAGCTGCATTACCAGTTATATCAACTTGAGCAGGATGTACGTGATCAGAGCGTGAATAAGCATTATCTGTTCCAGGAGATGCTTGCCCTAAAGGTTTTGGATCCGTATTTGATGGCATAATAGCTGCAAGGCTTGATGTTTTTTCTCCCGTAGGTTTAATTGTTCCAACATATCCAATCGTATTGAAAGTATTAGCATCATTTATACCTGTGAATGAAAAATATATGTTAATATTATTAGTAGTGGCTTCTTTTTCTATTACATTAGCTGTAAATCTGGAAGTTGGATCCGTAGAATCAAATATTGTTAATGGTTTTTTAGAATTAAATGCCTCTAAAGCAGTATTATAATCCTCAACTGTTTGGGAATTAAGATCTATAGTAAGAGGCAGTACATCGTTTTTATTTGCAGCATCAATATTTTCACGAGCTAGAGTTTTATTAGAATCAGAGAGTGTTTGCGTTCTATCATATCTTATTGTGCCAGCATCTACAAATTGTGAATTTATGCTATATATAATTCCTGTAGTAATACTTATTCTAATCAACTCTAATTGAGAACTAGAATTTATTTTAAAGAAATAATGGTTACTGGAATCATCATTACCTCTTACATATATAAGGCTAGTTTCTTTAACTAATAAAGTTGTAGCTTCTAAACGTTTAGTTTTTTCAGCAGCATCAGGAGAAGTAGTCGCATTAATATCTGATTGAGAAATAACATGGACTTTTCACCCCAAATTTTTAAATACTTGATCTTGTTTTTCAGTAGTTACTTCTTGAGGAAGTAAAGAAAGCGAATTAGCATCACATTGATATTCTTTTCCTCAAGTACAAATAGTTGGTCCTTCATCAATAAATGAGATATAAGCATCGAAAACCTTACGCTCTTCACTACCTTCAGTAGTTTTTGCTCTCTCAGCTTCGTACGATGCTTTAGTTTTAAAATGTAAAAATTTTGTTTTATATGCCATAGCGTCTATATTTTATATAGCACCTATAATATTATAGGTTAAAAAATAAAGGGAATAGGGAAATCCCTATCCCCTTATTATCTTAATTTATTCGAATTCAACTCAAGTCATTAAACTATCAGCATAAGCCTTTACATCACTAGCTTCAGCAAGACCTTTAGCACTTGAACTTGCACTAGCTACAGGTTGTAGCATAGAAGTAACTGTTACTGTAGTTCCACTTTTACTAGTTGCGATATAAGTAGCAGCAGTGCCATTAACTTCCTGAATTGCAGAATCAGCTTTAGCACCTTGAGCAGCTTTAGCATAAGTACTTGATTCGGTATAAGCCGCACTCTTAAGACCATTAACCGTACCTTTAAGCTGCTTTCCCGACATGCTAAACTTAACCTGCCCATTAGTAACATTAGTAGTATCTACAGTAATAGCCCCAGTTTGTCCACTAAATGATATAACTCTACTCTCAGTAAGGTCAGTTATTCTATCATCTATCGATTCAAGTACACTTTGAATTGGATTTTGCCCAAAATGCTCTCCTCCCGCTTCAATATCTGCACCAGTAAGTACTACATCAGCTGATAATGGTTTACTATTAACGGTTCTTGTAGTTGGAACTTTACCAGCTAATGCAGTATCGAGTCCAGATATTTTAGAAGTAGGTAAAGTAGGAATATCAGAATCAGTAAGACCTGTTCCAGCAGTTACTAAACCTTTGGCATCATAGGTAATCTTACACGCTGTACCTGCTGTAATACTTGCATTTGCAGTTATTTTTCCATTAACAGTTGTTGTTAAATTATTAAATGCAGTTAAAGTAGGTACTTCATCTTTCTTAGCGTAAGTAGATAGATCAATTGTTCCACCTAACTTATCCCACATTTCTGTTTGATTACCTGCACCAGCCTTAATTGCTACAAAGTTTGAACCAGCTTCAAAAGCTTCTCCATTTAGAGTACCTGCAGTAGCTACATTATAAACATCACCGATAACAACTCCTGTAAGGGCAGTAAGAGCTGCAGCATTATCTACAGAACCCTTCATCTTGTACACACTACCAACAGCAGAGGCCACTTTATTGTCAACTTCTGTTTTAGTGTATGTAGTAGCTTGAGGAGCTGCTGCTTCAGCCGTAGCTTTAACTGCATTAAGAGCAGTTGTAGTAGCTTTAGCGGCTAGATCTGTAGTCAGGCTAGTTACTTTACTTTGAGGAATTTCTCCTACAGCAAATGTAACAGTACTAGTTCCAGACTGAGTAACTGTTTTGCCATCTCCCTTATAAACAATAGCGGCAGGAATTTTGCCAATCTTAGTATCTGTATATGATTTAGCGGAACTAATTGCAGACGATTTTGCTTCATCTGTATATTTCTTCAGTCCATAATAACTCTGTATAGTTGAGGCATCTCCAGATGCTCCAATATTTAACTTCTTTGCAAGTTCTGTAGTTACCGAAGATGCCGATGCTACATCTGATAGATTTAGAGAAATCTCTTCTCCGCTTTCATTAATAATTTTAAGGGTTTTAGCACTCTCATCCCAGCTTGCAGATTTGACGCCATCACCAAATTTATCAACAGCAGTAGCACTTGTTGCTACTTTAATCATACCTGTTGATGTTTCAAAATATATTCTACCTGCTACAAGACCACTTTCTGGAACTGTAGCAATTTTTTGAAAACTTAATTGCATTCTTTTTTAAATTTTAATCTCCTCCCCTTCACTAAATGTGAGGAAGGGAGAAATTATTATTTATTCAATTTCTGATCAAAATATATCAAGCTTACCGTCTGTTCCAACTTGGATAGATGAACTTGTTGATACTAATTTAGACATATCTACAGCTAAACCTCTAGAAGTACCTTCACCAGTTACCTTAATAGTATTATCTGGACTAGTAATAGATGTAATGCCACCTGCAACAGCAGTTTTAATACTATCACTAAGAGCTTTCATACCTTCAGCAACTGTTTGATCTGCGCCAATTTCAGCACCACCAGTAATGGCAACTCCAACTTTTACAGTTGAGCCTTTTACTCCACTAAGATCTAACTTAAGACCTTCAACTGATTTTGATAGTGCTTCATTTGAAGTTGGATCTAACTTAACATCAATAACATTTTCTTCTGTAATTGAAACTGCATTACCAGGAGTTAATTCATCTTGCTTACCTCCAACAGATGTTTGTAAAGATTCAATGTCAGATTTATTAGTTCTGATTTGATTTAAATCAGTATCAGAAATTAAACCTGAACCTTCAACCTTATCAACTTTGTTATTAAGCTGATTAGTAACTGTAGTAATCTGTCCTTCTAAAGCTGTATCTGCAGCCTCTAGTTCTGTTTTTGCTGCAGAAATTGCATCATCTACTTGTGATTTAGTATAGTAGCCTGAAAGATCAATTGTACCTCCCAGAGGGTCCCAAGCTGCACCATCCCAGGCATAATTTGTACCTGCAGGAGTAGTACCATGAGCAGCAACTACATTCCAAACATCACCTTTCTTATTTCCTTTAGTAGGAAGTTCTTCGTAAGTATCTTTAGTACCTTTGTAGTCAAGAGCTGCAGCTACAGAAGCTTTTAGTTCATCTACAAGAGTTTTTAAAGCTTTACCTTGTGCTGCAGAAAGAGCAGCATCAGTTCTATCACTTTCAAGTGAGTTAATAATCTCTACAACTGTGCCAGTTGCAAGAGGTTCCCAAACTCGGTTAGAACCATCAGCATCAAAGCCTTTTAATACATAAGTGGTTTTATTTTCCTTTACATATACTAAAAGGCCTTCTACTAACCGAATAGTAGGCATTGAATCACGTTCAGCAATTGTAGCCTGAACTGTTCTATTATCTAATGGTAGATTCGCACCTAAGTCAAAACCAGAACCTACCGAAATACCTTTACCAAAAAATTCTGCCATAATTAGTTAAAGTTTACATAGTAAGTACTAGGTTGCGACATCTTACCAGATAAATATACTGTATAATCAACCGCTTGACCATCTAAACCAGTAACCGAAACTGTACTAGTAGTATATGAACTAGTTACATCAAAGCTATTACTGTCTTTAATATTTGAAACCGATCAATCTGCAGGAGCAGCAAAACAAATATATTGTTCTGAAATTGGTCCAGCTACTTTAATTGTTTTCTTTGCAGAAGTAGTTTTAGTTAATCCTTTAATTACATCTTCTGTAATTGAAGCTGTAGAAACTAAACCTGAATAAGCAGGAATATATCCTGTTACTGTAACTGCACTTGAATCTACTGATCCTGCAGCTAAAGGAGTACCATAGTCGTTACCTTTAGAATCTTTAGGTTGAGGACCTTGTGCATGAGCAGCGTGATACTTATATGACATTGAGCCTTTAACTACCTTTGCGGGAAGTTCTTGAGATGAGCCATATAAAATATACGAATTCTCTGGATCTAAAGCTCCTGCGCGTTTTGCCTGCTCTTTTCCTGCGACTAAAATCTGGCCTTGATTAAATCCAGTATTAAAATTTGCAGCGATTGGAGCATTTGCTCCTACTTCCTGAGTATCTGAATAGCTCTTTAAAGAAATAGTTGCAGTTGGAGCTACAAATGTGGGATTAACTGTTGGGAAGATAAGAGTATCAAAAATTTCATCATAACTCTTACCTGTAAGTTGTGCTACAGTTGTACCTGCGTTAATGCCCCCAAGTTTCTCTACTGTTGCTACACTAGGATCTAACAAAGATTCATAAGAACCACTTGCTGTAGGATCTAAACTATCAAGTTTAGCTTTATCTTCTTTAGACATAAGACCATCTGCAGTATCCGTAGCTTTACCTAGTAACAAAGTTGTAGATGTGGAATCTGTATATGTAATTACAATCCCATTAGCATTGGCATTTAATGCTACATTTGATACTTTCTTATTAGAATCGCCACCATATTCAGTGCCATTCATAATAATTTTCTTAGTATCTGTGGCAAAATAAATACCATTAGCATGCGTAGTGGAATTATAAGAAGCTTGTGGACCTCTATAAAATTTTACAACACTATTAGCCATGTTTTAAAAAATTAATTATTAACATCTTTTCAAACCGTTGAGGTTAACTCTTCGATTTTATCTTCTAAATTTTGTATCTGTTGATCCATTTCTGCTTTAGTATAATAGTTATTCAAATCTACAGTAATTTGTCCACTTCCTCATTTTTTCCACATATAAACTTCTTCTGTAGTACTTGGAGAATGAACAACAATATATTCTTCAAATAAGTCATGTAGAACTGTAGATTGAGCAGGAATCATATATAATTTTCCTAATTTATCTGCAGTAGGATCACCTAACTCTTCAAAGCTATTTGCAAATTTAATTTCAAATCCTGCTATATTAGGAAATGATTTTCAAGCAGCTTCGAATTGTTCTTGATTGAGAGTACCACCAACAGCAATATAAGAATGATATAAAAAGTCTTGGACTGAATATTGATCCATAGCTTCATCACATGGATCATACCAAATCTTATCATGCTCTGGCTCGTTATTTGGAAAATCAGATTGGCATCCGATTGCTATATTTTCATCGCCAGGATCTCCTTTTTCTCCTTGAGGAATTCCAAATTTAAGATTTGCATCACTAATATCTGGATTTAAATCAGTTACATAAGGTTGTACATCTGGTGCTAATTTTTCTACTTCAGAAACTACAGTTACTGTAGCAGGTTTTCCTTTAGGAACTTTTACATTTAAAGCTCATTCTCTAGGAGCATTAGTTTTATCAATTACTAATGACGGATTTTGATCTCACTCAACAGTTTCAATAGTTCCTGCATTAAATCTAGGAAGAACAGAACCAGTAGAAGTAATCACTTTACTTGATTCCATAGTTAATTCCAAATGACCTTCTGCATCACTAATATTAACTGATTTAATACTATCTCCTCTTAATTCTTCTAAATAGCATAGTGTAACCCATTCACTAGTAGGATCTCCTAAATATCCCCATAGAATTCTATCATCTGTTAAATTATCAGGATCTCCAAATTTTCTAACAAGTGCAGGTGTTCTTCCAGAATCTCCTTTAGGTCCCTGAGGTCCTTGTGCTCCAGTAGCTCCAGTATTTCCCTTGTCGCCCTTGTCACCTTTGGCTTGTCCTAATTTAATTCATGATTTTGGTGGATCATTCTTATCATAAGAAACAAACCAATATCCGTCTTCAATTTTCAATTGAGGCGTTATACCATCTTCACCGTCTTCTCCAGGAATGCCAGGTGCTCCAGTAGCTCCTGTTAAACCTTCAGCTAAAACTCTTTGTCCACTATCGTCAAATATTCATTCAGTTTTTTCATTAATAGATACTGTTCAATAATAATGATTATTAGATGTATCCTTTTTAATGCCGATAATAGGAGTATCTCCAGCGGGGCCTTTAAGATCACTTATTGAGGTTGAACTTGGAGGAGTATTACTTTCTTTTCAAGAAAGTATTCCGTTATTAATCTCTGGAACTCATACTTTTCCTGTAGGTCCTTCAACTCCCGCCATTACAAAAGCTCAGAAAAGATTTGGTTTAATACCAATGATTTTATCGTTTTCTCGAACTAATTCAGGCATATTTAACGAAGATGATGTATGACTTCTAATGCAAGACAATAAAGCTCCTTCAAATGATACAAAATCTACAATATATTCGTCATTAAAATAGTGAGTATTTGTTATTCATTCTCCCGCCATCTTAAAGGAAGTTCCCTTATAGAAATCTCTTGAATTATAAGCTCCAGAATACTCTCTTGAATTTTGTAGATCTATAGTAGGTAATATATTATTTTTTTTCATATAGTTTATATAACTTCGATAACTTTTTGCAAAATTACATTCTTAGTTGAAGAAAACAGTCATCCTTTATATTCTTTACCAGCAGTTACTACTACAGGATTATTTACTAATATTTCATAGTTTGCATATCAAGTAGCAGGTTTTCCAGGAATTACTGCATTAGGTAATAATCAGATTTTTAAAGTTATACTTTGTCTTGGTAATACTGCTACATAGCTATAAGACTCTAACGTATCAAATCCTGGTCGATAAAATCCTGTAGAATCAAATAGTAATGGGATATTACCGTTATTAAATATATCAATTGTATATTTTGATTTAGAACTCATATTATCAAATACAGACGCATCAATATTTAATAGTTGCACTTTTGATTTTGTAATATTAGATTCATTCATATAAACAGTAATATTCTTTAACCCAGTAAGAGTAACTGTTTGAGTAGTAGAGCTATATGTTAAGTCCAATACATCCTCATCTGAGCCGCTCATATTGCCATTTACAGAAATATTTTTCGCATATATATTTCCGTCTGAGTCAAAAGAAATATTTCCTGTAGACATATGCCCTGTACCAGTTTCAAAATTGAACATAATATTTGGAATAAATGTTCTAACTCCAGGTTTTTCTGGATTTGTACTATTTGCGGGTTCTCCAGGAGTAATTGGATTGAAATTTTCATAGTGGGTTGAAATCTCTCCATTTTCATCTACACCTTGTTGACTAAACATATAAGCATCATTAAATACAGCAGAACCAATAAGAGCGTTAGGAATAATTCCAATTTTGGCATAGAGTGCTTCAAATGCTTCTAACTTAACCCAACTACTACTAGTATCGGTACTTGGGGATTCATTACTATGTAATGTTCCTTGCCATGTTCCCACTATATTTAAAACATAATAGTTAGCATCATTAGAATCATATACATAAGGAGTTTTATCTACAGTTCCTTGATATACTGTATTAACATTATAAATACCTTCAGGATAAATTATTTGTCCTTTAGAACCGTTCTCTCCATTTAACCCATTAGTTCCACTTAATTTAGTGGGAGTACTTCAGCTACCTTCAATTGTGCCAACTTTATCAGTATTACTTGTATAATTTACTCTGGCTTGAATAAACCAAATATAAGGAGCCTCTTCAGTAGGAGTTGGAACCGCTAAATTCCAACCTGTCGGTTGTCTTGTCGTTCCAGGAGTACTTGTTCCTCCATAAATTGTTGTAGTTCCTAAACAGTAACGAACTTCGATGCCAATTCCAGGTAATCCATCAACTCCGTCTTTACCTGCAGGACCAGGATCACCAGTAACTCCAGGTTCTCCTTTTATTTTAGTCCATTTATAGTCAGATGGATCGTCACTATCATTTATATTAAAATCTACATATACTCCAATTCAAGCGCCTGGATCTTCTCCATTATTGCTTGTAAAAGTTGTACCTCCATCATTAGAGTATTTAATATGTAGATAACTTGTTTTTCCGTCTTCTCCATTAGTACCAGGAATTCCTTGATCGCCCTTTTCTCCTTGAATACCTTCAAATCTTGCCCAAGTATAGTCAGAAGGATCTGTACTATCTGCTTGAGTAAAATCTACATAAGTTCCAATATATGTACTTGGAGTTTCAGTCATTTGACTTGAAGAAGTAGGGTTGGCAACAGCAGAATATTTAATATGAAAATATGTAGTTTTTCCATCTTCTCCTGGAGTTCCAGGAATTCCGTCTGTACCATTCGTACCATTTTCTCCACTTATAACAACTGGAGTAGTCCAGTTTGTATTTAGAGTATCATCAGGATTAATAGTTGCTGTAGTCATCCAAAGATATCCATCTTTAGATTTTTCAGGAGGAACTATAGACCATCCTGAAGGAGTTCTTATTGTTGCATTTAATGTAGGAGGATTTGAATTGCTTGTATTCACTGCAAATCTAAATTCTGTAAATTTACCATCTTGAGCTTGGCCATCTCTACCATTAACTGGTATTACTTCTGACCATTCAGTTACAAGCCCTGTCTCCCCATTAACCGTTCCAATACACTGCCACCAATTGCCACTAGTTGTAGGATAATCTTCCCATCCAGATGGACTAGGACTATTTCCTGTAGGTTTTGATGGTTTACTATCACTTAATTTATAAACGTATGTTTTCCAATTTGGTATTACTGCATCCTGTCCCTTTTCTCCTGTCATTTGAACAGGATCTGACCATTCTCCAACAAGAGTAGAATCTCTAAAAGATGCTGTAATTGACCATATAATTTCAGAGGATGTGTGAATTGGAACAACTGTACTTCATACAGAACCAGGATTTGCATTAGTTTTATTTACAACAGGAGGAGTATTGACACTTCCACTCTTTGCATACATTAACTTAATACCTAATCCATCCTCTCCATTAGAACCATCAGTCCCATTTGTTCCGTCCTTGCCATTCTCTCCATCTTTACCATCAGCTCCTTTAGGTAATCCAAAACTAAATTTAAATATATCTCCTTCTAAAACTACATTAGCATTAGCTTCAGTTGTTGAAGAAACACTAGCTACTTCTGCATCAAAATTAGGAATTTCTCCGCCTTCAGAAATAGTTTTTCATTCTGTATCATAATCTGCATCAGATTTTTTAACTAATGCTTGACCAGTAGTTCCTCCAGGAATTACTCCAATTCCATCAGAGCCATTCTTTCCATCAGTTCCATTTTGCCCAGGATCACCTGTAGCTTGGCCTATATCTTGTCAAGTTTGACCTTTATCCATTGAAAGTAGTCAACGACCGTCTTCAATTTTTAATTGTGGAGTAATACCATCAGTTCCACTTGGTCCGATAGGACCAATATCGCCTTTATCTCCTTTTTGACCTTTACCACTATTTCCCATAATAAAAGCTCAATACGGATTAGATTCTACACCAACAATTATATCGTCTTTATAAATTAGATTCGGCTTATTTCATTCTGATGATAAATGACCTCTTAGACAATACAATAAAGCTCCTTCACAAGATATAAAATCAATAATATGTTCATCGTTGAAATAATGAGTGTCTGGAGTTCAGGCTCCTGCCATCTTAAAAGATGTTCCTCTATAAAAATCTCTAGAACTATACATTCTATAATAGTCTTGAGAATTTATTGCATTATCTATGATTACATTAACATTAGATCTCTTCATAATATTGAATTATTTTGATTATTTCATTATTAGTTGGATTACCGTGTTCAATATAATCAATTGCATTAATTAATTCGTTCATTGTCAATAATGCTTTTTTATCAGGTAAATGCCCAATATTAATATTAATTAATTCTTGAACAAATATTTTATATAATTCATTATATAGAATTTCCACAACCACAACTATTATTTATATTACCTAATTCCTCTCCACATAAAGAATTACATGAAGATAAATTATCTAATATTCTTTGCGCTTCTGTAAAGTTCCCCATATCTTTTAGATAATCAAACACATACATAGCACTTAATAAGAAATCTCTGCGATTCCTTAAATTTTCATCTGTTTTACATTTATCATAACTACATATTTTACTGTTATTCAACAGTAATTGCCGTTGCAAATATACTAAACATCTTTGTAATTTGCAAACACTAAAGACATTTTTTATTGGACAATAGAAAGTTTGTGAAGCCTTATTTTCTTGCACAAATTCATATGCTTCTTTATAACCAATAATTTCAGAACTTTCAATTACTTCGTCTAATGTATATCCTTCCTGGTCTGTAATATTAGATTTATAAAGATCCCCATTTAAAAAAAATAATTCATCTATTAAATTAATA
>ERZ1504702.484-NODE-484-length-12931-cov-4.075412_pt1 | contig 12931 bp, 5 predicted proteins | sample MGYA00572394_ERZ1504702 | MGnify/ENA primary metagenome ERZ1504702 (study PRJEB39906, sample SAMEA3182051) | gut metagenome | biome: human; feature: gut; material: Stool; isolation source: human stools | place: Canada | collected 2012-03-07 ... | reverse complement strand
AGCGTATTTATCCCATACTGTTTCACATAAACGCTTTATGAAGTCAAATCTCAACAACGGTTCTCCGCCGAAAATGTCAAAAGAGATGTCTACGCCAGGATGGTTGTTCATTTCCTTTTCAACTATATCTAACGCAGTATCCAGCGACATATCCGATGAATCCTTCTTATATTCATAACAATACTTGCAGTGCAAATTACATGAATTAGTCACCACAAGTATTGCCGAAAATCTATTGTGCGAATCTGTCATGTCTATTAATTACCCATGGCATTTCCTTTGCAAGAAACACAGTCATCATCATATAGAAATATGGCGCAACTGCAATCCTCATCGTTGCATGCATTTACCTCAACTTTTCCATACTTATCTTCAAGGATAAGTAGAAGCTCTTCAATATCATTCATAAAATTGTCGTAGCGTGCCCGGCCTGTCAGACACTTTAACTTGTTAAACTTATAATTACCCAGGCCTTGGCCTACTATGAATTAATATGCTTCCGATAAAATTGGCCAGTAATTATTTGATTAGCACCATAATATTATTGTGGAACAACGCCTCTAACGTTATGTCCACTGTATCGACTTGCTGCCAGCTGTCCTTTTGCGTTTCCTCTATCATTTATTACTTGCATAAATGTTGAAAACGCAGAAGAGGGCTCTCGTTCCGCACTCCACAAAATACCAGTTTCATTTTTTCCCATATTTTCGCCATGGAATATCCACCCTCCTGCAGGGATAAACAGCCGATTGCCGTTTATCGTGCTTATCAACAAAGCTCCCTGATTCTCATCATCCCAACGCATATTGCATATTTTGAGTAATGACTGAAACTCCGAAGCCTTAGGCATTCTCAGGGAATGAGACGAACTCACCCAGGCAACATCGTGCTCGGTCCCAGATATATCGGACGGAAATCTCACTCCGTGCATAACTTCATAATTATCTAAAGAAGAATAGCTTTGTTTTGTCCACGTTTCGCCCCAACTATAGTACTGCCCTATGGAACGAGGCGATGTTGCGCCGACATTGCAACATGACCATTTAACACCATCACCCATATCAATCAAATGTGGATGGTCATCATTCGGACAATCATGAGCATAACAATAATCCGGAGAATCACATATAAATCTTAGTACCGCATTCAGTCTTATAATCTCACCGGTTTCGTCTTTGTAACTTGTCTGATGTCGGTAATTTTCAGGTATCCTTTCAAATGCTTCGTATATTGTATAGTCTTCAATTAAAGAGCGAAAAAACGAATCAGCCGCACGATAACCGACACTGACATCATCGGTATAACCAACGAAACCGCTTGCCCAGTTCTGTATAAATGCATTGGACAAACCATCATTCCTTTTAAGCGAACTACAGGCAGCACAAAAAATAAACGTTTCTCTTTCTTTCAATTTGTTATTGGAATACATAGACTTAAATCTCTCTTCTGATATGGATTTATACACCACCTCGCATTTCTTTCCATCACGTACTTCTATCACTGTAGCACAATCTTCAGATGAATTAGTCGGCGCACTGCTGGTGAGCAGATAATGAATCCCTCTCCAGGGTGTACAACTGCCATGCGTCTGAATTATGACAAGGTCATAATTCTGAAAATCATCCATATTATAGTTTCCATCTTTACATGTGACATCGAAACCTTCGAACTCAAGAGTATCTTTAAGACATTTATAAAGCTCCTTCACATCCCAGTTGCGCATATCTTTAAACGTTTGATTGAAGATTAGTACTTTTACTTTCTCATCCTTAGGCTTTCTCATGACATGTGGTATTTCCCTTGCACGGGCGAGTTTAGAGTGACTATCACACTCATCGGCAAATGTCTGAGTTTTTACTCTTGGCCCTTCTCCTGTTTCTTCGTAAGAACCCGATACATAATTATTGAACAACCAACTCCAAACGCTGCCATTTTTTAATTTCACAAACATATTATTGTCATCACTCGCAACGTCTTCAACATATTCAAGTCCTCGAATATCGTCAAATAAGAATTCTAAATCAGTGGGGTTATGCGCCTCTAAAAAGTTATCACCAATTATTTCAACCACATCATCCCATGTCTCCTTACAAAGTGCCTCGATTTCTTCTTCTGACAAGTTCGGCTCCGGTTCATCATTTTTATATTCTCCGGCACACGCAAGCGTTACCAGACAAATAAACAACGATGCTGCGGCTCTTATAAACATCGTCTTGGGGCGTAATTCATAATGTGACTTTCCGATAAATAGGCAGGAATAATTTTTCAATACTATCATCTCATATAAGGATTAAATAATTTATGGCAAAATTATATATTATTTCATAAATTACCCCCCCCGATTGTTAATTTGTGTTATAGCATAATTAAAAACGGTTCATATTATCTTAAAATTTCGTAAATAGCCAAATTGAAAACAAACGTAATACTTAGCACCAATTGATATCTCAAAGTGCGTTTAATGTACACTGATTGGTGTATAAGAATTAAAGTTGCTGAAGACTATGCTAATAATTATTGGTGCTGTCTTTACACTTTAAGACAAAAACTCCTCGAAGAGGTTCCAAACAGCTTTTTTTAGTTGATTGCACCCTCTCCGAGGAGTCTGGTAAAATTATCCCTTTTGATACGCCCCATTTATTCAATGAGGATTATTTATCAATACTTCATCACCTTGGTGGCGGTGTTGCCCTGGCGGCGGATGTAGATGCCGGCTGGGGCGGTGCCGTAGTCAACTCGGAGGCCCTGGAGGTTGTAGTACTCGGCCGGGGCGTCGACAGCAGCCCCGACATCCTCCACGCCGCTGTAGCTCATAATCTTGAACTTGATTTCGCGGCCGGCCTCTATTGGTGCAAGCTGGCTGCCGACACCGAGGGCAAGCGACATATAGTATGTATGGCCCAGCTCGGCAGACTTGAAGTTATAGGTGTGTTCGAACTCGAAGATTTCCTCGGGGTCTTCGAGGAAGAGGTTTTCGCCCACATAGTCAATCACCGGTGCCGACCCCGTTGCGTCGGGCTCACCAAGGATAACGGCATAAATCGGATATGCCACATATCCGCCTTTGAGACTCAGGGCAGCATAGAGCTGCATGTTGGCCGGGTCGGTGACCTCGTAGCATTTTTCGCCTACGTTGTAATCGGCATTTTCGATATTGAGCCGCTGCAGCATATCGATGCTGGGCATACCCGGATTTGCGTGCATGGTCACCTCGCCGAGTATCTGGTCTAACATCACGCGGTTAGAGGTTTCGTCGAGAAGCGTGAGATAAAATTTGGTATCATTGTAAATCATGCCCGCCGACTGGCTCATAGCTACAAATTCGGTCACGATATCGCCCTCTAAGGTCTCTCCCGGCATGAGCGACAGCATTTTGCTGTTGCCTAAGAATGTAGGTTGGCCGTCGGTAGAATAAAGTATCGGCGCGATGCCACGGCTGATTTCTATGTCGGTATTATTAGTCACCTTGTAGTGGAACTTGGCCAGGCAGCCGTAGTAGAGTTCATATTCAAGTGCGATTTCGTCGACGGTGTAGAACTTGCCCGAGGCAGCCTCGACCGTATAGTCATTTCCCGTCTTGACAATTTTGCAAGAGTTCGAATAACCATGGTTTTCCTGTACGGATTGCCATTCCTGCCCGGTGACGGGCTTGTTGTTTATGCTTGTCACCAATGTCGACATGGTGAGTTTATATGTACCGTCGTCGAGAGCCAGGGCCGACAGGTCGAGGGGCGAACATACCTCGTAAGAAGCACCATAGCCGGCAGGCACCGAGATAGGCGACGAAAGCGGCACCATCGTCGTGTCGGCGGCCAGTTTGCCCGGCTCGAATTTCTCGACGCTTACACCGAATATCACTTTTAGGTCGCTCGGGGTATAGTTGACCCACATCGGTTCGCCGTCTTCTACGAGCTCGATTTTAAGTTTGCCATCCGTTACCGTACCGCCGAGCGAACCCTGCTGGGTCATTTTGAGGGGCTTGGCCACGGCAGGGGCGCCGGTGGGAGGCTGTATGCCGAAGACGCCGTCCTGCGTGAAGTTGTAGCCACCGCCATCGCCGCCGCCGGCACCTAAGGATGTGGGGTTGAGGGCGTCGAGGGCATAATATCCGTCGCTGAGTTCGCTCCATCCCCAGTTGAAATGATAGAGGCCGGTCTCGGCCTGGTAGCCGTCGACTACAAACGAGTGACCGCCGCCAATCATCGACGCGCCGCCATAGAGCACGGGGCCGACGTTGGCGAGATTGTTATACACCATCTCGTCCCAGCGCGAGGCCGACACATAGCTGCGCACAACATAGTCGATATTGGGGTCGTAGTTGAAATGTTTGACCAAGGCATCCCCTGTAAGTATCGACAGGGCGCCCGAGGCATCGGCACCGTAGCTCATGCGCACAGCGGCACCGACCGACTTCATCAGCTCGGCCACGGCATAAGCCTGGTCTTCGTCGTATGCCCCCGTGCGGTAGGCGGGCAGCATGTCGTCCCATGCAAAAGGATGGTCGGCGAGGTCCCAGGTAAGGCGTTTGCCACAGCCCTGGTCGTCATTATAGCTGATTTTACCCACACCTACCTCGGGGTATTTGAAATAATACATGATTTGCGACATGGCAGTCGCCACACAACCGGTGTATGTCCTGCCTCCGTTCAACACGGGGCAGAGACCGTTGTAAGGTTCGCCCTGGTCCCATGAGGTCTTGAGCATCGTCGGCACGTCACGGCGCCCGGCCTTGGGTGCCGGGGCAGCCTGGGCCTTTATGCCGCGCTCGCGCGCCCACGCAATCTGGCGCGCATATTCATCGAGCCACCAACGCATGGCCGGGGCCATATTATTTACATCGAGAGTGCCGCTGTCGGCAAAGCCGAGCACCGGATATGCCACATCGTCGGCCGACAGCACCATGTAGCCGTCACCTTTTTTAGCAAACACATATACAGCCGGCTCACCGACAGTGGTAGATGCCGTATAGACGAGCTGAGGGTCGGCCTTGACCTTGGCCGCTACACGCCGTGTGCCATTGTCAGAAGCCGCACGGGCAAGTGCTTCGGCCGGTGTGAGCGTCTTTGCCCACGACCCGAACGCAAGAGCACAGGCAAGTGCGAGTGTAAGGTAATGTTTCGTCATTGATATAATTATGATAGACCGTTAAAATATTGTGTCAAAGGAAACAGGTTTTTCACCTAAAAAAATCGGAGAAGATAGTCATGATAGAAAGTTAAAAAAGCAGCGGGGATGCGGAGACACCCCCGCTGCCTTGTGTTTTAATAGCAATTATTTCGTCGCCGGTGAGAAGAAACAAAAGAACAGAAATCCAAAAATAGCATAAATTTTTATGTTCCTTTTGATTTTATGTCTTTATGTTTCTTCCGACCAGTTACACTTACTTCAGCGCTACTTTCTTGCCGTTTACAATATAGATGCCGGCAGGCAGAGCCTTGACATCGTCGGCAGTGGCATCACTAAGCACGAGGATGCCCTGGAGATTGTAGACAGTAAAGAGACCGCTTTCGGCACCGACGCCCTCGATACCGGTGTAAGTCGGGTCGACCTCGTACCAAGCCTCGATAAAGTCAGAACCCTGGGCATTGTCAAAATAGAAGGTCTGGTCAGAGAAAGTGATGCGGTACCTTCCGGCCTCGGTAAGCGGGGCAAAAGTAACCTTGAAGGTAGGATGCCCGGCACCGGCCACAGCCTCGACACTTGTCGCGCTTGCAATCATGCTATAGCCTTTCCAAACACCAATCCATGCATTTACAAAGCTGTCGTGGAGAACTGCAGTCTCGGCATTGGTAAACTCGATGGTGAGCTCTGACAGTTGGCTGACAGTCGATTCGGGAGTCGGGGTGATGACATAGGTATATTCCTTCTTGGCAACGACCTTCCAGGTGTATTCGATAGCGGCAGGGGTGGGGTCGCCTGAAATCAGAAGGGCACCGGCAGGTATTGATACCGACATCTCGCCCTCTACATCGGCGGCTGCGCCATAGATATTGACAAGCAACACATTGCCACCTTCGGCCACTACTTCCTTACCCATTACGTCCTCGTTCTCCCAGTCGTAGGCAGGCAGGGCCTCGCCGTTGAACTTGACGACTATACCGCTGAAGTTTTCACCCAGGTCTACAGTCTCAGCCTCGTCGTAAGCAATAGCAGCGTAGAGACCGTAGCCTTCGTTTACAATATTTCCATGGGGGTCGGGCTGCCATTCGAAGTTGATAGGCGTGGTGCGTTTGAATGTCCACGAAGTTCCAATCTCAGGCGACGGGTATTGGCCGTCGAGGATAAAGGCACCTTCACCAATCCTGAATGAAACAGTGCCGCCCTTAGGCGAAGATTCGCTGATAGGCTTGAGTGTAACCTTGTTGCCACTTACACTGACATCGATATCCGAGGTACCCCATGAATAGCCCTGCATAAACACCATATAGCAGTTCTCCTCGTCTACAGCCACAGTCGTAGCCTCGGGGAAAGTAAGTGTAAACTCTGACCAGTCGGTGATTTCGGTGTTGGCGGCCGGTGTAAACTCGTAGGTATAGTTAATAGCCTTGCCAAATTTAGCAGTGTAGCTCAGTTCGGGCGATGCCTCGCTGCCATTGACAGTAAATGCACCCTCGTCGGCATTGATGACGAGTTCGCCGGCAGTCTTGAAGATATCCTTGCTGATAGCGATTGCCACGGCAGGCTTGCCATAAGTAGCCATGGTCTGGGTGAAGTCCCAACCCGGTGTTTCATAGATGTCATCGCTGCGGTAGATTGCCTGGCCGTTATATGTGAGCCAGGGGCCTGTACCGGCCTCAAACGCCTCGGTGTCGAGAGTCTTGGCATCGGGAAGGCTGAGGACAATGATTACGTCGTCTTCGGGCATCTCGTTTTCGCTGCCCGACTCGGGAGTGAACGACCATTTGTAAACCATGTTCGGGTCTACGGTGACAGTCAGCTTAATTTCGGGGTTGACACGCGACTGGGCTGTGCGGACAAATGTCTCGGTAGCATCGTCCCAGAATGTTTCGTAAGCTACACCTGCGGGAATTGTGACGGTGCAAGTGCCGGCAGCGGTGACAGGCGTGAGGAAGTTGATGTTGAGCGACATGCCGGCCTCAGACTCGCCGGGTTCAATCGAGGCAACTGCCACCTCGCCGTTCGGAGTGGTGACGGTAATCCAGCTTGCGGCATCCTCTACAATGTTGGGGCTGCTGCCGTTCTCGAAGTTCGACATGGCAAGGGTCAGCGTAGCCGATGCAAGAGACTTGACAGTCGCACCCTCGGCGGGGTCGGTAGAGCATGCAAGTGTGGTGAAGCCTTCTTTTACAAGCTGGATTTTGGTGGTGGTGCCGCCGACTGCGGTAAATTCGTATGCGCCGGCAGGCACTGCCTGACCGTTGACTATCACCTTCGTACCAGCCTCGGGGGTAAGTGTGTATTTCATATCACCATAACCGGTGACAGGAACCGAGAAGTCGGTAACGGTAATCCCGCCGTTAGTCAGCGTGGCCTTGGCATCGCCGGCTGTGAGGAACGAAATAGTGTGGGCCTCGGGAGCTTTTTCCTGGAAGAAGATATAGATTACAGAGTTCTTTTTGAGCACTACGCCCTGGTATACGCCGGGAGCCTCGCCCTCGTCGCTATTGGGGGTAAGCACCTGGCCGTCGAGACATACGAAACGCTCAAAGTTGGCAGAAGCACCCTCTTTCGGCATCGAAATCTCGAAGTAGCTGTCGTACTCGGGGTCTATCATGATTTCAGACCATCCCTGTGCAATGGACTCGTTGGGACGGGCACCGCCGTAAGTCACGGTCTGCACCTCACCGCTGGCATTTGAGTATTTTGCACGCAGACGGGCTACATTTTCAGGGCCCTGGTAGTAAATCTTGACAGGCGCGTTGAAGTCAATCTTACCTACATTGAAATATACCGGTGCCTCTTCTACCTTGAAGGCAGATGCTCCGGCAAGGTAGTAGTCCTGGGGGTCTTCGGGATGAGCGATTACGCCTTCTTTAAGCCAGTAACCGTCTTTGACATCAAAGAACACGTTTTTAGTCTTACCCGAGATATTGCCCAGGGTGTACTCGGTAGTGGGGACTTTGACTGTATAGCTGCCCAGTGTCACAGTATTGGCTGCCTTGTCGGCAACTTTTGTCACCGAGATTTCCTTGGCATTTGTATCATATATACTATTATTGAAGGTCAGGCCATCAATATCGTTGACATATACGGTAGCCGTCTGTGCGGGGTAGACCTTGGTTGTGGCATCGATTACAAACTCGATGTTCTCGTTGATGGTCAATTTTTTATTGAATTCCGATGCCTGGCCGTTTGCAGTAATCGAGTTGTAGGTATAGTCGCCGCTCTCGTCGCGGTTAACCTGGATTATAGTACCGGGTGTAACCTCGAAACCATTGGCAAAATTATCTACAAAGCTGTTGGTCGACCAGTTGCGCACACTCGACACACAGCCGGGGTTGTTGTTTGTAAACTTGAATGTCACGCTGTATTTCTGCGCGGCAGTGGCAGGGTCGACACCGGCGATATATACTGTGCAGCCATTGGTGATGGGCACGGTGTATTTAAATGACACAAAATCGACCACCTGGTCGCCGACTTTCACCTCATAGATAGCTTTGTAACTCTTGGTCCGTATCCACATAGAGGTCTCGCCCTTGATAAGGGGCACAGTCGTTTTGCCATCCTTAGGCGTCAAGGCACGAGTCGCATCCCCCTTGCTATCATACATATAGATTTCAAGCATATCGGCACCATTGTTGATGTCGAGGGTAAACTCACCTTCGTACTGCACTAAGCCGGTGGTGAGGGTTATAGTCATACCGTTGAGAGCTTCCCATTTGCTATAAGTCGGGTCGAGCTTATAATAAGTATCGGTACCGACTTTCATTAATTTCGAGGAACTATTTGTAAACGAAGCACCCTCGAGGGTATATCCATCGGCAGCTTTGAACCAATAAGGTACATCGGCATTTGGGTCGCCCCATGTGCTTATGCCGGTAAATTCGGCGACAAACGACGTCTGGTCAGGCGTCAGCGTAATCTTTTGGGCTGCGGTAGCAGTCGGACTGGAACCCTTTATGACCTCAATCGAGCCCGGTACAGTCCACTTGACTGTGGCAGAGCCCTGGGCAGAGGCACTAAACCCTCCCAGAACCACCAGCAACAGCGGCAGAAATGATAGTAAAAGCTTTTTCATAATAAAAATATTGAGAATTGTGTGTAATTTTTGGATAGACAAAAATATAGGCCCGATGCCGGAACATGTGGCACGTCGCCACCGTTTCCGGCAAAGGGTTGATAATTGGTACGATATATTATTGTACGGCAATCTTCACGGCAGCCGAGGCTGTACGTGCGACATATATGCCCGGGGCGAGGCCGTCGAGGTCGAGACTATCAACGCCGGCAGCAACTCGCACGCCGCAAGTATTAAATATCTCGATAGCTCCGTCAGCAATCACCGTATTGCCTGAAACCTTGATTTCACTATCGCCGCCACTCACTATGCCTTCGATTCCCGACACGCCGTCGAGGGGAAGGTTATAATAATATGTGGTAGATTTACCCGAGCCGGCATAGGTCACTGCAAGACGGTTTTGCTCACCAAGCATCGGCACGATATACTTCAACACGCCGGCATCGCTATTGCCAAGGAGCAAAAGGTCTTTACCCGCAGGATTTTGCTTATCGGCAACTTGTGCTACAAGTAGCTGCTCTTCGGTTGTATCGTTTTCACCGGCATGAGCACGCTTAATCAGCATCATATACTCCTGCTTGGCATCACTGTGGAAGAAATCGGGCTGCAGCACGGCACCGTTGAGATAAAGGGTGGCATAATTTACATTATTACCCATGTTTACCTGGTCCATGTGGTTGAACGAGCCGTCGCGATTGAGCCATACGATACGCATGTAGTTGATATCGTTGATATCGTCGTAGCCGGGGGCGCGCATCTCGGCAACGTAACAGAACGACTTGCCGTCGGCGGTAAGCGTGCGGTCGAGGTTGGCCATGATATAGTCGGGCTCGCCATCCTCGCCATCGAGCATCAGACCGTAGTCGAGAGTCAGCTCGGTCTCGAAGGTGCGCATATTTACGAAATTGAAGAAATACTTAGAGTCTTTATATACTATAAACAACTCCATCGGGTCGAAACCATCGAGATTCGACAATGGCGTATGACTGTCAGAATTAGAGAAAATCTCGCGCTTGAGCGTGCCGTCGGCATTATAGGCAAAGAAGCTGTGACGTTCGCTATCGCCCATGAGGTAGTCGCGGCGTGTGACAAAGAAGTCGGCCTGGTCGCCGGTAAAGGCTATGTCCTCGCGGTAGCGGAACGAGCCAATAGCATAATATGAATAGAGCACATCAGACTCGGCAGACTTTACCACAGGTATTTTCGTGGTCTGCTTGAGGACGAATTTCTCACCCACGGCAGGCTGCTCGTAAATCTCGACAACGAGGTTGTTCGGCTGGCGTTGCGTCATGTCTTCCATAGGCGAATAGAACGGGTTGTAGACCAGGTCTTCGTAATAGGGATATACAATGACGGGCTTGCCGTTGTGCACCATCGTTATCGACAGGGGGTCGTCCTGCTGGTTGCCCTGCGCCTGATAGCTGGTAGTCGTTTTAGAAAAAACCTCGGTAAAATTGCCTTTGTCATCTACACGGGCATAAGAAGTCATGCCAATCTTGTTGCCGAGGTTATATTTCCAGTAGTTTTCGCGTTTGGTCGGGTCGTCGGGATTATCCATGTCGTAGATATCTTCATCCGTAAGGCCCGAATCGTTATACTCGTGCATGAAGGTCATAATCACGTTCTCGCCATTCTCGTCAGAAGCATCGAGCACGTCGCTGACCATGCCGTTGACCACCCTTACGGGCACGTCGTCGCCGTCGTCGCCTTTGGCATTACCCAGTGAATAGATATACGTATACGGGCGCACGCCATAGGGCTTGGGGTTGACAATCACCGACACCGCAATCTCGTAGGCATCATCCTGGTTGAAGTATTTCTAGGTTATGATAGGCAGCAGTTCGACCTGGCGCACGCGGGCCTCGTCGTCTTTGAGCACGAAGGTATCTTTGACAGTGCCGCGCAACTGCATTTTGCCGTCGTAAATCTGCACCTCGAACGATTTGGGCAGAGCCTCTGTCCAATACTCGTTATGCACCACATAATCATATTCGACGGCACCGTGGTAGTACCACAAATCACCGTCGGGACCGTCGATGTCGCCATAGAGGTCGCGGCTCTCGAGCACGAGGTCGGGAGCGTAAGAGCCATCGGGGTTGACAGCCTGCAATTCGCCGGTAAAACGCGGTGCGCAGTTACGCTCCATACGTGCCACGGCAGATTCGACAAGCTGTTGGCGCTCACCACCGAAAATAGTGGTCGTGTGATGTCCACGGTAAAGGAAACGGGTTATATCCTTCTCTGGAACAGTCGTGGCATTTGCTGCGGCACTATATAGCAAAAAAGCAGCAACTGCCGCTGAAGAAGTAAAATGTTTCAAGACAATTATATTAAATGTGAATAATAAACAATCAACAAATCTAAGGATAGACCTTATATTTCGGCCACAAAATTACGACTAATTTTGCATTTTTCAAAACATTTTGACGGGTTATCCTAAGGATGAACATACCATAAGAATTTTATTTAACACACATTAACTCAAAATCAAAATTAAAACTTCTCACATCCGTTAAAATTCCAAACACGGGGCAAATAAAAAAGCAGAAACAAATTTTTTTCATATTTAAATATTTTTTCGTAATTTTGCAGCGTTTTTAATAGGTAACCAACAATTTTAGGTATGTCCAGATTATTTAGAAAAGCAGTACACGCTTACATTTCAGCAAGTTACTGCATGGCTCGAGCCGAAGTATACATGTACGAGGCACAAAACAACAAGTAAACGAGCCTGTCTTATTACGCGACACGTTCCTTTATTAAGGAGCGTTTTTTGTTTTTTATAATTGTATATCACAAAATATTGGGCTAACTTTACCCCCGTATGACAAACATCAGACCAATCCAACTCGAAGGCATCACCCCCGCGCGCCCACTCATCATAGCAGGCCCCTGCAGTGCAGAGACCGAAGACCGTGTTATCGACACGGCCCGCCAGCTTGCGGCCGCCGGGGTCAGGATTTTCCGCGCCGGTATATGGAAACCTCGCACAAAACCAGGCAGCTTCGAAGGCGTGGGCTCCGCCGGCTTCCCATGGCTGGCAAGGGTAAAGGAAGAAACAGGCATGTTGACAGCGACCGAGGTGGCAAACCGCGCCCATGTGACCGAGGCCCTCGATGCCGGCACCGACATATTGTGGCTCGGCACACGCACAACCGCCAACCCGTTTGCCGTACAGGAAGTTGCCGACGCCATCGCCGATTACGGCGCCGACATACCCGTCTTTGTCAAAAACCCGGTCAGCCCCGACCTCGAACTATGGATAGGCGCGTTCGAACGCCTCTACAACGCCGGAATACACCGCCTCGGGGCCATACACCGTGGCTTCAGTGTCTATGGCAGGCACATCTACCGCAACATGCCGCAGTGGCATATACCCATCGAGCTGCGCCGACGCTTCCCCGACATGACCATGCTCTGCGACCCCAGCCACATAGGCGGCAAACGCGAGTTTATAGCGCCCCTGTCACAACAGGCTCTCGACATGGGCTTCGACGGGCTCATCATCGAGAGCCATTGCCACCCCGAATGTGCATGGAGCGACAAGGAGCAGCAGGTGACACCGGCACAGCTCGGTCAGATATTGTCGTCGCTCGTGCTCCGCGACTCAGATGTGGCTACCGAAAGCCTCGCACTGCTCCGCCGACAAATTGACGAGCTCGACGACGAACTGCTCGACGTGCTCAACCGCCGCATGGCGGTATCGCGACAAATTGGCATGTATAAACGCGA
>ERZ1504702.445-NODE-445-length-13999-cov-4.592369_pt1 | contig 13999 bp, 10 predicted proteins | sample MGYA00572394_ERZ1504702 | MGnify/ENA primary metagenome ERZ1504702 (study PRJEB39906, sample SAMEA3182051) | gut metagenome | biome: human; feature: gut; material: Stool; isolation source: human stools | place: Canada | collected 2012-03-07 ... | reverse complement strand
CTATTGTTTTAGCGAGTTTGTTTGCAGTGCAAGCTACAAACTACACGACTTATACTTTTAATCTATTTAAATTTTATAATAACCAAACTGAACACAAAAAGGGCACAGACAATGGGGGTCGACGCACACCGTCCATGCCCGTACCTTGCACCGTGAGCGAGGCCGAGGGTATAACCGTTGCCATTGACGAAGCCGATATCATCGCATACGAGATATGGGATGCGGAAGGCTCGGTCTGCGAGGCAAGCTACGTCGAGGGCGCGGACGCCGCCACTCATCTCCTCTCTACCCCCGGAGAATACCAACTCCGCATCGTCACAAGTGAGTACTCCTACATAGGTTATATCACCACACTGTAACTATGCTTTCGTATCATTTCCAAATTTTAATCATTTCCAACCGAAACCATGCGCCCGAGCAAGTATAACTATATCGTACCGACCGGTGAGCACACGCTCTTTTTCAACGGCGTGACCGAGGCTTTCTTTAATGTGCCTTCGGAAAGAGCCGATGCTTACGAGACCATAATAAATAACCCCGATGACAACCGGGAGTTATTTGGCGCGTTTATCGACAGGATGCTTGCCCAGGGCTTCGTGGTAGAGGACGACACCGATGAGCTCGACCGCATAAAGCAGAAATTCGAAGCCCTTACCAGGCCGTGGGAGTACTACCTGATGGTGCTTCCGACATACCAATGTAACCTGCGCTGTTGGTACTGCACTCAAAATCACGCGGAGCTATGGATGAGCGATGAAACACTCGGTCGCATCAAAAAAATGATAGCGAATAAACTCTCCGACGATGAAATCACACATTTCCGCCTGTCATGGTTCGGCGGAGAACCGCTCTTGGCTTACGACAAAGTGCTCGAACTCACCATCTTTGCACGCGACTACTGCAAGGAACATGGCAAGACCTTCTCATGCGGCATAACGAGCAATGCCACCCTGCTCACGCCGGAACGCATCGAGGCACTCCGCGAAGCCGGTGTTAGTGGCTACCAGATTACCATCGACGGCGACCGCGAGACCCACGACTCGATTAAGGTCCTCGCAAACAGGTCGGCCTACGACAAGACTCTTGCCAACGTAGACTTGATTGCCCGGCATACTCAATGTACACTCCGTTTCAACTATACTCACGAAAACCTCAAACCCGAGTCAATAATAAACGACTTGAAAGAAAAGTTGTCAGAGGAATCGCTGAAAAAATTACGCTTCTTTATCTACAAGGTATGGCAGGAGAATAAAGAAGACGTGGACCAGCGCGAGGTCGACAAGCTCTTCAAGCTCGGCTGCGAAGTAGGCATGCACTCAGGCTATTCAAGATTCGGCCTATGCTACGCCGACCAAAAGCATTTCGATTGTGTATGGCCCGACGGCCACGTTGGCAAGTGTGACAACCAACCACCAGAAACTACACCCGGCAATATCGATGATGAGGGTAATGTGGAATGGGGTGGCTATGAAGACAGGCTACGCCTAAACCCGTTCGACAATTCGCAAAGCGAATGTCCCGACTGCCCATATCTACCGGTATGCTGGGGGCCGTGCGTGGCTAAGAGAGAAAATATGCTCTCACACAACCTAAAAACAGTTTGCCAATTTGCAGATAGAAAAATAGAAATGATTTCTGGCCTAATCAATATACGAAAAACTATAATGCAGGTTATAGATATTGACAAAAATAAAAAATAGACAAAACCCAAATAAGCACTTCTATGGACACAACAAACAAACTCACTCGAGTCGAGGCCACCCCCGAACTACTTTCGGAGATGGAGATGCTCCAAATCTATGGTGGAGATGTTATCATAAACCCAAACCATGCAGACCCTTGTGGTAATATGTATGTCTTTTGCCAAGAGGCAGATTGCGGCAATTGTGGCAACTGCGATGAAAACTGCGGTGCTAACTGTACCTTCGCTTGCAATACTTTTAGTACCTCAAATTGCTACACATATTGCAATTTAGTATGCATGACATATACCACTTTGTCATGTTATGGTAAATAGGTCGATAAAACCATTATTACGGAATAATGGGTGACACCTAATTTATTGTGACCTTGGATTTCAGAACAATCCATAACTTAGATGTTAATGATTATTGGCAACCAAATGGGTAGACCTATAAGTGTTTCGTCTAACCAATGGCTTGTTCCAAAGTACAAGCCTCTTTATCGTAAATATTGTAACGCCTGGGGTGGCCAGCGGACGATTTTTGTCCGATTTCGGACAGCCGACTAAATTATTACTTGTTGATTTATAGATGATTGCTGGTTTGGCACGATAAATGTTAGTTTAATATTCGAATACTCGTATCAATTCCAAACATCAAAATCAACAGTAACAAAAACGATTTATTATGTCAAAATTCATCAGTTCATTTATCACTTTGTTAGTGAGTCTATTCCTCACCTGTCCGCATGGCATGGCCATTATGATTTCTGCTACCGATTCCGCCCGTCAGGACACCGCAGCACGAGAACTCAAAGAAATAGTGGTGGAGGGTGAACAGGTGATACGCCGAGGACAAAACTATACTTACGTTGTGACAAAGGATATGCGCCGTGATGTGAAAGAGGCTGGCGAACTGTTGGGGAAACTGCCCGGTGTGTATTACAACCCTCTCAGCAAAGAGGTAAGGTATCTTTTTTCGAAGAACATAGTCATCCTTGTCGACAGCATCCCCAAGGACCAGGAATATATCAAGCGTCTGCGCCCCTACCGTTTCGACCATATTACCATAGTCAACAATCCTACCGGGCAGTATGACGGCTACGATGCAATAATCAACTTTCACACCCGTCCCGACTACGACGGATATGAGTCAAACGGCATAACCCAGATAAGCGTTGTGCCCGACGGGCGTAACGGCGATGGGCAAGATATCAAGAAGCACGCACTAAACCTCGACTTCACATATACCAACCGCAAGGTCACGGTAAGTGCCTTTGGAGGATACGTGAGCGACAGGAACGGCACATCGAGCCGCTATGTCAACGACTACAGGCTCAATGACCTGGTTGAAACGACACTCGCCAGGCCCATGCGTGACCCGGCAGACAGGTCGAAGAGTTTTGAGGCCGCAGCCCACCTGTCGGTAAGCTACGAGATAAACCAAAATAACTCCATATCAGCAATTTGGAAAATAGAGCCGGCCAACACTACCAATCTTCAAAACCAGACCATGCTCACCGGCAGACCCGGCGAGAGGCCCGACACCATCAGCTACAGCAGCCGAGACAAGTCTAAACACATGCTGCGAAACTACGTGGGACTATTCTACCGTGGCCGCTTCGGCCTTTGGAATGTCAACGCCACGGCGACATACAACACCTATTCCAACGATACGTATTCCGACGTGTGGCGCTCCGACGGCTTCAGCCTTGTTAACAACCGCCGCAACGGCATGGACTACTTTTGGGGCGGAGCCGACGTGTCGCGCGGCACTAAAAACGGCAAGTGGTTTTTCCAACTGTCCGACATCATGACCTGGGTAAAGTATTCGCAGCACCGCCAGGGCACCGACGAACTCCTGAGCAGCAACAAGACTATAAGGAACACGACCCAACTGACGGCGCAGTACTACCCGTCGCGCAAGTTGTCGGTGGGAGTCAACGCCGGTTTCAATGTCGACAAAAACATAGAACTCAGGCAGTCTGACACGCACGTCACACCGCAGCTCGGCGCGTGGATGGCGTATTTCCCCAACCGAAAGGTCATGGTCCGGCTCAATTACTCCACATTTACCATGTCGCCCCAAATGACCCAACTACAATCCTACGGCCAGTTCACCGACTCGCTGATATACCGTGTGGGTAACCCCTGGTTGGCGCCTGCAACGACACATAACGTGCAACTGACTGTGGGGTTATGGAATAAACTCTTTTTTAAGGCATCGTATCGCGGCGTTCACAACTCCATATTCCAGATGGCCGGAGTGGGCGACGGCCTCAGGCCCGACAATATTGTAGGGCCGTATATAATTTACGACTACCGCAACGGCCAAAGTGGTACATGGCGCGGGGCTGTAAGCTACAACAGCATGTTTGGCAAGCACTGGAACCTCTACGCCGAGGTGTCGGTTTGCCGCAGCTCCGCGTCGCTCGGTGCTGAGAAACATTCGCTCGTCGCACCGGAATATTCGTGGGTGGCAACGTATGTAAACCAGAAATATGATTTGCAACTCACGCTCAGCTCGGGTCTCAGCAGCGCGACCTCCGTCACCCCCCAGCAATATTATAAAGGTCTCTCCGACAGGTATGCCTTCGGCGGTCGCAAAGGGTTCTTCAATAGCGCACTAATGATTTACTGGGTATATTACTTTCCATTCCACATTGCTGATGGCAACACGAGGAGTATCTTTACTTCGCCCGGACTTGACAAGACTGCCTGGTATGACAATCAGTCGAGAATCAACAACTACTTCGAGGTCTCGGTAGTTTACCGCATACAGGGTGGAAAGAGCGTCAAGAAGTATAAGAACGAGTTCAAGACTGTGGAATAAATCAGAAGATTGAGTTTGCAAGCGCACTAAATGCCCCGGGGTATCAAATTCATCCGTCAGAAGGACTCCATGGACTGCGGCGTGGCGGCACTGGCCATGGCCACGCAGTGGTTCGGCAGGGAATATCCGCGCGAGGTGCTCGAGGCGTCATGCCGCCCCACAACTCAGGGGGTGAACCTGAGGGCTATCGCCGAGACCGCCGACAGCATCGGCCTGAAGTCCAGGGCCATGAGGATGGGCATCGACGACCTCGCTGCCCTGACCACGCCATGCATACTGCACTGGGACCAGACGCACTTCGTGCTTCTCTACGGCTACAGGCGCGGTAAGTTCCTCGTCGCCGACCCGGCAAAGGGACTGGTAAGATACACCCCCGGCGAACTGGCCGACCACTGGGTGTCGACGAGCTCGAACGGCGTAGACCGGGGCATCGGCCTGGTACTTGAGCGCACGCCCTCGTTCGGGCAGGGGGCCGTGGGCGCCAGGGGAGAGAAGAGGTCGCTGCGCTTCCTCTACCGCTACATCAGGGAGTACCGCCGCTATCTGGTGCAGATATTTTTGGGGTTGCTGTTGGGCAGCGTGCTGCAGTTGGTGATGCCCTTCCTGACACAGTGGATTGTCGACTTCGGCATCAACCGCCGCGACATCGGCTTTATCTGGCTTGTGCTCTTAGGCGAGCTGATGATAGTGGCGGGCCGCACGGCTACCGACTTCGTGCGGCGGTGGCTGCTGCTCCACATATCGATGCGCGTCAACATATCGCTGGTCAGCGACTTCTTCATAAAGCTGCTGCGGCTGCCCATGGCGTTTTTCGACACCAAGCTGCTTGGCGACCTGCTGCAGCGCATCGGCGACCACGGCAGGGTACAGTCGTTCCTTACCGGCCAGGTGCTGGGCATAGTGTTCTCGCTCATCAACTTCGCCGTCTTCGGCATCGTGCTCTTTATCTACGACGGGCTGATTTTCGGCGTGTTCCTTGCCGGCAGCGTGGTCTACGGCGCGTGGCTCGGGGCCTTCCTGCGGCGGCGCAAGGTGCTCGACTACGACCTCTTCGAGAAGCAGGCCGCCGCGCAGAACAGGACCTACCAGTTTATAACCGCCATGCAGGAAATCAAGCTGCAGGACTGCCGGCAGCGGCGCCGCTGGGAGTGGGAGGACAGCCAGGCCGACCTCTTCGGGGTGGAGATGCGGTCGCTCAAGCTGCAGCAGACGCAGGAGGCCGGCTCGATTTTTATCAACGAGGTCAAGAACATACTCATAACCGTGCTGTCGGCCACGGCCGTCATCGACGGCTCGATGACCCTGGGCGTGATGCTGGCGGTGCAGTATATCATAGGGCAGCTCAACTCGCCGGTGTCGCAGATGATGGGCTTCGTCTACTCGCTCCAGGACGTGAAAATCTCGCTCGAGCGCATCAACGAGATTCACGGCGGCCCCGACGAGGACGACGGCCAGGCGGCCCACTGCCGCTCCTATGCCGGCGAGAGGGGCATAGCCATAAGGGGCCTCGACTTCCGCTACGACCCCCACGCCCTTGCCAAGACCCTCGACGGCGTGACCCTCGACATACCCGCCGGCCGCGTGACGGCCATCGTGGGTGCCTCGGGCAGCGGCAAGACAACGCTTGTCAAGCTCATGCTGGGCTACTACCCCGTGGAGCCCGGGGCAATCACGGTAGGGGGCCGCAGCCTGCGCGACTACGACCTGGGCTGGTGGCGCCGCCAGTGCGGCGTGGTGATGCAGGAGGGGGTTGTCTTCTCGGAGTCTATCGCGCGCAACATCGCCGTGGGCGATGGCGACATCGACACCGGGCGCCTCGAGCGTGCCGCGCGCATCGCCAATATCCACGACTACGTGATGGGCCTGCCGCTGAAGTACAACACCCTGGTGGGGCGCGACGGCGTGGGCCTGAGCCAGGGCCAGAAGCAGCGCATACTCATCGCCAGGGCCGTCTACAAGGACCCCGACTTCATATTCCTCGACGAGGCGACCAACTCGCTCGACGCCGAGAACGAGAGGCAGATTGTAGAAAACCTGGCCAGGTTCTACCGGGGCCGCACAGTGGTGGTGGTCGCCCACCGCCTGTCGACGGTGCGCGACGCCGACCAGATAATAGTACTCGACAAAGGCACGGTGGTAGAGACCGGCGACCACGACTCCCTGACGCGCCGCCGGGGTGCGTACTACAACCTGGTCAAAAACCAGCTCGAGCTCGGCGGCTGAAAACCGCCTGTCTAATCAGAGGAAACAAAAAATCATAAAAACACAAAAGCTATTTTGTCCCTTATGGAAGATAAAATCGAACTGAAATCAGAACGTGTACGTAGGTTCATCGGCGAAATACCGCCCTCGCTTGTGCGCTGGGGCATAGGCATCATCGTGGCGGTGTTCGCCGCCCTGGCGGCCGCTGTGTGCCTCATACCCTATCCTTACGGCCAGGGCGAGACCATAATCGAGCACATCGTCAACCCCCGGCCCAAGGAAACACCCCGGCCCGTCCGCCCCTACATACCCCCGTCGGGCAAATACGACCACAGGTAGTTATGTAATTCAAGTTTCGCAAGTCTATGACTTGTTCACTGTTAATCGTTTATTGGTTAGTGGTTAGCCTTAGTTCGCTAATTGCTATGCCAAATAGTGCTTGCATTTATTTAACCGTAATCTATAACCAAAATATTACTGACAGTTAGCAAGTTGCATACTTTCGAGACTTGAATTGTACAAAAGCAACCGAGAGGCGACAGCCGGTGCTGTCACCTCTCGATATGCTGTGGGGTAGGCTATGGTTTAGTCTTCTTTCTCGAGGCCTACGTATGCCTGCCAGATTGAGCCGAGCACCATCTTGATGCAGTTCTCGACGATGTAGGCTTTCGACACCTCTTCGTCGAGGAGGAACGAGCATTCCATCCTCACGCTGCCGTCACGAACCACGGCTGTGGGGATGTTGCGGCGGCAGTTGTGGCGGTTGGCCAGGAAGTAGGGGTCTTGCACGGGCTCGTAGCCGGGAGCGCCGGCGGCGTAGCTGAGGCGGTTGTTGTTTACGATTACGAAAATCACGACATCGTGGCCGAAGTCGTCGTCGGCTGATTGTACGATTACCATGTCGCCGTCATCGTCGATGCGGGTAGAGATGTGGAGCTCGTCGAGGTAATCGCGGATGAGTTTTTTGTCAACTGTCATAATTATAGTAATTTGGTTTATTGTGTGTCAAAGATAGGTATAAGAACCTTAGCCGCCAAAGCGGTTAGGCTGATTTAACATATATTAACCCTGCTCGATGCTGTCTTTCTCGAGGTCGCGGTAGCCCGACCATATCGACGTCATCACCGACTTGATGCAGTTGATGATATACTGGTCAGATACCTCCTCGGAGATATAGTATGAGTATTCAAATCTCACCTCGTCGCCGCGAACCACGGCGGTGGGGAAGTTGCGGCGGCTGTTGCTTCGGTTTGCCAGGAAGAGCAGGTCGCCGTCGGGGTGGTAGTTGTCGGCACTGCCGATGAAAGCCAGGCGGCGCTCATCGCCTATCATGACCCATATTGTCACATTGTGGCCGAAGTCGTTGTCGGCGGTAAGCGTCACGGCGATATCGCCGTCGTCGTCGATTCGCGACGACACTCCGAGGCGGTCAATAAATCCGCGTATCTGGTCTCGTGTCATATAACAAGTAGTGCTTATTCGTTATCTTTTTCGCGTAGAGCCTCGAGCTCTTCGTTTGAAAGCTCAAAATATATAAATCCGTCGAGGGGGAGGTATATTGAGGGGCGGATTACATTTTCGAGCAGGTAGTGGGGCGACACGTCGGCATCGATGATATATGTGCGGTCCATGATTACGTCGCCGTCGCTGTCGATATAGCATGCCGGGGTGTGGCAGCGGCAGTTGTGGCGGTTGGCCATCATCAGCAGGTCGCCCTCGGGATGGTAGTCGAAAGCCTGCGAGCTAAACGAAATCATCGTATCGTCGTAGATGCGGATGAATGTCACAATCTGGTAGGGGAATGTGTCTTCATCATAAAAACTCACGGCAATGCGGCCATCGTCGAGCTCGGTATATTTAAGGTCGAGTATCTCGAGACACTCTTTGAGGAAGTCTGTGGTGATTATCATCGTTGGCGAAATTAACGTTGCTGTATCCAAAATACGGCAATCAAATATTTTTTCTCCACAAAGGTAATGAAATTTTCATAAAAGGAAGCAATTTCAGAGATTTGTCGCGCACTTGGCAATGCACTTTGGCGACATTGGCACCAAACTTATAGCTTGGTATCATTCGATTTAGTATTTTTTAACATCTTGTAGCCTCTAAAAATTGTTATCTTTGCAGTGTAATATTGAAAAGCACATAAACAGTCCGCCCTCTCAGCGGAGATTAAAAAACTAAAAATAATAACTGTCTGACAAATATTTATTAATCTTTTCATCCAAACTGCGATATAATCTACAAGTATGCCGCGAGGCAGCCAAATTTTATTTCTAACATATACAGAACACTCAAAAACCAGCTTAGAGATGGATTCCAATATACCGGAGAAGAAACCCAAACGTCCGCGCATCGGACAGACTTTCCACGCACCCGAAGAGGGCACGGAACGTCCTCGCTATGACCGACCCTATAACCCGACCCCCCGCGCCGAAGGCGACACCAACGGTGACACGGCCACCGATGCCGAAGGCTACCGCAGCCAGCGCCCCTACCAGCCGCGCCAGGGCGGTTATCAGCAGCGTCAGGGCTCATATAACAACAATTACAACCGCCCCTACCAGCCGCGCCGCTACGACAACGCCGAGGCTGGCGACAACGCCGAGGAGCGCCAGGGCGGCTATCAGCCACGCCAGCAGCGCCCCTACGGCAACAACCAGGGCGGCTACCAGCAGCGCCAGCAGCGTCCCTACGGCAACAACCAGGGCGGCTACCAGCAGCGCCAGCAACGCCCCTACGGCAACAACCAGGGCGGCCAGCGCCAATATAACAACCAGGGCCAGCGCCCCTACGGCAACAACCAGGGCGGCCAGCGGCCATATAACAACAATAACCGCCAGCAGCGCCCCTACGGCAACAACCAAGGCGGCCAACGGCCCTATAACAACCAGGGCCGACCGGGACAACGCCCCTACAACAACCGCAACCGCCAGGACAACGGTACCGGCTTCCCCGGACGCGGCAAGAGCTTTACCCCGCGCCCCAAGCGTATCGAGTACGAAATGCCCGTGCCCGACCCCAACGAGCAAATCCGCCTCAACAAATATATGAGCAACGCCGGTATATGTTCGCGCCGCGAAGCCGACGAGTATATACAGCAGGGCCTGGTAAAGGTCAACGGCCAGGTAGTGACCGAACTCGGCACCAAGATTACCCACAACGACGTGGTTGAATACGACGAGAAAGTGGTAACGCCCGAGAGCAAGTGCTACATACTGCTCAACAAGCCCAAAGACTGCGTGACCACCAGCGACGACCCCAACGGCCGCATGACCGTCATGGACCTCGTCAAGGGCGCATGCACCGAGCGCATCTACCCCGTTGGGCGCCTCGACCGCAACACCACCGGTGTGCTGCTGCTCACCAACGACGGCGACCTTGCCTCGAAGCTCACACACCCCAAATTCGTCAAGAAAAAAATATATCACGTATGGTGTGACCGCGACATCAGCGAGGACGACATGCAGCGCATCGCCGATGGCATAGAGCTCGAGGACGGCCCCATCCACGCCGACGCCATCAGCTATGCCACCGAGACCGACCGCAACCAGGCCGGCATCGAAATCCACTCGGGCCGCAACCGCATCGTGCGCCGCATATTCGAGTCGCTCGGCTATCACGTGACCAAGCTCGACCGCGTATACTTCGCAGGCCTTACCAAAAAGAACCTGCCGCGCGGCCGCTGGCGCTATCTGACCCAGGAAGAGGTCAACTACCTCAAGATGGGTTCGTTCGAATAACCGTAAAAACCGATAAGTACACGTTAGGGTCTTTAAGGTCTTAGAGACCTTAGAGGCCCTAATTACTATCATAAGCTCATGCAAATCACAAACCTCGAAAGCTTACTCGTCGGAGCCGGGCGTAAAAAGGCTCTCAAGGCCCTTGTGGGGCGTCCGGGAGCCGTTGTCACCGGCGTGGCGGGCTCGTCGGCTGCGGTCATGCTTGCCGCCCTGCCGCGCCCTGCCGGTGCCCCCGTGGTCGTTGTCGGTGAAAACCTCGACGATGCCGGCTACCTGTTCTTCGACCTCACGCGCATAGTGGGCGAAGACCGCGTGGTGTTCCTGCCCTCGGGCTACCGCCGCGACATAAAATACGGCCAGGTCGACGCTCCCAACCAGATTCTCCGCACCGAGACCCTGCGCCGCCTGGCGGCAGGCACCGCCGACTACCTCGTCACCTACCCCGAAGCCATGGCCGAGACCGTGGCCTCGCAGGACGAACTGTCGAGCCACACGCGACACCTGGCCAAGGGGCAGGAGGCCGACATGCACGAGCTGGCACACTGGCTGCGCGACAACGGCTTCAAAGAGGTCGACTATGTCTACGAGCCGGGGCAGTACTCCATACGAGGCTCGATATTCGACATCTACGCCTACTCGAGCGAACAGCCCCTGCGATTTGACTTCTTTGGCGACGAAATAGACTCTATCCGCGCTTTCAATGTCGAGACGCAGCTTTCTGACCAGCGCCTCGATGCCGTCGACGTGACCGCCCGTGTCGACAGCCGCGCCTCGCTGCAGAGCATACTCGACTTTATCGCGCCTGCATCGCTCCTGGCCATGCGCAACGAGGGCTACACCATCGAGCGTATAAAGGCCATCGTGGCTACCGGCATGTCGGCCGCCACGCTCCTCACCGAAGACGGCGACGCCGACGCCCTCGACACCGTGGTCGATGCCGACAAGTTTGCCGAGAAGCTCGCCTCGTTTGTCCGCGTAGGTTTCACCGCCGCAAAGCCCGGCGACGACGACGTGCCGGCAAAGAAACAACGCGGTTCGGCGGTGATTGACTTCGACTGTTCGCCCCAGGGCATATATCACAAGAATTTCGACCTGATTGCCGACTCGTTCACGCGCTTCCAGAGCGAGGGCTACAGGCTGCTCATACTCTCCGACAATGCCAAGCAGTTCGACCGACTGCGCGAAATCTTTGCCGACCGTGGCGACAAAATCGACTTCGAGGCCGTAGAGGGCACTCTCCACGAGGGCTTCGTCGACCATCAGACCAAAATCTGCGTCTTCACCGACCATCAGATTTTCGACCGCTTCCACAAATACACCCTCAAGAGCGACCGTGCCCGCTCGGGCAAACTTGCTCTCTCGCTCAAGGAGCTGGGCCAAATCGAGGTCGGCGACTATATCGTGCACCTCGACCACGGCGTGGGCCGCTTCGCCGGCCTGCTGCGCACAAATGTCAACGGCAAGATGCAAGAGGTCATAAAGCTCGTCTACGACAACAACGACATCCTCTTCGTGTCGATTCACGCCCTGCACAAACTCGCCAAATACCGTGGCAAAGAGGGAGTGCCGCCAAAAATCAACCGTATCGGCGGCGGCCAGTGGCAGAAAATCAAAGACCGCACCAAGAGCAAGCTCAAGGACATCGCGCGCGACCTCATACGCCTCTACGCCGCCCGCCGCGAGGAAAAAGGCTTTGCCTTCTCGCCCGACACCTATATGCAGCACGAGCTCGAGGCATCGTTTATCTACGAGGACACGCCCGACCAGCTTACCGCCACACAGGCCGTAAAGGCCGATATGGAAAGCGACCGTCCCATGGACCGCCTCATTTGCGGCGACGTGGGCTTCGGCAAGACCGAGATTGCCATCCGCGCCGCATTCAAGGCCGCGACCGACAGCAAGCAGGTGGCCGTATTGGTGCCTACCACCGTCCTCGCATATCAGCACTACCACACATTCAAGGACCGTCTGGCCGAGTTTCCGGTGCGCGTGGAGTACCTGTCGCGCGCCCGTTCGGCCAAGGAGACCAAGCAGATTCTCGCCGACCTCGAGGCCGGTAAAATCGACATCATCGTCGGCACGCACAAACTCATCGGCAAGACTGTCAAGTTTAAAGACCTCGGCCTGCTCATAGTCGACGAGGAGCAGAAATTCGGCGTCAGCGTCAAGGAAAAACTGCGCCAGATGAAGGTCAACATCGACACCCTCACCATGAGCGCCACCCCCATACCGCGCACGCTGCAATTCTCGCTCATGGGCGCGCGCGAAATCTCGACCATCGCCACGCCGCCGCCAAACCGCTATCCAATCATCACCTCGGTCGACGCCCTTAGCGACGACGTGGTGGCCGAGGCCATAAACTTCGAGCTGGCGCGCAACGGCCAGGTGTTCTTCGTCAATCCGCGCATCGAGGGCCTATACCAGCTCGAGGCCATGCTCCGCCGCCTGGTACCCGACGCACGCACCGTCGTTGCCCACGGCCAGATGCCGCCCGACAAGCTCGAAGAGGTCATCAACGACTTCACCGCCCACGACTACGATATCCTCCTTGCCACATCGATTATCGAGAGCGGCATCGACATGCCCAACGTCAACACCATCATCATCAACGACGCACAGAAATTCGGCCTGAGCGAGCTCCACCAGCTACGCGGGCGCGTGGGGCGCAGTTCGCGCAAGGCTTTCTGCTACCTCATGGTGCCGCCGGGCAATCCCCTCACACCCGACGCGCGTCGCCGCCTGCAGGCCATTGAGAGCTTCAGCGACCTCGGCTCGGGCATACACATCGCCATGCAGGACCTCGACATACGCGGTGCCGGCAACCTTCTCGGTGCCGAGCAAAGTGGCTTTATCGCCGACCTCGGCTACGAGACATATCAGAAAATCCTCCGCGAGGCCGTGACCGAGCTGCGCACCGAGGAATTCCCCGACCTCGAGGGCGACACCACGAGCGGGCCCAAAGACTACGTTGCCGACTGCGTTATCGAGAGCGACCTCGAGTTGCTGCTGCCCTTCGACTACGTGCCGCAGGAGAGCGAACGCATAGCCCTCTACCAGGAACTCGACAGCATCGAACGCGCCGACCAGCTCGAAGCCTTCGAGGAGCGACTACGCGACCGCTTCGGCCGCATCCCCGACTCAGCCGCCGAGCTGCTTCGCGTGCCGCGCCTGCGCTCAATCGCACGCAAACTCGGCATCGAGAAGCTCGTGCTCAAGCAGGGCCAGATGTTCACCTACTTTGTCAGCGACGACAACAAGGCATATTACCACTCCGACATGTTCGGCCGCATGCTCACCTATCTGCAGGTCAACTCGAAGCGCGTGGCCATCCGCCAGCGCAACGAACGCCGCAGCTTCGTCTTCTCCGACGTCCCCAGCGTCACCACCGCCCTCGACATCCTCACCACAATCCTCACCCTCCCCTCGGTGTGAAGGGATAAATCGGCACAAGCCGAAATGGCGGTGCATGTTTAGTTGGGTCGAGATGTGGCTAATATAGGAGCTGGGCCCTCCGGGACCAGCCATTTTCGAGGCAATGCT
>ERZ1504702.414-NODE-414-length-14897-cov-3.827786_pt1 | contig 14897 bp, 18 predicted proteins | sample MGYA00572394_ERZ1504702 | MGnify/ENA primary metagenome ERZ1504702 (study PRJEB39906, sample SAMEA3182051) | gut metagenome | biome: human; feature: gut; material: Stool; isolation source: human stools | place: Canada | collected 2012-03-07 ... | reverse complement strand
CAACCTGGATGTCCGCGAGGGAACGCTCGGCAGCAGAAAGCTCGCGGATAATGCGCTGATTTATGTGGACGGCGAGCTCAAGAGCCTCTCCGAGCTTACAGAGGTCATCATTCCGCAAAGCCAGATCATTTACGCCCGCACGAACAGCAGCGGCCAGATCGACCTGATCGCGCTGAGCGGCACGGGCGATGGTTCGACGCTTTATGGCCGCGTGATAAAGGCCGAGAGCAGACCGGACGGTTCGGATATCTCCGGCGGAACGATCTACAACCAGTTTATCACGATCGATCTCGGCGGAGGGAAGCCGATTGAAAAGAGAGGCGGCTATTCCGTTCAGGTCGGCGACTTTGTCGCGGCGGTTGCGGGAGAGAGCAGCTTCACATCTGTGGTCAATCTGACCAAGTTCAGCAAGGTCTCCACCTCCGCGTGGGTCGGCACAACGGCGATCAACTACGGCGGACGCACCTACAATGTGCCCTCCGGCGTTCTGATCTGGAACCGCGACGGCCAAAGCTGGTTCACCGGCGGCGTGGATGCGGCGATCAGCTACGGCGGGACGATGAACCTTTATGTAAAGGACGGCATCGTTCGCGCAATTGAGATCGGCGGTTGATCCTCCGGAACCAATATGACAAACAGGAAGCCCGCAGCTTTTGCTGCGGGCTTCCTGTTTGATTTGTAGCATTGCGTCAGGATGTATTAGAGCATCATCGCCAGCAGGCGCGGCGTCACATAGGTCTCGATGAGCGCCGCCGCGGCGAGCAGCGGCAGAATGACATAGAGGAAGAGCGTCGAGACCTCAGAGAGCGTCCGCAGGATACGGACCTCCTTGTCTCCGCGCACGCGCGCGGTCACGCGCGAGCAGAGGTACAGTCCCGCCGCGCAGAAGAGCACGAGCGCGGGCAGCTCAAAGATGCCGTGGGGGAGGATGCCGACGAGGTAGACGCCAAGGCTTGAGCCACTGCGTACATAGTACGCGCCCAGCGCGCCGATCAGGAAGAAGTTGAAGCCGAGCGGGAAGGCCGCAAGATAGGCAAAGGGGACAAGACCCCAGAGGATCGCCGAGAATGCGGCGGTGAGGTTGTTGGCAAAAATAGCGGCCGCCATGTCCCGCGTCTCGGTGACGGAGCTGAGACCGGCGCTGTCGATCGCCTGCTCGAGCACGCCCATGACGTGATCGGTCAGCTGTGGAAAGAACCACGCGGCGGCGAAGCCGATGAGCGTGAGCAGCGGCGCGACGATGGCGGCACGGCGCGCCTCCTCGCCGTAACCGTTCCGCCACGCCTCGCAGAGCGTGCGCCGGAGGTAGGAGCTGAGTTCGTTCATCCGCCGAGCTTTTCAATGCCGCACTTCACGCGGCGGATCGTCTCGTCCTTGCCGAGAATTTTGCAGATCTCAACCGCACCGCCGGGGGTGACGAGCTTACCGGCGCAGGCGATGCGCAGGGGCCACATGAGCGTGGCGTTCTTCACGCCCAGCTCCTCCGCGAACGCGATGAGCATATCGTGGATGCCGTCGGTGGACCAGTCGTTCAGCGCCTCGAGCTTTGGGAGAACCTTCTGCAGCATCTCGAGCGACACCGCAGCGTCGGTCTTGGACTTTTTGTTCGTGTAGAACGCGAGGTCGTAGTCGGGGAGAGCGTCGAAGAAATCGACCTTCTCGGGGATGTCGGTGAGCCTTTCGCAGCGGGCTTGCAGCAGCGCCGCAATCTCGGAAGCGGAGTACGCCTCGTTCTTCACGCTCTGGCGGATGAACGGCTCGGCGGCTCTGGCGAAGTCCTCGGGCGCCATATTGCGGATATAGTTGGCGTTGAAGTAGGTGAGCTTTTCGATGTCAAAAATGGCGGGAGACTTGGAGATGCCCGCGATGTCGAAGGCCTCGGCCAGCTCGGACATGGTGAAGAACTCCTGCTCGGCGCGCTCGCCGCGCGGCGACCAGCCGAGGAGCGCCACATAGTTGAGAATGGCGGGCGTCAGGAAGCCCTGCGCCTTGAGGTCCTCATAGCTCGGGTCGCCGTGGCGCTTGGACATTTTGTGCTGGCTGTCGCGCATGACGGGGGAGCAGTGGACATAGGTCGGGACCTCCCAGCCGAACGCCTCGTAGAGCAGGTTGTACTTCGGCGCGGAGGAAAGGTACTCGCTGCCGCGCACCACATGGGTGATGCCCATGAGATGATCGTCGATGACGTTGGCGAAGTTGTAGGTCGGCAGGCCGTCGCGCTTCAAAAGCACCTGGTCGTCAAGCGTTTTGTTCTCCACCGTGATGTCGCCGAAGATGGCGTCGTGGAAGGTGGTGGTGCCCTCCTTGGGGATGCGCTGGCGGACGACGTAGGGCTCGCCGGCGGCGACGCGGGCCTTTGCTTTCTCAAGCGGCAGGTCGCGGCAGGGATCGTCCGCGCGGTCGAACTCGCCGGAATCCTCGGCGCTCTCCATCTTTTCGCAGAAGCAGTAATAGGCGCCGCCGCGCTCGACGAGCAGCTCGGCGTATTTGCCGTAGGTGTCGCGGCGCTCGGACTGGATGTAGGGAGCCACGGGACCGCCGACGTCGGGGCCTTCGTCGTGGTCGAGTCCGCACTCGGCCAGCGTGCGGTAGATGACGTCGGTCGCGCCCTCGATGAGGCGGCCCTGGTCGGTATCCTCGATGCGGAGGATGAAGGTGCCGCCCGCGTTGCGCGCAATGAGCCAGGTGTAGAGCGCGGTGCGCAGGTTGCCGACGTGCATATAGCCGGTGGGGGAGGGAGCGAAGCGCGTGCGGACCTTGCCGTGCGGGATCTTCGCCTCCATCTCGTTGAAGTACGTCATATCAAGGGACATGGGGTGACCTCCTGAAGCAAAAATTTCAGTGTTCTTCAGTTTACATTTTGTGCCCGCGCTTGTCAAGGTTCTCTTGTCTTTTTAGAATAAGTGTGGTATGATATCAAATTGAGAATATAGGCACTTCCAGCGCCCTGTGCGCCAATCACGATAGAAACGAGGAAAACCATTATGGAAGCAAACGCTCCGGTCAAAAAGAGAATTTTCAGCGGCATCCAGCCCAGCGGCGAGCTGACGCTCGGCTCCTACATGGGCGCCATCAAGAACTGGGTGAGCCTGCAGGAGGAGTACGACTGCCTGTACTGCATCGTGGATATGCACGCGATCACCGTGCGCCAGAATCCCGCCGACCTGCGCCGCCGCTCGGTCAACCAGCTCGCGCAGTACATCGCCTGCGGGCTTGACCCCGCGAAGAACATCATGTTCATTCAGAGCCATGTGCCCCAGCACGCGGAGCTTTCGTGGGTGCTCGGCTGCTACACGCAGTTCGGCGAGCTGAGCCGCATGACGCAATTCAAGGACAAGGCCGCCAAGCACGCGGACAACATCACCGCGGGCCTGTTCACCTACCCGGTGCTGATGGCGGCGGATATTCTTGTCTATCAGGCCGACCTCGTGCCGGTCGGTCAGGATCAGAAGCAGCACGTCGAGCTCTGCCGCGACATCGCGCAGCGCTTCAACGGCGTGTACGGCGACACCTTCACGCTGCCCGAGCCGTTTATCCCGAAGATGGGCGCGCGCGTGATGAGCCTCGGCGACCCGACGAGCAAGATGTCCAAGTCCGACCCCGACGGCTGCGTTTACATGATGGACAAGCCCGAGGATATCATGCGCAAGTTCAAGCGCGCGGTGACGGACTGCGACGCCTGCGTGAAGTTCGATAAAGAGAATAAGCCCGGCATTTCCAACCTGCTTTCCATCTACTGCGCCGCGACCGGCAAGACCGTCGCCGAGGCGGAGGTTGAGTTTGCCGGACAGGGCTACGGCATCTTCAAGCCCGCCGTGGCCGAGTCGGTCATCGAGCTGCTGCGCCCCATCCGCGAGGAGGCTGAGCGCCTGACGGCGGACAAGGCATACCTTGAGAGCGTTTACAAGGACGGCGCGCAGAAGGCGTCCTACCTCGCGGAAAAGACGCTGCGCAAGGTCTACAAGAAGGTCGGCTTCGTCGCCAGGTAAGAGGGAACATGGATATTCAGAAAGAGCTTTTGCTTTGGGTGGGCGCCGCGCTCGTGTGCGCGATGGTCGTGAGCTTCATCATGTGCCCGCTCGTGAAGTCGTTTGCCTATAAGATCGGCGCGATCGACGTGCCGAAGGACAGCCGCCGGATGCACAAGAAGCCGGTGCCGCGGCTGGGCGGGCTTGCGATCTTCCTCGGCTTCATGGTCAGCATCCTGCTCTTTGTCCACATCGACCACCAGATGAAGGGCATCCTGCTCGGAGCAGTCATCATCGTGGTGCTCGGCGTGGTGGACGATATGACGCCGCTGCGCGCGAAGTTCAAATTCCTCGTGCAGATCTGCGCGGCGCTGGTCGCTGTGTACCACGGCGTGGTGATCGAGATCCTGACGAACCCCAACGTCTTTTCCGACGCGCCCTACTGGTCGCTCGGCTGGATGAAGTATCCCGTGACGGTGCTGTGGATCGTCGGTGTGACGAACGCCGTGAACCTCATCGACGGGCTCGACGGTCTGGCCAGCGGCGTTTCGACCATCAGCGCGATGACGATGCTCGTCATTGCCATTCTTGTCTCCGAGCAGCAGGTCGCCATCGTGATGGCGGCGCTCGCGGGCGCGTGCCTCGGCTTCATGCCGTACAATAAGAACCCGGCGAAGATGTTCATGGGCGACACCGGCTCGACCTTTTTGGGTTACATTTTAGCGACCTATTCCATTCAGGGCCTCTTTAAGTATTACGCTATCGTTTCGTTCGCGGTGCCGTTTCTGGTGCTTGGACTGCCGATCTTCGACACGGCCTTTGCCATCGTGCGCCGCGTGGCGCGCGGGCAGAGCCCCATGACGCCGGACCGCGGGCACATCCACCACCGCATGATGGATATGGGACTCAACCAGAAGCAGACGGTGGCGGCGCTGTATGTGGTGAGCAGTCTGCTGGGACTGTCCGCCGTCGTGCTCACGACGAGCGGCGAGCTGAAGGCAATGCTGCTGCTCCTTACGCTCGCGGCGGTGGCCTATGTCGCCTCGCGCGTCATTTTCCCGCGCGAGATCGCGGAGACCGCCCACGAAAAGGAACTGGAGCAGGAGGAAATGCAGGCAAAGTCTGCCGCGCCTGTGCCGGAGGAGAAGGAAGAAAAGCATGAAGAAAATTAAAGTGATGAGCGTCTTCGGCACGCGGCCGGAGGCGATCAAGATGGCTCCGCTCGTCAAGGAGCTCGCGCGGCGCGAGGGCATCGAGAGCCTTTGCTGCGTGACGGCGCAGCATCGCGAGATGCTCGACAGCGTCATGCAGGTCTTTGGCCTCAAGGCGGACGCCGACCTCGACATTATGACCCCGCGTCAGACGCTCTCGACCATCACCTGTAAGTGCCTGACCGGTATGGACGAGGTCATCGACCGCTTTGCGCCCGATATGATCCTTGTCCACGGCGATACCTCCACGACCTTTGCCGGCGCGCTCTCGGCCTTTTACCACAAGGTGAAGATCGGCCATGTCGAGGCGGGGCTGCGCACCTACGATAAGTATTCGCCCTATCCCGAGGAGATGAACCGTCAGCTCGTCACGCGGCTCGCCGACCTTTATTTCTGCCCCACGGAGAATAACCGCGCGAACCTTGCGCGCGAGAGCGTGACCGAGGGCGTGTTCGTTACCGGCAACACGGTCATTGACGCTTTGAAAACAACGGTACGCAAGGACTATCGCTTTACGACAGAACAGCTCAACGAGCTGGACTACGCGAGCAGGAAGGTCATCCTTGTGACCTGTCACCGGCGCGAGAATTACGGACAGCCGATGGAGGACATCATGTCCGCGCTCGCAGAGCTTGCCGGGACGCACCCGGAGGCGGAGCTGGTCTATCCGGTGCATCTCTCTCCGGTGGTGCAGGAGTGCGCCCACCGGCATTTGGATGGCATCGGGAACGTACATCTGATCGCGCCGCTGAGCGCGGACGAGATGCACAACCTGATGGCGCGCTGCTATATGGTCATGACCGACTCCGGCGGCTTGCAGGAGGAGGCTCCTGCACTCGGCAAGCCGGTGCTTGTCCTGCGGCGCGAGACGGAGCGCCCCGAGGCGGTCGCCGCCGGCACGGTGAAGCTCGCGGGCGTGGAGCGTGACGCGATCCTTGCGCTGGCAAACGAGCTGCTGAACGATCCCACCGCCTACGCGGCGATGGCCCACGCGGTCAATCCCTACGGCGACGGTCACGCCTGCGCGCGCATCGCGGACGCGATCGAATGGTACTTCGGCCTGCGCGCGGAGCGGCCGGAGGATCACAGGGCTTAAAGGACTGCGGCGGAAAGGAGGCGGCAGGATGGGAAAACAGAAAATGACGCCGATCGGCATCGCGTGCATCCTGCTGGTCCTGCTCGTCGTCGCCTTTATGGTGCGCGGCAGTCTGCGCGAGCCGGAGAAGATCGTGCTGCCGCCGGAGCCGAGCACAACGGAGCCGAGCGGTCCCATTGTGGACAACGAGGCCGTTGACCGCGTGGAGGTCCGGCCCGACACAGTGCAGAGCGCCATTGAGGTGCTCGCGCGCCCGCGCGTTTACACGCGCACCATCACGGTCGAGCGCTACTGGAGCGGCGGCAGCGGCGTGAGCGTCATTACGGCGGGCTTCGGCTCGACGTCACGGAGACGGACGGGCAGACCCGCCATGTCATCACCGGCGATGATGCGGTCTACATCTGGTACGGCAGCAGCCGAAAGGTCTATTCTGGTGCCTCCGCGCTCACGCAGGACGCGGAGCAGGGAATATTGACCTATGAGGATATCCTCGCGCTGCCGCCGGAGCGCATCGCGGCGGCGGATTACCGCGCGCTCGAGGGTGTAAACTGCATCTATGTGGAGACGGAGCCCGACGACGCGGGCTATGTTGAGCGCTACTGGGTCAGCGTAAGCTCGGGACTGCTTGCCGCGGCGGAGCGCGAATGCGACGGCGCGGTCGTCTACCGCATGGCGGCGCTGACGGTCAGCTACGACGGCGTGGACGCGGAGGATTTCACCCTGCCGAACGGCACAGTGCTCTATGAGCCGGCTGTTGCCGCGACCAAGGAGATAAGCGAAAACGACTGACCGCCGGTCAGTCGTTTTTTCATAGAATGAGCAGCAATCCGAGAGCGATGAGCAGCTCGTCGTCCGCCTTTTCCTCAAAGAGAAAGAAGAGCAGGAGCAGCAGCATCAGGTCCGCGCCGTCAAGATCTTGCAAATGGAGCTTTTCCAACAACTTGTCAAGGAATTGAAAGCCCTCGCGGAACGCGCCGCCGTCGGCCTCCGGTCCGCCGCCGTTCGGCGGGGGAGGCGGCGTATCCCGCGGCGGCTCCCTTGGGGAAGGCTCGCGATGCGGAGGCGGCGGTCGGCGCGGCTCCTCCTGCGGGACGCAGGTGTAAACGCCCTGATCGTTGCGCAGATAACGATTGTACACGGCTACTCCTCCCGCGTCGTCAGAAATACCTTGGCCAGATGGATGAGCTTGGCGAGCTGCGCCGCCCGCGCGACCTTGTCGCGCCGCTTGTCGCGCAGAAAGGGCTGCAGCGCGTAGAGGAGCGCGGAGGTCTCGCTGCTCTCGTTCCGATTCATCTGGCTCAGCACCGGCAGGAGCCGCGATAAAAGCGCGGGATCCAGCCCGCCGGTGAGCTGCGAGAGCATGGCGTTCAGGTCGCCCGCGCCCGGCATGGCATTTCCGGCCGCTGCTCCGCTCTGCGGCGGCGGAGGTGAAGCCGCGCTCCCGCTGTCTGCCGCTCCTACGCCTGACTGCGACAGGCTCTGCGCGAGCTGCATGACCTGCGCCATCGCGTCCTGGTTGGAGAGCAGACTATTGAGTTTGTCTTCCAGCTCGCTCATGCGGCCCGCCCTCCGTTTCGCTTATTTTTTCGCGCTCTCGCTGATGCGGCTCATCACCGCCATGCCCTCGGGGCTTTGCATCAGGCTCGAGAGCATCGCCGCGAGATCCCTGGTGTTGCCCATCGCGGCGCTCTGCGCCGCGCGATTGAGCGCTGCGCCGCCGTCCTGGCGGGTGAGCATCTGCATGAGCTTCTGTCCGTCGCCGGATTGCAGGAGCGACTGCGCCATGGCGGGATTCCTGCGGAATTTTTCAATGAGCTGAGCGGTATTTTGATCCATGTCCGTGCCTCCGTTCCGATTCGTTCAAAGCAGTATATGAGCGGGAACGAAAAAACGTGCCTGCGAAATCGCAGACACGCTTTCCGGTTTTCTGTTTTATGCCTTCTTGCTCTGCGCCTTCCCGAAGTCGCAGTCGGCGCGCAGCGGGCAGCCGTCGCAGTTCGCCTTGCGGGCGGTGCAGCGGTCGCGGCCGAAGAGCACCATGCGGTGGCAGAAATCGCTCGACTCCTCCGGCGGGAGGACGGCGCGCAGCTGCTTTTCCACGCTCAGCGGGTCCTTACTGCCGTCGGTGAGACCGAGACGGCCCGTGATGCGGATGCAGTGCGTGTCGCAGACGTAGGCGGGCTGGTGGTAGATGTCGCCGAGAATGAGGTTCGCGGTCTTGCGCCCGATGCCGGGGAGACTCGTCAGCTCCTCCATCGTGCCGGGGACCCTGCCGCCGTACTTTTCAAGGAGAATTTTCGCGCACTCGACGAGGTCTTTGGACTTGGTATTGTAAAAGCCGCAGGACTTGATGGCTTCGCCGACCTCTTCATAGCTGGCGTTGGCGAACGCCTCGAGCGTCGGGAACTTTGCGTACAGCGCGGGGGTGACCATGTTCACACGCGCGTCGGTGCACTGGGCGGAGAGCCGTACGGCGAAAAGCAGTTCATAATCCTTTTGGTATTGCAGCGAGCACAGGGCGTCGGGGTAGAGCTTCTTCAGCGCCTCGACGATGCGGCGGACAGCGGCTTTGGATTTCATGGGGTGACCTCCCAAATCATTCTTGCCAAAAGCATACCACACATTTCCCAAAAAATCGACAGAAAAAGTGTGGGCAAACGAGAAAAAATATGCTATGATAAAAGCACCGGGGAAATGGAGGTGCCGCCATGCGCTTACTCTTCAAGCAGCGCTTTTTTTCATGGTTCGACAGCTATGACATTTATGACGATAACGGTGCGACGGTCTTTACGGTCGAGGGCAAGCTCGCATGGGGCCATTGCTTACATATCCTCAACGCCGCCGGCGAGCACATCGGCACAGTGCAGCAGCGTGTGCTGACCTTCCTGCCGAAATTTGACCTGTATGAATCCGACCGCTGCATCGGCACGATCAAAAAGGAATTTACGTTTTTTGTGCCGCATTTCACCGTGGAGGGCAGCGATTGGGCGGTCGAGGGGCAGTTCATGGAATGGGATTACACCATCGTCAGTGCCTCGCGCGGCACGGTCGCGACGATCGGCAAGGAGCTGTTCCACTGGACGGACACCTATGTCATCGACGTGGCGGACCCCGCCGACGCGCTGCACGCGCTGATGGTCGTGCTGGCCATCGACGCGGAGAAATGCAGCCGCAGCAATTGAGGAGGGGATAGCATGAGCTCAAGACCGCTTGCGGACGAAATTCGCCCGCGGAGCCTGGACGAGGTCGTGGGCCAGCGCCATCTGATCGGACCGGGCGGCGTGCTGCGCCGTCTGATCGACGCGGGCACGAGCGCGAACATGATCTTCTACGGCCCCTCCGGCACGGGCAAGACGACCATCGCCAACATCATTGCAAACAAAACGAATAAGACCCTCTACCGGCTCAACGCGACGACCGCGAGCTTACAGGACGTGAAGGACATCATCGCGAGCGTCGGCACGCTGATGGCGCCCGGGGGCATTCTGCTCTACCTCGACGAAATTCAGTATTTCAACAAAAAGCAGCAGCAGAGCCTGTTGGAGTTCATGGAGAACGGCTCCATCACGCTCATCGCGTCCACGACGGAGAATCCGTTTTTCTATGTTTACAACGCGCTGCTCTCGCGCTCGACGGTGTTCGAGTTCAAGCAGGTCGAGCCGCGCGAGCTGCTGCCCGCCGTTGAGCGGGCGCTCGGCATCCTCAAGGAGCGCAGCCCGCTCCCGCTTGCGTGGGAGGAGGGCGTGCCCATGCTCCTCGCGACCCAATGCGGCGGCGATGTGCGCAAGGCCATCAACGCCTGCGAACTGCTTTATGAGGCGGCGGAGACAAAGGACGGCGAGCTTCTGCTGACAAGTGAAGACGCCTTACAGGTGGTGCAGCGCAGTGCGATGCGCTACGATAAGGGCGGCGACGCGATGTACGACATGGCGTCGGCGCTGATGAAGTCGCTGCGCGGCAGCGACCCGGACGCGGCGCTCCATTACCTTGCGCGTTTCCTTGAAGCGGGCGACCTCGTGACGCCCTGCCGCCGGCTTTTGTGCTCGGCGAGCGAGGATATCGGCATGGCGTACCCGCAGGCGGTCGCCATCGTGAAGGCCTGCGTGGATACCGCGATGCAGCTGGGACTTCCCGAAGCGCAGCTGCCGCTGGCGCAGGCGGCGATCCTGCTTGCCACCGCGCCGAAATCCAACAGCGTGGTCGAGGGCATCAACGCGGCGTGGGCCGACGTCAGGCGCGGCAGGACCGGCGATATTCCGCGCGAGCTGCAAAACGTTCACGCGGACTCCACGGGCCTCGAGCGCGAGCAGGGCTACAAGTACCCGCACGAGTTTCCGAACCATTGGGTGAAGCAGCAATACCTGCCCGACCCGATCAAAAACGCGGTCTACTATCGCTACGGAGACAATAAGGTCGAGCAGGCCGCGGCGAAATACTGGGAGGCGATCAAACATGCCGATGGACATTAGGCTCCGTGACAGGGTCGAAATGAAAAAGCCGCACCCCTGCGGCGAGAAGATCTTTGAGATCACGCGCGTGGGCATGGATGTGAAGCTCAGATGCACCGGCTGCGGCCATGAGGTGATGCTGCCGCGCGCGAAGGCAGAGAAGGGCATTAAGAAGATTCTCGAACGGGAGGAGAAAGCCGATGAATAAGAAAACGCGCGCGATGGCGCTCATTCTGGTGGTCGTGATGATCGTCTCGCTGCTCGCGAGCATGGTCATTCCGTTTCTTGTATAATGAGAATTGATGCAGGGCCGTCCGTACATTTTGTGCGGACGGCCCTGTTTCGTCCTTTTTCCGCGTCCGCGCTGTGGTATGCTGACGGCACGGAAGAGGGGGTGACCGGCATGGTGGTCTACTGGGACCTTGCGGCGCTGGTGAACGGCGCGGCGGACTATCTGCTGCTGCTGTCGGCGGCGCGGCTCGCGGGGCGGACGGTGCCGCGGCTGCGGCTCCTCGGCGCGGCTGCCTTCGGCGCGGCCTACGCCGTGCTCCGGCTTGTTCTGCCGTGCTCGCCGTGGCTGACCGCTGCGGCGTTCGTCGGGATGGCGCTGCTCGCCTTCCGCGGCACGGGGCGGGCATTCAAACTGGGACTGCTGACGCTGCTGCTCTCCTGCGCTCTCGGCGGAGGTGTGCTGCTGCTCGGCCAATGCTGCGGCTCACTCGGGCGCATCGCGCGCGGCGTGATCTTTGCGCAGCTTCCGTGGGGCGTGCTGCTCGGCGCGATGGGCGTGACCTATCTACTGCTCTCGACCGTTTTTCGCGGCGGAGCGCGGCACGACGGCGGGGAGCTGCTGCGCGTAAGGCTCACACGCGGCGGGAAGACCGTCACGCTTCGACTGCTGTACGACAGCGGCAATCTGCTCACCGATCCCCTCACCGGGGAGAGCGTTCCGGTCATCGGGCAGAGCGCCCTGCGCGCGCTGCTGCCGGAGCGCGAGGAGGGTTACATAACGCTTTCCTGCACGACAGCGGGCGGCAGCGGGGTGCTGCGGGCGTTTTACTGCGACAGCGTTCGCGTGAACGGCAGGGACTTGGGACGGCGGCTGGTCGCCGTTTCGCCGGACATTTACGGCGACAGCGGCTTTCAGGGCGTATGGCGCATGGAGGAACAGGAGGGGGCACATGAGTTGGTTCAGGCGGCTTTGGAATAGGCTTTGCGCGTGGCTTGCACGGCACGGACTGCTGCCGCATGCGGGGATCTTCTACATCGGCGGCAGCGATTCGCTCCCGCCGCCGCTTTCGCGGGAGGTAGAGGCCGAGATGCTCGCGCGGCTCGACGAGGGCGACTTTGAGGTGCGGCAAATTCTCATCGAGCACAACCTGCGGCTCGTCGCCTACATTGCCCGCCGCTTCGACAACACCGGCATCAACATCGAGGACCTTATCTCCATCGGCACCATCGGTCTCATCAAGGCCATCAACACCTACCGCAGCGACAAGAACATCAAGCTCGCGACCTATGCCTCGCGCTGCATCGAGAACGAAATACTCATGTATCTGCGCAAAAACGCCAATCAGAAGGCGGAGGTCAGCTTCGACGAGCCGCTCAACACGGACTGGGATGGCAACGAGCTGCTGCTCTCGGATATTCTCGGCACGGACGGCGACACGGTGCTTCGCCCCATCGAGGACGACGTGGACCGCCAGCTGCTGACGACCGCGGTCAGCCGACTTTCCGAGCGCGAGCGCGAGATCATCACGCTGCGCTTCGGCCTCGGCGGGCGGGAGGAAAAGACGCAGAAGGAGGTCGCCGACTATCTCGGCATTTCGCAAAGCTACATCTCAAGGCTGGAAAAGCGCATCATCGCGCGGCTCAAGCGCGAGATTCTCAAGATGTCTTGACAAATCGGTCAATATTGCATATAATAACAGCCGAAAATGCAAGGAAGCGGAAGAGTACGCGGCTCACGAAGCGCAGAGAGAGGGCGGATGGTGCAAGTCCCTCGTGAGCGGGCCGCCGAAGTCGCCGTGGAGCAGCCGGGCTGAACGATGCAGTAGGCCGGACGGGAACTCCCGTTACAGAGTCGCGAGTGTCCGCCGACCGGGCGGGAATTCAGGTGGTAACACGGACTTTTTGGTTCGCCCTGAGCAGAAATGCTCAGGGCGTTTTTCTTTGAAAGGAAGGCTCTATGGACTACTTTGTGCTGCGCTTTGACCACAGCTACCGGAAGGAGGATATTTTGGCTCTCAGCAGGCTGTCGAGCAGGATCATGCGCAAGTGGCGCAGCCGCATCATGCGCATCTTCTGCACGGTCTTGGGGATGGGGATTTTAGGGAGCGGCGTAGCTGTTCTGACGCTGCCGGGGATGACGCTGAATGGCATCGTATGGATCTTATTGGGCGTGATCCTGCTCCTCGTCTCTGTTTTCTACAACCGAATCAACGCATGGGGCACAAGGAAACAGACGCTTCAGGTCGAGAACTTGACGATAAAGTTCAGCGACGAGGGGCTGGCGCAGAGCAGCAGCAAGGCCGCGGCATCGGTGCCGTATCATGCGTTCGAGCGCTTGTATCACTATCGGGACCGCTATTTCCTCTTTGTGGACAAGCTGCACGCCTATATCCTGCCGGAGGATCGCTTTGTGGTCGGCGACAGTGTGGATTTCCGCGCGTTCATCGAGGCCAAGACCGGCAAAACGGTGGAATATATCTGAGCGAAAATCAAAACGATAACAGGAGAGAGAAGATGAAATTCGTATTTGAAGCCAAGGCGAGCGACTATGATCTCGCCGCCGAGCAGGAGATCCTGCTGCGCCACGTCAGCAACCGCAAGCGCAACTGGACGAGGGCTGTCATACTGTGCGCGGCGACGGTCGTGCTGTGCGTCCTGATCGTCGTATTCCGGCATAAGGACATGACGGAGGCCGTGCAGGTCGCGGCGCTGGTCGTCGGCGTGATCCTGTTCCAGCAGGGCTATCTGGACTACACGAGCGGCAACCCCAAGGCGTTTCTCAAGCTGCTCTACCGTGGGCGGAGGGATCAGACCTATGCCGACCTGAATAAGGTACTGCGCATTGAGATCACCGAGGACAGCCCCGCCGTTGAAATTTACAACGAGGACGGCAAGGCCGGCGAGTGGGACTTTCAAAATCTCAACCGCGTGACCGAGAGCGACCGCATTTTTGAGCTTTGCCGCGGCGGCGGGCGCTCCAGACAATACCTTGCGCTGCCCAAGGACGCGCTCCGCGAGGGCACGGTCGAGGAGTTCCGCAGCTGCATGGATCGCTGGCTCAAGGGCGATAAGACCGTGGAATACTACGACATTTCCGAGCGCCGCCAAAAGCAGCTCATGAAGGCCAAGTATCAGCTTTTCAAGCATTAAAAATCAGAAATTCACCATAAAGATAGGAGAAAACCAATGAAAGAGCTACCGAAAGTGTATGAGCCCCAGCAGGTTGAGGGCCGCATCTACCGGATGTGGATGGATCACGATTGCTTCAAGGCGACCCCGGACCCCGACAAGAAGCCGTTTTCCATCGTCATGCCGCCACCGAACGTCACCGGCCAGCTGCACATGGGCCACGCGATGGATGCGACGCTGCAGGACATCCTGACCCGCTTCAAGCGGATGCAGGGCTATGAGGCGCTGTGGCTCCCCGGCACCGACCACGCGGGCATCGCCACGCAGATCAAGGTCGAGGAGGAGCTGCGCACCAAGGAGGGCCTGACCCGCTACGACCTCGGCCGCGAGAAGTTCCTTCAGCGCGTGTGGGAATGGAAGGAAAAGTACGGCAACCGCATCGTCGAGCAGCAGAAGAAGATGGGCGCGAGCTGCGACTGGTCCCGCTCCCGCTTCACGATGGACGAGGGCTGCTCCAGGGCCGTGCGCGAGACCTTCTGCGAGCTGTACGATAAGGGCCTCATTTATAAGGGCAGCCGCATCATCAACTGGTGCCCGCACTGCCTGACGGCGCTCTCCGACGCGGAGGTCGAGTATGTCGACAAGCCCGGCCACCTCTGGTATATCCGCTACCCGCTCTCCGACGGCAGCGGCGATATCGTCGTCGCCACCACCCGTCCTGAGACGATGATGGGCGATACGGGCGTTGCGGTCAACCCTGAGGACGAGAAGTTCAAGCACCTGATCGGCAAGACCTGCATCCTGCCCATTATGA
>ERZ1504702.389-NODE-389-length-15721-cov-4.237840_pt1 | contig 15721 bp, 10 predicted proteins | sample MGYA00572394_ERZ1504702 | MGnify/ENA primary metagenome ERZ1504702 (study PRJEB39906, sample SAMEA3182051) | gut metagenome | biome: human; feature: gut; material: Stool; isolation source: human stools | place: Canada | collected 2012-03-07 ... | reverse complement strand
GGACCGGACGCGAGCACGGACGGACCGTCGGGATGACCGCTCAGCTCCCACGTTTCCGCGAGACGCGCGCCGTCATACCGCTTGCCGTAATCGGTGATGAGCTTTGTTCCGCCCCAGAGATAGTCCTTACAGGCGGGGGTGAGCTTGAGAATGGACATGGAAACGATCTCCTTTCAAGGCAAACGCGCGGGATCAGAGGATCCCGCGCGCTTTGAGTTCTTCGCGCAGCTGACCGGCGTCGTGGAACACGATGCCCTGCATACCGGCGTTTTCCGCCGCCTCGATGTTCGGCGGGAAATCGTCGACGAACAGGCAGCTCGCCGCCGTGAGGTCAAATTTGTCGAACAGCGCCTGATAGATGGCGACCTCGGGCTTGAGCAGGTGAACGTCCGCCGAGATCAGCGTGCCGGAAAAGCACTCGCTGCCCGGAATGTCGTGCCAGTAGGTGTGCTGGCGGCGGGCGGCGTTGGAGAGCAGATAAAGCGTATAGCCCCTTGCCTTCAGCTCACGCACCACGTCCGCCGTGCCCGTGATGGGTACGATCGGCTCGTTCCAATGGTAGATGATGTACTCCGCCGCGGCGTGCAGCTCCGCGGGGAGCCTGGCGCAGGCGTGGACATAGACCTCCTCCTCGGTGATGGTGCCGCGGTCGAGCCGCACCCAGTCGGTCGTGCACAGCAGGTGCTGCATGAGGAGCGCTTCGCCCTCCGCGCCGACGTGCAGGCGGCGGGAAAACAGCTCCGCGCCGAAGTCCAGCAGCACGCCGCCCATATCAAAAACAATGGTATTGATCTTCATTACAGCTTTTCTCCCGGCTCGTCGGGGACAGCGGCGGCGACCGCCGCTTCCTCCGCTTCCGCCGCCACGGCGGCGGGCTCCTTTTTGAACAGTCCCGTCAGCTTTGCCACGCGTCTGCGGCGGCGCTCCCTGGCCTCCAGCCGCTCACCGAGATCGCGCGCGCCCACGCCGTAGACCAGATAGAGGATCACGCCGGACACCAGCATGATGAACACGGTCGAAGCGCAGCGGCGGCCCGAGGCGTTGACGTTGTAGCCGTACAGTCCCTCCTCCGCGCACATGGCCTGAATGACCATGGCGTAGCTCGTGCCGTAGGAGCTGGCAAAGGTGGCGGACATATCGTACTCGGTAAAGAGCGCGTTGAAGTTCAGTGCGAACACCGCCAGCACGCTCGGTAGGATGATGGGCAGCTTGACCCTGAGGAAGGTCATCAGGCCGCTCGCGCCCATGTTGCGCGCGGCGTCCTCCAGCTCCTCGTCGATGGCGTAAAACGCCGCCTTGATCATGCGCAGCGAGAACGGCAGCTTGACCACCGTGTAGGCCAGCACGAGCAGGATGCGGACGTGCTCGGCGAAGTAGAGGTTCACATTGCCGACGTACCAGATGTTCTCGGCGTTGAAGTAGGTGCGGTAGGAATAGCAGATGAGAATGGTCGGCAGCAGCCACGGGAAAAGCAGGCAGTATTCCAGCACCACGCCGGACTTCTTGTTGCGGTTTTTGAAGATGTAGTTGCAGGCGATCACGACGATCAGGCACGCGAGCGCCGCGGCGAGGATGGAGAGCACGAAGCTCATCTTGATGCCGCCGAGCGTCGCCTCGTTGGCGAATAGACCGGAGATGGAGCCCTTGCGCACCTTGTAGGTGCCGCGCGAGGTGAGGTACTGATAGTCCTGCGTGCCGAAGAAGTTGATGAGCGTCCAGTTGGAAAGGTCGAGCTTCTTCATGCGGATGGCGCCGTAGGTCTGGAATGAGAAAATGACGATCATCACCACGGGGATCATGTAGATGATGAAGAGGACATAGGCATAGATGTGCGCGAGGGTATTCCAGACGGGATTTGTGATCTTCTGTTTTTGCAGCCGCGCCTTGGTCTTGGAGACGGAGAGGTAGTGGCCCTTGCGCTCGTAGGCGGAGAGCACGGTGAGCAGCACGATGGTGAACATCGCGAGAATGATGGACAGCAGCGCGGCGCGCGCCTGCGGGAAGGCCTCGTCCGCCGTGGACGAGCCGGCAAGACGCACGATCTCGGGGTTGATGGAGTCGTAGCCGAGCAGCGTGGGGGCGGACATGGCGCACAGACCCGTGATGAAGGTCATGACCGTCAGCGAGAACATGGTGGGCACGAGCGTCGGGAAAACGACCTTCCAGAGAACCTTGAAGGGCTTCGCGCCCATGTTGCGCGCGGCCTCGACGGTGTTGTAGTCAATGCCGCGGATGGCGTTGCGCAGGAAGAGCGCGTGGTTGCTCGTGCAGGCGAAGGTCATGGTGAAGAGCACCGCGTTGAAGCCCGAGAACCAGTTTGGATCAAAGCTCGGGAAGGCGTTGACGAGCGCGGTGGTGAGAATGCCGTCGGAGGCGTAGAGAAACAGATAGCCCGTGACCAGCGCGACGCCGGAGTAAATCATCGTGGTCATGTAGCCGAGGCGCAGGATGTTCGCGCCCTTGATGTCGAAATACTCCGTCAGCAGCACGATGGACACGCCCACCACATTGACCGTGACGACCAGGCAGATGGCGAGCTTGAGGGAGTTCCAGACGTAGCGGCCCATGCTGCCCGCGAAGAAGAAGCGGATGACCGCGAAGGGATCGCGCACGCCCTCGGCGTTCGTGGTGGTGAAAATGCTCGTGAGCGTATTGAGGCACGGCAGGAGCATGAAGCCGAAGAAGAAGTAGGCAAAGAGTACGATGCCGATCATGCGCACCACAAACGCCGCGTCGAAGCGGGACTTAGCAAGAGAGCCGCCCATCACTCCACCTCCTCCGCGGAGGGCGCGTAGGCCATGATGTCGTTCGGATTCAGGATGACCTTGACGCGCTGGCCCGGGTCGTAGATGTTCACGCCGTCGTTCTTCTCAATGACCTTGAGGCTCTGCGTGCCGACGTGGATGTAATACTTGATGTAGAGCCCGTAGTATTCGCAGCTCTCCACCGTGCCGTCGAGCGCGATCTCGCCGCCGCGCGGGGCGACGTTGACGTGCAGACGCTCGAGACGGATGTAGTTGTGCTTGCTTGCGTCCACCTCCGCGCCGGCAGCGCGGAGGGCGGACACGGTATCGTCATTCAGTCGGTTGATGTCACCGATGAAATTGCAGACAAATTCGGTTTGCGAGTGGTTGTAGACCTCATTGGGCGTGCCGATCTGCTCGATGATGCCCTTGTTGAACACCGCGATGCGGTCGGAGAGCGTCAGCGCCTCCTCCTGATCGTGGGTGACGTAGATGGTGGTGATGCCGAAGTCCTTCTGCATCTTCTTCAGCTCGTTGCGCAGCTGCACGCGCAGCTTGGCGTCGAGGTTGCTCAGCGGCTCGTCCATGCAGATGATGGCGGGGCCGGTGACGAGGGCGCGGGCGATGGCCACGCGCTGCTGCTGACCGCCGGAGAGCTGCGAGACCGCCTTTTTGAGCTGCTCGTCGGAAAGGTCGACCTTGCGCGCGATCTCGCGTACCTTGCGGTCGATCTCGTCCTTCTTTGCCTTCTTGACCTTGAGGCCGAAGGCGATGTTGTCGTATACGGTCATCGTCGGGAAGAGCGCGTAGCTCTGGAACACGATGCCGATGTTGCGGTCCTCGATGGGGACGCGTGTGATGTCGCGGCCCTTGACCACGACGGAGCCCTCCGCCGGCTCGATGAAGCCCGTGATGGTGCGGAGCGTGGTGGTCTTGCCGCAGCCGGAGGGGCCGAGGAAGGTAAAGAATTCGCCCTCCTTCACATGGACGTTGATGCTGTGCAGGGCGGTGAAGTCGCCGAACTTCACAACGATGTCATTGAGCCGGATCATAATGGATTCTCCTCTTTTTGTATTCGGAATAAAGAGATCAGGCGAGCCGGAGAGATCCCGGCTCGCCTGAAAACACACAACAGTCGGTATCCCGCTGAGCCTCTCCGCGGGACGCGGTGCGCGGGGCTTGCCTTACGCGGCCTTCTGGGTCAGGGTCGCCCAGTCGAGGTTGGCCCAGTCGGGCTCCGCCACGGCGGCGGAGGCGTCGGCCCAGTAGAAGCCGAGGTTGGTCATGATGTTGGTCCACTCGCTGGAGTGCTCGGCAACGTACTCGGCATAAGTCATGTCGGTGCCGTCGACCTTGGTCAGAGCGAAATTCTTGAGGGTGTAGATGGCGGGGATGCCGTCGGGATAGAGGATGTCAGCCGCGGCGGTGTTGCAGGGATAGGAGTCGAACTCCTCGCCCCAGGCCGCCTGCGTCTCGGCAGAGCCGAACCACTCGGCGAACGCCTTGACAGCCTCGGTCTCTTCCTCGGTGCGGCCGGCCTTATCGAGGATGCCGATGTACTCGGCGATGTAATAGGTGCCGTCGTCGATCTCAACGAGGTCCCAGTTCTCGGGAGTCATAGCGCCCTTGAGGGGATGCTCGGAGCTCTCAGCCGCGGCGTCGATCTTGCCGTAGAGAGAAGAGGAGTAGAAGGTGGAAACAGCGACGTCGCCCTTGTTCAGAGGATCGAAGCCGTACTTATAGGTGTCGTCGGAGGAGTACTTGCCCTCGGCGCAGTACTTCCACAGCGTCTCCCAGCCCTCGGTGGAGATGCCGCCGGCGGGGGAGGAGGGATCGACGAAGGCGTAGAGCATCGCGGAGTTGATGTTGGCGTTGGTGGTGCCGCCGACCTTGTTCTGACGGTACCAGGTGTAGCCGCAGTTCACGATGTCGGCCCAGTGCTGGAAGTGGAGCTTCTCGCCGTTGGTGCCGAGCTCGTCGTTGCGGTAGAGCATCAGAACGTTCTGGATGACGAGGCCGTAGGCCGCGCCGGGATAGGCGTACTCGCCGACCTCGCCTGCCCAGGTGGGAGTCCAGTCAACGAGCTTGAGGTTCTCATAAACGCCGTCGACGACCTGACTCCAGCGGGTCTCGTTGAGGCCGAAGAGGATGTCGCCGTCCTTGTTCTCATTGGCGGCCTGAATGGCGGCGGTATCACCGGAGATGACGGAGTTATCGTCAATGCTGATGGTGAAGCCGGCGTCCTTGGCTTCCTGAATGAGCCAGGTGGTGCGCTCGGTGGAGTTGGAGTTGGAATAGATGCGGATGGTGTAGCCGGAGTAGTCCTTGACCTCTTCCTGATCGTCGGGCGTCTCGGGCGTGTCCGGAGTCTCCTTCTGGCCGCAGGCGACAAGGCTGAGGACCATGACGGAGGCAAGCAGGAGCGCTAAGAGTTTTCTTTTCATCGTTGTTCTCCTTCGTTTGTAGTTGCGGCATAAAATACCACATACAGTATTATACCTTCCGCGGCGTCGGCGCGGAACGGGACAAGTCTGCGATTATGCGGGCATTTCTGCGAAATGCTGTGAAAGTCCGCCGAGCTTGTCCGGTATGTTCCGTACTTTTTTGTGCAGCTTGCGCGTTCTACCGGCAGCGGTCCTGATACTCCGAGGGGGAGAGGCCGGTGAGCTTTTTGAAGGTCGAGCCGAAGTAGGCGACATCGCGGTAGCCGACCATGCCGGCGACCTCGTAGACCTTGTAGCGGCAGTCGGCGAGGAGCCTGCGCGCCATGTGGATGCGGTAGAGTGTGAGGTAGCCGAGCGCGGTGTAGCTCGTCTCCTTTTTGAACACATGGCTCAGATGACCCTCGCTGATGCCGATGGAGCGGGCGATGGTGGTGATGTTGATGTCCGCGTCGGCGTAGTGCGCGGCAATGTATTCGAGCGTCTGGAGCACATATTTGCTCTTGTCGCCCTTGGGCAGAGCCAGCAGATCGTCCTGCGCGCTGCGGGAGGAGAAGGCCTCGGCCTTCTCGCGCACGCGCTCGATGGCGGCGACGAGTTCCTGGTCGCGGAAGGGCTTCAGAAGATAGTCCGCCGCGCCGAAGCGGAGCGCCGAGCGGGCATAGTCGAAGTCGTTGTAGGCGGTGAGCACGATGACGTGAGCGGTGCTGCCGCGCTCGCGCAGGACGCGCATCATCTCGATGCCGTCCATGTGCGGCATCCGCACGTCGGTGATGATGAGGTTGGGGCTGTAGCGCTCGGCGGCGGCCAGACCCTCCTCGCCGTTGGCGGCTTCGCCGACCACGGCGCAGCCGAGCGAGGCCCAGTCGATGCCGAGCACGATGCCGCGGCGCACCACGGCCTCGTCGTCAACGATCAGTACCTTGAGCATGGTCCTCTCCTTTCTGCATCGGGAGCCGCAGCTGCACGCAGCTGCCGCCGCCCTCGTTCGGATACGCGCTCAGACCGCAGCTCTCGCCGTAGCTCAGGCGCACGATGCGGTCCACGTTGTTCAGACCCAGATGGCCGCCGGGAATAAGCTCATGGCTGTTGAGCCGTTCGAGCACCTCCAGCGGGATGCCGCTGCCGTTGTCGGACACCTTGAGCAGCAGATAGCCCTCCGCGTCCTCCTCCGCCCAGAGCTTGATGAAGCCCTCGTCGCTGTCGGCCACGCCGTGGATGATGGCGTTTTCCACCAGCGGCTGTAAAATGAGCTTGGGCACCACGCAGTGCTGGAAGCGCTCGTCCACATCAAGCTCACAGACGAAGCGGTCGCCGAAGCGGACTTCCTGAATGGCGAGGTAGCGCCCGATCAGCTCAAGCTCCTCCTCAAGCGTGATGTACTCGCTGCCGGAGATGCCCGCGCGCAGCAGCGCGGCGAGGTCGGCGGCCAGCTCCGCCACCTGCGGCACGCCGCCGGTCACGCCGAGCCACTTCATGCAGTCGAGCGTGTTGTAGAGAAAGTGCGGGTTGAGCTGGGACTGGAGCATCCGCAGGCGCGTTTCGTTCAGCTCGCGCTCGCGCTGCACGCTGCGCTCAAGGTTCTGGCGGTACTCCGCTGTCATGCGGTCGAAGCTCGCCGCGAGGCGGCCCATTTCATCCTGCCGCGTGCTTTCGATGCGCACGTCGTAATCGCCGCCCTCGACGCGGCGCATCGCGCCGTCGAGCTCGTTGACCGGCTCAAAGAGACGGCGGCTGAGCCACCAGGCGCACACGAGACAGAGCACCAGACACAGCGCGCCCATCAGCGCGGCGACGAGGTAGATCGACCGGACGACCTGCGCGGTATAGGTCTGCGGCTGCTGCAGGATGAGCGAAAAGCCGCTTTCCGCGCAGGCGCCGACGTAGTAGCTGCGCTCGCCGTCCCCGTCGGAGAGAGATTTGCCGGAGAGCAGCTGCGCGCGCAGCAGGGCAAGGGTATCGTCGGCGCGCAGGGGTTGGGAGGCGTAGAGCAGCCGCCACGTCGCATCGACGAGCAGCAGATCGTCCGCACCGCGCAGCAGGGGCGCGAAGAAGGCGTCGAAGTTGGCGTCGTCCATGCGGAACACGGCATAGCCGAGCACCGCACCGCCGCGCGCGGTCACGGGACAGGCTCCGGCGAGCCCGCCGTTTCCGGCGCGCAGCACAACGCCGTCCGCCGCGCGGGCCGCGCTGAGTATGCCCCAGCCGGTGCTTTGCGCGGAGGGCCATACGTTCGCCGTGGTATAGAGGCAGTCGCCGTCCTCGCCGTAGACCTCAAAGTCGGCATATTCGCGCAGCGCGACCGTGCTGCGGTTCAAAAGCTGATAGAGCGTGCGCGAGTCGCTGCCGCCGCGGCGCAGGGCGCTGCGCGTCACGGTGCTGCCGGCCAGGGCGCGCGTGACGTCGCCGCAGTCGGTGAGCAGCGCGTCGAGCTGCGTGGTGAGCAGCGCCATCTCCTCCTGCGCGTCGGTACGCAGGGTGTGCTCGCTGCGGAAGATCATCACCTGCGTCATCAGCACGTCGCACAGCAGCAGCGGTACGAGCGCGACGAGCAGGACGGTGAGAAAAATGCGGTTTCGGAAGGACCGCTCAAGCCATGCTCTCATGCTTCCACCTCCCCGCACAGCGCCTGCCAGGCGTCGAAAAGCTCCTGCCGCCGCTCATCCGCGCGGCGCAGGTCGTAGGGGAGGACGGTCAGCTCGGGCAGCGCGTCGGAGGCGGTATCCGTGCGCACGCTGCGGCGGCTGAGCTCCGTGCCCAGCAGCTGCTGAACGTCGGGCGAGAGCAGAAAGTCGATGAATTTCCGCGCGTTTTCCTCGTGCGCGCAGCCGCGGACGATGGCCGCGCCGTCCGGCAGGACGCTCGTGCCCTCGGCGGGGTAGACGATGGCGACGTCGAGCCCATCGGCGATGGCCTTGCGGGCGTTTTCCTCCAGCGTCACGCCGACGTAGCAGCTGCCGTCTGCCACGGCGGGGACCACGCCGCCGCTGTCGGCGATGATGCGTCCGTCAAGATTGCGGAAGAACGCGGAGAGGGTGTTGTCGGTGTTGCCGCCGACGGCCTGCAGAAGGGTGCCGAGCGCGGTGCAGCTCGAGCCGGAAACGGTCGGGTCGGCAAAGGCGATGCGCCCGCGCCAGCCCGCGTCGAGCAGGTCGGCCCAGCGCTCGGGCGGATTCTGCCGCACGAGCTTGGTGTTGTAGATCAGCACGACCGGCAGAGCGGAAAAGGGCGTCCATATACCGCCGCCGAGATCGTATTCCGGCGCAACGTCGCCGGCGTATTCGCTCACATAGGGCGCGAAGCACGCGCTGTACGCGCTCAGACTGTCCGCGCCGCCGCCAAACATCAGGTCGGCGCCGCTTTCCCCCGCGGCGATGCGCTCGAGGAGCGTCACGGTGCCGCCGGTCTCCAGCTCGACCCAGATGCCGGTGCGCTGCTCAAATTCCTTGAGGATGGGTTCGTAGATCGTTTCCTTGTGCGAGGTGAAAATGACCAGACGGTCCCCCTCAGCGGGCGCGAAGGAGGAGACGTCCTGCGTGTCCGCGCGGCCGCAGCCGGTGAGCAGAAGCAGGCAGACGAGCAGCAGACAGCAGCGGCGCATAACGGGCATCCCTCCTGATCCGACGAATTTCTTTACCATTTTAACAGGAAAAAGCGCACTTTGCAATCCATTCTTCTGGACGAAGCGGGCAAAGCGTGCTTTAATAATAAAGTAAAATTTTCTGCTGGAGGAAGACGATGACCGCTCTGAACACTTACCGCCGCTGGCTCGCGCGCGTGGAGGATGACGCGCTGCGCGCGGAGCTTTCCGCGCTCGACGAGGTGCGCGACGCCGCGCAGATCGAGGACCGCTTTTACCGTGACCTTGCCTTCGGCACCGGCGGACTGCGCGGCGTGCTCGGCGCGGGCACGAACCGCATGAATGTTTACGTTGTCCGCCGCGCGACGCAGGGGCTTGCCGCTTACCTCAAGGCGGCGGGACTGCCGCTGCGCTGCGCCATTGCCTACGACAGCCGCATCGGCTCGGCGCGCTTCGCGCGCGAGACCGCGCGTGTGCTTGCCGCCAACGGCGTGACCGCCTATCTCTATCCGCGCCTGGAGCCGACGCCCGCGCTGAGCTGGGCGGTGCGCTATTACGGCTGCGGGGCGGGCGTGTGCGTTACGGCGAGCCACAACCCCGCCGCCTACAACGGCTACAAGGTCTACGGTCCCGACGGCTGCCAGATCACGCTTGAGGCGGCGGATGCCGTATCGAAGCACATCAGGGCCGCGGATCATTTTGACGGCGTGCGTCTGTGCAGCTTTGCCGATGCGCTGGCGGACGGAACCATCCGCATGATCGGCGAGGACTGCCTGGAGGCCTTCCTCGACGCGGTGGAGCGCCGGAGCGTCTGGGATGGCGACAGATCCGCGCTGCGCGTGGTCTATACGCCGCTCAATGGCACGGGGCGCGAGTGCGTGACTAGGATCCTGCGCCGCATCGGCGTGACGGACGTGACGCTCGTGCCCGAGCAGGCGTGGCCCGACGGGAGCTTTCCGACCTGTCCCTACCCGAATCCCGAGGAGCGCGCGGCGCTGGAGCGCGGCCTCGCGCTCGCGCGCAAGACGCGCGCCGATCTGCTGCTCGGCACCGACCCCGACTGCGACCGCATGGGCGCGGCGGTGCCCGACGGCGGGGACTACCGCCTGCTCACGGGCAACGAGATGGGCGTGCTGCTGTTCGATTACCTCTGCCGCCGGCGGAGCGAAAACGGCACGATGCCCGCGCGTCCTGTGGCGGTGACGACCATCGTTTCCACCGACATGGCAGACGCGGTCGCCGCACATTACGGCGTTGAGCTGCGCCGCACACTCACGGGCTTCAAATTCATCGGCGAGCAGATCGGCGAGCTGGAAAGGGCGGGGGAGACGGAGCGCTATCTCTTCGGCTTTGAGGAGAGCTATGGCTATCTCTCCGGCCCACACGTCCGCGACAAGGACGCGGTGAACGCCGCGCTGCTCTGCTGCGAAATGGCTGCATGGTACCGCGCACAGGGCATGACGCTCGCGCAGGCGATGGACGCACTGTATGAAAAATTCGGGTATTACCGCAATGAGCTGCAAAGCATCGTCCTGCCCGGCGAGGACGGCATGGAGCGCATGAGCGCCATTCTGACGGCCCTGCGCGCGGCTCCGCCGCACACGCTCGCGGGCGAGCGCGTCACGCGGGTGCGCGACTACCTCAGCGGTCTGGACGGCCTGCCGGCAAGCGACGTGCTGGAGCTGCGCACGGCGCACGTTAAGGTCATCGTCCGCCCGAGCGGTACGGAACCAAAGCTCAAGCTCTACTACTCCGCGCACGCGCGGACGATGGCGGAGGCCGCGGCCCTCTGCGCCGCCGCGCGGCGGGACATGAGCGCAAGGCTCGGGGAATAGGAAAGCGCTGCGCGCCCTGACCGCAGAATGAAAAAAGGAGTCCGCTGCCGAGGACAGCGGACTCCTTTTTTGCAGTCAGATAGGTTTTACAGAACGTGGACGGCATCGGGTGCGAAGGTCAGATGGCACTGCTCGCCCACGCGGAAGATGCGCTTGTTGCGCGGATCGTTCTCGGCGAGCTTGACGAGCGTGTTGCCCACGCGGACGTGATAGTTCTGGTACGAGCCCATGAAGCAGGAAAGCTCAACGGTGCAGGGCAGTCCGCCCTTGTCGGAGAGCGCCGCGGACTCGGGGCGCAGCACGACGGTGTACTCCTCGCCGACGCGCATCCCCTCGCGCGGGGCAACGGCCAGACGCTCGCCCTCGACGTCCAGCACAGCCAGACCGTTCTCCGTGCCGGTCATTTTGCCGCGCAGGAAGTTCGCCTCGCCGATGAAGTCGGCGACGAACTCGCTCACGGGGTGATAGTAGATCTCCTGCGGCGTGCCGATCTGGGCAACGACGCCCTTGTTCATGATGATGATCTGGTCCGAGAGCGCCATCGCCTCGCTCTGGTCGTGCGTGACGTAGATGGCGGTGATGCCGACCTCCTGCTGGATGCGGCGGATCTCGGTGCGCATGGAAACGCGCAGCTTGGCGTCGAGGTTCGAGAGCGGCTCGTCGAAGAGCAGCACGCTCGGCTCGATGACCAGCGCGCGGGCAAGCGCCACGCGCTGCTGCTGACCGCCGGAGAGCTGGTTGGTCATGCGGCCCTCCATGCCCGTCAGCTCGACGAGGTCGAGGATGTGCATGACGCGCTCGCGGATCTCGTCCTTCGGCACCTTGCGCAGCTTCAAGCCGTAGGCCACATTGTCGAACACGTTGTAGTGCGGCAGCAGGGCGTAGGACTGGAACACCATCGCGGTGTCGCGCTTGTTGGGCGTGAGGGCGTTGATCGGCTCGTCGCCGAGGTAGATCTCGCCCTCGTCGGGGCTTTCAAAGCCCGCGATCATGCGCAGCGTGGTGGTCTTGCCGCAGCCGGAGGGGCCGAGCAGCGTGACGAAGGAACCCGGCTCGATGGTCAGCGAGGTGTCCTTGACGGCATAGAAGTTCTTGCCGGTCTTGGGGTCCTGATAGATTTTGGAGATATGGTCGCGGCGAACCCCCTTCTTGATCTTATCCATGGCTTAGTCCTCCTTCATTTTTTTGCTGGTGCCGAAATGGTTCATAAAGAGATTCATCAGCAGCACCGCGCCGTAGGTGATGACGATGAGGATCGTCGCGAACGCGCAGGCGAGGCTGTAGGAGCCCTTTTCGGCAAACTCGTTGATCTGCACCGTGATGAGCAGGAACTGCGGCGTCACGAGCAGGATGATGGCGGAAATTGCGGTGATGGAGCGCACGAACGCGGTCACAAGGCCGGAGAGGAAGGAGTCCTTGATGAGCGGCAGCGTGACGGTCATAAAGACCTTGAAGCTGTCCGCGCCCATGTCGTAGGCGGATTCCTCGATGGACTTGTCGATCTGACGCAGGGCGGAGATGCCGCTGCGCGTGCCGGTCGGCAGCGAACGCACGACAAAGACGATGATGAGGATCAATCCCGTGCCGTAAAGCCCCTGCAGGAAGCCGGTGCGGAACACGCCCGCGGAGAAGCCGCGGATGTAGCCGACGCCGAGCACCGTGCCGGGCACGGCCATGGCGAGCATGGACACCGCCTCGATGAAGCCCTTGGACTTAAAGCTCCGCTTGACGACGAGGTAGGAGATGATCATGCTCAGCAGCGCCGTGATGGGGGCGGAGATGAGGCTCAGGCGGAAGGAATCCCAGAACGCCTGCAGACCGTGGTAGCGCGTGAAGATGAGCTTGAACCATTTGCCGGTGAGCGGGAAGAACTTGTAGCCCCAAGTGGGGAAGAACGCGCCGATGGGCACGCACAGGTACATGAGGATGACGAAGGTGGCGGCAAGACCGCAGAGAATGGTCAGCGGGATCTTGACACTCTTATCCTCGATGAGCATACGGCCGCGGGAGGCCTTGCCGGTCAGGGTCGCGGCGGTCTTGCGCTCGAGGTAATACTTCTGCACCGCAAACATCGCCAGCGTGATGCACAGCAGCACGACCGCCATCGCCGCCGCGCCCGGCTTATCGTAGGAGCCGGTGATCTGCAGATAAATGGTGGTGGCGAGGGTATCGTAGGAGCCGCCGATGAGCATGGGGTTGGCGAAGTCGGCGATGGACTCGATGAAGGTGACGAGGAAGGCGTTGCCGAGACCGGGGAGCATCAGCGGCAGCGTGACGCTGGTGAAGACCTTCCAGCGGCTCGCGCCCATGTCGCGCGCGGCCTCCTCGAGCGAGGGGTCGATGTTCTTCAAAAGACCCTTGAGCATCATGTAGCACACGGGGAAGAAGGTGAGCGTCTGCACGACGGCGATGCCCCAGAAGCCGTAGACGCTGTTGTCGTAGATGCCGAGCAGGAAGCGGGTGATGATGCCCGACTTGCCGAAGAGCATGATCATGGAAAGCGACAGCACGAACGGCGGGGAGACGACCGGCAGCATCGAGACGACCTTGAAAAGGCCGCCGACAAATTTACCGACGCGGACGTAGACTTCGACATAGGCAAAGAGCAGGCCGAGCAGCGCCGAGAGGATGCCGACGAGGAAGCCGACCTTGAGCGTGTTGGTGATGGCCTTGGTAAAGGTGGGCATGGCGAAGATGCGCTCGAAGATGCCGAAGCCGAAGCTGCCGTCGCCCACGAAGCTGTCCACCAGCAGGATCGCCAGCGGATAGAGAATGAACAGAGTCAGAAAGGTGATGAGCACGACGATGGTGGTGACCATGATGGGATCGGCCATCAGCTTTTTCCGGTCCAGCGCCGCGCTTTGAGAACGTACCATAGGGAACTCCTTTCTTGGTGGTTTGGAGGAAAACGCAGGCGGGGCAGCGGCTCATGCCGCCGCCCCGTCGGGATCGTTGGGTCGATGCGATAGACGATGTAGGGAGAATTACTTCACCTGGAAGCGGTTCTCGTCGCCGGTGTTCGCGCCGGAGGCGGCCAGAGCATTCATGACCTCCTCAACGTAGGTCTTGATGTTCTTGGTGGCGTCGTCGAAGTCATAGTCCATGACGTTCTCGGGGTCCAGACCGAACTCCGCGGCAACCTCGGGCTGGGTGGCGTTGTCAATGACCAGGAACTGATAGGAGCCGTTCTGAGCGGCGAGGTTCACGCAGTCGGGAGAGAGCGCGTACTCGATCCACAGCTTCGCGGCGTTGGGGTGCGCGGCGCCCTTGAAGATGGCGGTAGCGCCGATCTCACAGGAGGTGCCGGAGGACGGGATGATCAGCTCGATGTTATCGTAGCCGTTGTCGATGATCTGGGTGATGCCGTCATGCAGGAAGCCGATGCCGATGACGCACTCGCCGGTGCCGACGTTCTTGCTCGGACCGGAGCCGGACTTGGTGTAAACCTCGATGTTCTTATCGAGGTCGACGAGGTACTGGATGCCCTCATCGTGGCCGTACTTCTGGATCATGGTGTTGATGACCAGCTTGGCGGTGCCGGCGGTGTTGTAGTTGGACAGCCAGATCAGGCCCTTGTACTCGGGCTTGAGCAGGTCGGGCCAATCCTGAGGAGCCTCAAGACCCATGCGCTCGAGCTCGTCGGTGTTGACCATGAAGCCAAGGATGCCGGTGTAGATGCCGTACCAGTAGCCGTCAGCGTTCTTGTACTGGGGCTTGGCGATGTGAGAGGCGTTCTCCGCCTGATAGGCCTCGAGCAGACCCTCGGCCGCGCAGACGTTGTAGGGATCGGTCGTGCCGCCGAACCAGACATCGGCAGACGGATTGCCGTTCTCTTCCTCGATCTTGGCCTGCACCTCACCGGTGGACAGACGCTGATACTCGACCTCGATGCCGTACATCTTCTCGAAGTTCTCACAGGCGGCGGCGAGGTACTCCTCCTCGCAGGAGCCGTAGACCACGAGCTTGCCCTCGGCCTTGGCGGCGTCGACGAGGCTGGTCTCTTCGGCGCCCTGCTGATCGTCAGCGGGGGCCTGGGTGTCGTCCTGCTTGCTGCCGCAGGCGACCAGGCTGAGCGCCATCACCAGGCAGAGGAGCAGAGCAATGAGCTTTTTCATGCAAATTTTCCTCCAATTCAAAATTTATCCGGGGGGTCATCGGGAACGTTCCCGATCCCATCAGATTACAAAAATATTACAACTTATACGGAACGATGGCAAGAAAATTTGCCGAACTTAGCAGTTTTACACGCAATTTATCAGATTTGTCCGGTGCCCTTGTCAGAATCGTCCCACATTGTCAAAAATGTGACAAAATTGCAGGGGAAGGAGGGGCTGCGGGCGGGGGCGCTAAGACTCTGTGCCGGGGGCGTTCTGATAAAAAATGTCCTCCCGCGTGCGCATCGGGTAGCGGATGAGCGCGGCGGCGTCGAGGTCCTCGCGGCGCAGCTCCACCGCCGAAATGCGGCGGTTGGTGTAGGTCGTGTAGTAATAGATGCCGCGGTCTGCGTTCCAGCAGGAGGTGTAGATGGTCCGCTCGTATTCGCCGGGGCGGACCTCGCAGCAGCCGTTCTGCTGCTCGACCGCGCCGAGGATGTGGAAGAACTGCCCGACGCTGTCGGCTTCGCCCTCGCCGGAGACGGAATGGAGCCGCGTGAACGCCGCGCGCACAAAGCGCGAGGCGGAGGAGAGGTCGCCGGGCAGTCCCAGCGCGCCCATGCCGCGGCTGTAGAGCGTGAGCGGGAGCGCGTCGGAAAAGAGATTTTCCGGCTGCTTCGGCGAGAGGTGCATGAAGTTGTTGAGCGCGAACATCTGCTGCGGAAACGGCGGGTTGTTCGTCAGCACGCCCGCGGGATCGTCGTAGACCTTCAGACCATCCGCGACGGACTCGATCACGACCGCGCCGCTTTTGTCGGCAAGGAGCCAATGAAGCTGCGAGGCGGGAAGGCGTTCGCTGAACGGCGTGCCGGTGAGATTCAGCGTGCGCAGGGCCTCACGGGCCTCCGCGAGCGTCGCGCAGCGGCCCAGCAGCCGGGGAATGAACTCAAACTGCGCGATATTCTCCCGATCGGGGACGACCTCGGCGTATTGCGCGCTGCCGACAAAGTTGAGCCCCGCCATGCCG
>ERZ1504702.287-NODE-287-length-20006-cov-4.138339_pt1 | contig 20006 bp, 35 predicted proteins | sample MGYA00572394_ERZ1504702 | MGnify/ENA primary metagenome ERZ1504702 (study PRJEB39906, sample SAMEA3182051) | gut metagenome | biome: human; feature: gut; material: Stool; isolation source: human stools | place: Canada | collected 2012-03-07 ... | reverse complement strand
TGTGTGGACTACCCACAAACAAATCCCCCACCGCTGTTAGAAATCGGGAAGTCCCCGGTAGGGTTTGATGAGTTTACTTATGAAAATGCAACAGAAAGCAAATCAGCTACTACTGCCAATCATTGCATTATTAACTAAATCTTACTTATTATGTCTGATTGTTTATTTACTCCATCTGATACAGATGAAGACTATGCTGATGCATGGTTCAATTGGGATTAATATAAGGGCTGTAATAGCCCTTATTTGCTTTGATTATCAACTTAAAACTTTATAAATATGCTTAACAAAATCAAATTGTATATTGGCTATTGGCTTATTATGTTGTCTTTCTATCCTTATAGGAAGGTATTTGCACACGATTGGATTACTCTTAAAGAGTCATTCAAAGTAATCTCACATCCTGATGATTATGACAGTGAGACTGTTACAGAAAGCTATACAGTGTTTGCACACACTAATGTGGAATTACGTAGGAAAGTAGAACTATTTAAACGCTACGGATTGTGAATGCATGCAACTACATAGTACACAGTACTCAGTATTAACACAAAGGCTGCGCACAGGAAGCAAATCAGGCACAGCTGCCAGCCATTGGGGGAAGCGAGAAGGAATTCATAGTGTTTGCCATTGTTTGAGTGATGATATATCACTCACCCACATTCTTCCACTTCTCCCATTTTCAATGTATTACCTCATCAAGTAATATATAGCTATAATTTACAAATCACCAAAAACCTAAGCACTGTACAGGTTAAGTGCATCATGTCATGGCACGTTATAAATTAATCGAACCGTTAATCAAAACAGTTGAACAAGGTAAGCAGAATGCAGGCACTAAGTATTTAGTAGCTAAACTTCAAAATACCTTGTGTCCATGGGAAGACATGCAAACATTTACTTGTTTCATTCAACCCATTGTGAATATACTTACTCCATTGTTATCAATTCAACATGGAGGAACAGCACAAGCAGACCAACCAATTCCTGAAGAATTACAGTATGTAACAGGATGTTGGATTGACTGGTGTCCACCACAGAAGTTCTATAAACAACATCTGTCAGACCATCCAGCTCAACCTGCAACAGCAAACCGACCAGCAAGAGAAGCAATCAAAGCTGGTTCGCTCGTAACGAAAGGTGGAAAACCTATTCTTTACACTACACTACGAATATTCTGTCAATATTATATTGACGAATTCGGAGAAAAACAATGGATACGTGGAGGTTCTCCTGAAGAAGTAGGACAAAGAGCATTCGGTGCTTATTGTGTACCAGCTGAAGAAGATAAAGCTCCTCAGTTTGTACCAACTACTCCAGCTCCTGAAATAATTGGAGGTCAAGTAGTACAACCAGCTCCAGCTCCTACAGCTCAAGGTCAACAACCAACCTTCACGCAAGCTCCTCAAGGAGGACAACCATTAACTTATTAACCCGTATCACGCATTATACAAGTATCTGCTGACAGACCGGAGAAATAATAGTCTGTTACTTTAAAAAACTCAATAACTTCCCAAGACATTGAGAGCACCAGTTTCTTATAATAGTATAGTTGGCAGACGTAAGGGCGTACTCAGCTGCCGTGTGAAGCAGTGAATTCTGTGGACTGATAGAGAACGTGTAACATTCAGGCTATGCGTTGCGCAGTTATAAGTTTTAGGTGTAAAATGCAATTTAATCATTAACTAAATAAAATAATCATATGGATAGAAACAGCTTACTTCAATCTACATTTGAAATAGTAACATGGCCAGAAATACAAGACTATATGACTATAGATAATTTCAGAGAAAATGCAATACTAATAAACGAAGAACCATTTGTTGATATAGTAGGTAGTTCTGCATACTTTGTTAATACAGAGTGGAAAAGAAAAGCAGATTTAGAGATTGCATACAATAATGGCTATTCTGATGCAGAATATAAAATATGATGTTATAGATAGAGATACAGGATTAGGCTCGTAATAGTAACAGATATATTGTAATTAAAGCATAAGTATATTTCCGCAAAGTAATTATTCTATGAAATGCAAATTATCTTCATATGTTGTGAAACATAGCTTAACCACGTTAAAGTATAATAATATAAGTTAGGTATGCCCTTATAAAGACTTAGGTAGCGCTAAGGACTATATTATTATACTTCTTTTCTTAATGCAGCCGAGTGCCGGTGACAAGCCCGACAGAATGCAGAGTCAAAGAAGCTATTATAATTTATTATGCACAAATAGGTTATAATAGTAAAACCACGTGGTAAGGGCACAGTTAGGTTCGCTGTGAGTGCACCCTTTGTAGCAACTAACCAAAGCAAGTATAGATGGGAATAAGCTATTACCTCGATAGGCTTAATGAGGTGCTTGACAGTCTAACACTAACTGAACAATAAGTGTCAATACTTTAGCATTCTAACTATTATATCAACACAATGATATATGAAAACTCGTGTATGATGTATATCTCCCTAATTGGGGCGTTACGACGTTCCAGAAACGTAGTATGAAGGCGCAGAGGCGTTAGAACTAAAGTATTTAATAGAGTAAGAGAAAATGAGGTCTTATATCAGACAGCTCTTAGCATAGCTTATAGTGGTGTTTTCCATAACTATATTAATGCGCTTACTCTATTATTTTTTCTATGCATTAACTAACAAATAAATCAATTATATGGAAACAAAAGTATTTTGTATTTATATCCTTTTAGGTATACTATTTGGCATTATAGATTTAATCTATCATTATAATGAATGTAGAGAGATAACCTTAAGAGATATATTACTATGCCCATTTTTTATAATTATCTGGCCAATTCCTACGTTTTTGTTATTAATAGAAAGTGCTGGAGATATTAAAATATTAAAAAAGAAATAATATCAAATTATGAAGAAAATAACTTGTATTCAGAATTATGTAATAGATAAGCTTATTGAAGACGAGAAATTGTCTACAAATAGTCTATTAGATGCAGTTTCTAAAGTATGTTCAGAAGGACAGTTTGATAACATACTATCTATTCTTATTGAAACATCTATTCTTTGTACAGATGTACCTAAATTAGAGCGTAAGGAAGACTCAGGAAATAAAACAAACTTAGTAAGAATGAGTATGTTTATACCTGAAGAAATTAACACTCCAGCTAAACTAAACATAATAAAAATACTACAAAAACAATCCAACTTTAGTCTTAGACAAATTAAAGAGTATGTAGATAGTTGCATAGGAAAGTATAGTATACTACCCAAGACTATTCTACAAACGGAAGTAGATGAAATTACTAAAAAATTAGAACCTTACAATGTAATTATATCTACGGCGGGGTTTTATTAATAAGTTAATGCAGTAAATATTACTGCATCTACACTGTGAGAATCAGTGTCAACTTTGTGGGGCTTATATTCAGAGCGCACATATGAAAGTGCTTTTTATCAATAGAAGGTGAAATGATTGCAAGCGTTAGCCGGAAATTCTTTTAAAGTAACGCATATGCTGATATTAGTGCAGAGAAATCAAAGACAAATTGTAATATATAGCTACAGATTACAATTAGTAAAAAACTCAGAGGTCAACTGCCTCCGATAGCAAAAGTGTTAGTGGTAGCAGAGTAATACTACCACGCTCTTTAAGGTGAGAATCCTTGACAAGCATGTGGGGCTTATATCTATCTATAAACAAGGAGACGGACTAATTTTTATTAGTACAAGGAGTCGGTTATAGTAGTATTAGTGCAGACTTTAAAATCATGCAGTATAACAATCTTCCATATACTAATGCAATAGTGAACTTCTGAATCATGTTATACTTATTAGTCCTAAGCGTAGGATAGTCCTCAACTCATGTTCCGTTAGCTTAATATGGATTTGTGGAATACTAAGAGTAGTATTGCTAGTATGTTTATATGTGAATATAGGTATACTAGTTGCACTCATAAGGCAGCCTTCACGTGGCGAGTGTGTTAAGTAATAGGTTAAATGAATCTTCCAGTTTGTACCTATGAAAACTAATGTCTTACTTTTTATTAACAATGCTCAGATGGCGAAATTGGTAGACGCATCACTCTTAAACAGTGACGCTCATAGAGCTTGTGGGTTCGATTCCCACTCTGAGTACATTCATTAACTTAAAAACAATAATTATGAGAGCAAAGAAATCAATTCGAGCATGGGTAGCAAGAGAAAAAAATGGAGCGTTATTTTTGTTCTGTGAAAAACCAAAAAAGCGCAAATCTTACTGGATAAATTTAAATACATTCAATAGTCTAGTACTCCCAAAAGAAGCTTTCCCTAATGTAAAATGGGAAGATAACGAACCTACTAGAGTATATATCAGAATAGCATAGTATGACAATCAGAAGAAGTTATTCAAATAGTATACTCACAAGTATCAGTGAATTTTTAATTGCATTAATTATAATATTAATAGCAACAGTATCAATAAGTAAATATTGCGCAGACTATGATTATTATAATTATGTAGAACTTAAAGCACAATATAAAAACTATATTGTGACTAATAAGTACGTACGGAACTCAGACACTTATGTGTTAGAACTCATGAACCCTTTTAGTAAAAAGACTAAAGAGGTATATGTTAGAGATTATCTATATTATAATACTTATTTTGTAGGAGATACTATAAAATGAAGAAAGTTAGAGCACACTATAAAGGTAGGTATTATTACTTAGGTAGAGCTAAGAACTTAGAAGAAGAACTCAATTTAAAAAGAGATTTTCTAAGACAAGCAGCTAATATACCTGAAGAAGATATAGAATTATTTCGTAAAAGGTTTGTAATCAAAAATAAAACAGTAAAATTCATAAGAAATGTTTGAACAAGTAAAAGACTACAAAAGTGCTTGTAAAGTATTAGGTATTAAACCTATTGACAAGCGTAGAAAGTTAGAAGAACATGTGCTAGTGTACATACAATTAAGTACTATTACCCAAGCAATTAACTTTATTGCTAACGGTAATAAACCATGGATACCAAAATATGAACAAAATAAACTTATCAGAACATGGTACAGTTGGTGGCACATTAATTGGAACAAAATTGAAAAAGGTTCTGATGCGGGCTTTTTCTATCTAGCTTCTTACTATGGTCTTGGCGCTGCCGCTGGTGGTGTGGGTACTCATCTACGATTTATTAACAGAGATGCAGCAGAATATGCAGCTGAAACATTTAAACCATTATATATGAAACATATATTTGGTATAGAATAAGTTCTCATATTATTAACTATTAAAACATTTATCAAGAAATGGAAAATGAATTACAAGATTCTTCAAGAGGAAGAGGCTCAGCAGTAGCCTGGAGTTTAGCAGCAGTATTAATCCTATTAGGAATGCTTGTTGCAAGTGCACTAACTTTTATCTGTCATGATAAAGTTAGCAATCTCATCAATCCTGAAAAGGATAATGTAGAACAAGTTTGTGTTGACACAGTTTATGCTGAAGATGTACCTACAATACAGGAAATTCTTCAGTTTCGAGAGGATATAAAGCGCTATAATCATGTAGACAGTGTGTTTCTTACAATGCCAGACGTTGTCTTAATAGACATACTAAGGCAACATGGAACTTCATTGTCTAATCAAGACATTGTGACTATATATGAATCGAACAGAAGTACTTATAACAAGGTAATGAGCGGAGCTAGGAGTCAACACTATAAAGATTCATTAGATAAGTTGTCCAATACTTATGACAATACTAGAGATACTGCTTTCGTAAAAAGAGAATAAAGTAATAAATCTCACTTTATGATTTCAGTTATAATTCCTTTAAATTTTAAGTTAAAAGTATACTTAGTCTGTGAAGATAGAGTATGCGTCTTCAGAAAATGACAAACCTGTGGGGCGTAAGTAAATGCATATCGTATATTATTCCCTTGAATACGGCAATAGCGAGTAATATCCGAGATACTCGTATTTGTATTTATAATCGTGCAGACGTTAAAATCAGGTACTCCAATAAGGAAAGTTTGACAGCAATCCTGCTTATGAGTTAAAACTATAGTGAGAGTCATAGAAACAAAGTGTTGTTATCTTATTATTAACAAATGTGATTAGAATAGATACTATTTATTCTAAGAAAGAACGAAAACAAAGTTGATACTAACTTAAAAAACAAATCCAGAGTATCCTGGTCGTCGTCAACAATATTAACAATTTAAAACATTAAGTAATATGAAGAAGAAATTAACAAAGGAGGTTCATAATGCCTCGTATTAAAGTAGAAGAAGGTCGTAAGATTACTGAAATAAAATTCGGTACAGACCACTATCTTGCAAACTTACTTGCATGTACTAAGATATTAGGTATACCTCTAAGTAAAGCAAGAACTTTATGTAAATCTCATCCAGATATGAATATCAAAGTAGATCCACCACTACCGGTTATCAGTAAATTACCTACTGATACTATTCATACTGAATTAGATGAATATACAATAACAGTTAAAATAACTATTAATTAACTATCAAAGTAAAATGAAAGCAATTATTATCACCTTCCATGGAGAAGCTCCTGAGAAGAATTATGATGAAATCATCAGAAGAATGGCCGAACTAGTATTCAATAACACAAGTGCAAAGATTGAAGATATCTCTGCCGCTGTGTTAGACGATAAAGAAGTGTCTGAAGCTTTACTACAGAAAGTAGTAATAGCTCCTGTAGCAAATGTTAACAAAGCTTCTATATCAACCACTGTAAAGGCTGTAAGTGAACTTTGTAGCAACATCATCAATGAAATTGGAACTCCATCATTGATGAGTGAAGAAGTATTCCGTAAGGAATTACTGAAGTATCTTCTTAACAAAGAAGACCAGGCTACAACTAGAGTATTGCGTATTATTATCAATACTCCAGAGAGTTCAGCTTCTAAGGTAAAAGTAGTGCTACACAACTACGGTTTATCAAAGCTTCCAGAGATAATCAAAGGTTTTGATTCTATTCTTAAACTGTACTAGTTATGGCAAGAACAGAAAGAGAATACGAAAATCAGCAGAAAGACTTCAAAAAGAAGCCTAAGCACAAGAAAATGGAGCCTTACAATCGAAAGAAGTCATGGAAGTAAATGAAGATGAGCAATTAATACATGAACTAAATATGAAAACTTTATCTTTTGCTGAACAATTAGCTAAGCAAATGACTAAAGTAGCATCATTATTTCAAAATGTTATAAATGATTGCCCTACACTCGATAATAAAATCAACTGTAGCGAATGTACTCATGAGTGTAAACTCAGAATGCAACTTGAACAGTCCAAGGAGGATATTCCGCCAGAGTATCCGCCCGCTGTTATATATTACTAATTTAAATTGTTAGTATGGTGGATTTCAGTCAACCTAGAACTATTTATAACCAGAGCCCTAATGGAAGTTTAGCAGTGCTAAACTGCTATTCAAGAGTACAATGGACTATACAACGGTCAACCAAGCAAAATGCTTAGGTCAGAAGAAGGATATGGGTTACTTACGAATAAGATATACGAATAAGTAAGATAGTTCTTTTTTTAATCTTAAAATTATCAAAAATGAGTAAGACTAAAAGAATAAAAGTCCTAGAGGAATATATCAAACTAGAAAAATTAGAGAAAAATCCTAGAAAGGACTACATAGAAATATGTGAAGAAGCTGCTAATAAACTCAAAAATGAGTTGAAAGCAGAAGAAAAACGTGTTAGTAGATATCTTATCTTAATATCACAAAATACTAACAAGCGCAAAGAATCATACAATAACCGTAAGCTTATAAAAGCAGGCGAGAGAGAAAGCTATCGTCAACGCAAAATTAGGCTAAACAAAGAACGTAGAGAATCTTTGCACAATGGGTAGATCAACCAATCCCTTAGTTAAAATAAATACTACAGAGAATATCCAAGAAAGAATTAGAGCTGTAGCTTACTTTGGGAAGCTCACAACTGAAGCAGCAATGTATTGGTGTGAGAAACAGAAATATAGACCTATAGAAGTCTATCCTACAAATATCACTGTAGCAGTATATGAAGCTAGAGAAAGATATTTTAAAAAATGTAATTTCATAGAAATTATTTCGTGATTAATAACTATAGTATCAAACATTTAAAAATTTATCAAAATGGCAGAAGAAAACAAATTGAACATCTTTGATGTAAACAACGAGAGTGATGACATTCAAGAGTCTATCTCTAATGCAAACAAAGTAACCGATGACGTAGTAAAGAAAGCGGCTGAAAAGATTGCCGAGCGCCGTAAGGAAAAACTTACGAACGAACTCATCGACGTGGTTCAAAAGTGTGAATACACTGAGAAATCCGCAGCATTGCAGTTACGCCGTAGTAACCGCGTGAACCAGAGAATGAAGACCTATATGAAGGATTTGCACAATCTCGCAGAAGAAGTGAAGAGTGGTAAGAAGCCAGTTACGGCCTGGAATGATGAAGCTCCGGCACTGAAGAAGCAGTTTGACAAGGACCTCATTGATATTGACAAAGATATCGACAAGTCTCAAAACGAGCTTGACGAAATCTTTCCCAATTCCTGGTCTTATCGCTGGAATAGTTTGATTCCCCGCCGTAACGGTTAATCAGACTAAAAAACTAAAATAAAAGAGATTCCAAACTTGAGTATCTTTGTATCTAAACAAGTTTAGTGTTTATGGGGGAATATCTATAGCGCCCTATGGGCCGGAAGCATATTGGACGACACAAAGACCTGAATTAACAGGTCATACTACGTATCTTTGTATCATTAGTGTGGAATTATTGTGTACTACTGATCATATGTCTGAGATCGCGACAATAAGATTGTCCTGTATTAGTAATAATACCGAACTGCTTTAGTCGAGATATCAAATCAGACTGAATAGTGTGTATCTTGTATCATTTACGTTGCTAAGAATGCAAACCACGTAAATCCTATTCATATATTATCAAGATCAGTATAAGAGAACTAACCATTCTCAAGACCATAGGGTATATAGCTTTGGTCGGTTATATACCCACAAATTTTAATATTATGTGTAAAAAAGAAAGAACATGGATTGAGGCTGTATTTTATTCTATGTTTACAGTAGGAATTATTACTATAATACTACTGTTAATAAGCCTTATTTAGAAATATGAAATGGTTTTATCGTATACTATTTGTATTGTGTCTTCCTGTATTGATATTTCCTATGTTAATATGGGAAAATCAGATGTATGCACCTGATTGGTTCATAAAATGGATAGATAAAGTGCATTAAAGAAATTGACTGTTAGGTCTATTAAATCGTCGTTTGGACACGGGTTCGACTCCCGTATGCTCCACTATGTTCGTTCGACTCGAACCAGTGGCAGCTCCTGTGATGGGTAACTCTTCCTCATGTGTGAAATAACACAAATGGCAACTGAGCTGCAATCGGGGCATTATGGTTTTGACAGCGACATAGAGGAAATAGAATAGGTCAATAAGCAGATAACTGGCAATACAAGTTATGTAATGGATTATACTCGCTTAGTAGCGTAAGTAATCTAACGGCTAAGCTAATGTCGTAAAAAGCTGGAGTAAGTAAGCTTTGCATGGTAGTGAAGCCTTAGGTATTACTAAGAGATAAGGTGTTCGAGTCACCTACTTACTACAAATTAAATTAAGTTTAATCAATAAATATTAATTTGAAATGGGATTAATAAAATTTATCAGAGAAAAACTTCCTGAACCTTTAGACAAGGCTAGTAGGGAATTAAGAATGAAAGAAAAACTGGTACAACGTATCAACTCTGTAGTACCTCAGTGTTACAAGAATAAGTATCACTATAAAGAAGGAATTTCTAAAGTAAGAAATATATTCTTCTTTTGGGAAACTAGAGGTACTGAAATCATTCATCTTATAGATGTAAGTGATTTAACTACTAAAGACGAAGAGAAATTTCGTAAACTTGAAACAAAAGCAAGAAACTATCAACAACAATGCGTATAAGATACTTTGCATGGTTTGACTCTAAAGCCGAACGTACTGAATTTATCAGTCTACTTAATAAATCTCGTTCAGAATCTGAAGCGATTAGTAAACTTCTTGATAAATATCCAGACTTAAGTATGTCTGCAATATCAGGAGTAGTAAGTAACTTTCAAAAGGAAATAAATAAAAAGTCATGAAACTAAATCATCCTGGAATCTATCGTATTATTGGAGAACATTTTGAATTGTTAGCCAATATAGTTGGAGAAGTACCATGTTTGAGAATTACTTCTGCATTACTTATGAATGACCTTGTTCAAAGAGGTAAATTTACAGTGTTATCTGAGGATTCAATTGAAATACAAACTGTATGTAATAATCCCGATGCATTCTTGTTCTTCGAGTATGATTACTCAGAAGTATGCCCATTACCACCCTATAGACAATCTATTCGTGGTACAAAAATGCCAGATATCAGTAATGATATGATGAAAGCATTTACAGAGCGCTATATAAGTGACATGTCTATAAATGGCAGAGGAATTGAAGCTACAAAAGCTTATATTCTAAGTGTAACAGACTGGAGCTTAGCGCAAATAAATGTATTATTACTTAGAATAGCTAATAGTACACGTCGTCATGGTCGTAAATAGTATTACTGTTTATACTTATCTGAATAAATGTCCAATAAGATATAATCAGATAAATTGGAGACCTAGCTGGTATGTATTTCTAAGAATATACAACAGAGAAATAAAAGATACAGAGTTTCACGCATTTTTCAGAAAACAAAGATTAGCTAAAGTATTAGCATGGTATGATACTCAAATACTACAGCAAATTGGCATAGCTTCTAAAACTACTCTAGAGGTAAGAATTAGAATTGTTTGTAATATGGTAAATCAATTACCAGTTGAGGTTCTTACACGTGATCTGAAAATTAAATTTATGGAATGTATTTGGGATACTTTCTATAAATTATACAGTGAATGGAATGAATGGTATTGTAAGTATATATTACAGTTACCATTTTAGGGTTATAGTCATTGGGTTGACTATAACCCACATTAAAGCCCGTAATTATGACAGATGAAGAAAGACAACAGCTTTTCGATCTGATCAAACAGGCGAAGGAAGGCAAACAAAGTGCCTTTACAAAGCTTTATGAAAAGTATAATCGAATTATTTACAGTACAATATACCGTATTGTAAATAATAAAGATGCAGCAGATGATTTATTATCTGTTACTTTTACTAAAGCTTTTTCTAAGCTAGATAGTTATATTAACAATATCTCATTTGAGATGTGGTTAAAGACTATAGCTATAAATAGTAGTATTGATTATATTAGACGTACTAAAAAGGAGAATGCAAACTATTGGCTGGATGATGACACTAGCACTGTTCAATTGAGAAGTTCGGCCGACTACTCACCTGAAGATAGTTATATCTTCAATGAAACTGACGCTAGATTAACAAATGCCTTCAATAGACTCCGATACAAGTACCGATATATACTCAAGCTACGAACTGTTCAGAATATGTCTTACAAACAGATTTCTGAACAATTGGGTCTCTCAGAGAGCCAAGTGAAATCTCAGCTTAATAAAGCTAGAGAGAAGTTAAAACAATTGTTAAACTAAAACTTTACAAACATGTCAGCAATTTGGATTATTGTGCTACTATTAGTAGCATTTGTCTTTGCGAGAGGATTTCGCAGTGACAAGATGTGGTGGATTTATATCTCCTGCATCGTAGCTGGCTTGTTAGTAGGTATGTTGAGTAAGGAAGTAATCGTGCGTTCAGGAATGAACAAACAAGATACTTCCATTACTCAGCTAATCAACACCGTTGATGACTTCAATTATGCATGCACACAAAGCTTAGTGCGTACAGTGACAGAAGGTACCACCAATCGCCTATCTGGGGTTGTGAGTAACATGTCAGAATTGAAATTAAAGTTATCAGACGCATTGATTAGTAATACCTGTGCTAACGGGCGTGACTCACCAGCAATAGAGGATGATAGTTGACCTCTTTAAATATTCTATCGACTGAAATATTAAAAACATTATTAACCACCAAAAAATTATCAAGATTATGGCACAAAAAGAAATGTCTAAAGCTGAAAGAAAGGCAGCATTGAAAGCAGCTAAAGCAGCTGCAAAAGCAGAAGCAAAAGAGAACAACAAGAACAGTCAACAAGTAAAAGAAGCTGAGAAATCAGCTGAAACAAAAGAGACCAAGAAAGAGGAAAAGAAGCCTCAAGTAGCTGCGCAGACAGTAACCAATAAAGAGCAGAAAGGAGAGACGAAAGAACAGAAGGAACAGAAGAAGGAGCAGAAGCCTAGCACCCAAAAGCAGAAGAAAGACAAAACTCCGACAATCATTCCTGAAGAAGTCACAGAAGACAAACCCAAAGTATCTCCTGAAGAGAAAGCTCTCAAACGCGCAACATCACTTGTAGGTGGAATAACCGGCGCAGGTATTCCTGTAGGTTCAACAGCTTCATCGGTAGACGGAAAGGCCATGTTAGCATTTGTAATGCAGCAGCGTTACGCTAACAACGAAGAACTTGCCAAACGCTATCCAGAAGTATATGCAGATATCAATCGTACGATTGATGTAGTAAGTTTGCTTGCTCTTGTTGATATTCGCCAAGACTTATTCAACCGTGGTGAACGTGGTGAATTGCAACTGATGATTGATGCAAATCAACTCATGCCGTTGCAAGGTATGGCTGAAATGCTAGGTATTAAACTAGCTCCAGCTAAAGCTTTACCGGGAGGTGATGATGGTCAACTGGCTATTGACTTCAACAAGTCAGAAGTTCCAGAAGAACTAGCAAAAGATGCTGGTAAGACTGTTACTAAGGTACCGGAGCTTGATCCGAACAAGATTACAACAGATGAGGAAATTGACGAAGCGTTAACTTTCCTTATCAACAAAGAGAGAAATGTAGCAACAAATATTGTCAACACCGTAGAATGGTATCGTACGTTACGAGGCCTTAAGGAGACTAATGCTGATAAGAAGTTAGCATTAGATGAGATGACAGTAGGTGATTGGATGAATGAAATCTTCAGCCGTATCAACCCTGTTAGCTTACTTAAAGGCTTAGGAAGCTCAGTATATCTGTATACTTCACAGACGGGTTCTCCGTGTATGGCTCACTCTGTATTGCGTAATCATTTGATTAAGGCAGGATGGAGTGAAGAGCAAGTTGCAGAAACTGTTCGTGCACTTATTAACGAGAATTTCCGATTGAGACAGAAAGACAATCAGGGAATGAAGCCCGAGACAGATAAGGCTATTATAGCTGTTATCTCGAACTTAGGTGAAGAGTACATTGATAAGTTGTTTACAGATTGGGGACTCAATCTTGAAGGAGTAGAAGAATCTAAGAAAAATCAGCTGGAGAACGATCGAAAGATTGCTCGAATGGTGTTAGGTTCTGTTAAGACTAACTTCTTCAATAAAGATGAAAGTCCGACACCTGATGAACTTCGTTTGAAAGTTGGTCAGATTATCAATCTGTATCGCGATCCGGCTTCTCGCCTTGCTGCGTACTGCCAGTCATCAATAACTTCTCCAGTAGAGAAGGAGTATCCAGAAAAAAGTCTGGAGAAAAAGGATGACAAACCCGCAAATGAAAAAAAAAATTAAACGCATGGCGTAGATTTTTACAATTCATAGGGTATAAAGACTAACCATTCTCTAAAATAGCATAATCAAATATGAATTTTAGATTTATTACGGCTGTCGGCATGTTCATCGCCAGTTGCATAATTGGCTTTGGACTGCGGCAGACAGTCACAGTAGTACAGGCAGCACCTGTAATTCCTTCACCTATAGAAATGCCAAAATTTCCTATAGTTAATAGTGAAGAGAATAAGTCTGTCGATAAGATAGATGTCGAAGTAGACCTATCTACATTAGAAGTATCCGTGAAAGGAACAACAGACGCAATTGTGAACGTAAAGACTATTAGTGAACCAAAACCAGTAGTTAAGTGGAGAACTAAAGTAATAGAGAAAGAAGTAGCTTCTGGATATCCTTATATTAAATCTGTAGGGATTATGCCAGATAGCATTAAAGCTATTTCTCCATTATCTAAAGTAAAATCATATGGTAAGTAATCTAGTTATACTAAAACAAATGATACGATTATCTCGTATCATTAAAGATATGAAAGAAGCAAGGTGTAAACTTAGTTCTATCTTATCTCAATCCTCTTACTTTATAGTAGAAGGAGACCAGTCTGATATTATTAATAATCAGACTAAAGATAGTATAGCTAATTGCTTATATACTGAAAAGTACTTACGTTTGTCTGTAAGTAATGCTTGTAAATGTTTGGATGGATTTAACGCAAGTATCATGGAACCAGTTGATTATATCAGTAGTAGTGATGTAAAAAACAAATTCGTAGATATTTGTAAAGGTAAGAAGATTGTTGCAACAATCTGCCTGAGTACAGGTAAAATTACTATGTTAGAACCAGAACATAATGAAAATGTGGCTGAATAGAAAAGCTCAGTGGAAAATAGTTAATGACAATAACCACTTAAAAAACCTATAATTATGTCATAGTTCGAGAGGAGTAAAACTGTAGCGTGAATCACTCCAGCGGAAGTCATGCGAGGTACATAATAGTACAAGTCGCGCCGTGTTAGGGAGCTGTAGTCATTTCTGCTGGCCCGAAAAAGTACAGAATCCGAGAATATGTTAGCTGCTAAAACAGTGAGATCACTCAAAAGGTAGGATATTAGGCTAAAACGTCTGAAAAACGGATAGCAGGGGATCAGAGTGCTTAATCCTCATTAGGTATTGAGAACCGTCTGGTGAATACTAAATACTCTTAATTACTGCAAACAGTACCGCTAATGCAGAATTATAAATCAAAGCAAGGAGAACGAAATCTTCTACAATTACTCGTTTTAGATTATCAAAATCAGAATCAATAAGGAGTATAAACACGACGCTGAAACAGGGGCAATACGGTTCCTGACTTATTCCTTTGGAAAGAATAAGTGAAGCCGAGAGGCAAGGTTAGTTTCACCTAAAGAAAGCAGCCAACTCATGGAAAAAAAGAGACAGCATATAACGCGATCACCGGTCTCCAAAATCGGTTAACAAAAGTGCAACTATGCGCCCAGAAAGGAAAAATAGCATTGCTAACTATAGTGTTCAGTACACATCAGCTGTGATGCAATATGCAATTGTGGATATTGGAACTTGTACTTATGAAGGTAGTAAATTACTAATACTAATGTAAGGATAACCGTGTTATGGTACACACTATGTAAACTTGACTGATTATCGTGGAGCAGAAGCCAATTCTGTACCTTATGGTAAATAGGGTCCTCGTGAAGGTGGATACGCAATGTTCCAAGGATGAAGTAGGAGTGATGTATATGAGATTGATACAGTCTTTCAAGTCTAAAGTGACTCACGTGCTTGGTCGTTCGTGTGAGTATAATTGAATGAGGAATGATTACGGAGCAACAGACTCGTCGAGCGGTTTGAGGGCGCTATAACCCTGATTCTAGATACAGTGACCTTTAGCAAGTCATATTATGTGGTAAAAATAAAACTAAGGTGATGCAGGGAAAACACCTACTAAAAAACGGCAGAGCTTATAAGTTTCAAGACATGTAAACTTCTTCTTAATATAGCGTAGTTCACGCCAGAATTATTGTTATTAATAGTCGTACATAAACTAAGGAAATGCAGAAGACTATGTCATTAGGTTATGAGTATAAGATGTTATACTATATTTACTTATGTATTTACGCTGAATAAAGCCAGCTATGAATAAATGAGCTTTAATTGTTTAATCTTTAATAAAATGGGAAGTTCAATGGAACTGTAAACGCTAAGACTACCATTGTAAGGATAGTGTAAGTAGACAGATCACCACCCCGACTACCAACCGTTATCGCTGACATTGACACTTCGTAAAGTACTAATTGCAACTTAGTATGTATGAAGAACGCTGATTCAGATTTAAAGTAATAAATATAAGAGCATACTGTCTATATGTTCAGGTTTCTCATGCAATAGCAGAGATAGTACCGGTATTTATGATGCTGATGAGAGGTGGAAATCCTCGTATTCGTGTAGTATAAATAAGAAATCCGAGAGGTCAAGTGGGTGTCTTGAAAAATTAGACAGCTTGTAGTGTTTTAGTAACGTTTCTCAACAGAAACGACCCTCATTCGCTTAGAATGTTGTAATCCTTTTTATACTTAGGATTACTTAAACAATATCTGTAGTATATGCATTTATATAACCACAATTACTCCTAGGCATACCAGTTGCTGATGAAAGAGTTCGATATATTATGCTTGTACAATACTTATGCAAGAGAACATGATATAAAGTAGGGTGATGGGTGCGGTAAGCATCGTATAAATTGAATCTTATCCGTTGAAGTACGATAAACTTAAATTACCAAAGTATTATCAGAAGTAACTCTCAGAGTATTTCTCATAAATTATTTCAATTTATTTTCAAAGTAAGCCAAGTAGATTATGTGATTGAATTCACTACTAAAATTTTCAAAGCTTAGTAAAGCGGTATGATATAAGACGCATACTTTAGTATTACAAATAATCGAAAGGTGGAGAGCATTAACAAAGTATTAATTAAAAATTAAGAGAGTTTCGTATTGGTGAAATCAAGCACGGACTCAGAAAGGAAACATTCTTATGGATAAAAGTAGCGTAGCACCGACTATTGGTGCATTAGTAGGAACTCAGAGCACTGCTGCTCAAGTTATGGCTCGTTATCGGGCAACTGCAAAAGAGTATGGACGGTTCTTTGGTGAACAGATCTATACTGTAGTAGCAACAAATCCTGACCTTAAGTGGAAGGAAGATGTGCTCAATGACAAGAATACTTTACGGAAGGAAGTAAATGTATTCATTGTTAAGGCAATTGACATTTTGGATGTCAAGTTCATTGCTAAAGACTTAGACGGTGAACCGAAAATCATGTTGAATCCGGATGACAACGATCCGAATCTTGTATTCCCGTTAGTCAAGCCTGATTTCAGTAAGGCAGACCGGAAGAGCGTGGCCGAATGTATCGAACGTATTGGTAAGAAGAACAGCAAACCGATGTTCTTTGCAGCAGAGGAATTACCTATGCTGAACGATATGTTGAAGATACATAACAAGGGTATCCTCAACTTCTATGAGGAACTGTCTCGTAAGTTCATTCGACTTAGCGAAACTGTACGAGATATGATGGATCAGTCTGACCGTATGCAGTTGGAGTATCAACGGCAGTGTGGTGTAGTTACTGATGAAACAGAAGTAACACTTCAGGTAAACCTTGAAGAAACTACTGAATAAGCAATACTATGAGCAGAATTTCTAAAGTAAGAATAGAGCTTCTGCGACTACTTATTTGCGTCGAGCCTACTATATTAGCTAAAGTTCAGAGTTGGGACGGAAGCACTAAAGTAACTCCTAATGCTGTTTCTGTAAGAGAGGATGGTCAGGTCTTCTTTTACTATGGCAAAGGGCCTTTATGGTGGCAACGACTTTTAAATACTTATGAATTGGTAAGTCTTTTAGATGTAGCAATACGTATTGCAGATGCAATAACTGGTTCTGGAGGAACTAGAAATGATGTGGCTTTTGACGGTATTACACAAGCATTACTGAAAGAAGCAATTAAAAATAAGGATCTCGATTGTGTTGTAGATATTTTATTTGATAGTATGAGGAATGCTTCGAGCGGAGAGCTGCACTCAAAGTATATCAATAAAGAAGCTATTGAAAAGTTCGCAAAAGAGAAAGGTCTAACTGGCAAACTTGTTGTCTCTGACAATATATTTGGTTTTGCTGGTATTGAAATAAGACCAGGCGTAGTCGTACCAGTACGATTAGGCAAGGTTAAAGAAATATAATATTTGAATTGGAATATTATTGCAAAACAACATATTTTCACAGGGTGAATTGGCCCTGTTTAAATATACAGTACTGTAGTTCAACTGGACAGAACATCAACCTTCTAAGTTGAGAGTTGTGGGTTCGAGTCCCACCAGTACTACTACTAGTAGACGTAATTTGGTCAAGTATTAACTTTTAAAAAATCAACTTGAACATGAAATCAATTACATCTAAATATATTATTACACATCGTAAAGAACTTAGTAATGAAATTACTAAATATTGGAATATCATTAAGAACGAGAATATCATCCCTAAAGGTGCTACTCGTAATTTTGACTTAAAACAGTTACTTAATGAAATCCAAGCTAAGGCTGATGAACGAATCCTATTGAAACTGTATTTACAGTGTATCAATATGGGATATAAGAAGTTCTCAGAATTACCTACAACAAATAACTATCTTGCTATATTTACTTTGAGTGAAAAGCAGGAGCAGTTGTTCCATTTGAGCAAAATTAAGACCTTAGATCCTAAGCTTAAGCGTTCAAAAGGAAAGAAAAATCTTAATACTACTGAAGAATTGACTTCAGACTATATTAATAGCTTGAAGAATAAACTTCAGTTAGAGATTAACAAGCTTAATAAAGAAATTGAAGAGTTTAATAATAAGGCTGAACTAAGCCTTGAAGAAGCTCCTCTATCTATTGCAGCTTAAAAAACAATCGCTATATTTAATCAAATACTGAAAGGTTTAGGGGATAACTTCCCCTTCCCTTTCTTAATATTAACCCTTTAAAATTATCAAAATTATGAAAAAGAATAAACAATATAGAGTAAAGAAACAGACAGTAAGAAATGCTAAACGATCAGCTAAAGCTAAAAAGCGTAATTATCCTAGAATAGTAATAAATGGAAAATATATAAAGAAATATTGTCCAGTAGAAACTACTAGAGATTTCGAGATCGGTCCGTCTTTAGTTACAGAAGTAAAAGATGGGAAAACGGTAAATTGGAACTCCTGGAGTTCTAAGAATAAACAACAGCCTACTAAAATAGCAAAAGAAGCTATGGAAGAGAATAAGGCTATCAAACAGTCTAAGAAAGAACGAATAAAAAATATTCTTATGAAAGCAGGCTATGATCCAACTATCCACTACACACGTAAAGAAAAGAAGAAATTTACTAGAATAGTAAAGAACTCTCTTTTTGATAAATCTCCTAAACCAAAAGAGCGTACTAAAGCTGAATGGAAAGAACTATTTACTCAACAGAAAGCAGCAAAAGAAGCTCGTATGGAAGCTTTAAAGTATAAGCCTTTACCTATTAAAGCAGGTAAACAAAAAGGCTTTACGGCAGCTGAATTAGCTGTTAAAGAGAAGCCTAAAGAACGAAAGTTTAAGTATACAATAAATCGAAGAAGAAGTGATGACGATAAACGTACATATGACTTCAAAACCGACTATCTTATAGCTTCTACTAGAGATGAGGCGAAAAAGAAAGTAGCTAAAGAAGCTAAACAATATCGTAATGATTCTTCATTTGCCGGTATAACAGTACAAGATATTGAAGGAGATAATAACATAATTTACTATGATGGTAAATCATTATTAGCAGCGTGATGAATATAACAGTAGAACATCCAAAAGAAGAACAAATTATTATCTATTTAAGAAAAGGTTTCTTTGAAAGTAATTCAAAATTTGAATATAGAGTACAAAAAGCTTTATTTTGGGGAGATAACGATTATTACATAGAAATTAGAGTTTATCCTAACAGTGTAGTTATAGTTCGTACTTTAAAAAAAGAAATTGACATAAATAGAAACAAGATTGGTTTTAAATAATTAACTTTCTAAATTATCAAAATTATGGGAAAACAAAATTATACAGAGCAGAAATTAGCAAAACAAAAAGAAGCAAGGCTTCATTTAGAGAAATCTAAGCGTCCCTTGAAATTCTTACAATTCTATGTAGGAAGAGATAAGAACAGAAAGCAACATGTAGGAGGTTGCAAAGGAAAAAATAAAGTAAGTGACCGTAGAGCTTACTGTAGAAAATCTATAAAACATGCTATTAATAAAATAGCAGCGTAATATCTATGGAATTCCATATAGCTCAAAAAGGGGTAGAGCCGCAGCAAAATGTAAGTCTGTGTGATTTGTGTCAGTTCGAGCCTGACTATGG
>ERZ1504702.195-NODE-195-length-26740-cov-5.484092_pt1 | contig 26740 bp, 20 predicted proteins | sample MGYA00572394_ERZ1504702 | MGnify/ENA primary metagenome ERZ1504702 (study PRJEB39906, sample SAMEA3182051) | gut metagenome | biome: human; feature: gut; material: Stool; isolation source: human stools | place: Canada | collected 2012-03-07 ... | reverse complement strand
AAGCCATATCCTCGCCCAGGCGGTAAAGCGCCTGTATCCCGAGGTCAAGCTGGCCATCGGCCCTGCTATCGAAAACGGCTTTTACTATGACTTTGACGCTCCCTTTGCCATAACTCCCGAGATCCTCGAAAAGATCGAGGCCGAGATGCGCAAGATCTGCAAGGAAAAGATAAAGCTTGAAAGATTCGAGCTTCCGCGCGAGGAAGCAATAAAATTCATGGAAGAGCGTGAAGAGCCGTACAAGGTCGAGCTTATAAACGACCTGCCCGAGGACGCGGTCATATCGTTCTACAAGCAGGGCGACTTTACCGACCTGTGCGCAGGCCCTCACCTCGATTCGACCGGCAGAGTCAAGGGTAATGCCATAAAGCTCACCTCCTGCACCGGCGCTTACTGGCGCGGCGACTCCAACCGCAAGATGCTCCAGCGCGTTTACGGCACCTGCTTCATGAAAAAGGACGAGCTTGATGCATATCTTGCCCGCATCGAGGAAGCCAAAAAGCGCGACCACCGCAAGCTCGGCAAGGAGCTCGGCCTGTTCATGCTCACCGAGGAAGGCCCCGGCTTCCCGTTCTTCCTGCCCAAGGGCATGGTTCTTAAAAACACGCTTATCGACTACTGGCGCGAGGTCCACAAGAAGTACGGCTATGTTGAGGTCTCGACTCCGATGATCCTCAACCGTCAGCTTTGGGAGACCTCCGGCCACTGGTTCCACTATAAAGAGAATATGTACACCACCGTCATCGACGGCGAGGACTATGCGATAAAGCCCATGAACTGCCCCGGCGGCATGCTCGTTTACAAATCCGAGCCGCACTCCTACCGTGATCTGCCCCTGCGCGTGGGCGAGCTCGGCCTTGTCCACCGCCATGAGCTGTCCGGTGCTCTGCACGGCCTGTTCCGCGTAAGATGCTTCACCCAGGACGATGCGCACATCTTCATGACCTGGGATCAGATGAAGGACGAGATCAAGAACGTCGTCAAGCTCTTTGACGAGGTGTATTCGCTCTTCGGCCTGCCCTACGAGATCGAGCTGAGCACCATGCCCGACGATCACATGGGCGACGAGAAGGACTGGGAGTTTGCGCAGAACACCCTCAAGGAAGCCATCACCGAAATGGGCAAGACCTATGTCGTCAACGAAGGCGACGGTGCGTTCTACGGCCCGAAGCTTGACTTCCATCTTGAGGACAGCCTGGGAAGAACGTGGCAGTGCGGCACCATTCAGCTGGATATGCAGTTGCCCGAGAGATTCGAGCTTGAGTATGTCGGAGCCGACGGCGAGAAGCATCGTCCCGTCATGATCCACCGCGTTGTGTTCGGCTCGATCGAGCGTTTCATCGGCGTTATCACCGAGCATTTTGCCGGCGCGTTCCCGACATGGCTGGCTCCCGTCCAGGTAAAGGTCATGCCGATAACCGATCGCGTTGACGATTATGCAAAGCAGATCGCAAAGCGCCTTGACGAGCACGGCTTCCGCGTTGAGACCGACCTGCGCAACGAAAAGATCGGCTACAAGATCCGCGAGGCACAGACTCAGAAGATCCCCTACATGATAATCGTCGGCGATAAGGAAGCCGAAAACGGCACTGTCTCCGTGCGCACACGCGCCGGCGGCGACGAGGGCAGCATGCAGGTAGAAGACTTCATCGCAAAGCTCGGCGAAGAAGTTGCCACCAGAGCAAAATAATTATTTCAGCCTGCCGATACCCGGCAGGCTGTTCGAAAATAAGGAGAGGCTATGAAATTACTTTTCAAGCAACGCTTTTTCTCGTGGTTTGACAGCTATGATATTTACGATGAGGGCGGAAGAGGCGTGTTCACGGTGGAGGGCAAGCTCGGCTGGGGGCATGTGCTGCATGTTTTGGACGCAGGCGGCCGCCATGTAGGCACGGTGCGCGAAAAGGTGCTGACGCTGTTCGAGCCGAAGTTCGAGATATTCACCGGTGCAGATGAATACATCGGCTGTATAACAAAGCGATTTACATTCTTTAAGCCCAAGTTCGATATCGACTTCAACGGTTGGCAGGTCGAGGGTGATTTCTGGGGCTGGGACTACTCGGTCGTGTCGCCAACGGGCGAAACGGTCGCCGTCATAACAAAGGAGCTTTTCAACTGGACCGACACTTATTCCATCGACGTTGCGCGCCCGGAGAATGCCCTGTGCACGCTCATGCTCGTGCTTGCTATCGACGCCGAAAAATGCAGCAGCAATAACGGATAAGGCCGCTCCGCTCAAAGCCGAAGAAGAACGGCTGCAATATGCCATTAAGCAGCTATCCCGCTCCAATGAGGAAGTACAGGCGGATATTGCGGCAGTAGACGAAGCGCTAGAATATCTGCAAGAGCAGCGGGAGCTTTGGCCTACAGCCTCGTGGGCGAGGCGGCGCACGAGTGGATCGGAATTGCGATGCTCGCGCTGTTTATTCTCATAGGCTTCCTGGCGGCAAAAACACGCTCCAAAGCAAAATGATATAGAAAAACGGTGCAGCTCCCAACGGGAGCTGCACCGTTTTTCGTTTAAATCAAATTCGGAACACGCGGCCGTCGCGCGTGGGGTGGGCTGCCGGCTTATCGCCGCAGACATAGCCGAGAAGGCAGTGACCGATGCCGATGTACTCATCGCCGATGCCTGCCTTGCGCAGTATCTCGCGCGCCTCGGGCATCTCGAACACTTCCTTCGCTCTGTTGACCCAGCACGAGCCAAGCCCGACGGCACTTGCCGCGTTCATGAGATTTCCCAGAACGAGCGCGCCGTCCTCGATATATGTGGGAACATTGCGGTCGGCCAGAACGACAATGACGGTCGGAGCGCCGTAAAACGGGTCGATGTCCTTGCCCATGACCTTGGCGTTGAGCTTTGAAAGCAGCGCGATGGTGTCCTTATCCTGCACGACGAGCATAGCCGTCGGCTGCCTGTTCATTGCAGACGGGGCGCACAGACCGGCTTTCAGAACGCTCTGAAGCTCATCCTCCGATATCTGCTCGGGCTTGTAAGCTCTTATGCTTCTGCGCTCGAGAAGGTTGCCGAGTGCCTCACTCATTGCCGCCGTCCTCCTCAATGTCGTAAAACTCGGCGTATTCGCCGCCGTTTTTTCCGGCCTCGACTGCGGCCTTTGCGGCTTCAAGCTCTTCGCGCATCGTCTCTATGCGATCGTCCATCGCCTTGAGCTCGTCAAACAGCGGAGCATAGCTCTCGCCGGGGTTGTCGCGGTTTTCGTCGTAGCAGAGTCTGCCGATCTCGATGAACACCTTGTTCTGCTCCTCAAGCTCGCCGTTTATCTGAAGGGTGAGCTTTGCAATGTTGGCATAGCAGCGCGCGGCCGTGCTGCCCTTGTCATAAGCGTCCTTGAGGCCGCCGCTTTCAACATAATCCTTTGCCTTTTTGGTCACACTGTTGATCGTGCCCTTGAGTATGCTTTTGTAATCTGCCATGATGTTAGCTCCTTTCCTGCCCGTCGGCCTTTTTCGTCCGCTCGCTGCGGTTTACGAAAAGCTCGTCGGGTGAATGTGTTTTTCTTGCGTTGACTATAAGAATGACGGCCGCGATCAGCGCGCTTACGATCGCAAGCAGCTGCGATACGCGGATATCCGTTGTGCCGATATACAGACTGTCGGTTCGCAGGCCTTCGACCCACGCCCTGCCGAGGCCGTACCACAAAACGTACAGCCATGTAAACTGCCCGTCGTACTTTCTCGCGCCGCGGCGCAGAAGTATGTAGAGTATGATAAGCCCCGTGAAGTTCCACAGGCTTTCGTAAAGAAACGTCGGGTGGACGAACACCGTAACGCCGTCGGGTGTGGTAAGTCCCATGCGGCAGAAGATATCCGTTTCAACGCCGAAGGCCTCGCGGTTTATAAAGTTGCCCCAGCGGCCTATGGCCTGTCCGATGAGCAGACCGAACGCAGTAAGATCGCCAAGCGCGAGAACGGGTATCTTCTTCTTTTTGCACACGAGAACACCGGTTATAACGCCTGCGATTATACCTCCGTAGATAGCGAGGCCACCGTCGCGCAAGGACAGGATCTCCGATGGGTTGGCGAGGAAATAATCAAGCTTGAACAGAACGTAATACAGCCTTGCGCCGATTATGCAGGTCGGGATCAGCCATATTACGAAGTCGAAAAGATCATCCGAGGTAAGGCCGAACTTCGCCGCCTGCTTTGCACAGAACAGTGCGGCGAGGATAAAGCCGAGGGCGATTATCGCACCGTAAAAATAAATTTCAAAGCCGAAAACCGTAAAGCTGTACGGTGGGTCGATGCTCCAGTCGCCAAGCATCGGGAAGCTTATCGCTGCATCACGCAGCATGGTTGCCGTTAGAAAAGTCATAGGATATCACGCCTTTACAGGGGAAATGACGCTCATTGCGAGCCTGTCGGGAGTCATGAATGCCTTGAGGAAATCCTCGCACTCGTTTTTTGAAACGCTCCCGAGCACTTCAAACGCATCGAGCGCGCAGTAATTGCCGAACACACCGTCGGCAAGGGAGAGACACAAGCTGTCGAAGTCCTCAAGTCCGCGCAGGCGCGAGCCGAAGGAGGCGCGCTTTGCCGCTTCGAACAGCTCTTTGTCAAGCCCGTTTGCGAACACCTCGGCAAGCTCGACATTTATCTCGCTCAGGACGCGCTGCGGATCGGGGCTTTCGCCGCCGAGCATGATCGTTGCCGTTCCGGCTGTGTAGTCGATCTCGTAATCATAGTCGCGGTTGAGCACGCCCTCGGAGTACAGCCGGTTGTAAAACTTCGCAGATGTGCCGAATACCGTGCGCAGAGCAAGCTGGGCGACTATCTTTTGCCGCAAAAGTGCCTCGCCGTCGCGCGCAGGAGTGACCTTTGCGCCGATAAGATACTGGGGCGCGGAGACCTCCATCTGCTCCTCGTTGTAGCTTTTTATGGGATTTTCGGACTCGGCCTGACCCATGTCGGCCTTTGGGATCTCGGCCTTTTCGCGCGGCAGAAGCTCGTCGGCGATGGCGAAGACTTCCTCGGGATCGCAGTCGCCTGCAACGCACAGCGTCATGTTTGACGGCGCGTAAAACGCCTTGTGGCAGTTATAGAGCGTTTCGGCGGTTATCTCCGCAATGCTCTCGATGCTGCCGGCGACCTGATCGCGGATGGGGTTAAACTCATACAGCATGCGCATGAGGCGGTTATACACGACATAGCCGGGATTATCCTCGACCATGCATATCTCCTGCCCGATTATGCCCTGCTCCTTATCGACGGTCTCCTGAGTAAAGTAGGGCGTCGAAACGAACTTGAGCAGCATGCGCAGATTTTCCTCAAAGCCCGAGGTGCAGTCGAAAAAGTACGCGGTCATGCCGCTTGAGGTGAAGGCGTTCGGCTGCGCGCCGTTTGCGGAAAGCACGCTCAGCGCATTGTCGCCGTCGGGCATGTCAAACATCTTGTGCTCAAGAAAGTGCGCAACTCCGGCAGGCGTGTCGTGCATCTTTCCGCCGAGGGAGAAGCGCCTGTGCGCGCCGCCGTAATTGGTGGCAAAAACGGCATACGACAGCCGGAAGCCGGGCTTTGTTACAACGTTTACGTTAAGACCGTTGCGCAGCTGGCCGAAGTACAGATCCTCGCCGATCTTTTCATATCTTTTATGCTTCATCGCTGTCCTCCTCACCGTTTCCGTGCAGGTAATACACCGCGTCGCCGACAATGCTGTTTGCTATATCGACAACGGCCTGAAGCTCCACGCATTCGACCGCCTCGGCAAGCTCCTCGGGGTCAAAGTCAAGTCCGTCGATAGTATTGGCGAGGTAAAATCCCTCGAGATTATACTGCGAGTCGAGCGTTGCGCGAAGATCGGATGCAACGCTTTTCTTGGCAGCAAGCAGCTCATCGTCCGTGACCTCACCGCGCTTTATAGCCTCAAGCTGGGCGCAGATCTCGTCCTTTGCAGCGCCGAATTTGTCAAAATCAACGCCGGATGAGACGATCATAAGCCCCTTGTGCAGATCGACAAGCGAGCTTGCGTAATAGCACAGCGAGAGCTTTTCGCGAACGTTCATGAAAAGCTTGGACGTTACGCAGCCGCCGAAAACGGCGTTGAAAACGTAAAGCGCCGCAATATCCGGATCCTCCATGCAGTCGCCGAGGCGATAGCCCATGACGAGCTTGCCCTGAGTGACGCTCAGCTCATCGGTGAATTCGCGCACGGACTCCTCAACGGCGTTCATGCGTATATCCGTGCCGATATCATAGTCGATCTCGCCTCTGGGCATGCCGCTGAATGCATCCGAGAGCTTCTCGGCAACGGCGTCCGCGCCGAGGCTGCCGCAGTAGAAGATCTCGATCGGGCAGGTCATGATAAGGCTGCGGTAATGCTTGGTGAGCTTCTGATAATATATATTTTCCGCCGTGTCCTCGGTGCCGAGGCGCGATACGGCAAACGGCTCGTAGCAGCACATCTGCTCGATAAGCCTTTGCAGCGCCCACGCGCGCTTGTCGTTTAGCCTGCTTTTTATGCTGTCGAGCAGCTTTTCCTTCTCGCTGTCAACATATTCGGGCAGAAGCAAGCCGCCCTTGGTGCAGGGAGCGAGCAGTATCTCGCCGCAAAGATTTGCAATGCTTTCAAAAACTCCGCTGCCGTCGGGCAGATATTTGTCGTCGGCAAAGCTCGCGAGAAAGCCGATGCACTGTATCTCGCCGATCTTGCGCACAACAGGCTCGATATAGCTGCCGTAAAGCCCGTCAAGCTCGGTCGCGAGAGCCTGCATATCGGTGTGATTTCTGCTGCCGCGGCGCAGAACATAGGGGATGAGCGCGTTCATTGCCGCCGTTTCGCGGTCAAGCTGAGTCAGCAGGCTGATGCTCAGACATCCGGTCTTGAATTTGTCGTTTTCGAGCGCGGTTAGCCATACGCCGGGGAGTATCTCTTTTCTGACGGTCTCCATGGCATGACCTCCTTTGATTTATAATAAATCAGTATAGCACACTTTTCAGATATATGGTATACCTTTTCCGTCATAAATTTCGCCGTCGAGCCATACTCCGCCGAGACCGATCAATATATCGTGCGTCCTGCCGGAGCGGGTCTTGAGCGTCACGCGGCAGTCGGAAAAGCCGTCGGGCAGACAGGGGCGGATATATATCATGCCGTGCCACGGTTTAAGGCCAAGAAGCTCCTCGGTAAACACGCGGAAATACCAGCCGGATGAGCCGGTGTACCACGTCCAGCCGGCCTCACCGACGTGGCCGGGGCAGGTGTAGACATCGGCAGGAATGACAAACGGCTCCGCTTCATAAACGCGCCCGTCGTGCGCTTCCGGCAGCAGACAGCGCAGTATGGCCCAGCCGTCATTCGGACGGGAGCGCTTAAAGCAGGCCTGAGCAAGCCACAGCGCAGCGTGCGTATACTGCCCGCCGTTTTCCCGGAAGCCGGGGCCGTAGCTGCGAATATAGCCGGGGTCGCGCCCCGAACCGAAAAACGGAGGGTCAAATAGCTTCACAAGGCCGTTTTCCCTGTCAAACAGCAGCCTGAGCGCACTGCTCAGCGCGGTGTCGGCCTTCGTGTTTGACGCTTCCGGGCAGAAGCAGGCCCAGCTTTGCGCGATTGAATCTATGCGGCAGCACTCGCTCTGCCGGCCGCCAAGCTCCTCGCCGTCGGGCCAGTAGCCGCGCAGATACCATTGACCGTTCCACGCGCGGTCAGCGGCCTTGCCCAATGCGGCGGCAAGAGCACGGTATTCGTCGGCGCCCTGACTGCCAAGCTCGATTAGAATATCCGCAAATCGTTTTACGCAGCAGGAGAAAAACCAAGTCAGCCACACGCTCTCGCCGAAAACGGCGCTCATGCCGTCGTTCCAGTCGCTGCTGCCGAAGTACAAAAGCCCGTGGCTGCCCGTGCCGCGGCCTGCGCAGCAGTCAACGGCGCGCTTTGCGTGCATAAGAACGCTCTCGGCGCAGCCCGAGCGCATGGGCGTTTCATAACGGTCGCCTTCACAGGAGTCCAAAGGCTTTGAGCTTATATAATGCTCGGAGATTTGGCATATTGAAGCGTCGCCCGTTTTTTCGACATATTCGCACAGCGCCCAAACCAGCCATAATAGATCGTCCGAGCATCTTGTACGCACGCCCTTATCCGCGCCGCCGACGCTGTGCCACCAGTGCATCACGTCGCCTTCAAGGTACTGGTGCCGGCAGCAGGCAAGTATCTGCTGCTTTGCGATGTTAGGGTCGAGCAGGATGAGGTTCACGGCATCTTGAAGCTGATCGCGGAAGCCGAACGCCCCGCCGCTCTGATAAACCGAGCATCGCCCGAGAATGCGGCATGCCAGCGTCTGATACACTGCCCAGCCGCTCATATATTTGTCTGCCTCGCCGCAGCCGGAAACGGTCAGACGGCGGCACATACTCCGCCAATGTGCCTTTGTTTTTTCGAGCGCTTCAAATGCGGCATCGGGCTTGCACAGATCAAGGAGGTTTTCTGCGCTCTCGCATCCGCAGACGAGCACGGTCACGGGCTGCGCCTCGTAGCTTGCGGCAAAAACGGGATAGCTCGGCCCGTTCGTACGCGAGTCAAATTCGTTGTGCAGCCAGGATAAACCGTCGCATGTCCAGGCGAGCGCGTCACTTGAGCAAACGGCGCTGAAATTAAGGTCCCGTATAGCCGAGCGCGTGCTCGATGCGGTAAACACAGAGTTTACATAACTGCACGCGACTGCGCCGCGGTCGTTGTCACTGTCCGACATGAGAAGCTCGCATTTCCAGCCGAGCTTTCCGCTGTGCTCGCCGAAAAATTCAATTATAAAAACCCTTGTATCCATATCCGGCGGAACAAAAGCCGTGCAGCGTGTTGCAAAGCTGCCGAAGCTTTTTTCCCAAACGGCAAAGCCGAAGCCGAAGGTGACGCGGCAGGGCGCGCCGTCCTCATCGGCAAAAAGGCTGTGTCGCCCGGAGCCGTCGCAGTATTCCAACACCTCGGCTCCGTCTATTGCCATGGGGTCGTTTACCCACGGCGTAAGCCGCAGCTCGCGCGCGTTTTTGAGCCACATGTTTCCCGTGCCGCTGTCGGCGGCAATATAGCCGAAGCTCCCGTTTGTCAGGATGCTGCTCCAGACTCTGGGCGGCAGCGAGCGGTTTACATAAAACGAAAAGCTCCCGTCATCGGCGTACTCGTGCCGCACGGCGGAAACGCCGCTTCTTTTTCGCTGCGCAAAAAAATTCGGAGCATTTTCAAATCTGCGGCCGGGTGCATCCTCTCCGACGATGAACGAAGCGGCGCTTTCTATAAGCTCGGCATCCTCGGTTGGCAGCAGGCGCACCCCGGCGTGAGTGCCGATGAGCGCTTCAAGCCCGTGGGAGGCAAGCGTGTCGCGTACCTTGGAGTACACAGGCCTGCGGTACTCGCCGCCCTCATCGGTCAGGAAAACAAGATCTGCGTAAACGCCGCAGCTTCTGAGCAGACAGAACTGCTTTGTTACAGATACAACGTCGCCGTCATCCTTGCAGCAGATTATAGGAAGATCGCCCGAAAGGCCGCAGCGCCAGAGGCTGCTCTTGGGCGGAAGCTGCGACTTTGGGCTGATAAACCACAGGCTTTGCAGCATGCCCATAGCATCGTCAACTTCACGCGATGACATGTGCGTGACGCTTGCGCAGGCCGAAACCATCGCGCCGTACTCGGCAGGCCCCATCGCAAGCATATGCTGCGCGCCGCTGTATGCGCCCTCGGGAGTGTATGCAAGACACAGGGAAAAGCGCACGTCTGCTTTTTCTCCGGCCTTGAGCGACAGCGGAACGGATGCCGCTACCGCCGGATAAGACAAAAATCCGTCCTCGCCTGAGCCGCCTGTCTTTGCCGTCATTGGCTTATCGCAGGCAAGGCACAGCCAACACTCGGCCTGGCTTCCGCGCGGCAGACGGTGCAGCGTGATGCAGTTTTGGTCGCGCCGCGCTTCGATGCCGAGCCGCCAGTAGGCAGGATGGTTAACATAATCTGAAGCGTCGGCGAGCACGGCCTCGAACGAAAATTCAAGGCTTGCACTGTCGATATCCGATTTTGCAAAAACCGACACCGTGCGCGCCTCGCCGTTTTCAGCGCCCGATACCGCAACGGAGGTGCTCGCCGTGAACTCGTCGCAAACGCAGGAAAACTCGGCAGATATCTCGGAAAATTCCCACATATATGCGCCGTTTTCATCGGGCGAGGGGAGGAGCGAGCGCACTCTGCCGCCGAGTGTGAGCGTTATTTCCGCGCCGTGCCCTTCGCCGGTCTGTTTAAACGGCGTGCGATAGATCAGCGTATCGGAGCAGCTTGCCGAGCTTATGCCGCTTTCGGTTAACATAATGTTGTACGCGCCGTTTGACAGCAGCGAACACTGCGGCGAAGCGTAGTCAATTGCGCCGCCGCGCTTTTCCCAGCGGCTGTTGGGCAATATCTGCTTGTCGGACTCCGCCTCGCTCAGACGCAGAACCGGCGCGCCGAGCGGTATGCGTTCTTCGAGAAGCTGCCCGTAAGCAGCCATATCCGGCGAGTGCATGAAAGCGTGCCGGACGCAGTTTTCTCCGAGATAATTTGCGATGGCGAGCATGCTCATGCCCAGATGATGCGCCATGAAGCAGCGTACCTTTTCGCCCTCGGGTGTTCGGCAGCGTGACGGAGTGAAGTCGAGCGCCTCGAAAAATCCGTAGCGTGCTCTCATGCCGCACTTTTCGAGCCGACGCAGATTCGCAACGGCGGCGCCGGGGTCAACGGCGAGGGCGAGAAAGCTGGCGTACGGTGCAATGACAAGCTCTGTATCCTGGCCGCGCTTGAGCGCAAGCCGGGCGCAGCCGTGCGCCTTATATCGGTAATTAAGCGCCGGGTCAAGCGAGTAAAAAGCGCTTTCGGATATGCCCCACGCACCGCCGCGGCTGCGGCGCTTTTTTTGAACGTAAACGCAGAATTTCGCGGTTTCATACAGCAGACTGTCCTGCGTCAGCGGCAGAAAAAGCTCAGGCATGAGGTACTCAAACATCGTGCCCGTCCAGCTTGCCATGCCGCGGTAGCCGCCCGACGAGCGCATCGCACGCGACAGTCTGCGCCAGTGCCTGCGAGGCACGTCGCCTTTGGCTATGGCGGTGTAGCTCGTAAGGCGCGCCTCGCTTGCCATAAGATCGTAAAGCCCCGGCGAGGCAGTGCCTTTTTCAAGATCAATGCCGATGTGCATAAGGCCGCGCCGGACGCTGTAAAATATCGAAAAATCCATGTCGGATATAAGCTTCTCCGTCCTGCCGGCAAGCGCTGAAAGACCTGCTGCATCCAGCCAGCTCCTGAGCGCGATAAGGCATGCGCACAGATTTCCGCAATCGACCGTGGACAGGTATTTCGGCTCGAGCGCGCGCAGAGAACGCGTGTCGTACCAGTTGCAGAAATGTCCGCCGGAGCGAGGGAGCTTTTCCATAGTGCCGAGCATGTTTCCGATAAACTCCTCGGTGCGTGCAAGATCTATTATCCCAAGCTCCTGCGCGCACATTGCCGAGCAAAGTGCAAGCCCGATGTTGGTCGGGGATGTGCGGTGGGCGATGCCGACGGGCGGCTGCTCCTGGAAATTATCCGGCGGCAGGAAATTGTCCTGCGCGGTGCAGAATGTGTCAAAATAGCTCCATATCTCATTCGCACAGCCGATAAGGTATCGGCGTTCCTCCGCTGACGGCTGTTTTTCCGCCTTCGCAGGCAGACTCAGAGCCAGGGCCGCAAGCGGAGCAAGGATCCACAGCAGCCCGACGGCTTTCGCGAAAATTCCGACCGAAAATATTACAAGGCACAGACCCGATATCGGGGCAAGCCACATGTTTTTATAAAACCCGGCCGCACCGTTTCGCTTGCCTGCGCTCTGCGCGGCTGTTTCCCACTCAAGCAGATTTCTGCCGCTTACGAGCATCCGCCAAAGCGCGATCACGGCGGCGGAAAGCGATATCCACGCCTCGTACGGCAAAAACCAGAGCCTGAACGCCGTGCGCACGATGCTCTCGCCAATTCCGCCGAGGGTGCGGCTGTGGTACTTTGCCGTCAGTGCCTCGGGCTTGCCCGATGCAAGCTCGGTGAGCGAAATTATAAGTCCGGCAGCGAGCGCGATGAGCGCCGCCCATGCGGCGAGAACAAGCCCGTGCGCCCTGAGCAGCAGTCCGGCGAATATTGCGGCGAATGTAGCCGGAGCTACTAAGCTGCGGCGCAGAGAGTCGAACAGTTTCCAGCGCTCAATATCCGGAAGGAGCGCGCTCTTGCGGAATATCCAGCCGGCGTTCTGCCAGTCGCCGCGTATCCAGCGGTGGCTGCGCCGAAAATAGGCGATCGGCGAGCCGGGGAAGGAGTCGGAAAACTCAACGCCGCTCATATATCCGCCGCGCAGATACGCCCCCTCGAGCGCATCGTGCGAAAGCACCCTGCCCTCGGGGATGTGCATCTTAGAGCACAGCAGCAGCGCTTCGGCGTCGATCATGCCCTTGCCGGAAAAACCGCCGCGGTCGAAGATATCCATGCCCACCTCGCCGCAAAGCATACCGTATGGCTCAAGTCCGCCGCCGCCGGAGAAAATGCGTGCAAAATCGGTCGAAACGGTCGAGGGCAGCGTTGCGCACATGCGCGGATGTATGATGCCGTGCCCGGCGGTGACAAGTCCGCGCTCGCGGTCGAGCACCGGCAAGTTCATCGGATGCAGCATTGCGCCGATAAGCTCGCGCACCGAGCCGGGCGAGGGCACGGTGTCGCCGTCGAGGGTGAGGATATAGCGCGCAGAGCGCAAAAGCTGAGCGTCGCCGCAGCGCGTGCTCAGCTCGCTCTTATCGCCGCACATGAGCTTTGCAAGCTCCAGCAGCGCGCCGCGCTTGCGCTCAAAGCCGGAGTATTTTCCGCGCCCCTCGTCGAGCGTTCGCTCGCGCGTAAAAAGATAAAATCCGCCGCCGTATTTTTGGTTCAGCGCGTCGATAGCGCGCTTGGCCGCCGCAATGATCGCCTTGTCCTCGGGCACGGTCTCCGTTTTTGCCTCTCTCAGGTCGGCAAGTATGCCCATGAGCAGATTTTTGCCGCAGTCGCGGTTTGCAAGATAAAACTCCTCCAAAAGTGCGGCAAAATGCTTGCCGCCTTCCTCATCCGTGAGCAGCGCAGATATTACACACACCGTCCGCCCCTCGTCGGGAACGCCGCCGTCAAGCTCAAGCCTCGGCAGACGGCGCGGCGGAACGCACAGCAAAAGAATGTAATCGAGCATGACCTTCGTAAGCTCCGACAGTGGCAGGAGCAGCAGCGCAGCGGCAACGGCGCTGCGCGATAAAAAGCCGCACAGCAGCGTCAGAAACAGCGTTATCAAAACGTTTGCGGATATATATGCCGACGCGAGCTTTTTTTCGTTCGGCGCACTGAACAAATGTATGCCGACGTGCCGTTCGAGTCCATTTGCGGCGCGGCTTTTCTCGATGAGCTTTTTCGCAAAAACGTGTTCCTCGAGTCCCTCGCGTCTGGCAAGCTTGGATAACCTTGCGCGGTATTCGGCGCGGCTTTGCTCATCCATGCGCGGATAAATTCCGGCAGGGTCTGCCGACAGCGTCTTTTCAACAGTGTCCGCGCGCTCGAGCAGACTGTGCATGTCAAGCTCGGATATCAGCCGCACAGAGCCGAAAAGTGCGGCAAACTCCTCGTCAAGATTCTCCGGCTCCGCGGTGCTTTCAAGCCTGCAGCAGACATCGGCCAGCGCGGCTGTGAGCTGCACGAGCAAAACTGCCGGAAGAAGATAAAGCTCGTTCTGCGGCAGCGGCGAAACGCTTTGGAAACCATTGAGATATTCAAGTATGCTGGCCTCGGTCAGACTTCCGGAGCACACGTTTATCATATCCCGGCACAGTGCGGATAATATTATGCCGTCGTTTCCGGCGCGCAGCCGGCGAATGTCTCTGAGTGCGCTGCTGGCGCGTTTTGCCTCGCGCAATGCAAGATATCGGTTATCCAGAAGCCAGCGGCAGCTCGACGGCATAGCTGCCGCGCTGCCGGAGCCGATAGACTGAGTTGATTTCCGCGCAGCTTTTTTTTAACAGTGCGCGCAGCTCGCCCACAGAGGCTGCTGCCGTGCATTCGTTGAGCCTTGCGCAGCTTGCCGCGTGGCTGAAAACGGTGTTCTTGTTCTGACTGTCCATGTCCATTCTCCCGTCAGTTTGTTATAAATGTCAGTTTTGCCGCAAAATTTGAAATATATTCGACTCTCGTCAGCTCAAGTTAAGTGACAAGAATAAACCCTTGACAGCGGGCGGAGATGATGCTATACTCTGTAAAGCAAAAAACGTTTACAGGGGGGATCGCTGTGGAGAACAGTGCAGTGATGCGTTCAATGCTGTTTGATTTTTACGGCGAGCTGCTCACGGATAAGCAGCGTGAGTATTTCGACCTCCGCTATAACGAAGATCTTTCGCTTGGCGAGATCGCCGAGCAGTGCGGCATATCGCGCCAGGGCGTGTGGGACATAATCCGCCGAGCCGAGGCCGCGATGACCGAGATCGAAGAAAAAACCGGGCTTATAAAGCGTTTTCTCGAGCGCAACGCCCAGATAGACGAAATAATCCGGGAGCTTAGGGATAAGGGCACAGAGCCGCATATCCTCAAGCAGCTTGAAGAGCTTAAGATTTAGGAGGCAGAGAACATGGCATTTGAATCATTGTCCGACAAGCTGTCCGCTGCCTTTAAAAAGCTGCGCGGCAAGGGCAGACTGACCGCAGCCGACGTCAAGGAAGCCATGAAGGAAGTGCGCATGGCGCTTCTGGAGGCCGACGTCAGCTATAAGGTCGTAAAGGAATTTACAAAAAGCGTTACTGAGCGCGCCTCGGGCGCGGATGTGCTTGAAGCGCTCTCGCCTGCTCAGCAGGTCATCAAAATAGTCAACGAAGAGCTTGTAAAGCTCATGGGCAGCGAAAATCAGCGTCTGAGCATCGGCTCAAAGTCGCCGAGCGTTGTTATGCTCGTCGGCCTTCAGGGCGCCGGTAAAACGACAAACGGCGCAAAACTTGCGGCATACATGCGCAAGCAGGGCAAGCGCCCGCTGCTGGCCGCGTGCGATATCTATCGCCCGGCTGCCATAAAGCAGCTCGAGACCGTCGGCAAGCAGCTCGATATCCCCGTGTTCCAGATGGGAACGACAAATCCCGTCGATATCGCAAAGGCCGCAGTCGAGCATGCAAAAAAGCACGGCAACGACCTTGTGTTCCTCGATACGGCAGGCCGCCTACACATTGACGAGGAGCTGATGCAGGAGCTTCAGAACATCCGCGATGAGGTCGAGCCGAGCGAGATACTGCTCGTGGTCGATGCGATGACCGGCCAGGATGCCGTGAACGCGGCAAACGCATTCAACGACGCGCTCGGCGTTACCGGCGTCATGCTCACAAAGCTTGACGGCGACGCGCGCGGCGGCGCGGCGCTTTCGATAAAGGCAAGCACCGGCAAGCCCATCAAATTCATCGGCGTCGGCGAAAAGCTCGATCAGATCGAGCCGTTCTACCCCGACCGTATGGCCTCGCGTATCCTCGGCATGGGCGACGTGCTCACGCTTATCGAAAAGGCCGAGCAGAGCTTTGACGAGAAAAAGGCTCTTGAAATGGCCGAGCGAATGAAAGCAAACCGCTTCTCGCTTTCCGATTACCTCGACCAGATGCGCTCGCTCAAGGGTATGGGCGATATAAACGACCTTGCCGGCATGATCCCCGGCGTTGACGCAAAAGCGCTCAAGGGCGCAAAGGTCGATGAAAAGGGCATGGCCCGCATCGAGGCGATAATCCTCTCGATGACTCAGGCCGAGCGCGACGATCCGTCGATACTCAACGCCTCGCGCAAAAAGCGCATAGCATCCGGCAGCGGCACATCGGTCGTCGATGTAAACCGCCTGCTCAAGCAGTTTGACGCAATGCAGGGCATGATGCGCCAGCTTTCCGGCAAGAACATGAAGAAGCTGCAAAAGCGCTTCGGCGGAATGGGCGGAGGCGGCGGCTTCCCCGGCCTCGGCGGATTTAAGTTTTGATTACTCTCGCAAACGCGTTTGTAATATATGAAGAAATAATATGGAGGTGAAAGATAAATGGTAAAGATCAGACTTCGCAGAATGGGCGCAAAGAAGGCACCCTTCTACCGCATCGTCGTTGCTGACTCCCGCTGCCCCCGTGACGGCCGCTTCATCGAGGAGATAGGCACTTACGATCCCATGGCAGAGGGCGAGAACATCAAGGTCGATCTCGAGCGCGCAAAGTACTGGATATCCAACGGTGCTCAGCCTACCGAAACCGTACGCGGCCTGCTTACTAAAGTCGAGGCCTAACAAGGAGAAGCTACCGGCATGAAAGAACTTTTGACCTATATCGTACAGAGCCTCGTTGAAAAACCCGAAGAGGTCTCTGTGACCGAGCGCGTTCACGGCGGCGAGACCGTATATGAAGTACGCGTAGCTGACGGAGACATGGGCAAGGTCATTGGCCGGCAGGGCAGGATCGTAAAAGAGATCCGTATACTCATGCGGGCTGTCGCCCAGAGACAGGGCAAAAAGGTTTCAGTCGATATCATGGACTGATCAAAAAGCAGAACGGAGTTAACCGTTCTGCTTTTTTTAGCGCCGCCGTGCTTGTTAAATCGTGAGTATTGTGGTAAATTATATGCTGACCAACTATGGAGGTTTTCACATGGAAAAGCAGCAGTATATCGAAGCGGGTAAAATCGTGAATACACACGGCGTGCGCGGCGAGGTCAAGATCCAGGTATGGCTTGACAGTCCGGAGTTCATGCGCCGTTTTAAGACTTTATATATCGACTCAAAGCCGGTCAGGCTCCTCTCATCGCGCGCGCATAAGGGATTTCTTATAGCCATGCTCGACGGAGTGGAGGATATAAACGCGGCCATGAGCCTGAAGAATAAGACCGTTTACATCGACCGCGCGGATGCAAAGCTCAAAAAGGGCGAATACTTCCTGTGCGATATCATCGGCTCGCGCGTCGAGACCGAAAACGGCGAGCTTGTCGGCACGCTTGAGGATATCCTCGAAACGCCGGCGTCGTCTGTTTACATCGTGCGCGGCGAAGCAGAGCACATGATCCCGGCAGTCCCGGAATTCGTGCTCAAAACCGATGCCGAAAACGGGATAATAACCGTGCATCTGATAGAAGGCATGTAATATATTATGTTAACTGATAACAAAGACAAGTCCCCCGGTATGAGAATAGATATAATGACGCTGTTCCCGGATACGATGAATGCGATAATGCATGAAAGCATCCTCGGACGGGCGGCGAAAAAGGGGATAATCGAGATAAATTGCGTGCAGATACGCGATTATACGGAAAATAAGCAGTGCCAGGTAGACGACTATCCGTATGGCGGCGGCTGGGGCTGCGTTATGATGGCGCAGCCGCTCAAGTCCTGCCTTGATGATATTATGTCAACTATGCAGGGCAAGCGCAGCCGCGTTATCTACATGTCGCCGCAGGGCAAGCCCTACGATCAGGCGACGGCAAGGAGACTTAAAAACGACTATGACCATCTCGTGCTCGTATGCGGCCATTATGAGGGCATAGACGAGCGCTTTATCGAGCAGTGCGTAGATGAGGAGATATCGCTGGGCGATTTCGTGCTCACCGGCGGCGAGCTTGCAGCAATGGCAGTTGCCGATTCCGTATGCCGCCTCGTGCCGGGCGTTTTGGCCGATGAGGAGTGCTTCACCGGCGAAAGCCATTGGGACGGAGTGCTCGAATATCCGCAGTATACGCGCCCCGAGGTCTGGGAGGGCAGGGAAGTGCCGAAGGTGCTCCTGGGCGGTGACCACGCCGCCGTTGCGCGCTGGCGGCGCAAGAAAAGCCTTGAGCGCACGATGGACAAGCGCCCGGATATGTTTGCAAAGCTTGAGCTGACGGATAAAACCGACTTGAAGCTTGTTGAGGAGATCAAAAAAGAGCGCAGCCGTATGAAGCTTACAAAGCCCGTGGAGTGCCGCAAGGCCGTGCCGGAGGATATGGGCGAGATCATGCTCATCGTGCGCCAGGCGCGCAATTACCTCAGAAAGCACAGGGTCGATCAGTGGCAGGGCGAGTATCCGGCCGAGGCTAACTTCCTGCCGGATATAAACGCCGGAAGATGCTTTGTTATGACCTACGGCGGCGCGGTAGCAGGCTTTTTCTGTCTCGGCGAGGAGCCTGAGCCGGATTACGACGGCATCACCGACGGCCGCTGGCACGGCGAGGGCAAATACTGCACGCTGCACCGCGCGGCGGTGGCCGCCGAATTCCGCGGAACGGGAATGAGCCAAAAGCTCATGGAGGCTCTTGAATGGGGTTCAAGAGGGCTTGGAGCAAAGGCCATACGCACCGATACGCACAGAAAAAACAAGGCCATGCAGCAGCTTCTGCGCGCAAGCGGCTTTGTCTATCGCGGAAACATGCTCTGCTCGGCCGAGCCTGGGCACGACCCGGCGCGCCAGTGCTTTGAAAAACTGCTTTGACGGAGAAAATGATGGATCTTACGAACATAAACGATATAAAGGCGCTGCTTGCGCGGCACGGCTTCCGGTTTTCAAAATCCATGGGGCAGAATTTTTTGACCGCCGCGTGGGTGCCGGAGGATATCGCCGACGCAGCCGGACTTGACAAAGACACCGGCGTTTTGGAGATCGGCCCCGGCATAGGCTGCCTCACCGAGCAGCTTTCAATGCGCGCAGGCAAGGTCGTTTCCGTCGAGATTGACAAGGCACTCAAACCGGTGCTTCGGGAGACTCTCGGAGGCTGTGAAAATGTCGAGATAGTTTTCGATGATGTGCTCAAGGTCGATATTCCTTCGCTTTTGGATGAAAAAATGCCGGGAATGCGACACGTTGTGTGCGCAAATCTGCCGTATAATGTGACGGGACCTGTGATATCAAAGCTTCTGGAGATCGGCTGCTTTGACTCCGTCACCGTTATGATCCAGCGTGAAGTGGCACGCAGAATATGCGCAAAGCCAGGAACGGGCGATTACGGAGCGTTCACGGTGTTCGTAAACTGGTTTGCGCAGCCCGAGCTTCTTTTCGATGTGCAGCCCGGCTGCTTCATTCCGCAGCCCAAGGTGACCTCGAGCGTAATACGTCTTACGCGGAGATCCGAGCCGCCGGCAGAGGTCAAAAGCGAGGCGATGTTTATGCGCGTCGTAAAGGCTGCATTTGCTCAGCGGCGCAAGACTTTGCTGAACGCTTTAAGTGCAGGATTTGGCGAAATGAGTAAGGAAACCGTCGAAAAATGCCTTACAGATAGTGGTTTTGACCCAAAAGTGCGCGGAGAAGTACTTTCAATTGGTGAATTTGCAAAAATCGCGGATGCTTTTTGCGCTGTTTTAGATTAATTTTTGTAAGCAAAATGCATTGATTAAGAACTATCAAAGATGGTAGTCTTAATTAAGGTGTTATTGGTAATAATTTTTATGAAAATATGGAGGAAAAGATCATGAAACTGACCGATAATGTCCACATTCTCAAGTGGGTCGACGAAATGGCCGCACTTACGAAGCCTGAAAAGATCGTTTGGATCGACGGCTCTGAAGAGCAGCTCGAGCAGCTGAGAGCCGAGGCTATGGGCACAGGCGAGCTTATTAAGCTCAACGAAGAGAAGCTCCCCGGATGCTACCTTCACCGTTCGGACGTAAACGACGTTGCGCGCGTCGAAGATCGCACCTTTATCTGCTCCAAGCGTCAGGAGGATGCAGGTCCGACCAACAACTGGATGGAACCTCGGGAGATGTACAAAAAGCTGTACGAGATATTCGACGGTTCGATGAAGGGGCGCACAATGTATGTTATCCCCTATTCGATGGGTGTTATCGGCTCTGATTTTGCCAAGTACGGCATCGAGCTGACCGACAGCATCTATGTTGTCGTTTCAATGGCGATCATGACCCGTATCGGCACCAAGGCGCTCGATGCTATCGGTGACAGTGCCGACTATATCAAGGGCCTGCATTCCAAGGCTCAGCTCGACCCCGAGAAGAGATACATCGTCCACTTCCCGGAGGACAACACCATCATGTCCGTCAACTCCGGCTACGGCGGAAACGTTCTGCTCGGCAAAAAATGCTTTGCACTGCGCATAGCCTCCACCCTCGGCAGGAAAGAGGAATGGATGGCAGAGCATATGCTCATCCTCGGCGTTGAAAACCCGCAGGGTGAGATTCGTTATGTTTGCGGCGCATTCCCGTCTGCATGCGGCAAAACGAACCTCGCAATGCTCATCCCCCCCGAGGCCTACCGTGAAAAGGGCTGGAAGTGCTGGACGGTCGGCGACGATATCGCATGGCTGCGCATCGGTCCCGACGGCAGACTGTGGGCAGTAAACCCTGAAAACGGCTTCTTCGGCGTTGCACCCGGCACCAGCGCAAAGTCCAATCCCAACGCTCTTGCCGCAACCAAGAAGAACACCATCTTCACCAACGTTGTTCACAATCTTGACGACAACACCGTGTGGTGGGAAGGCATGGACAAGAATCCTCCCAAGAACGCGGAAAACTGGAAGGGCGAAAAGTGGGACTGCACCGACGGCAGCAAGGGCGCACACCCCAACTCCCGTTTCACCGCTCCGGCCGTGAACTGCCCCTGCATCAGCCCCGAGTTTGAAAGCAAGACCGGCGTTCCCATCTCCGCCATCATCTTCGGCGGCCGCCGCGCAAAGACCGCTCCTCTGGTCTATCAGTCCCGCGACTGGGATCACGGCGTGTTCGTCGGCTCCATCATGGCAAGCGAGACCACCGCAGCTGCAACCGGCAAGGTCGGCGTTGTAAGGCGCGATCCCATGGCGATGCGTCCGTTCTGCGGCTACAATATGGGCGACTACTGGCAGCATTGGCTCGACATGGGCGCAAAGCTCACCAATCCCCCGAAGATTTTCAACGTCAACTGGTTCCGTACCGATGACGAGGGCAATTTCGAGTGGCCCGGATTCGGCGACAACCTGCGTGTTGTCGAGTGGATACTCGGCCGCTGCTTCGGCGAAAAGGACGCAGTCGAGACCGAGCTTGGCTATGAGCCCAAGCCTGAAGATATCAACCTCGAAGGCGTTGATGTCACTCTCGACACCGTTAAGGATATCCTCGGAGTCGATAAGGAGCTGTGGCTTGAGGAATGCAAGGGCATCCGCGAGTATTACGCACAGTTCGGCGATAAGCTGCCCAAAAAGCTTGCACAGGAACTCGACGACCTCGAGGCAAGACTTAAAAAGTAAAAAACGCGCGCTTTTGCGCGCGTAAGCATAGAAAGGATGATTACCCAATGAGCAAGAAGTATGTTTATCTGTTCTCCGAAGGCAACGCAAAAATGCGTGAGCTTCTCGGCGGCAAGGGCGCAAACCTGGCGGAAATGACCAACATCGGTCTGCCCGTACCCCAGGGCTTCACCATTACCACCGAGGCATGCACGCAGTACTATGAAGACGGCCAGAAGATCAATGATGAGATCATGGCAGAGATCATGGAGTACGTAGTGAAGATGGAAGGCATCACCGGAAAGAAGTTCGGCGACCTTGAAAATCCTCTCCTCGTATCTGTCCGCTCCGGCGCACGTGCATCCATGCCCGGCATGATGGACACCATCCTCAACCTCGGCCTGAACGAGCAGGTCGTTGAAGTCATGGCTAAGAAGTCCAATAATCCCCGTTGGGCATGGGACTGCTACCGCCGCTTCATCCAGATGTACTCCGACGTTGTTATGGAAGTCGGCAAAAAATACTTCGAACAGCTCATTGATGAAATGAAGGAAGCACGCGGCGTAACTCAGGACGTTGAGCTCACCGCAGACGACCTTAAGGAACTTGCAGGCAAGTTCAAGGCAGAATACAAGGAAAAGATCGGCGAGGACTTCCCGACCGATCCGAAAGAGCAGCTTATGGGCGCTATCAAGGCAGTTTTCCGCAGCTGGGATAACCCCCGCGCAAACGTTTATCGCCGCGATAACGACATCCCCTACAGCTGGGGCACCGCTGTCAACGTTCAGATGATGGCATTCGGCAACATGGGCGACGACTGCGGTACCGGCGTTGCATTCACCCGCGACCCCGCAACCGGCGAGAAGAAGCTCATGGGCGAGTTCCTTACCAATGCACAGGGCGAAGACGTCGTTGCAGGCGTTCGCACCCCGATGCCCATTGCACAGATGGCAGAGAAGTTCCCCGAGGCATTTGCTCAGTTCGAGAACGTCTGCAAGACACTTGAGAATCACTACCGTGATATGCAGGACATGGAGTTCACCGTTGAAAACGGCAAGCTCTACATGCTCCAGACCCGTAACGGCAAGCGCACCGCACAGGCCGCGCTCAAGATCGCATGCGACCTCGTTGACGAGGGCATGATCACCGAAAAAGAAGCCGTTGCAATGATCGATCCCAGAAACCTTGACACTCTGCTGCACCCCCAGTTTGATGCTGCCGCCCTTAAGGCTGCAACTCCGATGGGCAAGGGCCTTGGTGCATCCCCCGGCGCTGCATGCGGCAAGGTCGTTTTCACCGCTGAGGAAGCAAAGGCATGGAACGAGCGCGGCGAAAAGGTCGTTCTCGTCCGTCTCGAGACCTCTCCCGAGGATATCGAGGGCATGAAGGCCGCACAGGGTATTCTGACCGTTCGCGGCGGCATGACCAGCCACGCTGCCGTTGTTGCTCGCGGCATGGGCAAGTGCTGTGTCTCCGGCTGCGGCGACATTAAGATGGACGAGGAGAACAAGCAGTTCACCCTCGCCGGCAAGACCTTCCACGAGGGCGACTTCATCTCTCTCGACGGCTCCACCGGCAAGATCTACGACGGCATCATCCCCACCGTTGACGCTTCCATCGCAGGCGAGTTCGGCCGCATCATGGCATGGGCCGACAAGTATCGCCGCCTCCAGGTTCGCACCAATGCAGATACTCCGTACGATGCACGCAAGGCTCGCGAGCTTGGCGCACAGGGAATCGGCCTGACCCGTACCGAGCACATGTTCTTCGACAGCGACCGTATCGCCGCGTTCCGCGAGATGATCTGCGCCGACACTCTTGAAGAGCGCGTTGCGGCTCTTGCAAAGCTCGAACCCATGCAGCAGGCCGACTTCGAGGGCATCTACGAAGCAATGGAAGGCTGCCCGGTAACCATCCGTTTCCTCGATCCTCCTCTCCACGAGTTCGTTCCCACCGAGGAAGCCGATATCGAGGCTCTGGCAAAGGCACAGCATAAGTCCGTCGAGACTATCAAGGCTCTCATCGCATCCCTGCATGAGTTCAACCCCATGATGGGCCACCGCGGCTGCCGTCTGGCTGTCACCTATCCCGAGATCGCTGCAATGCAGACCCGTGCTGTCATCAGCGCTGCAATAAATGTTCAGAAGCGCCACCCCGAGTGGAAGATGGTTCCCGAGATCATGATTCCGCTGGTCGGCGAGGTCAAGGAGCTCAAGTACGTAAAGGACGTTGTTGTCAAAAATGCCGACGAGCTGATCACAGCAAGCGGCCTTGATATGAAGTACCTTGTCGGTACCATGATCGAGATCCCCAGAGCGGCTCTGACCGCCGACGAGATCGCCAAGGAAGCAGAGTTCTTCTCCTTCGGCACCAACGACCTGACTCAGATGACCTTCGGCTTCAGCCGTGACGACGCAGGTAAGTTCCTCGGCGCTTACTACGATAAGAAGATCTATGAGAACGATCCGTTTGCAAAGCTCGACCAGGTCGGCGTAGGCAAGCTCGTCAAGATGGCATGCCAGCTCGGCCGTGCAACCCGTCCCGATCTGCACCTGGGCATCTGCGGCGAGCACGGCGGCGATCCCTCCTCTGTGGAATTCTGCCACAAGGTCGGCCTCGACTACGTCTCCTGCAGCCCCTTCCGCGTTCCCATCGCTCGCCTCGCTGCCGCACAGGCTGCTATCAAGGAACAGCGCCAATAAAAAGTTGACGCTGACGGCGCAGGCAAACAACCTATAAAAATACGGTCACACTGTTCTTTGGAATGGTGTGACCGTTGTTTTTTGCCTATTTTGATCAGAGCACTCGTCATAGCCCCTGTTTTCGCAAGAAAGCAGGGGCTTTTTTTGCTGCTCAGAAAAATTTTTGAAAAAATTTTGTTTAGGGGGTCCATAAATGAGCCTTCTCGCTGCCTACCTATGGCAACGGGCAAAGCGTGCAATATTCCTATGACAAATTTGACAGGACGACAAAAGAGCAGTATAATAACGTCACATATGAATATGCCTACGATGCCTCGGGGCAGCTCGCACAGCAGAGCTCGACGGCAGGGGAAGAGTATAATTACGAATACGACAGCCTCGGCCGACTGATCCGCAGTAACGAGTATAACGACGGCACGTTCGAGCAGCGCACGGAGCATATCTACGACGCTTCCAATCGCCTGACGAAGCAGAGCTGGTATAACGCCGGGGGCGTGACGACCATGTCGTACGCCTACAGCACGACTACCGGCCTGCTCTCAAGCCTGAACGCGACTGTTCAGAACTCGAGCATCCCCGTGACCTACACGTATCAGGGCACGAACCAGCTGCGCAGCAAGGCCATCGGCAGCGTCATGACGAAGGCGTATAACTACTGCTATAATAAGGATGGCGGCTACAGAGCCTCGCTGCCGAACTACGTCAATTACCGCGACTCGTCGGGCAACCTTATCTACGGCGATAATTGCCATTATGACAGCAACGGCCGCCTGGTCAAGATCCTCGATTCGGGCAGCTCAACGACGACCCGCGCAACCTATGGCTACGACCAACAGGGGCAGCTTACCTCGGCGACGGTCGGCGGAACGAGATATACCTACACCTACGACACCGCGGGCAATATTCAGAGCAAAAAAGTTGGAAGCACGACGACCAATTATTATACCTACGGCAACAGTGCGTGGCGCGACCTGCTGACGGCGTACGGCGGCAATACGATCACCTACTCCGGCGGAAATCCGACGAAGTATTACGACGGCAGCACGTTTACATGGACGCAGGGCCGCAAGCTGGCAACTGCAAAGGTGGGCAATACGAACATCAGCTACACCTACGACATGGCAGGGGTTCGCAGCAGCAAGACCGTAGGCAGCACGACATATAAGTATACGACACTCAGCGGACTTGTAACGCGGCAGACGGGCGGCAATGCAACAATAGACTTCGTTTATGATGAGAGCAATCAGCCGCTGGCAATGAAGTACAACGGCAAGGTGTACTACTATGTTCTCAACGCTCAGGGAGATGTAGTCCGGATCGTTGACGGCAGCCGAAACGTTGTTGCAAGCTACAGCTACGACCCGTGGGGTAAGCTGCTGAGCAGCAGCGGCACACTTGCGAATGTAAATCCCCTGCGCTACCGCGGCTACTACTACGACAGCGAGACTGGCTTCTATTATCTCCAGTCACGCTACTATGACCCGGCCATCGGCCGCTTCATAAACGCCGACAGCTACGCATCAACGGATGCAACAGGCCTCCTGAGCACCAACATGTTCGCGTATTGCGAAAATGACCCGGTGAACAAGAGCGATCCGACAGGTGAGGTTGCACCTATACTGGTCGCCATGGCAGGCGGCGCGCTGGTCGGAATTGCAGAGCAGTTCATGACGGATGTCATCTATGCGATGGTAACCGGTCAGTCGTTGGACGCATGCTTCAGCTCCGTTGGCACATATGTGTCATCGGCAGTCGGCGGCGCAATGTCTGTGCTTCCGGGTGGCGGCGTTATGAGAGCATTTTCGGAAATAATTCTCACGTCTTATATTCAAGAAACTGTTGACATGCTTGTTTATCCAAACCAGTATGCAAAAACTAATCCGAATAGCGAAATATTGGAGAGTGCTGCTGGGAGTGGTATGTCAAAGTTAGGAGAGAAGGGATCGGCAAAAATTGCAGATAAGATTAATAAAACTGCGTCAAATATGACGAAGCACTCTTCAAAGGCCAGCAAAAATGCAGTTAAAAATGCAGCTTCTAAGGCTGGTGGCGCACTTAAATCATTCGGCAAATATTTTGGCAATATATTTAGTATTGTGACAAGAATATTTGACTGATGAGAACAGGAGGCTTTCTGTATGGACTTTTCAGCATATACGGATTTGCTATGGGGTACAGTGCTGTTCGATTTGAAGATCATTGCAATAATTGCTCCATTCTGCTTGGCGCCTGAAGTGCTGTATCTTGGCTTAAAAGTAAAACTGACAAAGAGTACGAACAAGGCGTTTCAAGACATGAGTACGCTGATGATATGTGTCCTGATATTCTTCTTAATAAAATTCGCGGTGATATCTATACCGATAATAAAGGACATTGCCGGTGAGCATTATTTATCAGCTCATGGAGAATATACAATTGAAAGATATCCCCAAAAGCTTGGCAGCCGGTCTGTATGGATAGTTGTGATAACAGACGATGAGGTGGAAATTGATCTAGGCTATCCGAAAAAGGGAGAAGAGCTTATTGATTTGCCCAAAGACGGCGGCCGAGGTACAATTTGGTACTCAGAAAATTCAGGTTATATCTTGGACTTTATCCCTGACGAACCTGCTGACGGCAATTAGCAATTAAAATCAAATTCGCAGGAGTATATCGCCTGATATGCTCCTGCGTTCCTTTTGATATTTGACAGCGCGGCGTGCACGGTGTATATTAAAAAACAGATTATTTGCCAGCCGCTGGCGATGAAGTACAATAATACGTTGTACTATTATGTGCTCAACGCGCAGGGCGACGTTGTTCGCATAGTCGACAGCAGCCGCAGCGTTGTTGCGAGTTATACCTATGACCCTTGGGGCAAGATAAT
>ERZ1504702.117-NODE-117-length-32638-cov-4.413037_pt1 | contig 32638 bp, 20 predicted proteins | sample MGYA00572394_ERZ1504702 | MGnify/ENA primary metagenome ERZ1504702 (study PRJEB39906, sample SAMEA3182051) | gut metagenome | biome: human; feature: gut; material: Stool; isolation source: human stools | place: Canada | collected 2012-03-07 ... | reverse complement strand
CTAGATCAGTAAATCATGTTGCTTCAAGAGCAAAAAGAAAACGGATTTTAAAACTAACCCGTGGTTATTATGGTGCACGTAAGAACGTTTGGACCGTAGCGAAGAATACATGGGAAAAAGGTTTGACCTACGCATACCGTGACCGTAAGAACAAGAAACGTAATTTCCGTGCTTTGTGGATTCAGCGTATCAACGCTGCCGCTCGTATGGAAGGTTTGTCTTACTCTCGCCTAATGGGTGCTTTGCACGCTGCCGGTATCGAGATCAACCGTAAGGTTTTGGCAGACTTGGCCGTTAACCATCCGGAAGCATTCAAGGCTATCGTAGCTAAAGTAAAATAAGATTTTTGCTATATAGTTAATAAAGAGCCTCCCCGAAAAGGAGGCTCTTTTTTTGTTGTTTTTGTTTGGTTATGTCGATACGATTACATATCTTTGTAACAAGAAAAAGATAAACAGGGAATGAGTTAAGCCGCACTTGTTCGATTGGGAAACTCATCAGTTTATTTTAATTCCGAGACATAGCTCTTGTCGCCAATGGCGGGCCGCGCCCTTCGGGGTATGCTTAGCACGGCGGATTACAAAGGTGGCAAAGCACTCAAATCCTGTCATACGGAGTTTGTTCACATCTACAGTGCGGCTTTTTCAAATAGGGAAGAGGATCTTTAATTAGATTCTCTTCTTTTTTATGCGGTTCACGCAGATAGTCTCGTTAGCTCATATAAGTAGTCTTCTGAAGATAAAGTGAATTATTTTGAAAATAAATTAGGTTTTATAGTTGGTAATCCAAAAAGAATGCTTTCCTTTGTAGCAACAAACAAAAGATAGTTTGTCTTGCTCTTTATCTTCGAGTTTCTATTCTCAGTAATGATAATATATTCTTCTAGAAATCGATCTTCACTAACATCACTTGTTTTATTATTAATTTATTTTTAATTTTTTTCGTATGAATATTTACATTGGAAACTTGAGTTATCGTGATACTAGACGTTCTAAGGGTTTCGCTTTCGCTGAAATGCCTAACGTTGATGAGGCTCAAAAAGCTATCGAGGAATTAAACCAAGCTGAGTACGAAGGTCGTCAGATGGTTGTAAAAGAAGCAATTCCTAGACGTTAATTTTAGAAGATATACATCTTAAAATAACTCTGAAGCGGGGAGACGATAGTCTTTCCGCTTTTTTGATATTGTCTATTATTGTTGTATATTTACGCACCAAGAATAACACAACTAAAAAATAAGTATTATGACGTTGCCAAAACGGTCTTGCATGAAAGTAACCGGACTTGCTCTCGCTTGTTCCTCACTACTTTTTTCCTGTGCTCCCAAGGAGGTTCCGCAGGTGAATTTAATCCCTAAGCCGGTCCATATCGAGGTGACTGGCGGTTATTTCAAAGTAGATAGTAATCTCATATTCGGGAATGATCAATCGGGTACGATCCGTTACGTGGTCGATGAGTCTTTTAATGGCGGGAATCCGGAGGGATATGCGTTGGACGTGACCGAGAAGGGGATCGAGTTGAGAGCCGCCTCTAAATCCGGATTGTTTTACGGGGAACAAACGTTGCGCCAGCTGTATACGTCGAAAGGGATTCCTTGCGTATCGATCCAAGATAATCCCCGTTTCCCGTATCGTGGCTTGCATCTGGATGTCTCCCGTCATTTCTTCCCGAAAGAGGAGGTGATGAAGTTATTGAACGTCATGTCTTATTATAAATTGAATACGCTTCATATGCATTTGACGGATGCCGGTGGTTGGCGTATCCAGATGGATAAATATCCGAAACTGACTACGGACGTGGCTTTCCGTACGGAATCTGATTGGCAGAAATGGTGGGATGGAAAGGATCGCAAGTATCTGCCGGAAGGAACTCCGGGGGCATATGGCGGTTATTTTACGAAAGAAGATATCCGTGAGATCGTGGATTACGCTACGGCCCGGCATATTAATATAATACCGGAAATCGAATTCCCGGGGCATTCGGACGAGGTGTTCGTGGCGTACCCGGAGTTGAGTTGTGCCGGCAAACCTTATACGACGGGTGATTTCTGCATCGGCAACGAGAAATCGTTTACGTTCATGGAGGATGTATTGTCCGAGGTGATCGAGTTGTTCCCTTCCGAATATATCCATATCGGGGGAGACGAGGCCGGGAAGGGAGCTTGGAAGACCTGCCCGAAATGTCAAGGTTTGATGCGCCGGAACGGGATGAAGGACGTGGATGAGTTGCAGAGCTATATGATTCATCGTGCCGAGGAATTCCTGATTTCCAAAGGCCGCAAATTGATCGGTTGGGATGAGATTCTGGAAGGGGGCTTGGCTCCGGAGGCTACCGTCATGTCTTGGCGGGGCGAGGAAGGGGGAATCAAGTCCGCCCGCATGGGACACGACGTGGTTATGACACCGGGTGGTTATATGTATTTCGATTTCTATCAAGCCGATCCGAAGACACAGCCGTATGCCATCGGTGGTTATACGCCGATTAAGCGGGCGTACAGTTATAATCCGGTGCCTATGGATTCGTTGACTGCCGAGGAAAGTAAGCATATCCTAGGGGTACAGGCGAATACATGGACGGAGTATATCAAGGATGAGAAGCATCTGGAGTATATGATGTTCCCTCGTGCCTTGGCGGTCGCCGAGATTGGATGGACTCCGCAAGAGGATCGTAGTTGGGAGGATTTTAAGCCTCGTATGAACGCGAATATCCCGGTTCTGCAACGGATGGGTATCCATACGTTCACGCTCTCGGACGAGATCGAGACCACGATGGAGGTAGATACCTTGCGGCGAGAGATCAAGGTCATGTTGGATGCGGAGAAATATCCGGCGGAGATACGTTACACGACAGACGGTTCTATTCCCACCGCCTCTTCCCGGGTCTATGACGGTCCGATCGTGGTGAAAGACTCCGCTGATATCAAGGCCGCTATCTTCCGTGACGGGCAGCTTCAAGGAACGCCTACCGAGAAGAAGGTGGATTATCACCGGGGTATCAATAAGCCTATACATTATAATAGTAAGCTGTATAGCGGTTATATGGCGGGTGGCATGAACGCGTTGCTGGACGGCTACAGGGGAGGCTTGACTTATCTGGACGGCCGTTGGCAGGGTTATTTGAATGACTTGGATTGCGTGGTGGACATGGGCGAGGTGACGGATATCCATAAGGTATCGTCCCGCTTTATGCAATTGATCGGCCCGGGCGTGTACCAACCGGGAGAGGTGGAGTTGCTGACATCGGAAGACAGGGAGAGCTATATCTCGCAGGGAGTTATCCCTACTACGATATCCAATACGGATAAAGACCTGTCTTTTCAGGAGTATACGTTTAACGGCGATTGGAAAGCCCGTTATATCCGTATCAAGGCAAAAGAGGCGAATAAGGGTTTCATCTTCACGGATGAGATCGTGATCTGGTAAGTATGAATCAATTAATTATCAACTAAAATACATTTATCAAATGAAGAAACAGCTAATGACCTTCCTGTTGTGTGGTAGCCTGTTCGCTACGGCACAGCAACCGGTAGATTATGTGAACCCCTTCATCGGTACGAGCAATTACGGTACGACGAATCCCGGCGCGGTTTGTCCGCAGGGTATGATGAGCGTGGTTCCTTTCAACGTCATGGGGTCGGAGAAGAATCGTTTTGACAAGGATAGTCAATGGTGGTCTACTCCTTACTCGGCAGACAATAAATTCTTTACGGGATTCGCCCACGGTAGCTTGAGCGGCGTGGGATGCCCGGAGCTGGGAGGTTTGCTATTGATGCCGACAACGGGCGAGTTGAACGTGGACTATAAGGCTTACGGCAGTGAGTACAAGGACGAGGTGGCTCACCCCGGTTATTATAGCAATACCTTGACCAAGTATAATATCAAGGCGGAGGCTACTGCCAGCATGCGTACGGGCTTGAGCCGTTTTACCTTCCCGAAAGGGAAGAGCCATATCCTCTTGAACCTAGGCGAGGGCTTGACGAACGAGACCGGCGCCACGGTACGTATCGTGAATGATACGGAGATCGAGGGGAGTAAGCTTTTAGGTACGTTCTGCTATAATCCACAGGCCGTATTCCCGGTTTACTTCGTGATGAAGGTAAACAAGGCCCCGAAGAAGATGGGTTATTGGAAGAAACAACGTGAGATGAAGGGGGTAGAGGCCGAATGGGATATCTACTCCGGCAAGTATAAGTTATATACCAGTTATACCCGTGAGATGAGCGGAGACGATGTCGGCGTATGGTTCGATTACGATACGGACGAGGGCGAGGCTATCGAGGTGAAGATGGGTATCTCGTACGTGAGCATCGAGAACGCCCGCCTGAACATGAATACGGAGCAGCCCGGCTTCGATTTCGACAAGGTCCGTACGGCGGCTAGTACGATGTGGAACAAGGATCTTTCCAAGGTACAAGTGGAAGGGGGTACGAAAGACGAGAAAACGATATTCTATACCGGTATGTATCATTTGCTGATCCATCCGAATATCCTGCAAGACGTGAACGGCGAGTACCCGATGATGGAGAGCCTGAAAGTAGGCCATACCACCGGAAACCGTTATACGGTTTTCTCCTTGTGGGATACGTACCGCAACGTAAGTACCTTGATGACCTTGCTCTATCCGGAGCGTCAATTGGATATTATCCGTACGATGCTGGATATGTATCGGGAAAACGGTTGGTTACCGAAATGGGAGCTTTACGGACGTGAGACCTTTACGATGGAAGGCGATCCCTCGATCCCGTATATCGTAGACGCATGGATGCGCGGCTTGCGTGACTTTGATGAGCAAACCGCTTATGAGGCGATGCGTAAAGGCGCTACTACCCCGGGAGAGTTCAACCTGCTTCGTCCGGACGCGAACGATTATTTCAGCAAGGGCTATGTTCCTTTGCGTGAGCAATACGATAACTCCGTATCTCATGCGCTGGAATATTATATCGCCGACTGGAACTTGGCTAATTTCGCTCAAGCCTTGGGTAAGAAAGAGGATGCCAAGTTATTCCGTGATCGTTCTTTAGGTTACAAACATTATTATAGCAAGGAGTTCGGAACGCTGCGTCCTATCTTGCCGGACGGCACTTTCTACTCTCCGTTCGATCCGAAACAAGGCGAGAACTTCGAGCCTAGTCCCGGTTTCCATGAAGGCAACGCATGGAATTATACGTTTTATGTTCCTCACGATATCAAGGGACTGGCCAAATTGATGGGAGGCGATAAGAAATTTGTCGATCATTTGCAGAAGGTATTCGATGACGGCAATTATGATCCCGCCAACGAGCCAGATATCGCTTATCCTTATTTGTTTAGCTATTTCAAGGGAGAGGCTTGGCGTACCCAGAAGTTGGTCCGTCAGTTGTTGAAGGATTGCTATCATAACGCCCCGAACGGTGTCCCGGGTAACGAGGATACAGGCACGATGTCCGCTTGGGCTATTTTCTCCATGATGGGCTTCTATCCGGCTTGTCCGGGCGACGTGAACTATGTATTGACTTCCCCGACTTTCGATAAGGTTACGATCCAGCTCGACAAGAAATTCTATCCTAAAGGCGAATTGGTAATCGAGTCTAAGCATAGTAATCCGGAAGCGATCTATATCAAGGACGTTTTCGCCGGCGATAAAAAGCTAAAGGGCTACACCATCTCGCAAGAGGAATTGGTGAATGCCGGAACCTTGCGTTATATCCTCGAGGATACGCATAAGTAAGCCTAGATAAAGATATACCGAATTTGATATTTACCGGACGCAGATGACACCGACAAGCACGGGTGATCTGCGTCCGGTTTATTTTTTGATATCCTAAAACCATTTGATCTTCCTGAATATAAAAAAGGCCGTAGCGGATAGCAAGATCGAGAGCAAGATAATAACCACGAAACCATGCGGCATATCCTCCATGTAGATCGGGACGTTCATCCCGTAGAAGCTAGCGATTAATGTCGGAACCATTAAGATAATGGAAAGTGATGTCATACGTTTCATGATCGTGTTCACGTTGTTGGATATGATAGAGGCGAAAGCGTCCATCGTACCCGTAAGAATATCGCTATAGATATTTACCGTGTTATGGGCCTGTTTCAACTCGATCTCCACGTCCTCCACTAAATCCTTGTCGATATATTGCGGCTCTTGGAAAATATTCTGGAGCTTGGCCAGCATCACCTCATTCCCGCGGATGGAGGTGTTGAAGAATACCATGCTTTTCTCCAGCTTCATCAACGCTAGCAGATCCTCGTTGCGGATGCTTTTCTCTAACGCCTTTTCCGCCTCGGTGACGGCGTAATTGATTTGTTTCAGGTATTTAAGGAACCATACGGCCGATGAGTGGATCAGCCGGAGGATCAACTCATACTTGTTTTTAATCTGGAGTTCCTTCCGTTGGGTATAGCGGATGAAATCGGGGATCAAGTCCGTCTTATGGTAACATACGCTTACGATGATCTCATTGTTCGTGATGATACCGATCGGCACCGTATTGAACGGGATGTCATGATCTTGGTTCTGCAACGGGATACGTAAGATGGTAAGCAACCAATTCCCCTCGTACTCGATACGGGGACGCTCGTCCGTATCGGCTATATCGCTCAAGAATGATTCGGGTACGTTAAATCGATCCATCAAGAATTGAAGATCTTCGGGAGTCGGGCACTCTACGTTTACCCAACTGTTAGGAAGCCATTGGTCCTTCTCCACATAACCGGCCTCACAATAAAGAAATTGTCTCATTATTGCCTCCTTTCGTGTTTAATCCGAGCAGAGGATCAATGAAACCCTCCGCCTCGTTAGTTCATACTCTGTTCTGTTTCTAGCGGGATACTGTCGTCCATAATTTGAAAATTACTTTTTACGGCGCAAAGATAATACTTTTTTACGTAAGTAAAGTTATGTCGCTGTATGCTGACAGCAATATTGTTGCCAGTTTACGTTAGCATAGGCTTACTTCTCTGAGAGTATTGCGATACTTCTGGTAATAGTACTGGCCGTCTATTCAATCCCGCATTTTCCCTCTTCGTTGAAGTAGAAGAAGAGCCCGGTATCTATGCTGGCCGGGCCATGGATACGGTTTACGGCGGGTTCCCATGCGGGCATCAACTGGAGTACCCGTAAGGCTTCATCGCGGAACTCATCATAGGTTTTCCCCGTATTGCGAGGATACAGTATATTCTCGGGTAGGCTTATGGGATTCTGTAACATTCCTAAGGAATCGATCGTGAAGGAGTAGAAGAGTCGTACCTTCGTGCCCGTACCTTTATAAGATTCGGGATAACGCAGGTTCTGTTCGAAGAAACGGATCATGGCTTCTCTTCCTCCCTTGAACTCGGCCATGGGGCGAGGCTCGTGGAGCCGGCTGGCGAAGCGTGTGTATTCCTCATAATCTTCCGGGTTATCGGATAGGTAGAATGTGGCGGTTAAAGGGTAATGGACGAGGCCGGCGCCATGTCCGGTGCTGACGCTCTTATGCACCCGGTACAATCCCGGAGGGTTTTCCTTGAGTTCGGGTAGCAAGGTGGCCGAGAAATCGTCTCTTGTCTGGTTAGGAAAGATCGGATAGCCGAGAGCGACGAAGGCGGTGGGTTGCGGGATTCCTTTCCATGCCCTCCCGTCGAAACGCTCGATGAAATACTCTTCGCCTCCCATCCCTTCCAGGTCGGTATGGTTGGTGATAGCGATCTCGATCCGCTCGATGTTGGTTGGGTAGACGTTCGGTCTTACTCGCATGGAGAAGTGGGTGGTGTCCATGCTGATAGCTTCCTCGGGTGGCCGGTCGTAAGGGCCTCCGCCGATCCGGATGAGGGGTGAATTGAATACGTAAGTCTTGAAAGCCTCCACATACTCCTTCTCCGCTATGATAAGCTGTAGGAAGACGGAGTCGTCCGTGTTCCAGAGGGAGGTCAGGTTGCCGCGGATCTTCCGTAGATGCGGGGGAAGGGTATCGTATTCCTTGCCGAAGAACAATTCTATGCTGTCCCGTATCTGCTTGGCGGTCCATCCTTCCGTGGAAACTGAAGATGCGGCATGGGTATCAGTCGGTAACGGTAGGGTATCTTGCCGTGCTATGGATTGGGAGTCGGCTGAGTAGTCGCTACTGTTTTCCCCTTTCTTTTGTTTGGTATGGCAGCCGTATAATAGGCAACCTCCCATGATAACTAATCCGATAAAATACGCTTTCATGATTCGACAGGTTTTAATTCCTAAATATAAAGAATCTTTTTCAGAAATGGGTAAAAGATATTACCTTTGACTCCCCAAATAGAAAGAATGATGGCAGAAGGAACAAGAAATACAGGAAGAGGAAGGAAAAAGCCTGTGGAGATGCTCCCCGATATGGGGCGTCTTCAGCCACAGGCCCGTGAGTTAGAGGAGGCTGTGTTGGGTGCGTTGATGCTGGAGAAAGATGCGTACTCGATCGTCAGCGAGATCTTGAAGCCGGAGTGTTTCTATGAGAAAGCGCATGAGAAGATTTATGCCGCTATCGTAGACTTGGCGTTGAGCCAGCGTCCCGTGGATATGCTTACCGTAACGGAGCAATTGAAGAAACGGGGAGAATTGGAGGATGTAGGCGGACCGTTTTATATCTCTCAACTTACCAGCAAGGTGGCCAGTAGCGCCCATATCGAGTATCACGCCCGGATCATTGCCCAGAAATATCTGGCGAGGGAGTTGATCTCTTTCACGGCGATGATCCAAGGAAAGGCATTTGATGAGACGCTCGATGTAGAGGACCTGATGCAAGAGGCGGAGGGCAAGTTGTTCGAGATCTCGCAACGTAACGTAAAGAAGGATGTCACCCAGATCAACCCCGTCATCAAGGACGCTATGGAGATGTTGCAAAAGGCGGCCCTCCAGAAGGAAGGTCTGAGCGGATTGCGTACGGGCTTCGAGGGGTTGGATAAGATGACTTCCGGTTGGCAGAATTCAGACCTTATCATTATCGCCGCCCGTCCGGCCATGGGTAAGACGGCCTTCGTTCTTTCCATGGCGAAGAATATGGCGGTGAATTTCAATACGCCTGTCGCCCTGTTCTCGCTCGAGATGAGTAACGTGCAGTTGGTAAACCGTCTGATCGTGAATGTCTGCGAGATACCGGGTGAGAAGATCAAGAGCGGACGCTTGGAGAGCTACGAGTGGGAACAGCTGGATTTTAAGATCAAGGAGCTTTACGACGCCCCGATCTTCGTGGACGATACCCCGAGCTTGTCCGTCTTCGAGCTGCGGACGAAAGCCCGTCGTCTGGTGCGTGAGCATGGCATTAAATGTATCATTATCGACTACCTTCAGTTGATGAACGCCAGCGGTATGAACTTCGGTAGCCGTGAGCAGGAGGTGAGTACGATCTCCCGCTCGTTGAAGGGATTGGCCAAGGAATTGAATATCCCGATCATCGCCTTGTCGCAGTTGAACCGTGGTGTGGAAGCCCGTCAAGGCGTGGAAGGTAAGCGTCCGCAGCTAGCCGACTTGCGTGAGTCCGGAGCTATCGAGCAGGATGCCGATATGGTATGTTTCATCCACCGTCCCGAATATTATAAGATTACGGAAGACGAGCGGGGAAATTCCCTGATCGGTCTCGCCGAGATCATTATCGCCAAGCATCGTAACGGTGCCGTGGGGGATGTCCGGCTGCGCTTTAAGAGCGAGTTCGCCAAGTTTATGAACGTAGAGGAAGATATAGCGGTAAGGGAATTCTCCTCAACCATGAACGGTGGAGACCCGATGCCCCCGATCCCATCGCCGGGAGCTGATTTCCTAAGTCAAGGTAGCAGCAACGAGGTTCCGTTTTAATATAGCATGAATGAACGAAAGAGGCGAAAACGTTTGCGGTAGATTTTTCGCCTCTTCTTTTCTGTTTCGTTGGCGAATCCGGTTCGAATCTTCTATCTTTGTGATTGAAAACAAATTACTGAATCAGCCATGACGAGACACTTAGTTCCGGTATCTATATACCTGTCGCTGTTGCTTAGCTGCAACTCGCCGAAAGAATACAAATCCTTTGATGAATACCCTTCCTATGAGGGAGACGATCTGGAGTTGTTCTATTCTCCCACGAAATCCGTGTTCACCCTTTGGGCCCCGACGGCGGAAGAAGTCCGCTTGAATCTTTACGCCTCCGGTGAAGGAGGGGAGCCTGTCCGCCGGTTGCCGATGAAATCCTCGGACAAGGGTACGTGGCGTATCTCCGTGAGCGAGGATCTGAAAGGCTCCTTCTATACCTTCCAGATCCGTATCGGCGATAAATGGCTGGATGAGACTCCCGGTATCTGGGCGAAAGCCGTCGGGGTGAATGGAAACCGTGCGGCCGTGATCGATTGGGCGGCTACCGATCCGGAGGGCTGGGAGGCGGATAAATCTCCCGAGTTGAAAAGCTTCTCCGATATTATCATCTACGAGATGCATCATCGGGATTTCTCGATCGCCGCGAACTCCGGCGTGACGCATAAAGGTAAGTTTCTCGCCTTGGCGGAGGAGGGCACGAAAGGGCCGGGCGGCGTGGCTACCGGCGTGGATCATCTGAAGGAGTTGGGCGTTACCCATGTCCATATCCTTCCTTCCTATGATTATGGCTCGGTGGACGAGACTCGCTTGCAAGATAATGTGTACAATTGGGGGTATGATCCCAAGAACTATAACGCCCCCGAGGGGAGCTATTCCACCGATCCTTACAATCCCGAGGCTCGTATCCGTGAGTTCAAGGAGATGGTGCGGGGATTGCACCGGAATGGTATCCGTGTGATCATGGACGTGGTTTACAATCATACCTTTGTGGGTGACGGGTCGAATTTCAGCTTGACCGTCCCCGGTTACTTCTACCGTCATAAACCGGACGGAAGCTATTCGGATGCCTCCGGCTGTGGTAATGAGACCGCTTCGGAGCGGGCGATGGTACGCCGCTATATTGTGGAGTCCGTGAAATATTGGGCCGAGGAATACCACGTGGATGGTTTCCGTTTCGACTTGATGGGCATCCATGACGTAGAGACCATGAACGAGGTAAAAGCCGAGTTAGCTAAACTAGATCCTTCCATCTTCGTATACGGCGAGGGCTGGACCGCTAGCGATTCCCCGCTACCAGAAGATCAACGGGCGATCAAGGTAAACGCCCCGAAACTGAATGACGTGGCCGTATTTAGCGATGACCTGCGGGATGCTTTAAAAGGAAGCGTGTTCGAGACTACACAGGCCGGTTTCGCCTCCGGAAAGCCGGAAGGCAATGAGGAGTCTATTAAGTTTGGTATCGTAGGCGCTATCCGCCATCCGCAAATCGACTATAACCAAATATTATATTGCAAAGCGCCTTATGCGAACAAGCCTACGCAAGTGATCAACTATGTCTCTTGCCACGATGATCTTTGTTTGATGGATAAGTTGAAGCTCTCGGCTCCGAAAGACGCTACCCCGGATGAGTTGATACGATTCGGCAAGTTGGCCCAGACCATCATCTTCACCTCGCAAGGAGTACCCTTCATGCGGGCAGGAGAGGAGTTGCTGCACGATAAGAAGGGCGTACATAACAGCTATCAATCGCCCGATTCAATCAATGAGATCGACTGGTCTTTGAAGGCAAAAAACAAGGATGTTTTCAACTATTACAAGGATTTGATCGCCCTTCGTAAGTCACACCCGGCTTTCCGTATCGCCACGGCCGAGGGAGTGAGGGAGGCCCTTCAATTCCAAGAAGTGAACCAGCCCGGTGTCGTAGCGTATACCTTAGGGGAGCATGCGAACGGGGATAGTTGGAAGAAGATTATGGTTATCTTTAACGGGAACCGGAAGGCGGTAACGGTTTCTCTGCCGGAAGGAACATGGGTTCCGGTTTGTAAGGATGGTCGGATTTATCTGGACGGTAAAGGTTCCGTACAGGGTAAAACTACCGTAAGCGCCTCTTCCGCCTTGATCTTGAAACAAGATTAATACGGAACTAAATCAAAGAAAATCCCCCGGGACATCTCGAATATCTCGAGCGTCCCGGGGGATTTTTTATTAAATCACTTACTTATCTGATTATTTGTAAGCCTCGCCTTTTACAGCTGCGATACCTGGAAGAACCTTACCTTCGATAGCCTCAAGAAGAGCGCCACCACCTGTAGAAACGTAAGATACGCCGTTAGCCAAACCGAATTTGTTAACGCAAGCAACAGAGTCGCCACCACCTACTAAAGAGAAAGCGCCGTTCTTCGTAGCCTCAACGATAGCCTCGCCAACCGTGCGAGATCCGTGCGTAAAGTTCTCGAACTCGAATACACCCGTAGGACCGTTCCAAAGGATCGTCTTAGAGTTCTTGATAACGTCAGCGTAGATAGCCTCGGTCTTCGGACCTATGTCAAGACCTTCCCAACCATCAGGAATCTGATCTACCGGAGCGAAATCAGTCTTAGCGTCGTTGCTGAAATCGTCAGCGATCTTAGCGTCAACAGCCAATACCAAGTTTACGCCTTTTTCTTTCGCTTTCTTGATCAAATCAAGAGCAAGATCCAACTTATCGTCCTCGCAAATAGACTTACCGATCTTACCGCCTTGCGCTTTCGTGAAAGTATAAGTCATACCACCCGTGATGATCAAGTTGTCTACCTTGTTCAACAAGTTCTCGATGATCTCGATCTTAGAGGAAACCTTAGAACCACCCATGATAGCTGTGAACGGACGTTGGATGTCGTTCATAACCTTATCGACAGCCTTCACTTCCTTCTCCATCAAATAACCGAACATCTTGTTGTCCGTATCGAAGTAGTCAGCGATCAAAGCCGTAGAAGCGTGAGCACGGTGAGCGGTACCGAACGCGTCGTTTACATAGCAGTCAGCGTAAGAAGCCAATCTCTTCGTGAACTCTTTCTGGCTTTCTTTAACGGCTTTCTTGGCAGCCTTCTTCTCCTCGTCGGAGGCGTCTTCAGCCAAACCTCTTGGTTTGCCTTCTTCCTCAGCGTAGAAACGAAGGTTCTCAAGCAACAAAGCTTCGCCCGGTTGCAAAGCGGCAGCCTTAGCGCCGGCTTCTTCGCCAATACAGTCGTTTGCAAACTGAACATCTACGCCTAACAACTCAGAAAGGTGCTTCAATATGTGCTTCAAGGAGAACTTATCGGTAGTGCCTTTCGGACGGCCTAGGTGAGAACCGATAATTACGCTACCACCATCCGCTAAGATCTTCTTTAATGTAGGAAGAGCGGCACGCATACGAGTGTCGTCGGTGATGTTGAAGTTTTCGTCCAATGGAACGTTAAAGTCAACTCTTACAAATGCCTTTTTGCCGGCAAAATTGAAATTGTCAATTGTTTGCATAACTATTGTATTTAATGTCTGTATTAAAATGTTCTTTTAATCGCTTGCAAACTTACACAAAATATTTCATTTGGCTGTTTGCGCTTGCTTTAAATTTTATACCAATTTGAAACGTAGCCGTAATCTCCCGTCGGCATAGTCGTAATTCAATAGCTTGAAATGTCCGATCTCGGATGTATTCGCCACGTGCGATCCGATACATGCGCAGGCATCGTAATCGCCTATGCGTACGATACGTAATGTATCGCTGGCATCATCGGGCAATTTACTTAAATCCACGATACCGCCGGCCTTTTCTTTTGGCATGAACTCGATGGTTACGGGTAGGTGCCGGTCGATCACCTCGTTTATCTTCTTCTCGACCTCAGCCATGGCCTCTGGGCTAGGCTCCTCCGCCAATAGATAATCGCATTTAGACTTCTTCCTCTCTATGTGTGCGTTCTTAGACCGGGGGCATCCGAACATCCGCACCATTGTCTGGTTTAAGATATGTTCCGCCGTGTGCATAGGAGGATACTCTTGCTTGTTGTGTTCGTTTAATTGGATTTCTTGTTTCATGTATTTGATGTTTTGATTGTATTTCGTGAAAAATATGCTCAAATGTACGAAATAAATCTTTAGTTTTGTAAAGTCATAGAAAACACCTTAAAGGAACGATATGCCAGCTAAGCGCTTATTTGGAATAATATCTATCATATTTCTCTTTGTTACCTGTATATCATGTAAATCCTCTACAGACTTATCGGAGGAGAAGCGTATACTCGTGATTCAATCTTACGAAAAACATTTTCCCGCCTATGAGAAGATGAAGGAAATCATGTCGAGTGAATTGCGGAAGAAGGGGATACATGCGAGTGTCTATTCTTTTTATTTGGATTGTGAGCAATATTCGGAGAAGCAACAGCGACAGAAATTATTCAAGAAACTGAATGGGTTATCGACATGGAACCCGGATATTATTCTGGTCAATGACGATCAAGCCTTAAACGCTTTGATAAGTAGCAGGCATCCCCTCGCTAAATCGATCCCGGTCGTGTTTATGGGGGTTAGTTATCCCAATATCCCGATCATCCGGAAATATCCGAATATGACGGGCTTTTATGATAAACCGGATTATAAGAGGAATATAGAATTGATACGGCGGCTTGTTGGTAATTGCATCGTCATAAGAGTCTCGGATGATACCTTTCAGGATAATATGATGCTGGCGGACATGAATGCGCAGATTCAGGATATTTGTGCCGTGAACAATATATATTCCTTGGATCGGGTACGTTTATCCGGAAAGAACGGGATTTCGATATCGGATATACCTAAGATAAAGCCGGATACGATGTATATAAGCACACTCAGTACGAAATCGGCGAATGCCCTGATTAAGGGATTCGGCGAGAATTATTATAATAAAGCGTATCTGGCAACCAAGAGGGATTATATGACAATCTCGTTGGGGCGGCTCAGCGCCTTTCCATGTTTCTCCGTGATCAATGAGTTGATCGGAAATCAGAATGGCGTAGTTGGCGGGTATGTCACTGTCTTTAAGGATGAGGTAGAGGGGGCTGTAAACCGGGTCGTCTCTATCTTGAAAGGAACGCCCCCGTCCGATTTTCCGCAAATCGAAGGGAGTAACAAGGCTTATGTTTTTGATTACGGTGTGTTAGAACGTTGGGGCATTGATAGTAGTAAATTGCCGGAAGGAGCTATTATTGCGAATATGCCGTTTGTCGTTCAATATAAATATTATATATGGGCTGCCGGCTTTATTCTGGTGGTGATGTTGCTTCTGCTTTTTAGTTACCAAAGAAAGCGATATATACAGGAGGCTTTACATAAGAAGGATGCGCAGGAGAAGTTAAAAAGGGAGAAGACTTTTCTTTCTTTTGCGTTGGATAGCGGCAACATTTTCGCTTTTCGGTATAGCAAAGGGGTATTCGAGTTTGATAATAGATTCTACCATTATTTAGGTATGCCCTGTGTACCGATGAAAATCGAGGAGTTTCAGGATGCTATACATCCTGAAGAACTGGATAATTTCCTTCGAGACCGGAATCTGCTGGATAGTGGCTTTCTTTCCCGGAAAGTGACGCAACGTCGTTGTAACTTTAATAAGAAGGGGTATGAGTGGTGGGAATTTCGCTATGCCCAAAATAAGAATGAGAAAGATTCGGTTTCCGGTGACGAAGCTGTTGAGGTAAGTGGCTTATGCTTGAATATCCAGCGGATAAAAGATACGGAGAATAGCCTTATAGCCGCCCGCCAGAAAGCGGAGGAATCCGATCGGATGAAATTAGTCTTTCTGGCGAATATGAGCCATGAGATACGTACGCCTCTGAATGCGATCGTAGGCTTCTCCCAATTGCTCAATTCGGATATGCCTTTGGAACCGGAGGAAAAGGCGGAGTTTATAGATCTGATTACCAAAAACAGTGACCTGTTGCTTAAGCTGATCAACGATATCTTGGATCTATCACGCATAGAATCCGGTAGCATGTCTTTCTCTTATGAGAACCTCGATCTGAGTAAACTGATGGGAGATATCTTCCATACGCATCAATTGATGATGCCGGAGGGAGTGGAGTTAAAGATAAGGGTTCCCCATGAACCTCTTATCATCCGTTCGGATCATTTCCGGTTGACGCAGGTTTGTACCAATTTCATTAATAATGCGGTGAAGTTTACCGCTAAGGGATATATCGAGATCGGATACGAACTTAGCGCAGATGGAAAATCGATCCTTATTTCCGTGAAAGATACGGGTAAGGGCATTCCTGATGATAAAAAGGAAAAGGTATTCGAGCGTTTCCAGAAACTAGATGAGTTTGCCCAAGGTACAGGCTTGGGGTTAGCGATCTGCCAGAGTATCGTTCATACGTTTCATGGAAGCATATCGCTTGAATCCGAGGTTGGTGTAGGTAGTAAGTTTACGATCTCGCTACCTTATACCCCGGGGTTGGAGCTGGAGGAAAGAACTTAATTACCTTCGATGAATCGTTTATTGGCCCTCGCTTCTTCCTGCCATTGGGGGATGACGGTTTCTAAAAACTTTTGTTTGGCCTGTTGCTCGGCTTCCATATCGAGGCCGATATATTGCTGGGCTTTCGCTTTCGTGGAGATATCCGGCATCGGAACGTCTTGGGTATAGCCTAGCTGCGCTAAGACCTTCATGATCTGGATGCGGGCTTGGGTAGACTTATCGAGTCCGCTGCCCAAGATACGTGTGACTTCTTGGGGCGCGTGGAAAGCCGCCCCGTGTGAGGCCACGGCGAAGTCCCAACGCCATTGTGCCTGCCGGAGCAGTTTTAATACGTTTTTCATTTGAGATTCCGTAGCGCCTTTGTCCCAAGCGAATTTCGCTTCTATATGGGCTTTTGTCAATTCTTCCTCTACACGCATGCGTATGGCGTAGACTTTGTTTTGCCGTTCATAAACATCCTTGCGTAAGGTCTCCTCACTTTCCCGGTGGCAGGCTTGGCAAGTACGGTCTATCATCGCCAACGGGCTTTTGATATGATGGTTGTTGTACCGGTTCTCATCTTCCCCGATAGCAGGCATATGGCATTCTCTGCAGGAAACGCCTCTTTGCCCGTGAATGCCCATCTGGAATAACTCGAAATCCGGATGTTGCGCCTTTATCAAATGTGCCCGGCTTAATTTATGGGTGAAATCGGTGAAGTTTATGCTATCGTAATAGGCTTCTATATTTTCTACTGTATAACCTTGATCCCAAGGTAAGGCTAGTATACGATCTTCTCCTTGGAAATAATATTCGGCGTGGCATTGGGCGCATACTAGAGATCGCATCTCTTGCTCGGTTGCGTCCTCTATACGTAATCCGTTGCGCTTATAGGCACTTTTCAAGAATGAGCGGGTCACGCGCAATCCCATGCTCTGCGGCTCATGGCAGTCTGCGCATCCGATTGGATTCACGATCTCGTTGCCTAGCTCCGCCCATTTCTTCTTATATAAGGTCTTGGCATTGGTGGTCGTTAATAAGCGGGGTATGTCCGGACTTTTACATGCCCAGCATGCGGCAGGCTGGGGACCACTCGTCGGGGTCATGGGAGCGCCGGTCCGCAGGCTTTTGTATAGATCTTCTATGGAATACATATGCCCTCTGGGACTTAGATAATCTTTGGAGAAAGCGTATCCTGCCCATAATACCATCATTCCGGGATGTTCGGCCAAGATATCAGCTTGTTGGTTCCCATTAAACAAACTGCGGAAAGTCGTGTCCGAGGTTTGTTTCCAACTTTGGTACTCATTGGAATAACGAAGGTCTATAGAGTCGCTGTTTTGTTGATCGATTGGCTGATCATCGGTATTGTCGATGAATTTGATGCTATCTTGTCCGGTAACAGTAGTACGTAAGATCACTAATACGATAATGACGATTAGACTTATGGCTATAGAAGTTTTATAGTGTGCTTTCAAGTGTTTACCTTTTATCTTAAATAAAATATTCTTTGTATTAACTGCGAATATATGAATAATAATGATACGACCGGTAGAAATTGAAAAAATCCTTATTTCATTGCTTCCGAAGACGCTGGATGAAATAAGGATTCTCAAGTGACTCGCATAGGATTCAAACCTATAACCTTCTGATCCGTAGTCAGATGCTCTATTCAGTTGAGCTAGCGAGCCAATCTGTAAATGAATTTGAATATTCAAGTGACTCCTAAAGGATTCAAACCTTTAACCTTCTGATCCGTAGTCAGATGCTCTATTCAGTTGAGCTAAGGAGCCAAGATATATTCTATTGCTATCTTCGAATGGTGACCGCGACAGGATTCAAACCTGTAACCGGCTGATCCGTAGTCAGCTACTCTATTCAGTTGAGCTACGCGGCCATTGTTTCGTGATTGCGAGTGCAAAGGTACGTTTTTGTTTTAAATATGCAAACGTTTCGACTACTTTTTTGCGAATTTAATCTAACATTTTTGGATTGAAGATCAGGTAACCAATGTTTAAGCCAAAGTTGAAATTCTCCTTCGGATAACTGTATCCGTTGGCGTACAGACTGATACATAAGAATGGCAATTGCAATACGACCGCCGCTTCACCCATATAATTAAACGAGTGCAAAAACTTACCATAATGCGGGATTCCGACATACGGGTTGTTTTCCGGCACCGTCTTTTGTATTTCATAGAGTGGAGCGAAGCCATACATATCCAACCGGAAGTGCAGAAGCTTGCTTAACTTCAAGATCGGGGAAAGCCCAAAAGCCACATATTGGTTCGCCCGGAACGCCTCGTTGAATACAATCTCGCTATGGGGTGTCGGGGTAAACGCCGGGGCCTGTAATACGCTAGCCGTATAGTTATTCATGAGGTTCTTGCTGGATATGACCATTTCCGCCAAATAACCTAAGTTGAAACGGTTGCTCAGCGTCTGGTATTGGTTCCAGCGCCCTTTCAGTTGCAGCCAGCTATGCACTTTGCGACCAATCGGGGCTTCCGTCGTGGCGGAAGTGGGGGATGGGGTATACTTCTCCGTACCGGTTACGTATTGGGCGATTAGGAATTGCTGTTTTCCGCTTATCGGGTATTGTTTGGTGTTGAGTGAGTTTTGCTCGATACTTAACGAGCCGCTGAATAAATCGTACCAGCTATGGTCGAAAGAGGCGTTCGGGAAAGGTATCGTGGTGCTCTGCAAATAGAAATCGTTCAACCGTCCGTAGGCGAACCCGATCTCCGCTTTCGCGTGGTTGAGGAAGGGGAAGCCTAATTTTAGTTTCATGTACAGTTCTTTCTGCTTAATCATGGCGGGCACTATATCCTCATAAAAGAGGGATTGGCTTTCCGTGTATTTCTTGTCCGAGAAGACTCCTTGCCAATTTAAATAAGTGGGGATTTGCGTTTGCAGGTACATCCGGCCACTCAACATGACACCACTAAAGGAGTTACCCACTTGAAAGTTCGAGTTTACGTCGGCGGCGAACCGTCCCAGATATTGATACCCCAATCCTAGGTATAATTGATTCGCTTGATGAGACGATACGTTTCCACCGAAGCCAACCGTGATCTCTTCTTTCATCTTCACGTCCAGGTAAAGATCGAATTTCTTCTCTTTCCGGTTATAAACGGCATGCGGCATGATTTCCCTAATCTTGGAATAGGTCAGCATCTTGAAATAAGCCCGCTTGAACTCTTCCATGGAGAACTCGTTATTGATATCCCTGTGTAATTGGGCCTCTATGTATTTACGCTGGGCCTCGGATACGCCCGTCACGTAAATATTGCGGAAGATCAGCGGGGGAAGGTTCTCTTTATAGGCTTTTCTTCTTTCGGTAACCTCATTTAAAGGCACTTCCCGGGGAACCCGTTGCTTGATGGAGTCGATCATGGAAAGGGTACGTTTATACCCGATGTCCATAAGCTCCTTACCTTTCTGGAAATCCAATAAGGAGACGGTGGGAAAACTGAATTTAATCATCATGCCATCTTCCTCCGGTACCTCGTAATCGGTCTTTTGCATGATCATGGTCTCGATCTGGTTATAAGGATTCTCCGAAGGCTTTTTATTCCCTCCCGATACCGTCGATCCGAAAATGAAATCCGGGTGGAACGCGTCTTTCATCGGGCCTACCGGGAAATTATCGTAGATACCTCCATCGAATAAAGGAATACTGTCTTTCCATATGGGCTGGAAGAAAAACGGGAAAGTCATGGAGGCACGTACGGCGTCTCCCAGATCCCCATTCTTAAAGATGATCGGCTTTTTAGTATATATATCCGAGGCCACGCAACGGAAAGGGACAAACAGGTTGTCGAAATTCCACCCCGCCTTTGCCGTCGCCTGCGAGAACAAGGCCATGAACGCCTGATTCATCTGTATGGGATTGATCAAGCTTTGCGGTAAGAAGCTAGCCTTGATCTGTAGGGAATCGGACATATCGATGGAGAAATGCGCGAATTCCGGGGTCGGGTAAGGCTCCTTGAAATAATAGGTATATTGCTCCTCCACCGTACCTGTTTGCCAATAGGAGAACTCCTTGGAAAGCATCAGCTCCAGCATCTCCTCGGGGGAATATCCCATGGCGTATAAACTACCGATAATCGCCCCGATGGAGGTACCGGTAATGTAATCGATCGGTATATTATTTTCTTCCAGCGCCTTGATCACTCCGATATGTGCCGCTCCTTTGGCACCGCCGCCACTGAGTACCAACCCTACTTTCTGGGCGGAAACAATCTGAATGGCAGCAAGGAATAAGGCTATGATAACTGTTATTTTCCTCATATGAACCCAATCTGTTTTTCTTCTCCAAATGTAAGAAGTATTTCTTTAGAAACATAAACATTTTGTTTTTTCGTATTGTTGAGTTATCAATACAATTAAAACAGAAGATGTTATGAAAGAGAAAGAATTGAATAGGGAAGAGCGGAATAAGACCGTTATGGAGACTGGTGCTTTGGTCATGGCTGAGTTTTATGCGGATTGGTGCCCTCATTGCCAGAAAATGATGCCGATCGTGAAGGAGTTCAAGGAATTGGAGAAAGGAAAATTAGAAGTGGTACAAATCAATATCGAGGAGGAGAGCGCTCTTGCCGATTTGTATACGGTGGAATCGATTCCTACTTTTATCCTGCTACGGAAAGGGGAGGCTTTGTGGAGACAATCCGGCGAGATGAACTTGGATAGGTTGCGGAAAGTGGTCGAGGATGTCGTGGGCTGAAACTAAAAAAACCGTTCCCCCGAGAAGGAACGGTTTTTTATATATGTGAGGATTGGTTTATCCGATCAGTTCTACGCTACGTTTGATGAATTGGCTTAAGGCCTCTCCCTTCAGCATACCGTTTCCTAACAAAGCAAGGTCGATCAACTGACTAACTGTCTTGTTCGTACCGGCGTACTCGGCGAGAACTTGGTTGCGTTGCTCACGAAGCTCATCCAGCTTATGGTTGGTGTTGGTCATATCCTCTTTCTCTTGCGCCGTGATCTCATCTTCTTTCTTTTTGCTTTGAGCCTCACGTAAGTCGGCTTGACGAGCCTCCCACCCTTTGATATCGCTAAGGATCGGTTTTAACTTCTCGTCGCAAGCTTGCTCCTCTTCAGTTAATACTTTCTTGATCAACGGATGATCCGTATTCAATACGAAGTTGAAGCTATCCGGCATCTCGCCATAGAAAGACATACCCGGTTGCATAGCGGACATCTCACGCATTCTTCGCATATACTCGCTTTGTGTCAACATGACAGGGTTCGCGTTTTCGCCCAATGCCTCGAATGTTACGTAGAACTCGGTCTTGTTCAATTTCGGCATCTGACTCTTGAATACTTCCTGCATGGCCATTTTCTGCTCCTCGCTCAAGGTTACCTTATTCGAGTCTTCCTTGCGGATCAGGTTATCGATCGTATCGCTATCCACACGAACGAAGCGGCTCTTCTCGAACTTCTGCTCCAATTGTCCGATCAAGTGTACATCCAATTGTCCGTCCATTTCCAAGACGCTGTAACCTTTGTCCTTTGCGGCTTGTATATAGCTGTATTGCTCGTCTTTATTGGTGGTATACAGATAGATTAAGTTACCCTCTTTGTCTGTCTGGTTGTCCTTGATTAAGTTCTTGTATTCCTCGAAAGTGAAGTATTTGCCTTCGACGTCCTTGAATAAGGCGAACTTAACCGCACGGTCGTAGAACTTCTCATCAGTCAACATACCATATTGGATGAATAGTTTCAAGCTATCCCATTTCTCCTCGAACTGCGGGCGGTCGTTCTTGAAGATCTCTTCCAAGCGGTCTGCCACCTTCTTCGTGATGTGGTTGGAGATCTTCTTCACGTTCTGATCGCTTTGCAAATAGGAACGGGATACGTTCAACGGGATATCCGGCGAATCCAATACACCATGCAATAATGTCAAGAACTCAGGAACGATACCCTCTACGGAATCCGTAACGAATACTTGGTTGCAATATAACTGGATCTTGTTACGATGCAAGTCGATATTGCTCTTGATGCGAGGGAAATATAAGATACCGGTCAAGTTGAACGGATAGTCTACGTTCAAGTGAATCCAGAACAACGGCTCATCCGTCATAGGATATAAGTCACGATAGAACTTCTTGTAATCCTCGTCGGTCATATCGGCCGGTTTGCGAACCCATGCCGGTTTGGTGTCGTTGATTACGTTATCTTCGTCCGTATCTACATATTTGCCATCCTTCCACTCTTGCTTCTTGCCGAACGCAATAGGAACCGGTAAGAAACGGCAGTATTTTGTCAATAAGCCATTGATCTTATCCTTGTTCAAGAAATCTTTATTCTCGTCGTCGATATACAGGATAATATCGGTACCGCGATCCTCTTTCGTCGTTTCCTCCAAGGAGTATTCCGGCGTACCGTCGCAGCTCCATTTCATGGGAACAGCGCCTTCTTTGTACGATTTCGTCACGATCTCTACTTTCTTGGAAACCATGAAAGAGGAGTAGAAACCAAGACCGAAGTGACCGATGATAGAAGCGGCGTCGTTCTTGTATTTCTCAACGAACTCCTCGGCGCCAGAGAAAGCGATCTGGTTGATGTACTTATCGATCTCCTCGGCCGTCATACCGATACCCCGGTCAGAGATCGTGATCGTTTTGTCATCGAACTTAACCTGTACGGTCAAATCGCCGAGTTCGCCTTTAAACTCGCCTACGGAAGAAAGCGTTTTTAACTTCTGGGTAGCGTCTACCGCATTAGAAACAAGTTCACGAAGGAAGATTTCGTGATCACTGTATAAGAACTTCTTGATAATCGGAAAGATGTTTTCCGATGTTACTCCGATGTTACCTTGTTTACTGCTCATAGTCTGAATATCTTATTATTTTTATTGTTATTTTGTGCGTATTCCTGATCCTGATCATTCTCAAGATCCGCCTATTCCTATACAAAACGAATGCCAAAATGTTTCGGATAAACTATAAATGACAAAAAGGCAGATGCCGGCTGATAGATTTGCAGCCGGGCATAGTTTGATCAAACCATATCATCTCCTGTCTTGGCGAATGTAACACGGATGGTTTTATGGAATGGGATAAAGCGGGATACGATCGCTATGCATAAGGAGATGACTAATAAATACCCCAGTATCTCTTTTAACGCCAATAATAAGCTTTGTTGCTGTAACGTATTATAGAGTGTATTGGTAGCCATTTGCGCTGCCTCGTCGTAGGGATGCCCTTGGGTCAAGGCATTGCCAAGCGCTTGGTTATAGCGTGAGGCGGCTAGAGGATCGGCCAGCGTAACGGTTTCTGATAAGGAATACATATATTTTTGTTCCAAGCGATATAGTATATTACTGTAAAAAGAAGTCGCCATGATGGGGGATAATACTGAACGGAAAATGATGAGAAAGAAAGCGTTTGACAATAAATATTTAGGATTTAAATCTTCCACGGCAAATAAGGCGAAAGCTATGATAAGAACCATCATGCCCAATCCCCTGAGGAATATAGGAAAGTAGAGCATCTCGTATCTGCTATCCGGTGAGATCCCGAAATAAAGGCTCCCGAAGAACAGGACGAAACAACTCATTCCTCCCGCTATCAAGAAACGAAACCGCCAACGTTGCCACCGGAACCACCAAAAACAGATGAACGCCCCCAAGACATATCCCGGAAGCAAATAAGTATAAAGGGAATAGGTATGAGTGCTGTCTACCTTTAAGATACTGGTCAGGTAGCTGGTCAACAAGGTAGTCGAAGTACTGAAAAACATGACAAGCATCATATAGAAATAACCGATAATGGCTTTCGGCTGGTATAAAGGCGCCAGATTCACGTACGGACGTTCCGAATGATATTGATACCAAATAAATAAAGCGATCAATATCGGGGCGATCATGATATAAAGGCAAATCTTGGGGGATGCCATCCAGTCGAGTACTTTCCCGTAATTAATGACATACATAAGCATTAACAATCCGATGGATATGATGAACATTTCCCGGATGTGTAGATCGGCCAAGGGGATGGACTTGATCGGCCGGTTATGGCGGAAGCAGATGATTACCATTACTATGGCCAATAAAATCATTAGCATCATGAAGTAATACATATATTTCCAGTCGTAATGGTAGGCTAACTGTGCGGTAACAAGCATGGATGCTTGTCCCCCTCCGAAAACAAAAGGATAGAAGTAAGAATAGAATTGGCTACGTATATTTTTAGGGCTGAATATCTTTTGCGCGTACCGGATAAACCACAGCATGAGAAACCCTTTCAGGAAACCGATCGCGAAACTACAGACGATCAATATGTCGGCGTTCTGGGAGCGGGCACAGATCCAGCTTAGGAAGAACTGGGCGACTAAATCCGCCAACAATAAGAATTTGATGGAGAAGGCTTCCAGTATCTTCGGGATAATCGGATAGGATACCGCCATTCCCGCCGCTGCCGCGTAATATCCCATGGTTATATCCTCGGTGTTCGTGCCTAGCGTGTTTGATACCTCCAGCATACTGCCGGTGTACGAGCCGTTTAGCATCGTGACCGGAAGGATAACGATGAAGATACAGATCAATCCTAACCAGTCCGGCACCCATTGGCGGATCGGTGCCCCAAGCTCTTTCATCGTGATCATTTGCGTAAGGCTTCTGTTTCAACCATCATGCCTGCTCTTAAATATTGCGTATCTTCTTGCGATAGATTTTCCAAGTCTATCCGTACCGGGATACGTTGTTGTACCTTGACGAAGTTTCCGGCGGAATTATCGGTCGGGACTAATGAGTATTTGGAGCCTGTGGCGTCGGAGATTGCGGTTACCTCCCCGTTGAATATCTTTCCCGGCAACGCGTCTACCTTGATACGTACTTTCTGCCCGATATAGATGTGGGGGATCTGGGTCTCCTTGTAATTGGCCGTGATCCATTTGTCTTTATCTCGTACGAGGTAGGATATCGTTTGTCCGGCTTGCACGTATTGTCCGGGCTCTAAGGTCCGTCTGCCTACATGACCGTCGTAAGGGGCGGTTATAACGGTATAGGAAAGGTTTAACCTCGCTAAATCTAGATCCGCTTCTTTTCGTAAGATCGCCGCCTCGGCTCCTGTTGTCTTCTTGCTGGTTTCGGTGAATTGGGAGAAAGCGGCTTTCTTTTGTTCCACCAACGCCTGATATCGGGCTTGCGCCGCCTCGAAAGCGGCCTTGGATTGCTCGTATTGTTGCTCGGGGATCGATTCTTCTTTCAGCAGCCGCTCAAATCGGTGATAATCCTGTTCCAATTGCCAAAGCTTGGCTTTAGCCTCGGCGATGTTGGCGTCTTGTACGGCGATGTTCGTATGGGAGGTCTCGATACCGGAACGAAGTACGTCTTGTGATCCTTGGGCGTCGATCAACGCGGCCTCTGCCTCTTTTACCTTGATCCGATATTCCCGATCGTCCAATATGAGAAGTGTGTCCCCTTGGTGAACGTACTGGTGTTCCTTGAAACGGACCTCTTTTATGTAGCCGGAGGCACGTATATTTAGTGGGGCGATATATTGGTCCACAAAGGCATCGTTTGTCACCTCATAATTGATGTAACGCCAGAAATAATTGGCTGTCCACCAAATGCCGGAACCGGCTAAAAGGATACATATGGAGTTTAATACTATATTCCGTGTCCTTACTTTCTTTAGTCTTTGATGTTTCTCTTTTAATTCGTTTGCCATAGTCGTTGTTTCTTTTTAGAGACGGCCGCAAGCCTTCTGTAGTTGATAGTAAGTGTAAATCACGTGGGTACGGGTATTCGTGAGCTGTAGCTCCGCGTTGAGGAGAACCGAGTTCGCGTCGAGTAAGTCGGTTAGGATCGCCAATTGGTTTAAATACCGGTTTTGCATGATCCTGTAGTTCTCTTGAGCTTGCCGTACGGATAACTTCAAGGCTTCCACTTCTTGTAGAGCTTCCTTATGACGTAAGAACGCGGTGCGCACTTCTATACGGATTTTCTGTTTTTTCTGTTCCTCCTCGTTTTTATGTAACGAGACCATCCATTTGCTTTCCTTTATCTTATGGTTGTTTTTATATAAAGAGGATAAAGGGTAGGAGAGCGACAGACCTATGTTCCAGTTGTTATTGTACATATCCGCTAATGTTCGGGAGACTGGACGTGCCAATGTGTTCGACGCATATAGCGATAGGCTGGGTAGCGATGAGGCTTTAGTCAAACGTATATCGTTTTGGGCTAACTCTGTTTGTTTCCGGAGTAGACGTATCGCCGGATCATTGGAATAGGCTTGGGCTACATAATCTTCGTAAGTTTCTAAAGATACGGTTTGGTCCAGTAACGTGGTGTCTGGCTTGAGCAACAGATTCTCATCGAGACCGATCAGGATATCCAATTGCTGTGATACCAGTATGAGGCTATTATCCGTTTCTTGCAAGGATAGGCGCTGTCTCTTATACACATCTGACGCTGCCGACGAAGAGGATAGGCGGTCGTTGGTTAATTGCATCTCGCTTCTTAATACGTCGTTATTGGTTATCAGTCCCTCTTTTTTCATACGCCGGATATCTTGCAGGCGGCGTTCCGATTCCTCGATATTACGGGAAAGCACCTCACGTTGTTTAAACAGGCTGAAAAGACCGATGTATTGATTTAATAGACTGAGCTTGATCTCACTCTGGTCTGTGAGCGTTTGTAAAGAGGCGACTTCTTTCTCCAGATCCGCTTTCCGGATGGAATACCGGATTTTACCGCCTTGGTATATCGGTTGGGTAAGGTCGATGGCATAGTTCTGGGACCAATCGGGCGCTTCCGGGCGAGTCGGGTGGGCAAGCCCTTGCTCAAAGAGGATCGGTTGCCCTACATATCCACCTTTCAAGCCGATTTGCAGGTCTGGTAATTGTGCGGAACGGGCCGTATGCGTTCTCTCTCGCGCTATCGATTCTTTTAAGATGTCTGCTTGGATCTGCAGACTGTGCCGTACGCCTCTCTCAAAAAGCTGGTCGATGGTCAAGAAGAGCGAATCCGTTTGGGCGATTGCCGGAAATGTAGCGACCGTCATACAAAAGAGGCTCAATACGTGCTTTTTATATATTCTCAAGGACATTATGTACTGCTTTTAATTCGGATAACATGGTTTCTACGTTCTCTATTCCGATAATATGCTCCGCATGTACATAAACCTGATCAAGGATCGGGCGAATTTGCTTTTTGAATTCTTCTCCTTCCGGGGTTAGGAAAACCAGTTTGTTCCTCCGGTCCTCGGGATCTTCTTTCCGATGGACGTAGCCTTTCTTCTCTAAATTGTTCATTAGGTTTGTCAGACAAGCCTTATCCTTTGCCGTTCTCTCTGCCAAGACCTGTTGGGTGATACCTTGTTCGTGCCATAGGCAACTCAAGATTTGAAGCATCTCAAATGTTATACCGGCGTTGTTCTTTTTCAGCGTTCGTTGCATAGACCGACGAAATGCCATGCGTGTGCGGACAACTTGTAACATAAGTTCCCGGAATTCTTTACCTTCTACCATTACTTATAATTCTTTTAAACTTGCTGGGCGCGAAGATAGCGTTTTTTCTCGGATTAGTCAAATGTTTAACTAATTAGCGTCTCGCTAATAAAGTATGTTTGCCATCTAGGTGGCACAGCTTTGCCATCGGCGTGGCACGGGCTTGCCATCACTATGGCACGGGTATGCCATCAGTGTGGCACAGCTGTGCCAAGGCGATGGCAGATGCTGGCACAGTATGTGTATGAAAGACAGGCGTATAGACTGAAAGCGTAACAAACCCGTGGAGTGATTCGTTACGCTTTCTGTTTAGTTCTCGTTTACGAGTTTAAGATGCATTCTTCTTTATCCAAACGCCTCCTTCAATTGCTTCACCCATCGCTCGATTCGTTTGTCGGTTTGATCCGGTTGGTTTTCCAAATCGAGGACTAAGCCAAGTAGTTTGCCATTTTTCAAGGCTTTGGAGGCATTAAAGAAATAATCATCCGAAGAGGTCTCGCCTACTAAAGTCGCTCCACAGGAGGTGAAAGCGTCCGCCAGTATGCCGACTCCATCGGCGAAATTATCCGGATAATTCGTTTGATCTCCAAGACCGAAAATAGCGACCTTCTTATTTTTAAGGTCTAAAGTGACCAGTTCCGGGATGATCTCGTCCCAATAGGTGGGAAGTTCGCCATCGAACCAAGTAGAGGTTCCTGCGATTATATGGTCGTAAGCCTCGAAATCTCTTTTCCATGCGCTTTCAATAGGGATGATATCGATCTGATCCTCCCCGAAAGCTTTTCTTATTTTATTGGCGACAAAGGTTGTTTTCTCTGTGCCCGTTCCGTAAAATAATCCTGTTTTCATTGTGATGCTTTTAAAGATTTAACGAATGTGGATCTAATAAAGCAGCAGTTCTTTTGCCGCATGATAGATGGTCTCCTCGTTGGGGAGGATGGCCCGTTCCAAGACCGGATGGAAACCAACCGGAGTGAATAGGGAACCTACCCGTTGGATCGGAGCATCCAAGTACTGGAATAGTTCCGAGCCGATGATGCCGGCAATTTCCGCTCCGAAGCCAGAGAAGACCTTGTCCTCATGTACGATCAATACTTTACTGGTTTTCTTCACCGAGTTGAAGATCGCCTCTTTATCCAATGGTATCAAGGTACGAAGATCGATAACCTCCAGTTCCCAGCCTTTTTCTTTGTAAAGAAGCTCGGCTACGTTGAGGCAAAGATGGGTCGTATTGCCATAAGTGATGATCGTCAGATCTTTTCCCGGACGGCGGATACGGGCTTTCCCAAACGGAACCTCGAAATCCTCGGGGACAAAGGTGGAGGCTTCTACCGCGTTGTAGAGCGCTTTCGGTTCCAGATAGAGCGTAAAGCCTTTAGAACGCATACTCGTCCGCAACAGTCCGGCGGCATCATCCGCGAAAGAGGGATAAACAATCCGGGCACCGGGTAATGAGGTCAATGTGCCCTCAATGGTCTGGGAATGATAAAGCCCTCCTCCGATATAGCCTCCGGAGGCTAGGCGCAAAGTGATGTTTGGGGTAAATTGCCCGTTGCTGCGCCAATACTCATGCGTACATTCCACGTATTGCTCGACGGCCGGCCAGAAGTAATCGGCGAATTCTGCGCCCTCGATCACTACATGGATCTTCGGGTCAAAGCGGCACATACCGTTCGCTGTCCCTACGATATAATCCTCGGCGATAGGGGCGTTGAAGACTCGCTCGATACCGAATTCTTGCTGCATGCCTTTCGTGATGTTGAATACGCCACCCTTTTCTTTATTGGCTACATCCTGTCCCCAGATAAACGTATCCGGGTTGTGCCGGAACTCCGCTTTCAACGTCTTGTTGATCGCCGTAACTAGCGTTTCTTTCTCTCCTTCCTCGTTTTGAACACCTTCTTTGTATTTTTGAGGTTGATAAGGTTCCGGGAGGACGTAATCCTTGACGGTAGACGGATCGGGATCGGGGGCGGCCATCGCTTTCCGATTGGCGGCTTTCAGGTCTTTAGCCGCTAGATCCGCGATCTCTTTCAATTCTTCCTCGGTGAAACGTCCGTAACGAATCAGCATGCGATGGAATTTGTATAAAGGATCGGCGGACTTTACATAGGTAAGCTCGTTCTCATCACGATACAAGGTATGTTTATCGGAGTTTGAGTGGGAGCCTATCCGTACGCAATTGGCCTGAACGATCACGGGAGTCCGGTTGGCGATCGCGTACTCTTTGGCCTCGGTCATGGCATTCATGGAATCGAACACGTCTTTTCCATTGCAATGGATAATACGTAAATTCTTGAAGCCAGAGAAGTTATCGGCAACTTTACGATTGGCCGTCTGGTCCTTTTTGGGGACAGAGATACCATATCCATTGTCTTGGAAGACAAAGATAACCGGCAGTCGCTCATTGCTGGCGCCATTGATTGCCTCATACACATAGCCTTCGGAAGCGGCCGATTCACCGTGCGAGGTAATCGCTACGCCTTTCTGTCCATAGTAAACCATCGCCCGTGCCACGCCGGCGGCATGGAGATCGTGAGTCGCCGTAGCGGAAGAAACGTTCTCGATATGCCATTCCATCTTAGAGAAGTGGTTAGACATGTGGCGGCCGCCACTGGTCAGATCGGTCGCCTTGGAGATACCGTTCAGGATGATCTCCTCGGCAGTCATTCCCGCCGAGAGAACCGTCAACATATCCCGGTAATAGGGGAAGAGAAAGTCCGTATCCTTATCGAATACTTGTCCCATGGCGAGTTGTATCCCGTCGTGCCCGGCATACGGGGCATGATAAGACCAGCCGAGAGATTGCAATAAATAGGAGGGAGCCTTCTCATCGATCGCCCTTCCGAGCGTCATAAGGTAAAACCATTTCCTGAGAGTCTCCTTATCTGTTGTTTTTATATCATACTTTTTCATGTTGTTCTATTATAATAATGTATTAAGCGTTCCAATTCTCTAGTTCGTCGGCGATGGAACGTAAAAAGGCTCCCGCCAAAGCTCCGTCCACGATACGATGGTCGTAGGAGAGTGAGAGGTACATCTTGTGACGGATAGCGATCGTGTCTCCCTCGGGCGTCTCTACTACCGCAGGCTTCTTCTCGATATAACCGACGGCTAGGATCGCTACTTGAGGCTGATTGATGATCGGGGTGCCGAACAGACTCTTGAAGGTTCCGAAATTCGTAATCGTGAACGTTCCGCCTTGGATGCTATCCGGGGCGAGCTTATTCTCACGGGCTTTAGCCGCCAAGGTATCTATTTGTGAGGCGAGGCCACTTAGGTTCAGCTTATCGGCATCGTGTATAACCGGGACAATTAAATTTCCGTCGTTTAAGGAAACCGCTATACCTATATTAATAGGCTTCTTTAGGATGATATTGTAACCGTCCACAGATGAATTTACTAATGGATAGGCTTTCAACGCTTTGGCGGTCGCTTCGGTAATAGCCGGCATATAAGTTAGGTTGATGCCTTCTTGCTTGAAGAATTGATCCTTCACTTTTTTACGCCAGTTAACCAGTCGGGTCACGTCTACCTCGATAACCGACGTCACATGCGGAGATACTTTTTTCGATAATACCATATGGTCCGCAATGATCTTACGTACACGATCCATTTCTCTCACCTCGTCTCCTTGAGCGAGTGGAGCGGATGGAGTGGCCGCTGTCATAGGCATGGAAGGAGCGGTCGGCGGCGCTACCGTAATTATCGGCGTGCTCGTAGCCGTTTGCTGCATGGAAGAAACAGGAGCCTGTTTCGGTTTCGGCATTTCCGTACCTTTATTTTTGTGATCGATATACGTTTGAATATCTTTCTTACTGAGACGTCCCAGATATCCGGTACCCGGAATATGATCCAGTTCATCTTGCGATACACCGGCAGCTTTCGCTAATTGCAATACTACGGGAGAATACCAACGATCTTCCTCTTGGGAATTCTTTGATAATTCCTCTGAGGCGGGAGCGGGGACTTGTTCTTTCGGTTGAGTAGCCTCCGAGGTTTCCGGCTGAGCTCCGTTATCCTCTCCTTCACCTTCGATCTCAAGGATCGCTACGACTGTACCGACCGCTACGGTGTCTCCCTCATTAAAAAGAAGTTGTTTTACTTTTCCCTCAACGGGGGATGGAATCTCAGCGCTTACTTTCGCTGTGCTTACTTCGAAAAGGACATCATCTTCCTCTACGGTATCACCTACCTTTACCGACCATGAGATGATGGTTCCTTCTGTAATACTTTCGCCCAACTTAGGCATCTTTATCTCAAATGTAGCCATATTTTGATTTTTTAATTACTGTCATATAGTGGGAGACGGGGCGTACCCCGTCTCTACAAACGGTATATAATAAGAACAAAGATTAAGAAGGTAAGTTTCTGTATTATAGTGTATAAGTGTTAAAGTTCCAGCTGGCTGTAGCATATTTCTGCTCTTTAAGCCTATAGATGGCTTCCAAGTCTGCTTGCGTGAAGGAATAATCCTGTATGCCCGGATTATTGATCGTGAAATAATAAAGAAGCGCTTTCTTAAAATGCTGGATGGAGATAGATGCCGGAAGATGAGCGCTGATATTCGTGACCGGACTCCGTACAGATTTAACGAATGTCGATCGTTTGCCTCCTGTTTTCTCTGGTGTTTGACGGGATGTACTTTTCAAGGAGGTGACGAGCCTATCCAGATCGGTGGAAAACAATAAGGTAGCATGGTGCATATACCGATTCTTATGGATACTCTGTGCGCTACCCGATATTTTAAATCCTCCGATAGTTAGTCCTTTCCGTTCATCCATCTCGACATGTACTCCCAATGTCTTGAGAAAATTCATGATCTGGATGGTATATTTGTCGGTCTGCATAATCTGGCCGGTCTCTATAAATGTAAGATTCAGGTTTCCCGGATCATGGTAAACGGCACCACCACCGGAAAACCTGCGTGCTATCTTGATTTGTTGGTCTTGTAC
>ERZ1504702.27-NODE-27-length-80645-cov-6.246470_pt1 | contig 80645 bp, 62 predicted proteins | sample MGYA00572394_ERZ1504702 | MGnify/ENA primary metagenome ERZ1504702 (study PRJEB39906, sample SAMEA3182051) | gut metagenome | biome: human; feature: gut; material: Stool; isolation source: human stools | place: Canada | collected 2012-03-07 ... | reverse complement strand
TGAACGAAATCCGGCTGTAGCTTGATGAATGGGATTGGTTTTTCGACAAACTGAGCCCTCGGCATATCTGCCGAGGGCTGCTCAACACAGAGAATCTCTTATATTTTGTATAACAATCTCAAAAACCATGTTGACATATTTGATAAATTTGATAATATAAAGGTATAAATAACATTAAATGTCGAGAGCGATCAGCAACTTGATTGTAGGTGAGCTATATTACTACACGTAAGAGACAATTAGACAGAGCTTTTAAAGATTATAAAAACAATCAACGAGGAAAAGCAAAAGCAAAGAAAAGGCTTGATATTTGTCAAGCCAAATACTCAGAGATTACAAATAGAACTACTGTCTCCGCCCGCAATATTGTTGTCGCAGGAATGCTTTATTTTGATGAAAGAAAACGTGAAGAATTATTAGCTGAAGCTGAGCAGCTTAACTATTCTAGAGAGACACTTAATAGACTGCGGATATTTAATAGCGGTAACTGGAACGAAGATACTGTGGACTGTGACACCATCATAGCCTTTAGCGCGATCGAGAACTATGTAAACAATAATAGTCCCAGTTGGAAAAAGAGTCCCCTATATTCTATTGGAATGGCTCTCTCGGAGGAGTGGGATGAGCTATGAATTTGAGAATAATTTATCCGCGAAGAATGCCTTTTTTTGTTGTGAAACATCGCACAAATACTTATTTTAGACAGACAGAATATGCTGAAAGAAATAATGTTTACACACACAAGTATGCGACAAATACCTATATTCTTCAAAAAAACGCCATTGATATAATAGCCGAGGCAAATGATACAAAAAGCCTTCGAGCTATTTTAGATTATTTAACACATGTTTTTGGTATGAACGAAATTGGGCTCAGTATATCAAGCCCTAAGTATTATAGCTATTTCAATGAATTAAATTATATAAAAATATAATGGAGTATTTGAGCATGGTTAAACTTGAGAGAAATACTCGAACAGTCGCCATTATCACCGTTCTAATCGTGCTAATTATCGTTAGGCTGTTAACTACCGATACTGGCGGCACAAAATGGATTGAATTAATTAACATAGCGGGCCTATTAATAGCTATCTTTGCTTTACTTAATGATGTATACTTAGAGTGTAAAGAATATGAAAAAACACCTCTCGTTATTGGTACAATATTCTTTATGTTGATCATTGTTTGTATAATAGGCACGTTAATTTTCACTAGAACTATTACCCCGTCACAGAGGGCAAATGATATCATCATGTTAATCACACTTTTAGTATCATTGCCGTCACACTTTTATGTAAGGCTAATTAAACATTACGTTTCAAAGTGAGGAATTAATTATGGATTACAAACAGCAAATATACGGCTACATATCGACTTGCTCAGGGAAAGTAAGAGATGTTTTTTATGAATTGTGTCAAATCATTAACTCAGTTAATGAGGAGTTACAGCCTCACGCTTTAATGTTTTTACTCGAAAACATCTTTGATATCGACAGCGACAACACTCGCGAAACAGCAAAAAATTACTACACTGATGAAGAGGCTAATCAAATTAATGAAGAATTTTCGAAAACTAACTTTCGTGAATTTCTTCACGAGTATATCTCTAACGCATCTAAGGAAAACATTGAGCCTATAGACTTCTACACACATGTGTGGAGTATGCTGAGAGCAGCTTGTCACTATGTCGATAAGAAGACCGCTTTGGCGCTATTCTTGCTTGCAGATGATTGTCTTATCCCTTACCGCAAAATTGGAACTGGAATTGAAATGTCTGACGAAACCTTCTCCGAGATCATAGATATGATGAATTCCAATCAATTGGCAGATATGAAATACATTTTGGCCTTACATTATCCGCAAAAAACTCAGTCGACTTCTCTTTTAGTAGACACTCTACTTTCGCTACCGAGCAGAGAGTCGCAAGCCGTTTTTTTGGCAACACTTATTGATACTGTCACAAAAAGCACAAAAGAAAATATTAAAGAATCTATAGATTCATTGTAATGCCTAGAGCCCGAAATGGAACCCCAAAGCAGCTTAGAGCCCCGGTTTTTGCCCTATTTATCGGGCTCCAAAGCGTATTTTTGAGTAACACTGCATTGATATGAAAAAACCTTGTAGTCATTGAAACTACAAGGTTTTTTCGCATTTTGTGTTGGTGCTCCAGCGGGGATTCGAACCCCGGACACCCTGCTTAAAAGGCAGGTGCTCTGCCTACTGAGCTACTGGGGCATGTCTGGCTGGGATGGCGGGACTCGAACCCACTATATCAGAGTCAAAGTCTGAGGTGTTACCATTACACTACATCCCACCATCTATATCTATTCTATTGTACACAGAGACCGGGCTTTTGTCCGGCCTCTGTGACTTGTGGGGTGGGTAAAGGGACTCGAACCCTCGACACCCGGAACCACAATCCGGTGCTCTAACCAACTGAGCTACACCCACCATATTTTTATTTTGGCACGCCAAGAGGGATTCGAACCCCCGACCTACTGCTTAGAAGGCAGTTGCTCTATCCTGCTGAGCTATTGGCGCATGTTTCCGCTTTTTTGGAGCGGGCGATGGGAATCGAACCCACGTATCCAGCTTGGAAGGCTGGTGTTCTACCATTGAACTACGCCCGCATGGCCGTCCCCATTGATATTCAGCTTAAAGATAATAACAACATTTTTGCGAATTGTCAATATTTTTGCGGCAAAAACTTTTGAAAGTCAAAAAAATATTTAGTGTTGCTATTTTCGGCGCTTTTCTGTATAATGCTTCTGTTATATATAATGTATGCAATTTCACCGGAGGTTTGCAATGATCGAATTAACAATGCAGGTAAGCGAATTTGACTACACCGAAACGCTTGACACCTTCCTGCCCGACTTGATAAAAATTCTGTCCGAAAGCGAAGGCGTGAATCCGCTGATCCGCAAGTGCGTCGGCGCGTCGCCCGAGTTTTCCAAGAAGATCGTCAAGGGCATCCTCGCCGCGATGAGCCCCAAGCAGAAGGAAGCGCTCACGGTCAAGTTTTTGAACGTCTACGCGTCCAAGCTCGTCGCTCAGGTAAATGAGGTCGCCGCAAAGAACGGCATCGTCATCACCCTCGACAACGCAAGGGCAACGATTAAGTGATCCGCAAAAGGTGCAGCTATTCGGCTGCACTTTTTCATTTGCGGGAATCTTAATGAAATTCAGCTCCGCATCAAACCGATGCGGAGCTGAATTTATTCGCCGCACTCCATTGGCTCTCGGCTATAAGCTATCGGCTAACAGCTCTCGGCTGCGGCAAAGCCGCACGGTTTTGCCGGTAACTTCGACACCGGGCCACCGCAAAAAACGTGTCCGTAGGTGCATTAAAGCGCCTCTAAAAAAACACTTGATTTTTTGTGTTGGATTAGGTAGAATATCATAGCACAATGTAAGGAGTGACCGCGATGGCAAAGCTCGTTTCAAAGATAGTCGAGATATGGCATGACCGCAAACGCATACTCGGCATGCCGATAAGCTTCACGCGCTACGCCCTGAGCGAGGACAGGCTGTTCCTGCGCCGCGGCTTCCTGAACGTCAGGCATGACGAGATCGTGCTGTACCGTGTGCGCGATCTGCGCGTTTCGGTGTCGTTGTGGCAGCGCATTTTCGGCGTCGGCTCGGTGACGGTGGTCTCGACGGATAAGAGCATCCCGGAGCTGACGCTCAAAAATATCCGCCAGCCGAACGAGGTCAAGGAGCTCATCCATGAGCACGTTGAGAAAATGAAGATCGAGCGCCGCATGCGCATCGGCGAGATGAGCATGGACATGGATGACGATTCGATAGATCTCGAGGATATTAATTAAACGCAATCGGCTATGCGCCGCTTGCTATATATGGATAGGTATCGAAGTGGTCATAACGGCCCTGACTCGAAATTTTTGGAAGCTCCGGCCGTTTCGTCCGCTGAAAATGTCCGCCGCACAGGGCTTTGCGCGGGTTCGGATTTCACAATTTCATATCGTTCTTGCGTGTTTTTCTTGCATTCCTCCGGAGCAAGGATCACACTTGAGTAATACGGAGAGTTGTCCGAGTGGTCGAAGGTGCAGCACTCGAAATGCTGTAGACCGAAAGGTCTCTAGGGTTCGAATCCCTAACTCTCCGCCAAAAACCCAGTCATATCAAGGCTTTCGCCCATATGACTGGGCTTTTCTTTTCTCTCAAGGTCACATCGGCGTACATGATTTTCGGCAAGAACTCAGGTATGCCAGCCGGTCTGCCTTGTGTCCGGCAGAGTCAGGATATTGTCCATTACATTTGCCGAAGTGATTTTGGATTTGTAATCCAAGTGGCTGTAAATATTCGCCGTCGTGCCGATGTCGCTGTGTCCGAGCCACTCCTGAATATGCTTAAGAGGCACATCGTTTGCCAAAAGCAGTGAGGCGCAGCTGTATCTGAGGTCGTGGAAACGAATGTGACGCAAATTGTTCTTTTCAAGCAGCTTCGGAAATGATGATGTGAGATAGTGCGGAGAAATCAATGTCCCCATCTCATCTACGCAGATATACTCCAAATACTTTTTGTTGTAGCATCGTCCGCATACTCGCCTGTATTCTTCCTGCTGTTCCTTGAGCTTTAGCAGCTTCTCTTTGAACGCAGGAACAAGGGGCAGCGTTCTCATACTCGATTTGGTTTTGGTCGTATCCTGTGCTATCTTGATATGCTTGCCGTCAAGGTTGCAGGAAGTAACGGTGTGTCTAATGGTAATCGTGTTGTTTTGAAAATCAATAGCGTCCCATTTTAAGCCCAGAGCTTCACTTCGCCTCAGTCCATAGAACGCACCAAGAAAAATCGGTATTTCAATCAGCGTTCCTTTGGCGGCTTCAAATAATGCCTGTACCTCGTTGCCTTATTGGTTACGCTCGCATCAAGACGGCGCAATTGTTCCATTTTATTAGCTTCGTCAGTAGGGGTATCCGCTACATATTTTTTCCTAATCGCTTCAACTTCTTCTTGCTGTGCCGCCCGTTTGCCGGAATGAAAGTCCGTTTTTGTTTGTGTTTGATATATCAAAGCTCAAGCTGCACTATACCCCGGTCAAGCTCATCCTTTCTTATGATGAGCATATTTTCAGCTATCGCGTCAGGACTCCGAACGCCATTCTCATCCGAAACGACAAGCAGAGTGGTAACGACCGCTCCACCGAAGAAAAGCGCACTGTCGGCATTGCGTGCGCCTGTCAGAACGGCTACGTGCGCAAATCCGAGCCGAAGCTGATCGGGACTTAGACACTCGCACACGGACGCCACACCGTATTCCGCACATGAGGACATTATTTCCGACAGCGCTGCATCCAAGAGAAAATACAGGAAATGGAGGAGAAAAATGATAGACAAAAACGAAGTTATTGAATTCTTCGACCGTTGTGCGCCTTATTGGAATGCGGACATGGTGCGAAGCGATGAGATAATAGATAAGATACTTGATAACGCCGGAGTAAAAGCCGGCAGCCGGGTGCTGGATGTCGCCTGCGGCACGGGAGTGCTTATACCGGACTATCTTAAGCGCGAAGTCGCATCCGTAACGGGAGTGGATATCTCGCCGGAAATGATTAAAATCGCTGTCGAAACCCATAAGGCAGAGAATATTCATTTCATTTGCGGGGATGTTGAAGAGCTCAACTTCGGTGAAGCCTTTGACGCCATTGTAATATATAATGCGTTTCCGCATTTCCCGGATGCCGAGCGGCTTATAGCCCGGCTTTCTAATGCCCTTGCCCCCGGCGGGATACTTACAGTTGCGCACGGAATGAGCCGTGAGCGGATAAATATGCACCACAGCGGTGCGGCGAAGCACGTGTCGGCAGACCTTATGCCGGCTGAGGAACTTGCGGAGATATTCAAAAAGCATCTCACGATTACCAATATAATTTCCAACGACACCATGTATCAGGTCGCCGGTAAGGAAAGCACTACCTCGGCCGGCGAAAAGAAAAAGACATTGAAAGTCGGCCGATGAACATAAATTCGGTTGGTGCAGCCCGTCACTTTTCGCCTGATTTCCACGACCGAATTTTAAAGCCGGTACATAATTCCATCAAAGATATGGCGAGAGATTTTCTCACGCTGATTTGATGAAATTATGTACCGGCTCTTTTTGCCGTTCGTTGAAGAATGAAAAAAGCGCCTCTGAAAAGCACCGAGTCATCCGCTGCGCGGCTGACCCGCCTCTCCCTGACAGGGGAGGCAATGAGGTGCGGTGCAAAACACAACACAGCACTTACGTTACGCGAAACGTCACGGTTTCTGCCATTGTCTCGAACCGGGCAACCGCAATAAGCGTATCCGTGACTGCGTCAATGCGCCTCTAAAAAACCGTGTATTGACAAATGGAGGGTTATGTAATAGAGTGAGACTATACAATGTGTTAATAAATAATCATTACAGCGCGCCAAACAGACGCGCTGAATTTTCGACAGATGAGCTTTTGTCATCACATCCCCCCGAGTCAAGGTCCCCATCATGTAATATCTGCGTCCGGCACGGCCGGTGAGCGCATTTAATAATTAAGGAAGAGGAGAATTTGATTATGGCACAACTCAGACCCAAGATCGTCAAGCTTGCAAAGGTCATCGGCGGCGTTTCCGGCATGGTCGTCAAGATCGACGAGAACGCGCCCGAATACTACTGCATGGCGAACATCGTTTCCGATGACGAGGCCGACATTGCCATCGCCGCCGGTCTGCGCAAGGAGCGCACGGCCGAGTACCTTGCAAAGAAGGTCGGCAAAACCGTCGAGGAGATAAAGCCCCTGCTCGATAACCTCGTCTACTACGGCATTTTCCGCCGCACGCTTGACGAAAAGCTCGGCGAGGACGTCTATTTCATGCAGATCTTCGCGCCCGGCATACTCGAGATGATGGTAAACAACAAGGAGCTTATGGCCGCCCACCCCGAGGTCGGCAGAGCCTTTGAGGAGTACACGCGCGTGCGCATGCAGCTGCTCGGCCCCGTGCTTCCCAACGGCTACGGCCTGATGCGCGTTATCCCCGTCGAGAGCGCGATCAAGGACATCCCCGGCGTCAGCGACTACGAAAAGCTTTCTTACTACCTGAATAAGTACGACACCTTCTCCGTCTCGCCCTGCTCCTGCCGTGCCTCGCGCACCAGCATCGGCGACGGCTGCGGACATCTTGACGAGGACATGTGCGTCCAGATGGGCAAGGGCGCCGAGCACTACATCCGCTCGGGCCGCGCGCGCCGCATAACGCGCGAGGAGGCGATGGAGATCATCCTGCGCGCCGAGGAAAACGGCCTGATGCACGATATCCCCAACATCGAGGAGGCCGGCGACAGCGCCGCTATATGCAACTGCTGCTCGTGCGCATGCTTCGGCCTGCGCGCAGGACTCATGTTCGGTGCGCGCGACGCCATCCGCTCGAACTTCGTCGCCGAGATCGACGAGGCAAAGTGTGTTGCCTGCGCCCAGTGCGTCGAGACCTGCCCCGGCAATGCGCTCAAGCTCGGCCAGAAGCTGTGCTCGAGCGAGGACCTCACGCCTCCGGGCTACGCAAAGCTGACAAACACTGTTTTTGTAAAGAAAACCTTCAATCCCGATTACCGCGAGAATTTCAAGGACACCCTCGACACCGGCACCGCTCCCTGCAAGGCCGCATGCCCCGCGCACGTTCCCGTTCAGGGCTACCTGAAGCTCGCCGCTCAGGGCAGATACACCGAGGCCCTTGAGCTTATAAAAAAGGAGAACCCCTTCCCGGCGGTCTGCGGCCGCATATGCAACAAGCGCTGCGAGGACGAGTGTACTCGCGCAAGCGTTGACGAGGCCGTTGCGATCGACGAGGTCAAGCGCTTTATCGCCGACCACGACCTGCACGAGGATACGCGCTTCGTGCCCAAGATGGTCAACCAGATCGGCCGCCCGTACACCGAGAAGATCGCCGTCATCGGCGCAGGTCCTGCCGGTATGAGCTGCGCGTACTACCTCGCGAACAAGGGCTACCCCGTCACCGTTTTCGACCGCAACCCCGTGCCCGGCGGCATGCTGACCCTCGGCATCCCCAACTTCCGCCTTGAAAAGGACGTTCTCAACGCCGAGATCGACATTCTCAAGGATATGGGCGTCACCTTCAAGTGCGGCGTCGAGGTCGGCAAGGATATCACCATCGAGCAGCTGCGCGGCGAGGGCTACAAGGGCTTTTACCTTGCCATCGGCGCACAGAAGTCGCAGTCGCTGCGCATCGACGGCGAGGAGCTTGGCGGCGTGTTCGGCGGCGTTGACTTCCTGCGCGAGGTAAACCTCGGCAACAAGCCCGAGATCGGCGAAAGCTGCGCAGTCGTCGGCGGCGGCAACGTCGCAATGGACGTGTGCCGCGCGGCGGTGCGTCTGGGCGCAAAGAACACCTACATAATCTATCGCCGCTCGGCCGACGAGCTGCCTGCCGACCCCGAGGAGGTCAAGGAGGCCATGGAAGAGGGCGTGCAGTTCCGCTTCCTCAACGCGCCCGTCGCCATCGAGGGCAAGGACGGCAAGGTCACGGCGCTCAAGGTCGAGATCATGGAGCTTGGCGAGCCTGACGAAAAGGGCCGCCGCAAGCCCGTCGGAACCGGTAAGTTCGAGACGATCGCGGTCAGCTCCGTCATCGCGGCCATCGGCCAGGTCGTTGATTGGGGCACGCTCGACGTCGGCGCGCTGGAGACCACGAAGAAGGGCACCGCCATAGCCGACGGCCTGACCTATCAGACCGCTCAGCCCGATATTTTCGTCGGCGGCGACTGCTACACGGGACCCAAGTTTGCCATCGACGCGATAGCGGCCGGCAAGGAAGCGGCCATATCGCTGCACCGCTATGTGCATCCCGGCCAGACCCTCACCATGGGCCGCGACAGACGCGTTTACAAGGCTCTGGACAAGGAGCACGCGCTGCTGGATATATCGCACTTCGACCACGGCAAGCGCCAGATGCCCGGCTACAACGAGGCAAAGGCCAAGACCTTCGCCGACGCGCGCGTGACCTTCACCGAGGAGCAGGTGCGCAAGGAGACCGCGCGCTGCCTCGGCTGCGGTGCGACAAAGGTCGACGAGTATCTGTGCATCGGCTGCGGCCTGTGCACCACCAAGTGCAAGTTTGACGCGATCCACCTCAAAAAGGTGCGCGACTGGCACGCCGGCACGTTCGAGACCATGCCCATCAAGGTCGCCGAGGGACTTGTCAAGCGCGCAGGCGGCTTGGTCAAAAACGCGGTGAAAAAATAATGCACGAGCTTGGAATTTGCGATGCGCTGCTGAAAATGCTGCGCAATGTCGCCGAGGAGGAACAGCTTCAAAACGTGCAAAGCATCACCGTCGAGGTGGGGACGCTCTCCGGAGTCGTCCCCCGCTTCCTGAGCGACTGCTGGCAGGCCGTCATCGACGGCACGGAGTTTGACGCTGTCGATATGATCGTCGAGACCGTCGAGGGCGAGGCTCAGTGCATCGAATGCGGCGAGCGCTTCGTCGCCGACCTCGAGCGCCTGCGCTGCCCCAACTGCGGCGGCAATAAGCTGACCCCCGTCTCCGGCACCGACCTCACCCTCAAAGAGATTTTAGAGGCGAATTGACGCAGCTACGGATACGGTTATCTCTGGTGGCCCGGTATCGAAGCTACCGACGAAACCGTGTTTGCCTCTCGTAACGTGAGTGCATTGCTGAGTTTTTGCACCGCACCCTTGTAGGGAACGGATTTATCCGTTCCGCATGTACCGACTTCGTCGGCAATTCAAATCTATAATCGTAGGGGCGGTCACAGACCGCCCCATTTTTGCCTTCCCCTGCGTAGCTTGAGGGGAAGGTGTCACCTTTGGTGACGGATGAGGTGTTATTATATCTGCGGTGCTAACCGCTACATTATTTCAGAGGCGGTTTCATATTGTGCCGATACATTTATTGCGGTTGTCCGACCGGTGAGTGCAGGCAAACCCATAACAAACGGAACAGGCAAGCCTGTTCCCCACACAATAATGTAGCGCCTACGGCGCGGATATAATTACACCTCATCTGCCGCAAGCGGCATCTTCCCCTCAAGCTCCGCAAGGGGAAGACAATGACGAAACCTCGACTGCGTACCATTACATTAACTGCGGCAGTAGGTGCAGCAAGCGGAACGGATAAATCCGTTTTTTTCAGTGGCGCCTTTGCGCTGCTACCGGTACGATTTTTGCGTCAGCACGACCGGAAGCTACTGGCAAAACCATAGCGAGCGGAACGGATAAATCCGTTCCCTACGAGCGGCCGTTGGCCGCAGCGGAGAGCTAATAGCTGATAGTTAATAGGCTTTTATTCAACCCCCTCGGCAGCAAGCTGCCTGCTCCCCTTGACAGGTGAGCCAATGGGGTGCGCCGCAAAACTCAGCATCGCACTTGCGTTACGCGAAACGTCACGGTTTCCTCCAACGTTCCGAACCGGGCTACCGCAAAACTCAGCAGCGCACTTATGTTACGTGTAGCAACCACGGTTTCCTCCATTGTCCCGAACCGGGCCACCGGAGATATATGTATTCGTAGCAGCCCCAATTCGCCTCTAAAAAGAAAAAACAAAAGACCGCAGCTTGAGCTGCGGCCTTTTGTTTTGGAGAAATAGAGAGGATATATGTCGGGAGGAAGAGAGAGAACCCTCCCGATAAAGGAGAAGAAACATAGCGTGGTTATTGCTTCGGAATGCCGGAGGCTCCGAATTCGCTGACGCCGTTCGTCCCGGACTCGGGCTTCGACTCGTCGAAGGTGATATTCAGCGTTGCGTACTCGCCGCCGCGATAGACGACGATGTCGGTGCTTTGACCGGCTTTGAAGTTTTTGACTGCGGCATTGAGGTCGGAGTAGCCTCCGATGGCCTCGCCGCCGACTTCGGTGATTATATCGCCGGCAGCCAGCCCCGATTTCTCGGCGCATCCGCCGGATTCGACGTTATACACATACGCGCCCTCGGGCATGTTGTAGTACTGCGCATACATTGATGTGTAGCGGTTGTCGATGTTGACGCCCATATAAGCCTTGCCGCTGACGTAGCCCTTGGTGATGAGCTCGTTTGCGATATCGGCTGCGTCGTTTATTGGGATCGCAAAGCCCAGACCCTCAACTCCGGAGGAGCCGACCTTTGCCGTTGCAATGCCGATGACCTCGCCGCTTTCATTGTAAACAGGTCCGCCGGAGTTGCCGGAATTGATGGCGGCATCGAACTGGAACATGTTTATCGGGGCGCTGCTATGGTCGGTCGTGATGCTGCGGTCAAGCGCACTGACACGGCCGGAGGTCATCGAAAAATCAAGCTCGCCGAGCGGATTGCCGATGGCAAAAACACTGTCGCCCACGGCGATATCGTCGCTGTTGCCGATCGTGGCCGGAGTCAGATCCGATGCGTCGATCTTCAGCACGGCAACGTCGTTGTCCTCGTCGAAGCCGACGATCTTGGCTTCGTAGCTCGATTTATCCTTGAACAGGACGCTGACCTTGTATCCGCTTTCTTGTGCCGACTCGATAACGTGATAGTTCGTCAGTATATATCCGTCGGCGGTTATTACAAATCCGGTTCCGGCGACCGCGCTTGCGCTCCGCTGGCCGAATATGTTGGCATAGGTGCTTTCAAGCGAAACGCCCACTGTCTGCCGGCAGCCGAGCTCGTATATCTCGTTTGCCGAGGCGGTTTCGGTGCTGACCTTCTTGATGTTGGTCGTGCTGACGATGGGCTTGGTGGCATCACCGGCCGGCACGTCGGCCGCGATGCTGCCCTTGACTGCGTTCCATGAAATGAAGCCGCCGGCAAGGCCGCCGACGAGTGCGCACACAAGGCACAGACACGCCGTTTTCAGTGTGCCGCTGCGATGTGCGCTGCCCGCCTTCTCGCGAGGCTTCTTCTCCTCGGGAGCGTAGTAGTTCGGCACTTCGGTCGCTTCATCCTGCGGGACGAATTCCGCGTCCTCATACAAGCGCTGCTCGGGCCGCACAAAGTGATACTCACCGTCAATTTCGGTGTCGTCGGACGAAGCATGTGTTCTTTTGTCTCTGTTATCGTCCATGACGGCCTCCGTCCTTGCTCGTTTCGATCTTGTGAGCTTATAATACACATTCTTTATGACAAAGGCATGAACAAAAAAGAAAAATTCTATAAACACTTATTTTTGGAGGCGCTTTGACGCACCTACGGATACGGTGATTGCGTGAACCCGGTGTCGAGGGCGCGTGCAAAACCGTGGCTGCCGCGCGCAACGCAAGTGCGCTGCTGAATTTTGCACCGCACCCCATTGTCTTCCCCTCAAGCTCCGCAAGGGAAGGCAAAAGGGACGGTCTGTGACCGCCCCAATGAATAATGAATAATGAATAATGAATAATTGCGGTGTGCCTGCGGCACTTTTTTAATAGCGCCTTTACGCTGATGCCGATACGGTTTTTGCGTCAGCACGACCGGGAACTACCGGCAAAACCATCACAACGGAACGGATGAATCCGTTCCCTACAAGCGGCCGTTGGCCGCAGTGGAAAGCTAATAGCTGATAGTTAATAGCTGTCAACCCCTCGGCAGCAAAGCTGCCTGCTCCCCTTGACAGGTGAGCCAATTGAAGTGAGGTGCAAAACGCAGCGCCGTACTAACGGGATGCGAAACGCTATGGTTTATGCCAATGTTTCCGGTCGGGATACCGCAATAACCGTATCCGTAGCAGCCCCAATGCGCCACTAAAAAAGAAAAAATCGAGAGGACGGACGAGCCGTACTCTCGGTTTTTTCTCGATTGGGACTTAGCCCTCGATTGCCTCTGCGGGGCACTGAGCTGCGCACGCACCGCACTCAAGGCACTTGCTGGGGTCGATCTCGTAGTGAAGCTCGCCCATAGAGATAGCTTCGGCAGGGCACTGAGCTGCGCATGCGCCGCAGGACAGGCACTCGTCGGTAATTACAAAAGCCATGATGTAACCTCCATAAGAAATTTGCTCAATAGGAAATCAGGTCTTTGCCTATGTCTTGCAAATGCATTGTAACACATAATCGCAAAAATGCAAATGTAAATTTGCAGTTAATAACTATTATTTTTGCAAATTGGCAATAATCCCGTATACGACAGTATCGGCGCGGACGATATACTAAAATATAAGCTGACGAGAATTGAACCCATATCGCCTGTCAGCGCGCCCTTTCGGCTGTTTTCGCCTTTTTTGTCTTGATGGGCGCCGGCCCACCTGCACCAAAGAAAGCCGAAAATATCTCGAAAAGCACAGATGACAGATGCTTCGCCTGTCAGCTTACCCAAGGGGGAACGAAACTTTGAAGAACAACGAGAAATTCACCGAAAAGGCCGAGGGCGCGATCGAGCAGGCGCGGCTTGCCGCGTTCGGCCTTGGCCACAGCTATGTGGGAACGGAGCATTTGCTGCTGGGCATACTGCGAGAGCGCGCCGGACTCGGCGCGAGAATACTGCGCGACCGCGGCCTGAGCGAGCACTGCCTGAAGGACGCTATAAGCCGCGCAAACGGCACCGGCGAGCCGGGAGTTCCGACGCAGGGACTCACAAAGCACGCATGGCAGGCGATCGAAAAGGCCGCATCGGACGCCGCGCGCTTAGGCCACAGCTATATCGGCACGGAGCATCTGCTGCTGGGCATACTGCGGCAGCCCGATTGCGGCGGCGCGCGTGCGCTGGCCGCGGCAGGACTGAGCGTAAACGATATCTACACCGACATCCTTGCCGTGTTCGGAACAGGCTCCTTCAAGCCGCGCAGTCAGCCGCCAGTGCAGCCGAAGGCGACGGTCAAGCACAGCGAAACGCGCATTCTCGATCAGTACAGCCGCGACCTCACGCTGCTTGCCGCCTCGGGAAGCTTCGACCCCGTCATCGGCCGCGACGAGGAGATACGCCGCAGCGTTCAGATCCTCTCGCGCCGCAGCAAGAATAACCCCGTGCTAATAGGTGAGCCGGGCGTTGGCAAGACCGCCGTGGCCGAGGGCATAGCCGCTTATATCGCAGGCTCCGACGCGCCCGACAGCATGGCCGGCAAGCGCCTTGTTGCGCTCGATCTTCCGGCGCTGCTTGCCGGAACAAAGTACCGCGGCGACTTCGAGGAGAGAGTCAAGGCGGTCTTAAAGGACGTGAAAAAAGCCGGCGACGTGATACTTTTCATCGACGAGATGCACACCATGATCGGCGCGGGCAGCGCCGAGGGCGCGATCGACGCGGCAAACATCCTAAAGCCGGCGCTCGGCCGGGGCGAGGTGCAGATAATCGGCGCGACCACGCCCGAGGAGTACCGCCGCCATATCGAAAAGGACGCAGCGCTCGAGCGCAGATTCCAGCCGGTGAAGATAGCCGAGCCGTCGCGCGGCGACAGTCTGAAAATGCTCGGCGCAGTGCGCCAGGGCCTTGAAAAGCACCACGGCGTTAAGATCTCCGACGCTGCGCTCACTGCGGCGGTCGATCTCTCCGCACGGTATATAAACGACCGCTTCCTGCCGGACAAGGCCATCGACCTTGCCGACGAGGCGGCCGCGCACATCCGCGTTTCCGGCGGCGGTCTGGTAACGGCCGAGGACATTGCCGGGATAGTGTCGATGTGGACGGGCATTCCCGTGGCGAATCTCAGCGCCGACGAGACAAAGCGCCTGTGCAATATGGAGAGTATACTCCACCGCCGCGTGATCGGCCAGAACGAGGCCGTCACGGCCGTGTCGCGCGCTATCCGCCGCGGCAGGGTGGGGCTTTCAGACCCCGACCGGCCGATAGGCAGCTTTCTGTTCCTCGGCCCGACGGGCGTGGGCAAAACCGAGCTGTGCCGCGCCCTCGCCGAGGCTGTTTTCGGCGAAAGCGACGCGATGATAAGGCTCGACATGTCCGAATACATGGAAAAGCACGCGGTCAGCAAGCTCATCGGCTCGCCGCCGGGCTATGTCGGCTATGAGGACGGCGGCCAACTCACCGAGCGCGTGCGGCGCAAGCCGTGGTCGGTCGTGCTGTTTGACGAGATCGAAAAGGCGCACGAGGACGTGTGGGGCATCCTGCTCCAGATCATGGACGACGGCAGGCTCACCGACTCCGCCGGGCGCGTCGTGAGCTTCCGCAACACGATCATCGTCATGACCTCGAACGTCGGCGCAAAGTCGATAAGCGACGGCCGGCCGCGCATGGGCTTCACGCCTGACGGCGGCGACGAGGCGCAGCTCATGCGCGCGCGCATAAACGAGGAGCTGCGCCGGACCTTCAAGCCCGAGTTTTTGAACCGCATCGACGAGACGATCGTTTTCCGAAGGCTCAGCCGCGCCGAGATACGCAGCATCGCCGAGCGCATGCTGCTGACGGTGGCCGAGCGCTTCAAGGCGCTGGGCATGACGCTTTCCGTGCCCGATCAGGTCGTGGATTTCCTCGCCGAGCGCGGCTACGACGAGAAATACGGCGCGCGTCCGCTGCGCCGCGCGATACGCAGCATGATCGAGGACAAGGCTGCCGAGCTTATGCTTACCGACAGCCTTGGCCGCGGCGACACCGTGCAGGCGCGTATCGACGGCAACGAATTGATTTTGACAAAGCACGGCGTTTAGTTTATAATGCTTTCCATGATTTTTACGGAGGGCAATTATGGATAAGCAGAGGTTTATAAATGAAGTCAATACACGCTGCGAATATAATAAATATAATCATATTTTTGTGACCGACGTAGAGCCTGAAAGCGCCGTCGTCGAGGCCGAGCTTCGCCCCGAGTCGATGAATCCTCTCGGCATGGCGCACGGCGGCTTTGTGTATTCAATGTGCGATATCGCCGCCGGAGTCGTTGTTTCTCAGTATGCCGGAAAATTCGTAACGCTCAGCGGCAATCTGTATTTCATGCGCCCGGGCAAGGGCAAAAAGCTCCGCTGCGAGGCGCGCATAATAAAGCGCGGCCGCACCGTCAACGTCGTTGACACCTGCGTTTTTGACGACAGCGGCGCCGTAACCGCCAAGGGCACGTTTGAGATCTATATAATGGAGTAAAGGTCGAAATTAAAAAAGAGTGCAGACACTGTCTGCACTCTTTTTTACATTAATTTACATCAAGACTTTTTGCAACCGATCAGGGCTTTACGGAGCCTGCGATGCTGCCGAGGTAGCCCTTGAGGCCGTCAACAAAGGTCTTGGGGGTCTTGAGTATGCCCTCGACGTCGCCCTTGTCGTATGCCTGACCGATATCCTCGAGCATGCCGACGAAATCATCGGTCGCGCTCTCAACGCCGGCCTCGACCTTATCGCCGTAATTCCAAAGGTTTTCGAGCTTATCGACGTCAACGCCGACCTTCTCGCCGACGGTCGCCTTGATCTCGCCGAGCTTTGCGGAAACGGTCGCGTGGGTCTTTTCGACTGCGGATGCTACACTGCTGTCTGCCGTGCTGTTGTCGGCAAGGCTTACGGGAGCAAAAACGACTGCAAGAAGCAGAACCGCTGCCAGCGCCGCCGCAAGTATCATAACAGCATTCTTTTTAAGAGTGTTGGTCATAATTTTCCCTCCATTTTTACGGTTTTTGTTCAGAACTATACTTTTTCCCATTGATAATATAGATTAAACCATATCATGGAGCGGATTGCAAGAGTTTTTTATTGATTTTAATAAATATTTTCCAAACTGGCAGTTTTTGTCCCAGAACGAATGCCAGCTCGCCGAAGAATATGCCGCCGATAACGTCGGCGATGACATGCTGCTTTACAAACAGCGTTGACAGGCACACGAGCACCGTGAACACGGCGCAGAACACCCTGTACCACAGCTTTGCGCCGGGCGAGCTCAGCGACTGGCGGAACACGAGATAGGCGAACAGGCAGTGCATCGACGGGAAGCAGTTCGTCGGCGTGTCGAAAAAATACACAAGCGACAGCACCCATGTAAAGAAGTCGCTGACAGCAAGCTCGGGGCGCGTGATGCAGCTGGGAAACGCGATGAATATGACACAGCAGATGATTTCGGCAATGATGACGCCCGAGGCAAAGCGGAAACAGAGCTCTTCATCCTGCCGCGCGGCGAACAGAAGGCCCATCATCCAAAACAGGAACGTTACGACATATATGACCACCCACTCGGGGCGCAGCGGTATCAGCGCGTCAAGCCCGAGCGTCACGTCAAACGCGCGAGAGAAATCCGCCAGGTTTTTTGAGCCCAGCCACACCGAGGCGTGTATTGCCGCGATCGCAAGCAGCGGCACAACGGCGTACTTATGTATTATCGTCGTTTTTTTCATATACTTCTCCCGAATTCAAACTGTGTGGTTCAAAACCGTACAGCAACTATAACCCCCACCTCTCTCCCTTGTCAAGTTTTTTAGAGGCGAATTAAATCTGCACCTATACGGTTATGTTAGTACCCGGTTCGAACCTGCGGAGAAAACCGTGTTTGCCTCGCACTTTTTCAGAGGCGCATTGGGGCAGCTACCAACACATTTATCTCTGGTTGCCCGGTTCGAGGCAATGGAATAAACCGTGATTGCCACGCAACCCGGTAGTGCGCTGCAAAGTTTTTTGGCGCACCACATTGGCTCACCTGTCAAGGGGAGCAGGCAGCTTTGCTGCCGAGGGGTTGACAGCTATTAGCTCTCCGCTGCGGCCACCGGTCGCTCGTAGGGAACGGATTTATCCGTTCCGTTGTGTTGCGCTCATCTGTGCAGTTAATACGGCGGTACGCAGCAGAGGTTTCGCCATTGTCTTCCCCTTGCGGAGCTTGAGGGGAAGATGCCGCTTGCGGCAGATGAGGTGTTATTAAATCTGCGCCGTAGGCGCTACATTATTAAAAACGGGCGGCCAATGGCCGCCCCTACGATTCTGTTTTACTGCCGTCAAAACCGTAGCACGCGGAACGGATAAATCCGTTCCCTACAAGGGTGCGGCGCGAAATTCAGCGGTGCACTAACGTTACGCGAGGCAGCTATGGTTTCCACCATTGTTCCGAACCGGGCGACCGCAAAACTCAGCACCGCACTTATGTATGGCGGCAGTTTTACGGTTTCGTCGGTAACTTCGACACCGGGACACCGGAAATCACCGTATCCGTAGGTGCGGTAATGCGCCTCTAAAAAGCGTCGCAGTCGTCGAAGTCAAGGAGAGTGGGATCGACGGGCGTTTCGCGCAGGACGCTGGTCATATACTGGTTGACCTGGCGGCGCATATCGCGGCGCGAGATCGTGCGCGGATCCATGAGATCCTGCTGCACCCAGATGAAATTGATATTTCGCTCGCGCGCCTGCTCATCGAAAATGCCCTGAAGTCCGTCCATGCCCTTGCAGGAGATCTGGTCGTACATGATGATGGTATCGACGTTATACTCCTCGGCAACGCGCCACATCTCGTCAACGGCATTGCGGTAGCCGCCCTTGGTGTGCTTGCGCATGGTCGCGCGCTGATAGGTCAGCGCAACGCCCTCGAGCATCGTTTCGGGTGTGGAGGTGTCTATTATGACTTGCGAAATATGCGTTTCCATGTCCATGACGGAAACTATGCCCCAGCACTGCTCGAGCCAGTTGGAGAAGTTCGTGTAGTAGTTTGCCGGGCACGACCAGACGAGCGCCTTGTGGCGCATTTCGGCCGAGCACGGCAGGCGCTTTTCGTAAGCGTCGGTCATGAGCTTGTGTACTCTTTTATCGGCCTTGTTGAAGCGCTGATCCATGCCGCCGTGCAGATGATAGGTGTACATGCGGTACAGCCACGGGGTAGGGCCGGTCACCTGCGGATGATCGGTGCGGTTTATCTCCCACAGGTCGAGATGGAAGCGAGTTACCTCGTTATAGCTCTCAAGCGCCTTGGCGAAAGCATCCCAGTCAAACTTCTCGCCCGTGTGATCCTCAATGAACTTTATGCAGCCGCGCAGCTCCTCGACGGCGTACTTCTGCGCGTCAACATCGTCGTTATAGCGCAGCGGAACGCCGAGGCAGTAGGTCGGCAGCTTGAAATAGCGATCCTGGAACGACGTGGTCATGATGCTGCCGTCGCAGGGCATGTTGCAGGCGATGAAGCACTTGCCGAAGATCGGGAAATCGCCCTCGGCGGCAACGCCGGCCTCGGCAGACGGCAGAGGGCACACATCGGCAGGCACGCCGAAATTTTCTATTGCATCGAGATACACCGGCGGAAGCTGCTGGTTTATCATCGAGGACAGGAAGATGGGTATGGTCTGCACGGGAATGCCAATGAGGTTCGGGAAGCCTGCCATAAGCTCGGTAGGAACAAGCTCGTCAAAGCAGACGATGCGGTCGGCAAGCGATTTTTTGCCGCCGATGTTCTGATCGGCATTGAAGGAATCGGCAATGATATCGATGGTGTGCTTTATTATTATGTCATACAGCGCATGGCCTGCGCGAAGCTGCACGCCGCGCATACCCTCGAGCTGGCGGTCGATAAACTGCGGCAGCGTGAGGTAGGTCAACATCCAGCGATAGCGGAAAATGCCCTTGACGACCTGAATCGGCGACTGGAGGACAAATTTTATCATGTCCTTCCACATGACGCACCACCAGCCGTAGTCAACGAGCGTGTCCTTGATGCCGCGCCACTCGCGCCAGCGGCGAACGCCGGTTTTATCTATGTAGCTAAGTCCAAGCTTTCTCGGTTTTCCTGCCATGTCAGCGCCCTCCCTTTTCCTTGTGGATCTGCTTTATCTCGAGGCTCTCGACAAACGCCTGAACGCGCGTGCGCAGCTGGCCGGACGCGTTGCCGGTGTATTCCCTGTCAACGCAGACGGTCGGATAATTATACAGCTCGGTCATGACGTGCGAGGCAAGCGCGCGCTCATAGCCCCAGAACTCGCAGAACTTCATCTGCTCGTAGATAATGCCCTGGGCATTGTACTCCTTAGCGAGCTTATCGACAAAATCGTATCGGCCGTGGACCTTATCCTGCGACATATAGCGCGGACACTGGCTCGTTTCCTGATAAAAGCGGCAGATCTGGTCGAGCGCAGGCTCGGAGTCGCTGAGAACGATCTCCTGTCTGCCGGGGAAGGAGCCGAAGCAGAAGCGGTCGGCAACGATGAGCGCGCCGGACTGCTCGACGGTGCGCGTGAAGTCGAGATCGTCGATCTCGCTTCCGACAACCACGACGCGTGCGCGATGCGCAGGCTTCGCGTCGGGAACGCGGGTTTTGACCTCCTCGAGCGTTTCGCGCAGCTTGTCGATTATAAGCGCCTTCGGGCAGCAGTAGGAAACAAGGCACAAAACGTGGAACTCATAGCCCGTTATGGGCGGGTTCGCGAGCTTGCGCATATCGCCGATCTCGGTTATGATGCGGCAGACCTCATTGTGCTCGGCAACAGCCTTGCGTATTGCAGAGTCGGAAATGTCCGTGCCGTATCTCTCGTGCAGCGGCTCAAGGACTTTTTTGGTGATCTGGTTTTTGTAATGCTCGAGTCCGTGGGGCGTGACCTTGAATGGCACGTCGATGAAGGAAACGAAAAATTTTTCGTTCTTCACCAGCTGCAAGACCTCAAAATGCTCAAGCGTGCGGTTCATCTCGGTGCATGTCTCGCCGCCGGCAAGCGCCGACAGGAAGTTATAGCCGCCCTCGATGCCGCGCTCGACAAGCGCCTTGGCGTAGCCGCACAGATAGTTTGTCATGTAGTAGGTCGATATCTCCAGCGAGCCTGTGCGCGGCGCTCTCATTCGGACGGAAAAGCAGTTGTCAAGGTTGAGCAAAACCTCGGGCATGTGATAGCAGGTGTAGCCCACCGCATGCTTTCCCTCCGACACGGCCTGCATGACGAGCTCGTTTGCCGCCTCGTCGAGCAGATGCTCGAAGTAGATAAGGTGCTTTAAGTCTTTCATTTTTTCTCCCCATTATTAAAAAATCATTAGTTCGTCCAAGATTTATCATTACAATTAGTATATTATGTATAAAGCTCGGTGTCAACAAAAACCTATTGAGTATATGGCGTTTGACAGAGGCATGACTATGGTTTATGATATATTTATTAAAAGAAACATCGGAGGGACAAGCTATGAGCAAAAAGGAGCTTGCCGCGCAGTATCACGCCTCGGGCTGCAACTGCGCGATGGCCGTCGGCTGCGCGTTCTGCGACAAGGCCGGCGTGAGCGAGGACGAGATGAAGGCGCTCACTCGCCGCTACGGCGGCGGCGCACACAAATACTGCGGCGCGCTTTTGGGCGCTGTTGCCGCGATGAACATGGCAAGCGGTCAGCTCAACGAGGACGATCCCGCTGTGCTCGATGGGAAAGCATCGGACAAGGCCGCCGAGCTTCTGCGCAGGTTCGAGGCGAAAAACGGCTCGGTGTTCTGCCGCGAGCTTAAAGGGCGCGACACCGGCGTTGTGCTCCGTCCGTGCCGCGGCTGCGTCGAAGATGCGGCCGAGCTTGCCGAAGAGATATTCGAGGGGAAATAAATGTACCGTATCTTTATCGTCGAGGACGACCCCGGCATAGCCGAGGGCATAAAGCGGCAGGCCGAGGCCTGGGGACTTGAGGTGCGCTGTGCGGACGATCTGCGCAATGTTATGGGCGAGTTTGCCGCCTTTTCGCCGCACCTTGTGCTGCTGGACATAACCCTGCCGTTTTTCAACGGCTATCACTGGTGCAGCGCGATCCGCGCGGTGTCGAAGGTGCCGATAATATTCATATCCTCGGCGGCCGACAGCATGAACATCGTCATGGCAATGAGCATGGGCGCGGATGATTTCATAGCAAAGCCCTTTGACGGCAGCGTGCTCATGGCCAAGATCCAGGCACTTTTGCGCCGCAGCTATGATTTTGCGCCGGGCATGCCCATCATTGAGCACCGCGGCGCGATACTCAATACAGACGATAACTCGCTTTCCTACAACGGAAAAAGCATTGCGCTGACCAAAAACGAATACCGCATCCTGCTGTGCCTTATGCAGAGCCGCGGCAAGGTCGTCAGCCGCGAAAAGCTCATGGAAAAGCTGTGGGAGACCGACAGCTTCGTGGACGAGAACACCCTGACCGTCAACGTCGGCAGACTGCGCAAAAAGCTCGACGCCGCCGGGCTTGAGGGCTTTATCGCGACGAAATTCGGCGTAGGCTACATCGTGGAGTGATAAAATGAAGCTTTTTGGCGAATATTTAAAAGAGCATGCGCGGCTTATCGCGGCGTCGGTGCTTGCAGCGGCGATATTCCTTGCAAGCTTTGCGCTTTACGGGCTGCCGCTGCTGGCGGTGGCGTATCCTGCGCTGCTGTGCCTTGTGCTGGCGGCCGTATTCGCCATACGGGACTTTGCACAGGCAAAGCGCCGTCACGCCGAGTTCATGGCGCTCACGGAGATAACCGCCGCAGAGGAGAAGATGCTGCCTCCGGCAAGGAGCATAGACGATGCCGACTATCGCCGGATAATCGCGCTTCTGGCCGAAAGCCGCGAAGAGATAAGCCGCAGCGCTCACCGCCGCTGGAGCGACACGCTCGATTACTACACCGTGTGGGTGCATCAGATAAAAACGCCGATCGCGTCCATGCGCCTGACGCTTGAAGGCTCCGACTCGCCGGAGTCGCGCAGGCTGTCGGCCGAGCTTGGGCGCATCGAGCGGTATGTTGAGATGGCGCTTGTGTACCTGCGCCTTGATTCCGAGAGCAGCGACTATGTCATCCGCGAGTTTGAGCTTGACCCGTTCATTCGCCGCTCGGTGAAGAAATTTGCCGGCGAGTTCATCTCAAAGCGGCTGAGCCTTGAGCTTGAGCCGTCGGGCGCGAGCGTTGTCAGCGATGAGAAGTGGCTGGCCTTCGTCGTCGAGCAGGTGCTTTCAAATTCGCTTAAATACACGCGCGAGGGCAGCGTGAGGATATATCTTGCCGAGCCGAAAACACTGTGCATACGCGATACGGGCATAGGCATCGCGCCCGAGGATCTGCCCCGCATTTTCGATAAGGGCTACACGGGACTCAACGGCCGTGCCGACCTGCGTGCGAGCGGACTCGGGCTGTATCTTTGCCGCCGTGTCTGCCGCAAGCTCGGTCACGGGATATCCGCCGTTTCCGCCCCCGGCAAGGGCACGGAGATAAGGATAGACCTCAGCAGCTATGACCTCGACCCGGAGTAAGGGGCGGCGCAAGCGCCGCAGTGAAGAAGTAATAGGTAATAGTGAATAAGTATTGTGTGCGCAAGCGCACGGATTTTAATAGCGCATTTAAGTTGTACCGATTCGGTTTTTGCGGTATCCCGGGCCTGTGGGTACCGACAAGGCCATTGCAAACGGGCGAGCAATGCTCGCTCCTACTATGGGATGCCGCAAAATCCGGCAGCGCACTAATGCGTCGCGAGAGTTTTACGGTTTCGTCGGCAGTTTCCGGTCGGGAAGCCGCAATAAATGTATAGGAGAAGCGCCAATGCGCCACTAAAAAACGGAACGGATAAATCCGTTCCCTACATGGTGCAGATGAAATTTGCACTAATATAGCACAATCTCCCGGAGTGCGGAACAGCATGGTTTCCACCATTGTTCCGAACCGGGTTCACGCAATAAACGTATAAGGAGTGCGCCAAGGCGCCACTGAAAAAATGGGAGTTTTGATAGACGGAAAAAAGCTCGCGGAGAAGCTCTGCGAGGAGGTGAAAAGCGAGGCGGCGGCGATGAGCCGCAGGCCCTGCCTTGCGGCGGTGCTGGTAGGAAACGACCCGGCATCGCAGATATATGTGCGCAATAAGGAGCGCGACTGTCTCAAGTGCGGCATCGACAGCCGCCGATACGACCTCGCGGCCACAACGTCGGAGGCAGAGCTTCTGCGGCTTATCGCGGCGCTCAACGCCGACGACGGCGTTGACGGAATTCTCGTGCAGCTTCCGCTGCCGGAGCAGATATCCGAGCGTGCGGTGATAAACGCGATCGCGCCGGAAAAGGACGTGGACGCGTTCCACCCTATAAACGTCGGCCGCATGGTCACGGGCGAGGGTACGCTTATGCCGTGTACGCCGGCCGGGATAATGGATATGCTGCACGAATACGGCATTTCGCCCGACGGCAAACACTGCGTCATAGTCGGCCGCAGCAACATCGTCGGCCGCCCGATGGGGCTTATGCTGCTCAACGCCGACGCAACCGTGACATATTGCCACCGGCGCACTCGGGATCTTGCGTCGTTTACGCGGCAGGCGGATATTCTCATCGTCGCGGCAGGCTCGCCGAGGCTTATTCGCGGCGACATGGTAAAAGACGGCGCAGCCGTTATCGACGTCGCCATGAACCGTGACCCCGAGACCGGCAAATTCTTCGGCGACGTGTGCTTTGACGAGGTAGAGCCTAAGGCTGCGTTCATAACGCCCGTACCGGGCGGCGTCGGCCCGATGACGCGCGCGAGACTGATGAAAAACATCCTTGCCGCAGCAAAGTGCAGGGCAGAAAAATGAACGATAAGCGGCTGTACGGCATCGACCTGTTCAAAGCACTGGCGATGTTCCTCGTCGTCGTTCTGCATGTCAACACGCTCGGCACAGCATTCGACAGCAGCGCTCCCGGCTCTGCACAGTGGTGGCTGACCGACGGCATGATGACCGCGGCTTACTGCTGCGTTGACTGCTTTGCTCTGGCGACGGGCTTTCTCATGGCCGAGCGCGCATTCAGATCCGGCCGCATCGTATCGCTCTGGCTTCAGGTCGCGTTCTATGCCGTGGTAACGACTGTTGTGTGGTATTTTGCCGTTCCCGGTGCGGTCGGGATCAAAGATATCGTATCGGCGTTTTTCCCTGTGCTCACGTCAAAATACTGGTACTTCTCGGCGTATTTCGTGCTGTTTTTCTTCATGCCGTTTATAAACGCAATGCTGCATGCGCTCGACGGGCGCGCAAGAGGCGCGCTGCTTGCGGCGGTGTTTGTATTTCTGTCGCTGCTGCCGACCTTCAGGCCGCTGGGCGTTATCCCGCTCTCGGCAGGATACTGCTTTTTCTGGCTGGCAGCACTGTACATCATCGGCGCATGCATAAAGCTCGACAGGCTGTATGAGCGCGCGAGCGGAAAAACATTCGTGCTTTTGTATTTTGCCTCGATCGCCGTAATGCTGCTGTGGCAGCTCGTGTTCGGTGCGGAAAGCGAGACGCTTATAAGCTATGTTTCGCCGCCGGTGCTGCTGTGCTCGGTCGCGCTGCTGTGCGCGTTTTGCCGCCTTCAGGTCGGCGAAAGCTTTAAGGGCGCGGCAAAGTTTTTAAGCTCGACCTCGTTCGGCGTGTATCTTATCCACATAAGCCCGTTTATCTTGGCAAACTACATAGCGGACAGTTTTGCATTTATCGCCGGTCTCAACGCGGCGCTCGTCATTCCGTGCGAGCTTGGCTGCGCGGCGGCAATATACGCCGTGTGTACGCTTATAGAGTTCCTGCGGCAGAAGCTTTTCGCCCTGTGCGGCATTGACCGCCTTGCGGATATCGTCAGCCGGCGGCTTGACCGGGCCGCCGCAAGGCAATAAAAAGAGCAGGCCGGCAAGCGGCCTGCATAAACAGGGTTGTGGGATAAAGATATGAGCCGCGGCCTTGCTTTGCAAGACCTATTGGATAAGCTGTGCTTAGATAATACATCGCCCGCGCGGCCTTGTAAAGAGCGAAAAAGCACTGCTTTTGTCGAATGGAAAAATTTTTGCAAATAATTCTTTTCCTATCGGGAATACTGAGTGGGAAAGGAGTGTTTGCAAGTGATAATCGACCGCATCGCACTTATTCTGACCATAATCGGCGGCATCAACTGGGGCAGCATCGGCCTGTTCAAATTCGATATCGTCGCATGGATCTGCGGCGGACAGACGGCGACAGTCAGCCGAGTGATATACACGCTTGTCGGCCTCGCCGCGCTTTGGTGCATCTCTCTGCTTTTCCGCAGCGACGCGCTTCCCGATGAGGCATAAACCGATAAAAAACACCTTGCAATGACGCAAGGTGTTTTGATTTTATGCAGCTTCGGCAGGAGGCTCCGTCGGATCGACCGGCTCCGTGGGTTACGGCTCGACCGGCTCTGTCGGTTCAACAGGATCAACGGGCTTCTCGGCCTGATCCAGTGCTCGGTAAAGGAACGTTGCGACCTGGGCGCGGCTTACGACGCTGTTTGGCGAGAACGTATACTCGCCCGTTCCGGTGGTCACGCCGTTTTCGTATGCCCACAGCACCGAGCGATAGCAGAATGTGCCGGCATAGATATCGGCAAAGGGATTTTCGATGCCCGGCTCGGTCTGGCCGAGATAGCGCCACAGAAGCGTTACAAACTGCGCGCGCGTGACCTTGCCGTAGGGGTCAAAATACCCTGCGGAGACGCCCTTTGTTATGCCCTGCTCGACCGCCCACTGCACAGCCTTGGCACAATAGCTGCCGTTGGAAACATCGTAAAATATGCAGGTTCCGCTCTTCGGCGCCGGGCGGCCTGCCGCGCGCCAGATAAAGGTCACGACCTGCGCACGGGTACACTGCTCATCGGGCAGGAATTTTGCGGCGCTCGTGCCGTTGGATATGCCCTCGTCGATTACCCACTGTATGCCCTCGGCATAGTCGGCATGCCTGCCGTCGGGGCAGATGTCCGTCGCGGCGACCTTGAAGGGATAGCACTTTTGCATGTAGTTATAGTTTTCGTCGACCGCTTCGATGAACAGCTCATAGCTGCCGGGGCCGAGTGCGGAGAAGCTGAGCTTGCCGTTAAGAGCGTAGAGATCGGCAGTCTTGCTCTTGGGGGATGTCTGCACGCAGGAGAAATAGTCTCCGTCCAGGTTGCGGATATCGGCATACAGCCAGGTTATTGTGCTGCCGGAGCGGACAGTGCCGCTTATACTGAAATCCTCGCCGCCGAGGGTGCCGCTCGGAACGACGGCGCCGGATACCGATATCGTGCCCGATGGCGAGCCTATCGTGCCGTACTGCGGCGTGGCGTAGCCCAGAACGGAGTCGTCGCGCGGTCTTTCTCGGCGCTCGACCATGTCGTTTATACTGTTGCCCTCGATGGTGTATATCGTCGTTTCGCTTGCACGCTCGACAATTGCTACATGCTCGGCAAGGCCGTCGCGCTTACCGTTATCTTCAAGCGCGTCGATAAACAGCAGGTCGCCTGCCTGCGGAGTGTACTCCTTCGTGCGCCACAGGCCGTGCTCCTTGAACCATTTCACGCCGCCGAAGCAGCCGGAAAAGTTCGGTATAACGCTCTTGGGTACGCCCGAATAGCGTGCACACCAGCTTACGAACATTGCGCACCACGGCTGGCCAGGCAGACCGTACCACGAGCCGTACTTTGTGCCGTTCTGGAATTTTTCACGGTAGCCGAGCTGCGACTCGGCAACGCTCATGAAGCTTTCGCGCCGGCTGCGCCCGGAGTCGGCAAGCGCCGCCGGGGCAAGTCCGAGCAGCATCACCGCCGCAAGGACAAGGCTCATCACTCTCTTTCTCATATCTTTTCTCCCTGTTTCTAAAAAACCGCCGATCGGCATCGGCGGTTTTCATTTTTACTTCTCCAGATTGTTTGTGCGATAAAGGAAGGTCACGACCTGCGCACGGGTAGCCGTAGTGTCGGGTGCAAAGGTGGTGGCCGTAGTGCCGGAGGTCACGCCGTTTTCATATGCCCAGAGTATCGCCGGGGCAAAGACGCTGCTTGACGAAACGTCGGTAAACGGATTGAAGGTGCCGTAAACCGGCCTGTCGAGATAGCGCCAGAGGAAGGTCACAAACTGCGCGCGCGTGACGGTGGCATCGGGCGCAAAATGAGTGTCGTCAACGCCTGTCGTTATGCCGCGCTCTGCAGCCCATGTGACGGCCTTCGTGTAATATGCGTTATCCATGACGTCGGCAAAGCCGCTCTCGGAGTTCGTCGGCTCGGGCTGACCGGCAAGCCGCCAGAGGAAGGTGACTACCTGACCGCGCGTGCACTGCCCGTCGGGCAGGAAGCTCGTTGCCGTGTAGCCGCTCGTGATATTATTTTCCGCCGCCCAGATGATGGCGTCGGTGTAGTAAACGTGTTTGCCCTGCGCGTCAATATCGGTGAACGGGTTTTTTATGCCGCAGACCGAGCACACGCCGTTTACAAAGCTGTGGCCGAGCTGGCGCACATAGCTTGATTCAAACTTTTCGGTGCAGCTTTTGCACTCGTATATCGTGTAGCCGCGCTCGGAGCAGGTCGGCGCAACGACGGTGGTCTTATAATCGTGGACATGGTTATCGTAGCTTTCCCAAACAAGGGAGCCGCCGTAGCTTTCGCCCTTGTGCTCGCCCCACTTCGTGCCGTTTGCCGGGTAGACGAGGCTGGTCGAAACGCCCCGGAATGCGTTCGGCGCAACATAGCCGTATTCGCCGGAGATGTTTATGTAGTCGATCTGCGCGGCCGAGGGGAACGCGTTGTCGTCAAGGATAAGACTGCGGCAGTCGATGGACACGGACTTGAGGCCCTTGCAGCCGGAGAACGCGTTTTTTGCTATGCGCAGGCTGTCGGCGCGGCTGTATATGCCGACCTCGCGCAGGGCGGTGCAGCCGTAAAATGCGTTCGTTTCGATCGTCGTGCCGCTGCCGCCGTAGCTGGAGTCGTCCTTAACGAAGAACGCCTCGAGCGCCGTGCAGCCGGAAAACAGCGAGCCGGACACGGACGAAATGCCGGAGGGCAGCTCGGCATAGCTGAGCTTTTTGCACCCGGAGAATGCGCCCTCGCCGATGTTCGAAACACTTTTGGGAACGGATATGCTCTTTATCGCCGTGCCTGCAAAGGCATAGCTTCCGACGCTTGTGCAGCCGGAGGGGATACCTATGGTCGAAAGAGCGGAGCAGCCGCGGAAGCAATCGTTTCCGATGATCCTGACGCCCTCGATGCCCTCAATATCGCTCAGCGCGGTGCAGCCGTAGAACGCACCGTCGCCAAGGCGCTTAAGCTCGGCGTTTATCTCAATGGAGCTAAGGTTTTTGAGGTTTGCAAAGGCATAGTTGCCGACGGTTTTAACGCCCGAGCCGATGACAACGGACTTTATAGACGCAGCATAGTCATGCCAGGGCGACTCAAGGCCGTCTGCCGAGTGATAGTCGCTCATCTCGCCGCTGCCGCTGATGTGCAGAACTCCGGTGTCCTCGTTGAGGCTCCATTTGAGGTTGCTGCCGCATTCGCCGCGGATGGTCGTATCCTTCCACTGAGCGTAGAGCGTGATGTCCTTCAAAACGGGAGTGCTCGTTGTGACCTTATTGCCGCCCTCGGGAGCGTCATACCAGCCGAGGAAACGGAAGCCGTCCATGGTCGGCGTGGGCAGGGAGCTTATCTTGCCGTCTATGGTCGCATAGACATGCAGCGTGTCGCACTCGCCGCCGCAGGGGTCGAGCATTATGCACGGAACGCGCTGCCACTGAGCGTAGATGGTGGTGTCCTTTGTGAATTTATACGAGCTTGTGATCTTCGTTCCGCCGGAGGCGGCGTCAAACCAGCCGGTGAAGGCGTAGCCGTTGCGCGTGGGCGTCGGCAGCGATTTCACGGTGCCCTCGGCGGTGACATAGGCGTTTGCCTCGGAGCAGGCGCCGCCGTTGGGGTCGAGCTTCACCGTCAAAAGGCCGGGGCCGCCGCCGGATTTGTTGGTTATGTACCATATCTGCGTGATGTTCGCAATGACGTTATCCTGCGAGCCGCGGTTTGTCGCGTTCCAGCTCTGCGAAAGCTTTATGCGCTTTGCGGCCGTGCCGGGGTCGGCGCAGTAGAAGGTGTCGGTATCGGCGTCGTAATCGGTCAAAAGCACCGCGTGGGGGATGCTGCCGTCATAGATCTCGATGCCCTCGGGGTGCTTGTCCAGCAGGGCGAGCAGCGCGGATCTTTTCTCCGCGGCGCTCATGCCGGAATAGCTTTTAACGTCAACGGACATGCCCATGTATGAGTAGTTATATCTCATGCCCGTGCCGCTTATCCACGCGACCGAGCCGAGCGTTGACTCTGTTATCGTTTCCCAGTCGGCGTTTCCGTCGATTATGGCGCGGCGGCGCAGCATCATGACCGCCGAGGTCAGCGTACATTTTCCGCTGCCGCTCTGCATGAGGAAAACGTTGTCGTCGTTTATGGTTTCGGCCAGTGCGCTTGCCGGTATCATCGTCAGCACCAGCGCAAGCACCAGCAGCATGCTAAGTATACGTTTTTTCATTCTTTCCTCCCGTGAATTTGCTGAGAATATTTTATAATTATATCTCACGGGAGCGGTTCAATCAAGGAATTTCAGAGATTGTTTACATTACAGCCGCCTATGCTTGGCATATTACAGCACCCTTGCATCATATCAGCAAAGGTGCAAGCGTCAATATGCCCAAATTATCTTCGAAAATTTCGTCAAATTGCCCGGTCGGCAGAGGATTGATCCCTCGCCCGGCCTCGATCGTGTAGCCGGGGCGGTCGAAATTTTGAATAAACCAGTCCTTATACCCGGCAAAGCCCGAGGCAAAGGGCGTTTCCTCGACGGCGTAGCCCGAAACGGCGGAAAATGTTTCGGCTATCTCGCGTGAGCGCGGCGGCAGAAGGTCGAGATAGCGCCAGTAGATCACCTCGCCCTGGGTGTGGTAAGCCAGCGTCAGCTGCGGCGAGAGCGCGAGCGTGAAATCATACATCGCGCGGCTCTCCGGCGCGGACAGCGGAGACGAGCCGACATAGTCGGCAGGCGCCGGGCCGACAACGCCGAGGGCGAATTTATTCTCCCTCGCCTGCTCCCACCCGGCAGGATATTGCAGGTTAAGATCCGTGCCGCGGATATTCGCCTTCCAGCCCGACGGGAACGGAACATCGGGGTAATTTTGCGCGATACGCTTAGCGCCGTTGTAAAATTCGCCGCTTGTAAGCTCGCCGGTGACGAGGTCAACGCCGTCCGGGTCAACGCAGGGCGCTATGTAGATTGCCGCGCTTTGGTAAATTTCTTTCGCGCTGCGCCCGAAAATTTTTCCGCCCTCGGCATATGCACGCGCTAATTTTTCGGCAAATTTCAGCAGCAGCGGAACGGTTATCCACTCGTTTGAGTGGTGCGCGGCGTTGTAGAAAACGCTTTTCTCTCCCTCGCCGATCGAAAGATACCACAGCGGCCGGCCCATGACCGACTTCCCGATCTGCCCGGTTTTCACAAACGGATACCGCGCCGCTATGCCGCGCACGCAATAGGAAATGAGCGCGGATGTAAAACTGATATTTGTGGGCACAATATCAAACGGGAGCGGAATGACGACCGAGCTTCCGACGGCGAGCTTTTCCGGAGCGATGCCGGGATTTGCCGTCAAGATCGCCGACAGAGGCACATTATAAAGCTGCGAAAGCGCAAACAGCGTATCGCCCCGATGGATGCGGTGCGAGGCAAAGCCTGTGTAATACGGCATGAGCGCGCGATGCGTCGCAGGGCCTGCAACGCCGTCGGCGGCAAGACCGTTATCGGACTGAAAGGTGCGCAGCGCGGCTTTTGTTGCGTTGCCGAAAATGCCGTCCGGCGCAAGCGAGCGAGCGCCTGCACGCCCCAGCGCAAGCTGCAAAAGCTCCACTGACGGCCCGACAGAGCCAAGCTTCAAAACCTTCATATTATAAAACCCCCTTTTTTAATAGCGCTTTTAGGCTGCTACGGATACGCATATCTCTGGTGTCACGGTATCGAGACATTGGTGTAAACCGTATTCGTCTCGCGCTACGTTAGTGCGGCATAGCGTTTTGTTGCCCGGTGTCGAAGTTACCGACAAAACCGTAAAACTGCCGCCACACATTAGTGAAGTGTTAAATTCTGCACCGCACCCCATTGGCTCACCTGTCAAGGGGAGCAGGCAGCTTTGCTGCCGAGGGGTTGAATTAAAACCTATTAACTATCAGCTATTAGCTCTCCGCTGCGCCCACCGGTCGCTTGTAGGGAACGGATTTATCCGTTCCGCTCGCTATGGTTTTGCCAGTAGCTTCCGGTCGGGCTGACGCAAAAAAAGTATCGGTAGCAGCGTTGATACGCCTCTAAAAAATGTGGCGGCTAACGCCGCAGATTTAATAACACCTCATCCGTCGCAAGCGACACCTTCCCCTCAAGCTACGCAGGGGAAGGCAAAAGGCGGCGCAAGCACCGCCAGTGAATAATGAATGATGAATAATTAATAGCGAATAATTGCCAATACGGTTTTTGCGTCAGCACGACCGGGAGCTTCCGCCAAAACCATAACATGCGGAACGGATAAATCCGTTCCCTACGGGGTGCTGCAAAAAACTCAACACCGCACTTGCGTTACGCGAGGCAGCCACGGTTTCCACTGCACATTCGATACCGGGTTCACGCAATAACCGTATTCGTAGGTGCGGTAATTCGCCTCTAAAAAGGTAAAAGTTAAAGTGCGGTTCTGAAATATATTTTACGCAGAAGACCACATACTTTATGTGTGGAGGTGAGATATGACGATCAAAAAAATCATGGCGGCGGCGCTGTCGGCGGTGCTGTGCGTCGTGCTGAGCGCGGCGGCGTTTGCCGAGTCGCTCGTGCCGGGCGGCGGCGCCGTCGGCATACGCATGACGACCGACGGCGTTGTGGTGGCAGGCGTTTCGGAGGTTCAAACGCCAAACGGCAAGCGCTCTCCGGCGGCGGAGGCGGGGCTAAAGAAGGGCGACGTCATAACGCGGCTTGGCGGAGCCGACATCGGCACGGCGCAGGACTTCAAAACGGCGCTCGCGCAGCTTGACGGCAGCAAAACGACCGTTACGATCGAGCGCGGCGGCAAGGCAAAGCAGCTGAACATCACTCCGGCGCAGGACTCTGACGGCGCGTGGAAGCTCGGACTTTGGCTGCGCGACGGCGTGAGCGGCGTCGGCACGCTGACGTTTTACGACCCCGAGACCGGCGTTTACGGCGCGCTCGGCCACAGCATCAGCGACGAGGCTACCGGCGAAGCGCTGCCGCTCGGCGACGGCGGCATCTACAAGGCGCAGATAGTCGGCATCGTGCCCGGCGAGGTCGGCGCGCCGGGGCAGCTTGACGGCAAAACCGACTGCACGAAATTCCTCGGCGATATCCGCATAAACTGCGGCTGCGGCATCTTCGGCAAGGCCGATTTTGACGGTCCGACGCTCGAGACCGGTGAGTTCGAGACCGGCAAGGCGACGATAAGATGCACGCTCAGCGGCGAGGAAACGCGCGAATACGGCATCGAGATCAAGAAGGTGTATTCCTCGGCGGAGGGCACGACCGTCATGTTGACGGTGACAGATCCCGAGCTTCTGGCGCAGACCGGCGGCATCGTTCAGGGCATGTCGGGAAGCCCCATCATCCAGAACGGAAAGCTCGTCGGCGCGGTGACGCACGTTTTCGTGAACGACCCGACCTCGGGCTACGGCGTCAGCATCCGGGACATGCTGAAAACGGCGGAATCGGCGGCGTAAGCGGCAGCAAAAAGCAGCAAAAAACCGGGAGTGCGAAAAAATCCGCGCTCCCGGCGATCATACTTATTTATTCATTGTTTTGCCCGGTACGCAGAGCGTAAACAGCAAAAACGCCGCGCTCACGCCGACTGCGAGGTAATACGGAAGCTTCACCGCTCCCGAGGCCAGCCCCGACACGAGCGAGAGGATGAACGGGCTTAAAAACTGCGACAGATACAGCGACGCGGAAATGAGCGGCATGACCGTAGTCGCGGCGGCCTTGCCCTCGTTTGCCGAAGCCGACGAGATGATAAACGGCACGCCGACGCCGTTGGCAAAGCCGACGAGAGCCGAGCCTGCGATCGTTCCTGCCCAGCCGCCGACGAAGGCGAGCAGGCAGTAGCCGATCAGGAACAGCAGCGGCGCGACAAGGCGCGCGCATTTGCCGCTTACGCGCTTTACCCACACGAACGCCAGACCTCCGCCGAACGCGACGAGGTCGGTTCCGGCCATGATCACCGCGCACAGACTCATGGGTATCGCGCCCTCGGCGGCGGTCACGATGGCGAAGTTTGCCGGGTAGATGAAGAACGCGGTCATGAGCAGGAACATGCACAGGATATAGCCCCAGTTCCTGCGCCAGACGCCGCCCGAGCCGCCTTTTTCCGCGCCGGAGCTTTCACCCGAGCGGATTCGGTCGTTTGGCATGAAGATGAGGCACAGCACGATGCTGATAAGCCCCATGAGGTACACCAGAAAGCTCAGGCGCCAGCTGATATTGGCAAGCACTCCGGCCAGAAGCGTTGCGACAACGCCGCCGAGCTGGTTTGCCGCCGATGACAGGCCCATCAGCCCCTCGCGCTTTTCCGGCGCAAAGTAATAGGTCAAAAGCCCGGTTGACAGCGGCATGATTATGCCGACACCAACGCCGACGAGCGCGCGCATGACAAGCACTGCCCAGATCGAATTGAACAGGCCCGCCGCAGCGCCGCCGACCGTGTAAAGCGCAAGGCCGGCCATAGTCAGCGTGCGCGCGCCGAAGCGCGAGGCCAGGCGGCCGAAGAACATATTCGTTATCACGATAAACAGCGCCGGCATGCACACAACAAGCTGCACCTCGAGCTGGCTTGCGTCGGAAAAATGCCGGCGTATGACCTCAAGCGCCGGGGCGACCGCCGCACCGGCCATTACCGTTAAAAGCGAAAGCGACAGTATGCTTGCCGCCAGCGGCTTCATCTTGACTTCTCTGTTTCTCAAAAAACTTCCTCTTTTTTTAGAGGCGCATTGACGCACCTACCAATACATTTATCTCTGGTAGCCCGGTTCGAGACTGCCGACAAAACCGGGAAACTGCCGCGCTACATAAGTGCGCTGCTGAATTTTGCACCGCACCCTTGTAGGGAACGGATTTATCCGTTCCGTTTGCCACGGTTTTGCCTGCACTCAAATCTATAGCTGTAGCGACCAGTGGCCGCAGCGGAGAGCTAATAGCTGATAGTTAATAGCTATGGTGTTTGCTTAAATTCAACCCCTCGGCAGCAAAGCTGCCTGCTCCCCTTGACAGGTGAGCCAATGAGATGCGGCGCAAATTTTGCACTAATATAGCACAATATTATGGGGTGCGAAACGCCCCGGTTTCCTCCGCAGTGCCAAACCGGGCAGCAAAACGCTATGCCGCACTAACGTAGCGCGTGGCACATACGGTTTTGCACGCAGTCTCGACACCGTGCTACCGCAAAAACCGTATCGGTACGATGTGAATGCGCCTCTGAAAAAATAAAAAGAGCGTAAGTCCGGTTTGGACTTACGCTCTTTTTGCTACACAACATCAGTGATTATAGCAGGTTTTTTTTAAAAGTCAAACGTTTTTGCGCCTTATGCCATGGCCTCGTTCTGCTCTTTCTTAGCCATAATGAACTCATAAGCGGTGATGCCGCCAACGAGGATAAGGCCGATCGCGTCGGTCTTCCAGCCGGGGATGATGAGTGTCAGACCGCCGACGATAAACAGAACGCGGAACAGCCAGTTGAGCTTGCGCTTGACAAAGCCGTTGAGTCCGGCTGCGACGCCGTAAATGCCGAGCATAGCGCTCAGGCAGATGGTCACGATATCGACCCAGCTTTCGACGTCAACGAAGAGCATCGAGGGGCTGTAAGCGAAAACATAGGGAACGATGAACGCGGCAATAGCAAGCTTTGTTGCGTTGATGCCGGTTTTCATCGGGTTTGACTTTGCTATCGCGCTGCCTGCGTAGGCCGCGAGGGCGACGGGAGGTGTGATATCGGCAACGATGCCGAAATAGAACACGAAGAAGTGAGCCGCGACCGTGGGTACGCCGAGCTTCTCGAGGATGGGAGCGCAGGTCGCCGCCATGATGCAGTAGTTAGCCGTGGTGGGAACGCCCATGCCGAGGATGATGCAGCAGATCATGGTCAGGAACAGGCCGATGATGAGGGTGTTGCCGGACAGAGCGACGATGGCGGTGATGAGCTTGGATGCAAGGCCCGTTACGGTGATGCAGCCTGCTATGATACCTGCCATTGCACAGGCAACGGCGACGGTGATGGTACCCTTGCCGCCTGCTTCCAGCGCTTCAAGGAACTTTTCCGGGGTAAGGCGGCTGTCCTTGTTGATAACGCCGACCGCGATAGCCGCGATGATGGACAGCGCCGCTGCCTTCTGCATGGTGTAAACGTTCAGGCTGACGAGAACGACCAGCAGAACGATGGGAATGAGCAGATAGCTCTTGACGGCAAGCTCCTTGCCGGGGACCATTTCGCTGCGCGAAAGGCCCTTGAGTCCGAGCTTCTTGGCCTCGAGGTGGACTGCGATGAATATGCCTGCAAAGTACAGGAACGCCGGGAGTATCGCCTTGAGCGCTATCTCGCCGTAAGAAATGCCGACATACTCGGCCATCAGGAACGCCGCCGCGCCCATGATGGGGGGCATGATCTGACCGCCGGTAGATGCCGCGGCTTCAACTGCGCCCGCGAATTCGGGCTTGTAGCCGGTCTTTTTCATCATGGGGATGGTGACGGAGCCGGTGGTGACGGTGTTGCCGACCGAGGAGCCGGAAACCATGCCGCACAGAGCCGAGGATATGACCGCGACCTTTGCCGGACCGCCGGAGGATGCACCGGCTGCCTTGTTTGCAAGGTCGATGAAGAACTTCGCAATGCCGGTGCGCTCAAGGAAGGCACCGAATACGATGAACACGACGATGAACTTCGCGCAGACGTTAATCGGGGTGCCGATGACGCCGCCGGTGCCGTAAAACAGCGTGTAGATCACACGGCCGAGCACACGCTCGAGATCCATGCCCTTGGAGAGCATGCTCCAGAACGTGTACACGAGCAGTGCGCCGGCGACGCACAGGATGGGAATGCCGACGCATCTGCGGCACAGCTCGACAAGGGAGAGAATGCCGATTATGCCGATAACAGTAAGGGTCGGGGTCATCTTCGATGCGCTCGTGAGCACCTTGATGATAGCGTCAAAATTAAATGCGTAATAGAAGAAGCAGGCCGCACCGACGATCATGATGATCCAGTCAAACCACGGGATGTAGTTTTCCCTGACGTGGTGCTTGCTCATGGGGTAGTACAAAAAACCCATGATGGTTACGCAGCCGAGGAAGATCATGAGGCGGACCTCAAGCGAGGCATTGCTCCACAGGGTGGAATAGATGCAGTAGAGCGAGAAAAGAGCCATGATGAACTGGATGACCCTCTTGGGAACTCCGGTCCAGATACGGGTGTTCGACTCGCGGTCGTATTTTTTCATGACCTCGTCAACTTCTGCCGCAGAAACGGTCTCAAACTCGCCGAATGCCGCCGAGCCGTCAACTTTTATTTCGTCCGCCGGAGCTTCGGGAGCCGTCGGATCCTTTTTCTTGAACAGGGACATACGAGAACAATCCTTTCATTCCGATGCTTTGTTGAGCTCAGGGGTCTCTGAACTCAACAAAGCACCGGGAGTCTTTGTTGTAATTACTGCAATGACTACGGCACAAAAAAGTGCCGTAGTCATTAATTATACCGTAATTTTGCGTTAAGATGCCGTTAATTATGCGGCGGTGTTAACGGTGATGTCCTTCTCTGCAAAGTACTTTGCAGCACCGGGATGGTACGGTACGTCGGTGATGGAAGAAGCAAAGTCAAGGCTCAGCTCTGCCTTCTTTGCGTGGCCGATGTCGTTGATGTTATTGAAGATAGCGGAAACAAAGTTGTAGATAGCTGCCTCGGAAACGTCGTTGCGAGCAATGACTACTGCTGCGACAGCAACTGTGGTGACGTCTTCGGGAGTGTTGTAGACTTCCTTGGAGATGGTGTACTCCTTGTAGTAGGGGCTGGAAGCGATCAGGCTGTCAACGTGCTCCTTGTCGAGGGAGACGAGGTAGACCTGCTTGCCGGTGCTCAGGTCCTGAACAGCGGGGGTGGGAGCGCCTGCTACGACGAATGCTGCGTCGATCTTGCCGTCCTTAAGGCTGTCGGTGGAGTCACCGAAGTTGAGGTACTCGGGCTTGATGTCGTTCTCGGTCAGGCCGTATGCGCCGAGGAGGTCAAGTGCGTTGAAGTAAACGCCCGAGCCCTTTGCGCCGATGGAAACGGTCTTGCCCTTGAGGTCGGCAACGGTCTTGATGTCGGGATTGAGGGTCACGATCTGGACCTGCTCCATGTAAAGAGCAGCGACTACGGAGAAGTCGGTGACCTTTTCGGTGAAGAGCTTCTCGCCGTTGTAAGCATAGCTCATAACGTCGGACTGTACGAAACCGAGCTGAGCATTGCCGCTTGCAATATCCTCAACGTTTGCCTGCGAGCCGTTGCTGGACAGAGCGGTGACGCTGGTCGAGGTCTTGTCGGAGACCTGCTGTGCCAGAACGGTGCCGAATGCGAAGTAGGTGCCCTGCTCGCCGCCGGTCACGAAGTCGAGGCTGACTTTGCCGTCATCCTTTGCGTCTGTGCCGCCGTTATCTCCGCCGTTCGAGCAAGCGCACAGCGCGAAGACCATAACAACAGCCAGAAGCATAGCTATTATTCTTTTCATTATGTTTTTCCTCCTGTTGAATCTGAATTTTCTGTTTTGAATAATGTCATCTGTAAAAATTCATCACGAATGTATTATACACTCTCCGGAGCGGCATTTCAAGTCCGAAAATGAAATTCAGACTTTGAAAATTTGCAAAAAATTTCGCAAGCTAATGTATTTTTAATTAAATTTTTGCCGTTTTTTCAAGCATTTTTGCAACATCTTCCCCTTGCTGAGGAATTTCAAACTACATGTAGTTGCAAAACCGCAGGATGCGATTCTGCAAGTTTTCTGCTCGCGAATTGCATTTTCGTCATTGTGCCCTATTTTGCGGTGGACTTATTGTTGCTTTTTTACATGGTTTTTGAAGAAAAGACTTGCATAATGCTGATATGCATGTTATATTGTTCTCAGCTCAAAAACATATGTTTTTGACTGAAAGACACATAAAGGCGGTAAAGATATGAACATTGCACTTTTGGGCTGCGGAGTTGTCGGCGGCGGCGTTCTGGAGATCGCGGATAAGCGCGCGGATATGGCGGTCAAATACGTTCTCGTGCGCAGGGACAAGCCGGAGCTTGGCGAAAAGGCAGTTAAGGACATAAACATTATATTAAATGATAAAGAGGTCGATACGGTCGTCGAGGTCATGGGCGGCCTGTCGCCGGCGTTTGAATATGTCGCGGCGGCGATGAAGGCCGGCAAAAACGTCGTAACGGCAAACAAGCACCTTGTTGCACATTATTATAAAGAGCTTGTCTCGCTCGCGGCAGAATGCGGCGTTGCGTTCCGCTGCACACCGGCAGTCGGCGGCGGCATTCCGTGGCTGGTCAATCTCGAGCGCGTGAAGCGGCTCGACAGCGTGCAGTCGTTCTGCGGCATCATGAACGGAACGACGAACTTCATCCTCGACGCGATGCACACCGACGGCTCGGACTTTTCCGAGGTCCTCGCCGAGGCGCAGAAGCTCGGCTATGCCGAGGCTGACCCCTCCGCAGACATCGACGGACTGGATATCCAGCGCAAGGCCGTCATCTCGGCAAACGTTGCGTTCGACGCATGCCTCTCGGAAGCGGACGTTCCCGTGTTCGGCATCCGCAGCATCTTATCCTGCGACATTGCCGCGGCCGAGAGCAGATCTCGCATCTGCAAAATGCTCGCCTTCGGCGAAAAGAGCGCATCGGGCGCCGTGAGCTGCTATGTTGAGCCGTGCTTTGTGCCCTCGGGCGAGCTTGAGGCTGCGGTCTCGACAAATCGCAACGTCATTTCCTTCGTCACGGAGCTTACCGGCAAGGAGAGCTTCTACGGTCAGGGCGCCGGGCGCTATCCCACCGCGTACAACGCCGTGGCCGACTGCGCCGACATAATCGGCGGCGTGAAGGAGTTTTACACCTCGCTCGTGCGCGACGTTCCCGTTGACAACAACGCGGCTTCGCACCCCTACTATGTGCGTTTTTCAGGCAGCGACGAGTTTTTAAGCTCGATCGAAGCCGAAAAATGCGGCGAGGGCGTCGTAACCATGCCCGTTCCCGTTGCGAAAATGCACGCATGGGCAGCAAAGGCAAAGGAGGCAGACCCCGGAGTGTTCATAGCCGGGCTGATATAATTATAATGTTAAAGGTTGCAAAATTCGGCGGCTCGTCAATGGCGGACGCCGGGCAGTTCAGAAAAGTCAAGTCCATCATCGAGGCAGACCCGGCGCGCAAGGTCATCGTCGTTTCCGCGGCCGGCAAGCGCTTCAAGGACGATCACAAGCTTACGGATCTTCTGTACCTGTGCCATGCGCACAAAAAGTACGGCGTCAGCTGCGATCCCGTGTTCGACATGATCGCCGACCGCTATCGCGAGATCTGCGCCGAGCTTGGGCTTTCGGTCGATATCGACTCCGAGCTTTCCGCGCTGCGCGAGGAGATCGAGGCCGGCATATCCAAGGATAAGCTCGTCTCTCGCGGCGAATATTTCTCGGCAAAGCTCATGGCCGATTTCCTCGGCTACGACTTCCTCGACGCGGAGCTTTGGCTGCATTTTTCCTTCGACGGCACCATCGACAAGGAGCGCTCCTACGAGGAGCTTGAGCGCCTTGCCACCGGCCGCAGGATAGTCACCCCCGGCTTTTACGGCGCAATGCCCGACGGCAGCATCCGAGTGCTCACGCGCGGCGGCAGCGACGTGACCGGCGCGCTGGCAGCGGCGGCGCTGGACGCCGACGTTTACGAAAACTGGACGGACGTTTCCGGCATACTCATGGCCGATCCGCGCATAGTTGACGATCCCGACACCATCGAGCGCATAACCTACAACGAGCTGCGCGAGCTGAGCTACATGGGCGCGCAGGTGCTGCACGAGGGCGCGGTGTTCCCCGTGCGCGAGAAGAACATTCCGCTGAACATCCGCAACACGAACGAGCCGGATCACCCCGGCACGCTTATCATGGAGCGCTTTGCCGACGAGGAGATCAGCGACCGCTTCATCACCGGCATAGCCGGGCGCAAAAATTTCTCCATCATCACCGTTTCCAAGGCCGGGATGAGCTCGCAGATGGGCTCGCTGCGGCAGATGCTCGAGGTTTTTGAAAAGCACGGCGTGTGCGTTGAGTACACTCCCTCCGGCATCGACAGCGTATCATTCGTCGTTGCCGCAGATAAGGCAAAGGACCGCATCTATTCCATCGTCGGCGAGATCCGCGATGCGCTCAGCCCCGACAACATCCAGATAACCGGCGGAATTTCCGTCGTTGCAGCCGTCGGCCGTCAGATGGCCTTCAAGCCCGGCACATCCGGCCGCATCTTCGCCGCGCTCGGCAAGGCCGGCATCAACATCCGCATGATATCCCAGGGACCGGACGAGCTGAACATCATCGTCGGCGTAAATAACGATGATTTTGAAAGCTGCGTGCGCGTACTATATAATAGCTTTGTAAAATAAGGAGTAAGATCAAAATGAAAAAATACAATGTAGGTATTCTCGGCGCAACCGGCGCCGTCGGACAGGAAATGATGAGAATTCTCGCCGAGCGCAGCTTCCCCGTCGGCGAGCTGAGGCTGCTTGCAAGCCGAAACTCTGCGGGCAGGGAGATAAACGGCCACGTCGTTGTCGAGGCGTGCAGAGAAAACTTCGAGGGTCTGGACATCATCCTCGGCGCTGCCGAGAACGATATTGCCGAACGCTTCGTCGATGATATCAAGGCATCGGGCGCGGTGTTTATCGACAACTCCAGCGCGTTCCGCCTGTGTCCCGATGTGCCCCTCGTCGTTCCCGAGATAAACCCCGAGGACGTTAAAAAGCACAAGGGCGTTATCGCAAACCCCAACTGCACCACCGTCATCTCCTGTACCGCGGTCAACGCGCTCAACGCGGTCTCCCCGATAGAGAGCATGGTCGTTTCGTCCTATCAGGCCGTTTCCGGCGCAGGTGCTGCCGGTCCGAAGGAGCTTTTCGGCGAGGTCGAGGCGCTCGCCAAGGGCGAAAGCTACGAGCCGAAGGTTTTTGCGTACCAGATCGCCTACAACGTCATTCCGCAGATCGGCGGCGAGCAGTTTGCCGGCTATACCTCCGAGGAGATGAAGCTTCAGAACGAGGGCAGACGCATCATGCATCTTCCCAAGCTGAAGGTCAGCTGCACCTGCGTGCGCGTGCCCGTCGTGCGCAGCCACAGCGTTTCCATCTGCCTGAAAACCAAAGAAAAGATCTCCGTCGAGCGTGCGCGCGAGGTCATCGCAGCCGCTCCCGGCGTGAAGCTCGTTGACGATCTCAACGCGCTGCAGTACCCCATGCCGCTGGACACCCAGAACCAGGATCTCGTTTTCGTCGGCCGTATCCGCGAGGATCTCACCGACGAGCGCGGTCTGAACATCTGGTGCTGCGGCGACCAGGTCCGCAAGGGCGCAGCCACTAACGCCGTCCAGATCGCCGAGCTTCTTTTAGAGGCGCTTTGAGGCACCTACGAATACGGTTATCTCCGGTAGCCCGGTGTCGAAAGTACCGACGAAACCGGGAAACTGCCGCGTTACGTTAGTGCGGTGCTGAGTTTTGCGATATCCCGGTTCGGAACAATGGAATAAACCGTGACGTTTCGCGTAACGCAAGTGCAGCGCTGGATTTTTTGCCGCGCCCAATTGGCTCACCTGTCAAGGGGAGCAGGCAGCTTGCTGCCGAGGGGTTGAATTAAAAAACTGTTAACTATCAGCTATCAGCTCTCCGCTGCGGCCAACGGCCGCTCATAGGGAACGGGCTTGCCCGTTCCGTGTGTTGCGGTTTTGCCAGTACCTAAACAGAATCGTAGGGAACGGATTTATCCGTTCCGAACGTACCGATTTGGTCGGTACTAAAATAGAATCGTAGGGGCGAGCATTGCTCGCCCGTTTTTTATAATGTAGCGCCTACGGCGCGGATATAATTACACCTCATCTGCCGCAAGCGGCACCTTCCCCTCAGGCTCCGCAAGGGGAAGACAAAAGCGGGGCGGTCTGTGACCGCCCCAGTGAATAATGAATGATGAATAGTGAATAATTGCCAACGCATTTATTGCGTCGGCACCCACCGGTCGTGCTGTCTAAACCGCGGTGTGCGGAACGGATAAATCCGTTTTTTCAGTGGCGTTTTTACATTATACCAATACGGTTTTTGCGTCAGCCCGACCGGTGGGTGCCGTCAAAACCGTAGCAGGCGGAACGGATAAATCCGTTCCCTACAAGCGACCGGTTGTCGCAGCGGAGAGCTAATAGCTGATAGTTGATAGCTGTCAACCCCTCGGCAGCAAGCTGCCTGCTCCCCTTGACAGGAGAGCCAATGAGGCGCGGTGCAAAACTCGGCAACGCACTAACGTGGCGCGAGGTAGCCATGGTTTCCACCATTGTTCCGAACCGGGCAACAAAACCGTCTGCCACACTTGCGTTACACGAGGCACGCACGGTTTCCTCCGCAGTCTCGAACCGGGCAACCGCAAAAAGCGTATCCGTAGCAGCGTCAATGCGCCTCTAAAAGAACGAAAAAAGCTCGCCGTTATGGCGAGCTTGTTTCGGGTAATATCAGGTTATTACACAGCGCGGGTGACCTTACCGCTGCGCAGGCAGCGAGTGCATGCATAAACATGCTTCGGACTTCCGTCCACGATCGCCTTGACGCGCTTCACATTGGGCTTCCAAGTACGGTTGGAACGCCTGTGGGAATGAGACACCTGAATGCCAAAGGCAACGCCCTTGTCGCAAAACTGACATTTTGCCATAAGTTGAAGCACCTCCTTGCTTGTGTTTAACTGCGTGCAATTTGCAGACAGCTTATTAATAATAACAGAATAAGCCTGTAATTGCAAGAAAAATTTTCGCCGTTGTAAAAATCGTTGCAAAATAATGCATTTGAGGTTAATATTAATAATGAAATAATATAGTTAAAAGGAGATCGGCAATGGCGAGTAAATATTCTGTTCCGCTGCGGACGATCGTGGAGGAAAACGGCCTTGAGCCGCTGCACACCTCGAGCGATTATGATACGCGGCTTCTGACGGTGGCGGATGTGAACCGCCCCGCGCTTCAGCTTGCCGGATTTTATAACTACTTTGACCCCAACAGGCTCCAGATAATCGGACGGGTCGAGAGCACATATCTTGAGCTCAAGACCGAGGCCGAGCGCCGCAGCTGCTTCGAGGAGCTTATGCGCTATGACATATCTGCGCTGGTGATCTGCCACGGTGCGTCGGCGTTTCCCGAGTGCCTCGAGGTCGCGGGGAAGTACGACCGCAACCTGTTCGTAACGCCCGAGGATACCTCCGACTTCATGGCCGATGTCATAAGCTCGCTGCACACGCACCTTGCGCCGCGCACGACGATGCACGGTGTGCTCGTTGAGGTACACGGCGAGGGCGTGCTTTTAACCGGCGACTCCGGCATAGGCAAAAGCGAAACGGCGCTTGAGCTTATAAAGCGCGGACACAAGCTCATTGCCGACGACGCGGTGGACATTCGCCGCATCGGACGCGACAGGCTCGTCGGCACGGCGCCGGAGCTTATACGGTATTACATGGAGCTGCGCGGCATAGGCGTTGTCGATGTCAGGCACCTTTACGGCGTTGGCGCCGTAAAGCCCGAGGGCGCGATCGACCTCGTTGTGAACCTCGAGGTCTGGGACGATCAGAAGGCGTACGACCGCCTTGGCCTTATAAGCGAAACGCAGGATATCCTCGGTGTGACGGTGCCGAGCGTGACGATCCCGGTGCGTCCCGGCAGGAACCTTGCCGTTATCCTCGAGCTTGCGGCAATGAACAACCGCCAGAAGAAGATGGGCTACAACGCCGCGGAAACTCTCGCGTCAAACGTAGATCACGCCGTTGACAACGGCACGTTTTAATAGGAGATAGTATGGAAGGTCTTGAAAAAGCAATTGAACAGATAAAGGAGAACATGCCCAAGCTCGATCTGAGGGAAAACGAGCCGATGCGCAATCACTGCTCGTTCAAGGTCGGCGGCGAGGTGCGCGCGTTTGCCGTGCCGGGCGATCTTTTCGAGATGTCGAAGGTCATGTTCTATATGCATATGAACGGCGTTTCACCGCTGACGCTCGGCAAGTGCACCAACGTCATCTTCCCCGAGGAGGGGCTTGATATCATGGTCATCAGCACGGAAAACCTGCGCAAGCTGCGCCTTGGCGAGACTGAGAACACCATCTATGCCGAAGCCGGCGTATCGCTTGCAAAGCTCGCGCAGTTTGCGCGCGACAACGGCCTTTCCGGGCTTGAGTTTGCAAGCGGCATTCCCGGCTCGGTGGGCGGCGGCGTTCTGATGAACGCCGGAGCTTACGGCGGAGAGATGAAGGATGTCGTTGAATCCGTCGTCGTGTACTACATTCCGACGCAGGCGCTGACCGAGGTCAGAGGCTCCGACTGCGGCTTTGAGTATCGCCGCAGCGGCTTTGAGAAAATAAACTGTGCGATCATGGGCGCGGTGTTCAAGCTTACTCCCGACGACCCCGAGGCCATCGGCGCGCGCATGAAGGAAATGAACGAAAAGCGCACGGCAAGTCAGCCGCTGGATATGCCCTCGGCAGGCAGCGCGTTCAAGCGCCCCGTGGGCGGCTACGCCGCGGCGCTCATTGACCGGTGCGGTCTGAAGGGCTACACCGTCGGCGGTGCGCAGATAAGCCAAAAGCATGCCGGCTTTGCGGTCAATACGGGCAGCGCAACATACGACGATGTCGTTGAGCTGCTCGACCACGTCCGCCGCGAGGTCTATGCGCAGACACAGATCACCCTCGAGCCGGAGATACGCATCTACCCCAAGGGCATGATGCTTGTTGACGACTGGCGCGAGAGAAAGCAGACCATCATCGACGGTATGCTCGAACAGGCAAAGCAGAATGCCGCAGACTCGGCGGCCGAGAGCAGAGACGTTCGGCCGAGCTGAGCGTTTTGGAGAGTGGATATATGGAGTTTCTTATCATAACCGGCCTGTCCGGCGGCGGCAAGAGCCAGGCCGCGGACATAATAGAGGATCTGGATTACTACTGTGTGGATAACATGCCCGTTGCGCTCATTCCGAAGTTTGCCGAGCTTTGCGCCGCGACCAAGGGTCGCTACGAGAAGGTCGCTCTGGTGACGGATATCCGCGAAAAAAACGGAATAAAGGACATTTTCAACGCACTCGAAACGCTCAGAGAGATGGACTTCGGCTATAAGATCCTGTTCATGGAGGCAAAGCCGTCGGTCATCGTAAAGCGCTATAAGGAGTCGCGCCGTCCGCATCCGCTGGCGGCAAAGTCCGGCGGCTCGATCGAGGACGCGATACTCAAGGAGACCGAGCAGCTGCGCCCGATACGCGACATTGCCGATTATATCATCGACACCTCGCACCTGACCCTCGGGCAGCTGCACAACGAGCTGTACACTTACTTTTCCGACTCCGCGACCGACCGCGCGATCATGGTAAACGTCATATCCTTCGGCTTTAAATACGGCATGCCGCTGGACGCCGACCTCGTGTTCGACGTGAGATTTCTGCCCAATCCCTTTTACGTTGAGGATCTGAAGCTTTTAAGCGGCCTTGACGCACCGGTCAGGGACTATGTTTTCAGCTTTGAGCAGTCGAACGTTTTCATGGACAAGCTCACGGACATGATAGAGTATCTGCTGCCGCTGTACATAGAAGAGGGAAAGTACAGCCTTACGATCGCCATCGGCTGCACCGGCGGCCGGCACCGCTCCGTCGCCGTGGCCTCGGCGCTTGCCGGGCATCTTAAGTGCTTCGGCGTGCCGACGGTGAGCATAAACCGCGATATAAACAAATAAGCATGGAAAAAACCTTCGCACAAAAAGTTAAAACAGAGCTGTGTCAGCCTCGGGTCGAGCGCAAATGCTGTGCTGTTGCCGAGGCCTACGGCGTTCTGCTGTATGCGCACAGCTTTTCGGCAAAGGAAATACGCATAACGACGGCAAGCGACGAGCTTGCCGCGCGCCTTCCGCACCTGATGCGCCGCGCCTTCGGCATCGACTTCGACGAGCCGGAGAAAGGCCGCGGCGTGAAGCATTCGTTCCGGGTAAATGATCCGGACAAGCTGCGTGCGGTGTTCGACGTTGTCGGAAACGACATGAACAGCCCCTCGCTGCACATAAACTTCGGCGTCATCGAGGAGCCGTGCTGCAAGGCCTCGTTTATCCGCGGCGCGTTTCTCGCCGGCGGCTCGGTGACAGACCCGGCAAAGCGCTATCACATGGAGCTTGCCACGACGCACTACAGCGTAAGCCGCGAGACATACTCGGTGCTGCTTGAGATGGGCTTTTCACCCAAGGAGGCGCAGCGCAAGGGCGACTATCTGCTGTATTTCAAAAAAAGCGAGCATATAGAAGACCTGCTGACGACGATCGGCGCGCCGGTCGCTGCGATGGATATCATGTCCGCCAAGGTCGAAAAGGACATGAAAAACAGCATAAACCGCAAGGTAAACTGCGATTCCGCAAATGCCGACAAGGTCGTCGAGGCCGCGGCAAAGCAGATGGAGGCCATCCGCCGCATAGATAAGCTCTATGGGCTGGATTCCTTGCCGGATAAGCTTCAGGAGGCCGCGCTTCTGCGCTACGCAAACCCCGAGGCGAGCCTTGCCGACCTTGCCACGCTCTCGTATCCGCCGGTATCCAAAAGCTGCCTGAGCCACAGGCTCAAGAAGCTGCTGACATACACTCCCGAGGAAGACTGAATATGAGCTTTGTTCACCTGCATGTTCATACCGAATATTCGCTGCTCGACGGCGACTGCCGCATCGAGCCGCTCGTTGCGCGCGCAAAGGAGCTGGGGCAGACCGCTCTTGCCGTCACCGACCACGGCGTCATGTACGGCGCCGTCGCGTTTTACAAGGCCTGCTGCGCGGCCGGTATAAAGCCGATCATCGGCTGCGAGGTCTATGTTGCGCCGAGATCGCGCTTTGACAAGGAGCACGGCGTTGACTCGGAGTACACGCACCTCATCCTGCTGTGCAAAAACGAAACGGGCTACAAAAATCTGTGCTACCTCGTTTCCATGGCCTTCACCGAGGGCTTTTACAACAAGCCGCGCATCGACTGGGCGCTGCTGCACGAGCGCGCCGAGGGGCTTATCTGCCTTTCCGGCTGCGTCGCCGGTGCGATACCGCGTATGATAAACGCCGGAAACTACGAGGGCGCAAAGAAAAAGGCGCTGGAGCTGAGCGAGCTTTTCGGCAGGGACGGCTTTTATCTTGAGATCCAGGATCACGGCCTTGAGGCCGAAAAGCGCGCGGCCGAGGGGCTTTTGCGCATCCATCGCGAGACCGGCATTCCCCTTGCCGTCACGAACGACGCGCACTATGTCGAAAAAGACGACGCGTATTATCAGGACGTTCTGATGTGCGTGCAGATGCAGAAAACCATAACCGACCCTGCGCGCATGAAATTTGAGACAAACGAGTTTTACCTCAAGGACGAGGCCGAGATGCGCGCGCTGTTTCCCGAATACCCCGAGGCTGCCGACAACACCGCGAAGATCGCGGACATGTGCGGCTACGACTTCGAGTTCGGAAAATACAAGCTGCCGCGCTTCAAGCTGCCCGAGGGCGAGAGCGACAGCTTTGACTATCTGCAAAAGCTCTGCCGCGCAGGACTTGCGCGCAGATACCCGAACGACGACGGAACCGTTGCAAAGCAGCTCGACTATGAGCTTGCCATGATAAAAAAGATGGGCTTTGTCGATTACTTCCTCATCGTTTCCGACTTCATCGCCTACGCGAAAAGCCAAAAGATCCCCGTCGGCCCCGGACGCGGCTCGGCAGCCGGCAGCGTCGTTTCCTACACGCTGAACATCACCGACGTCGATCCCATAAAATACAGCCTTTATTTCGAGCGATTTCTAAACCCCGAGCGCGTGAGCATGCCCGATATCGATATCGACTTCTGCGTCAACCGCCGCGGCGAGGTCATCGACTACGTAAACCGCAAATACGGCCACGACCACGTTGCGCAGATAGTCACCTTCGGCACGATGGCGGCGCGCGCTGCCGTGCGCGACGTTGCGCGCGTGCTCGACATAAGCTACGGCGACGCCGACGCCGTTGCAAAGGCCATACCCATGGGGCCGAACATGACCATAAAGGACGCGCTGCGCGTATCAAAGCCACTGCGCGACATGTACGAGGGCGACGAGATGCTGCACAGGCTCATCGACGTGGCCGAAGCGCTCGAGGGCATGCCGCGCCACGCGAGCATGCACGCAGCCGGCGTTGTCATAACCGATAAGCCCGTTTATGAATACGTTCCGCTGTCGAAAAACGACGAATCGGTCGTCACGCAGTATCAGATGACGACGCTCGAGGAGTTGGGACTTCTCAAGATGGACTTTCTCGGTCTGCGAAACCTCACGGTGCTCGAGGACGCGGCGAAAATGGTGCGGCGCACCGAGCCGGATTTCGAGGTCGAAAAGATCCCCGACGGCGACGCGGAGGTTTTCAAAATGCTCTCGGAGGGGCATACAAGCGGCGTTTTCCAGCTTGAAAGCACCGGCATGACCGGCGTGTGCACCGGCCTTAAGCCCAAGAGCATTGAAGACATCACCGCAGTCATAGCCCTTTACCGCCCCGGACCGATGGACAGCATCCCGCGATTTATCGAGTGCTCGGCGCATCCCGAGAAGATAAGCTACAAGCACGAGCTTCTGCGCCCGATACTCGAGGTCACCTACGGCTGCATCGTCTATCAGGAGCAGGTAATTGAAATTTTCCGCCGCCTTGCCGGGTTTTCGCTCGGCCAGGCGGATATGATCCGCCGCGCGATGAGCAAGAAAAAGCACAAGGTCATCGACGCCGAGCGCGTCGCCTTCGTCCACGGCGACGAGAGCCGCGGCATCGACGGTGCAATAAAGCGCGGCATTACCGAGGATATCGCAAACAGCATCTATGACGAGATCCTTGACTTTGCGTCCTACGCCTTCAACAAGGCGCACGCGGTGAGCTACGCGATCGTATCCTACCGCACGGCGTACATGAAAAAGCACTATCCGCGCCAGTATATGGCCGCGCTTTTGTCGTCGGTGCTCGATAACAGCACCAAGATCGCCGAGTACATCGCCGAATGCCGCGAGATGGGCATAAAACTGCTGCCGCCGGATGTCAACGAGTCGTTTGCCGACTTCTCCGTCAGCGGAAACGATATCCGCTTCGGCCTTGTTGCGATAAAAAGCATCGGCCGCGGCTTCATAAACGAGCTTATTTCGCGCCGAGAGGAGGACGGGCCGTTCCGCAACCTTGAGGATTTCTGCCGCCGCATGGCAGGCAGGGAGCTCAACCGCCGCGCGGTCGAAAACCTCATCCGCGCCGGAGCTTTCGACAGCATGGGCTTCAAGCGCAAGGCGCTGCTGCGCGTGGCAGGCGTCATGATCGACGGCATCCAGCAGGAAAGCCGCAACAACGTCGAGGGGCAGCTCAATCTCTTCGGCGAGCCGGATTTCGAGGATGCCGGAGCCATCAGGATTAAGATCCCGGAGGTCGAGGAGTACACACGCGCAGAGCTGCTTGCAATGGAAAAGGAGACGGCCGGTCTGTACCTGAGCGGCCACCCGATGGACGAGTACCGCGCCGCCGTGCGCAGAGCCGGGATAGTACCCATCGGCGCGATTTTGACAGACTCCGCCTCCGAGAGCGAGAAAAAGACCTATCCCGACGGCGCGGTCGTCACAGTTGCAGGCGTCGTGCAGTCAAGCCGCACGCGCACGACGAAGTCGAACACGCTCATGAGCTACATCAACCTCGAGGACGACACCGGCGCGATGGAGCTGATCGCGTTCCAGCGCGCGCTGGACACCGGCAGCATCTACATCAAGGATAACGCGCCCATCATCGTGCGCGGCCGCATATCCATGCGCGACGAGAAGGAGCCGCAGCTCATGGCGGACAGCATCCGCCCGATCACAGACCTCGGCAAGCTCAAGCCCGAGCCGCCGAGGACAAACGCCGACTCCAAGCTCTGGGTCAAGCTGCCCGGCGAGGACGATCCGCGCCTTGCGCGCATCGAGCTTATCCTCACCATGTTCCCCGGCCAGCAGCAGATGATAATTTATCTTGAGTGCGAAAAGCGGCGCATCGGCGCAAGGTGCCTGATCCATCCCTCTCTCATCGCCGAGCTGAAAGAGCTCTGCGGCGATGCCAATGTTTTCTTGGAGGCGAATTGACGCCGCTACGAATCCGCGCAATAAACGCGCAATAAACGTATAGGAGGAGCGCCAAAGCGCTACTGAAAAAATGAGAGTTAAAAATGCAGTACATAAGACATCCGGATATGCCGCGGCGGCCGCGCTGTCGGCACTTTTGGTGAAATACCCACTGCGGAAGCTGGGCATGCATAAGGCCAATGCCGCGCTGATGCAGGCGCATGAGGCGGCCAGCGGTGCGTACTTCCTCGCCGCGCTGCTGCACATGGCAACGTCACCGAAGACGAGCGGCTGCAAGGCCGCAAGCGGTGCTGCCGCATTTGCCGTCAGCGTCGTGCTCATCGCTGACTGCCACATGGCAAAGGATCAGACCTCGAAAATGCAGCGTCATCGTATCTATTCCGCGGCTCTGGCCGCTGCCGCCGCCCTCCATGCTCTTTAGCAGCGCTTTACTGCGCCTACGGATACGGTTATCTCCGATTGCCCGGTATCGAAACTGCTGACAAAACCGTGACGTTTCGCGTAACGCAAGTACGGCGCTGAATTTTGCACCGCGCCATGTAGGGGCGAGCATTGCTCGCCCGTCACCACGGTTTTGTCGGCGCGAAAATCGACAGTCGTAGGGAACGGATTTATCCGTTCCGCTGTGATGGTTTCGTCGGCACCTACCGGTCGGGCAACCGCAAAAAACGTATCGGCACCAGCGTTAATACGCCTCTAAAAAAATGTAGCGCCTACGGCGCAGATATAATAACACCTCATCTGCCGCAAGCGGCATCTTCCCCTCAAGCTCCGCAAGGGGAAGACAATGGGGTGCAGCCTAATTTTGCACTAACATAGCACAATCTAATGTAGCGCGAAGCGCACACGGTTTTGCACGCACCCTCGAACCGGGCAAGCGCAATATATGTATCCGCAGCTGCGTCAATTCGCCGCTAAAAAACCGGGCACTAACATAAACGTATAGGAGAAGCCTTAATTCGCTATTAAAAAATGAAGAAGATCGGAAGTTTTAATTTGGGTCTGGCGTTTGCCGGATGTTTTTTGGGGGCAGGGTATGTCTCCGGGCAGGAGCTGTGGCAATTTTTCGGCTCGTTCGGCGCAAAGGGCGTCGCCGGGCTGCTGTTGGCCGTGGCGTTGCTGTTTTTCACGGGAATCATAATGATCCTGCTGGGCAGACTCACGAGGCTCAGCGAGATCGACAAGATAGTTGTGCGCCGTGACTGGCCGCTGCTGCGCGGCGCGGTGACGGTGCTGGAGCTGCTGTTTCTGTTCGGTGTGGGCACGATAATGTCGGCCGGCGTCGGCGCGCTGCTCGAGCAGCTGTTCGGCCTTGTGCCGTTTATCGGCTCGGCGGTGTTCGCGGCGCTCGTCGCGGTCGTGTCGCTGGCCGGATTTTCGGGCATGGTCTCGGCGTTTTCGGCAACCGTGCCGGTGCTGTCGGTCGTGACGCTCATATTCGGCGTCATGAGTATATGCTCAAACGGCCTTGTTCTGCCGCAGTCGGGCGGCGGCAGCAATCCGCTCATGAGCTCGTGGCTCGTCGCGGCGGTGAGCTTTGCCTGCTATAACGTGTTCGGCAGCATCGCCATGATCGCGCCGCTCGGCCCGTATGTCAAAAGCAAAAAAGCCGCCGTGGGCGGCATTACGATAGGCGCGTGCGTTCTGCTGATCATCGCCGGAAGCGTGCTCGTTTCCGTCTCGGCAGCGCCCGAGACCGCCGACGCGCAGCTTCCCATGCTCGCCCTTGCGCAGAGCCGCAGCACCGTGTGGGGCTATGTTTACGGCGTTTTGCTTCTGCTTGCCATGTTCGGCACGGCGCTTTCGAGCCTCGTCGCCTTCGTTAGTATGCTGGCGGCAAAATCTGCGCGCATTTCCGGGCATAAAAATAAGTTCACCGCGCTGTGCGCTCTGTGCATGTTCCTCGGCAGCCTGTTTGGCTTCGGCGATCTCATCGGCGTCGTGTATCCCATATTCGGCTATTGCAGCAGCGTGTTCATCGTCCTCATGGCGGTGCACTATTTTAAAGTTAAAAAACAAAATGCACAAAAGGCGTGACCGTTCGATCACGCCTTTTTTCTATCTGTATCGGGCAGTCAGGACGATGCTTATCAGTGCTGTGATCATCTTTGCGAAAACTGTGCTCCACCAGATCATTATCTGGCCGCCGAGCAGAGGCGGCAGAGCGAGCATCAGAACAAGCATGAGCACGGGCTCGGCGAAGGTAAGGATATAGGACAGCACGTTCTTCTCGGTTGCGTAAAATGCCGCCGTTGAAACTCGTGTTATCGCGTCAAACGGGACCGAGACAAGAAAGATCGGCATGACCGCTATGACCCCTGCGTTCACCGCGGCGGACGAGCCGAACAGCAGCCCGATCTTCCCCCTGAGCAGATAGATAAGCAGCCCTCCGATAAGCGCCAGAGTCATGGCAAATTCATACGCCATCGTCTTTGTGTGCTTGAGCGATTTTTTGTTGCCTGCGCCGTAAAAACGGCTCATAAGCGGCTGGCTTCCGTCGCCGACGCCCTGCAGCAGCAGATAGACGATGCAGATGATGTACGATATACATGCATAGACCGCGATCGCCTCCTGTCCGCCGTAGGACACCGAAAAGCGGTTTATGATAACAAGCGATATGTTCGGCGCGAGGGTAAGGCCGAACGGTGCAAGGCCGATCTTCAATATCCGAAGTGCCGTTTTAGGAGCGCCGGCAGCTGCGACCTTCAAAGCGAGATTCTTTTTAGCCGCGCAGTAAACAAGAGCTATCGCCATTGTGATGCCCTGCCCGATGACCGTCGCCAGAGCCGCGCCGTACATGCCCTGTCCCATGACCCACACGAAGGCATAGTCGAGGACGATGTTCGCGGCAAAGCCGCAGATCATGGCAAGCATTGCCCACACCGAGCCTCCGTAATTGCGCATAAACGGAACAAGCCCTGTGCCGAATATCTGCAAAACGGCGCCGAGTGCGATCACCCTTATATACTCATCGCCGAGCGTGAGCAGATCGCCCGATGCGCCGAGCGCAGCGAGAATGCTTTTTGAGGCGAGGTACACCGCTCCGGTCAAAATCACGCTGAAAAGCAGCATCAGCCACGTCGCCGCGGCAATGTATTCCCGCGCCTTCTCCGCGTTTCCCTCGGCTTTCAGGATCGAATATTTAACAGCGCCGCCCATGCCAAGCCCCGTTCCAACGGCTTGAAGGACAGCAGTTACGGGATAGGCAATGTTTATCGTGGAAAGCCCGGCATCGCCGATGGAGTTGCCGACAAAAAAGCCGTCAACTATGGCATACACTCCGGACAACGCAAACGACAGCACGGACGGTATGACATATTGGAAAAACGTCCGTCTGTTACTCATTGCCTAAGCCTCCGTGTGTAGTGATATGTTCCGATAATAGCATTTGCAGATCCAATAGTCAACGGCGCTCGGCGCGATGGCACTCCGGCAAAAAACAGCCGCGGCAAATGCTCTGCCGCGGCTGCTTGCTGCTTAAATTATTTTGCTCACGCCTTGGTCTCGGGCGGAACAATGTCGAAGGTCGGAACGACCTCGATGCTCAGGTCGCCGTCGCCCACTTCGAAGTTCGTCAGAACGTCGCTGCCGGCGATGACAAAGGTGAAGGTCTCGATATCGTTAACTCTCATATTGATGCCCACCATGCGGTTGAGGTCGTACGCAACGAGCTGACCGTCGAGATAGACCTTTACGATGTATGAGCGGAGGAGTATCTCCGAATCAAGCTGGTTTGTGTACTTCGTCTGCACGATGAAATCGCTGCCGCGCGAGAATGCCTTGGTAACGGTGATCGGCAGATTGGAAACCGTGCTGACGCTCTCGGTCGTCGAGTAGAAGCCCTTGCCCTCCTCGGGAACGAAGCGCGCACCGGTGTAGTAAACGCTCTGGCCGAGCCAGTCGCCGTAAAGAGCACGGGCGGCAAGGCTCTTGGCGTTATACACCTTCAGCTCGTTCGGGTTGCTCGTCGTGAGCGTATTGGGGATGAGCACGAGCTTGTCGGCGGTGAAGTTCAGGCTGTCATAAACGCCGCCGCAGATAAGGGCAAGCCGGGTGCTGCCGGTCTTATCCATGCTGTACACATAGCGGTTGAAGGACGACAGGCAGTAGAACTTATCACCGAATTTATACAGCGAGCGGTTGCGCACGTTTGTCGTCTTGGGGAACTCGCCGACGAGAGTTATCGCGCCTGGAGCTTCGACGGAAACGGCGTACAGGTTCAGGTCATAGTTGCCCTCGGTGTCATATGCGAGGAAGTACATGACGTGTCCGTCAAAAAAGCTTGTGTTGATCTTATAGTCACAGACCTTTGATATATTGCCGCTTGCGATGTCGTAGGCATAGAGCTTATCGATGTTTACGCTTGACTCCACGCCCTGCTCGTTTTTGAAAACCATAAGCTCGGCCATCTTGAAATAGATCTTGCCGTTCCAGCCGTAGGGCACGAAGTTCGGCACCTGGGAATAGGGGATATCCGAGCGTATCGCGTTGAACGCACCGTTTACGATCCTGCCGAATGCGTATGTGTAGCCGGAGGGCTTGTCGGCATATTTGGTGAACGCAAGCGCGTAAAGCTGCCCGTCATAGAAGCAGTAGGACTCGATGATATAGCCATCGTAGACAGTAGAGAATGTGCCGCTTGCCGGATCATAGCACATGAGCGCGCCCTTTTCGCTTCCGGTCGTGCTGCGGCAGAAATACACCTTGCCGTCATACACGCTTATGTTGTCAAGATACTGGCCGACCGCCGCGCTGTAAAGCTTGGTGCTGACGCCGGCGGAGCTGACGGCGTACAGGCTGTAGCTGACCGTGTCCACGGTGTCGTAGCCCTTATACAGGCAGTAGTTAGTTTTGCCGATCTGGACGGCGATGCTGTCGTTTTCGAGGTTTGCCTCGTATGCTGCCATGTCGGCGTTGACCTTGGAATCGTGGCCCTGGCGCAGCGCAGGCTCAACAAGGCGAGAGATGACCGTTGCTATCTGGCCGCGGCTGGTCGTGCTCGTTCCGCAGAAGCGATAGGACGAGTCCACGCCGATCATAACGCCGGCGGCATAGAGCTTTTCGACCGAGGCCTTGTAGTAGCCGGGGATGCTGCTCAGATCGCCGATGGCGTAGTCGCAGATCTTCGGCATATCCTGATCGTCAATCGTCTTGGCAAACAGATATGCAAGGTTATAGCGATTGATGCTCTGGCTGAGCTTTCCCACCGCCGGAGTTGCCGAGGGCAGCATGCCGCGCTCGGAGCAGTATCTGTAATAGGTCATGAACCAAGCTTCGTTCTGGCTCGGCTCGGCAATGAGATTGTCGTTATACGCGGCGTGGATGCGCGCGGCTATCGTTATGGCCTCGGCCCAGCTGACGTTGTTGTTCGGGCGGAAGGTCTTGTCCGTATAGCCGAGCATGATGCCCTTGTTATAGGCGGTCTTGACGCCGGAATAGCACCATGTTTTCGAGCTTACATCGGTGAACGTGCTGCTGTTCATCTGGCCGATATCGTCAAAAACAGCGAGCCTTTGTCCGGGGATCGCATCGGCCAGCACGCCGACAGACGCGACGGCGAGCAGGCTGCTTACAACAAGCACCAGCGCCAACACTCTGCGAATTTTTTTCATATGGGCAAACCTCCGGGGCGATAGATTCACGGTTACAAATTGGTGTCATTTATTATATCAGGTTACATAATATTTTGCAATACTATTTTATAATTATTGTATAGCGAAAACGGCCGCAAGATGGTAAAATGAATGCAAATACAAAAAAACAAGGAGTGTGAGCTATGAAATACGGCTTCATCGGACTCGGCAACATGGCCGGAGCCATCATTGCAGGCATGGCCGCCTGCGGCAAGTTCAAAAACGACTATCTCTACGGCTTTAATCGCAGTCAGGGCAAGACGCTTGCGCTGAAGGAAAAGCACGGGCTGATCCCCTGCGCATCGGCGGCCGAGGTCGCGGAAAAGGCCGACGTGATCATTCTCGCGGTCAAGCCGCAGGTGCTGCCCGAGGTCATGCCGGAGATAGCCAAGGGCATCACCAAGGATAAAACCGTTATCAGCATCGCCGCCGGCAAGAGCATCGGCTGGTATGAGGAGCGCCTTGCCAAGGGCGTGCCCGTTGTAAGGTGCATGCCGAACATAAACGCAAAGGTCAAGGCCTCGGTCACCGCGATCTGCGGCGGCAAGGGCGCGACGGCCGACGATATAAAAATCGCCGACGGCATTTTTGCGTCCGTCGGCAAGATATATCACATTGAGGAGAAAATGTTCCCGGCGTTCGGCGCGCTGGGCGGAGCCTCCGGTGCGTTTGTTCTGCTTTACATCGACGCGCTGGCCGAGGCCGGAGTGCGCGCGGGATTTTCGCGCCCCATGGCCGAGGAGATCGCAACGGCTACCGTCATGGGCAGCAGCGCTTTGGCTATGGACAGCGATGAGCACCCCATCGCGCTCATGAATCGCGTATGCTCGCCCGGCGGAACCACCGTCGAGGGCGTCTGCAAGCTCAAGGAGCTCGGTTTTGAAACCGCCGTCCAGCAAGCCCTTCAGGCCATAATCGACAAAGACCTTTTTTTAGAGGCGAATTGACGCACCTACCAATACGTATATCTCTGGTAGCCCGACCGGTGAGTACCGACAAAACCGTAAAACTGCCGCACTACATTAGTGCGGCAGTGGAATTCTTTGAGGTGCTACATTGTAGGGAACAGGCTTGCCTGTTCCGCTTTTTTAGAGGCGAATTAGGGCACCTACGGATACGGTTATCTCTGGTAGCCCGACCGGTGAGTGCCGACGAAACCGTAAAACTGCCGCCATACGTTAGTGCGGTGCTGAGTTTTGCGATATCCCGGTTCGGAACTGCGGAGAAAACCGTGCGTGCCTCGCGCGACGCAAGTGCGGTGCTGAATTTTTACGCCGCACCTCATTGGCTCCACTTTCAAGGGGAGCAGGCAGCTTGCTGCCGAGGGGTTAAAAAACTGTTAACTATCAGCTATTAGCTCTCCGCTGCGGCCAACAGCCGCTCGTAGGGAACGGATTTATCCGTTCCGTGTGCGATGGTTTAGCCGGCAGTTTCCGGTCGTGACACCGCAATAAATGTATCGGTACAATGTAAAAACGCCTCTAAAAAAACGCCTCTGAAAAAACGGATTTATCCGTTCCGCGTGTTATGGTTTCGTCGGAACACAAATATATAATCGTAGGGGCGAGCATTGCTCGCCCGTTTGTTATTGTTTCGTCAGCAGTTCCCGGTCGGGCAACCGCAATAACCGTATCCGTGACTGCGTAAATGCGCCTCAAAAAAGGCGCTATTAAAAAAGTGCGGCACGAGCCGCACACCATAATTATTCATCACTCATTATTCATTGGGGCGGTCGCAGGCCGCCCCTCTTTTGCCTTCCCCTTGCGGAGCTTGAGGGGAAGGTGTCACCTTTGGTGACGGATGAGGTGTCATTAAATTATTGCCGTCAGGCAAAAACCGGGTGATCAATGATCGCCCCTACGGGTGCGGTGCATAATTTAACACCGCACTAATGTGTGGCGGCAGTTTCCCGGTTTGGTCAGTAACTTCGACACCGGGATACCGGAGATATGCGTATTCGTAGAAGCCTCAATTCGCCTCTGAAAAACACTCGGACATGGCTTTTTGAAATTTGGGCAGGACGCCGATACCGTTTGTGCGGTGGGGCGGAAGCTGATAGATATCGTGGCCGGGATAGTCGTTGCCCTCGATCAGCAGCGGCCCGTTATCGGTCACGCACACGTCCCAGCCGACGACGCCGACCTGCGGCACGACCTGGCCCGCGCGCTCGACAAGCGCGATGACCTCGTCCCAAAGCGGTATCTTGAAGCCCTTTATCGGCACGCCGGTCAGGGGATGCACATCGTACAGATGCCCGGACTTATCCAGCGCAGGGTAGATTATCTCGCCCCTGTCCTCCTCTATGGGCACGACCATGCCGCCGTTATTGAAGTTATCGACATACTTGCCGTTGCCGATGCGCAGGTACGCGGCGACAACGCGCGTTTTTTTGCCGTGGGTGAAGCTTATGACGCGGCAGGTGTTGACCGAGCAGGGGTGCAGCGCCATGAGGTCGCGATGCTGCACGACGCACTCCTCCAGCAGTACCTTGCCCGCTCCGTCCAGGTGCTCGCGCACAGGCTCGGTCAGCTCGCGCACGTCGAGCTTCTCAATGCCGCGGCCGCACTGCCCGTCAACGGGCTTTACCATGAACACGGGGTGCTTTTCGATAAATGCGTCAAGCTCGGCGTCGCTCGCTGTGGAGTAGTCGAGCCAGTCGCGGTGCAGGAATTCGGAGAAGTTGTGCGCGAATTTGAGCTTATTCTCGATCTCGGGCATATACGCCGGGTCGTTATACGCCTTGATGAAGCCGTTATTTATGCCGCGCGTGAGCACCGTTTTGCGCTGCGCGGCGTTGAGGTCGTACATCTCGAACAGCCAATAGTCCATATATCCGGCCTGATAGCGCAGTCCGCACCAGACCATATCAAAAAATATGAACAGCTTGCTGCGTCCGGACTTCTCGTGGACCTCGTCTATCTTCCGGAACATCTGCTTCCAGTTCAGCCCCGCTATGCGCGCAAGCAGAAATTTTAATTTTCCCATACTATCTCCTTTTTTAGAGGCGCATTGACGCACCTACGGATACGGTTATTGCGTGAACCCGGTATCGAGAATGCCGACAAAACCGTGGCTGCCTCGCAACCCGTTAGTGCAATGTCAAATCTTTTGCCGCACCTCGTAGGGAACGGATTTATCCGTTCCGCGTGTTATGGTTTCGTCGGCAATCTCCGGTCGGGCTGACGCAATAAATGTATCGGCGCAATGTCAATGCGCTACATTATTGCCATGCGTATCGCTTTCGCGCACTCACCGTGCGGACATGGTCTGCGAGGCCGCGACGGCAAGCTCATCGCAGCGGTTATTGAATTCGTTCTCGGCGTGGCCCTTGACCCAGTGGCAGCGGACCTCATGCGTATCGCACAGCTCCAGAAGCTCTGCCCAGAGGTCGAGGTTGAGCGCCGGCTTTTTATCGGCCTTTTTCCACCCGTTGCGCCGCCACGACACCGCCCAGCCCTTGCTGAGCGCATCAATGACGTACTTTGAATCCGAGTACAGCTCCACGATGCACGGCTCCTTGAGCGCACGCAGCGCCGAGATCACGCCGGTCAGTTCCATGCGGTTGTTTGTCGTCTGCTTTTCGCCGCCGGACATCTCCTTTTTCGCGCCGCCATAGCACAAAATCGCGCCCCAGCCACCCGGACCCGGGTTGCCGGAGCACGCGCCGTCGGTGTATATCGTAACCGTTTTTTTCATCATTTCAGACCGTATTTCCGCATGAGTATGTTGTATTCGTCCTTCTCAATGAGGCCGTTGCGCAGCAGCTCCTTGAGCTGGGATGCTCGTTTTTCCTCATCTGTGCCGTGATAGTCCGGCTCGACGTGCTCATGGTCATCGTCGCAGCGCGTGAGGTCGTCGCGCATCTTCTCCGTCAGACGCTTGCTGATGCTCTCGCCCTTGCCGACAAATTTCGACACGTCAAAGTGCTCCGGCTTGAACTCGCGCTTTGCAGGCTCTGTGCGGGCCGGCTGTGCGGCATCGGACTCGGAGTTTTTATCCGCGGCATCTGCCTGCGCTTTTTTCATTGCTATCACCGCCAAAACGACCGCGCCTATCATCAAAACGATGAAAAGCACCGTGCCGCCGCCGATGCCCACCGCATCGGAGAGCACTAACAGCGCAACAATAACGGCAATAACCAGCTTTACCGGACTGCCATCGGGCTTCTGATCTCTTCTGTTGTCGTTATTCATCACTTTCTCCTTTTTTTAGAGGCGCTTTGGCGCACCTACGGATACGATTATTGCGTGAACCCGGTATCGAAGTTACCGACGAAACCACAAAACTCTCGCGCTACATCAATGCGGTGTTGAATTTTGCGCGCACCCCATTGGTTCCCCTGTTAAGGGGAGCAGGCGGCTTTGCTGCCGAGGGGTTGAATTATAGCGCACACAACACCTATTAACTATCAGCTATTAGCTCTCCGCTGCGGCCACAGCTGCTTGTAGGAAACGGGCTTGCCCGTTCCGCCTGTTATGGGTTAGTCTGCGCTCAATGGTCGGGCTGACGCAATAAATGTATTGGTATCAGCGTAAAGCCGCTATTGAAAAAGTGCCGCAGGCACACCGCAATTATTCATCATTCATTATTAACTATTCATTTTATTATGACTCTGTCGCCGTGGATCTCGAGCCGGCCCTGACAATACAGGCTTATGGCCTGGGGCAGGAGCTTCCACTCCGCGTCCTCAAGGATGCGGCGCGACAGGCTCTCGGGCGTGTCGTTCGGGAGAATGTCAACGGCCTGCTGGGCGATTATCGCGCCGATGTTGCCGTCGATATCCGCGAAAAACGCGGTCGCGCCGGTCACGCGGCAGCCGCGTTCGAGCGCGGCGCGCTCGGGAGCATCGTCGCAGTTGACAAACGCCGGAATGAGCGAGGGGTACACTCCGATGATGCGCTTGCGAAACTGCGTTGATATAACGCCGAGCGGCATATTGTACCCTGCGAGGATCACAAGGTCAATGTCCATATCGCGCAGCTTGTTGGATATGGCCATGCTGTAGCTGAGCTTGGTGGGGAAAAGCGATGGCTCGACCACGAAGGCCTCAACGCCGGAGTTGCGCGCACGGCGCAGCGCATAAGCGTCCGACTCCGTGCATATGACCGCGGTAAGCTCAAAATTCGGGATCTCACCGAAGTACATAGAATCAAGAACCGTCTGTAGCAGTGCTCCGTCGCCGGAGACGAGTGCCGCCGCCCTTATCATATAATTTCCCCCTTATTCGCCGAGAAGGCGCTTTGCCGTTTCAATGTTCATCTTTTCAACGTTTTTGATATATTCAAATCGCCGGCTTATCATGTCCGCACCTGTTTCGGACAGCGCCGCGTCGATCTCATCAATAAGTCCCTGCGCCGTGACCTCGTCAAAATCCACGCAGGAAATGCCCAGATACTGCGCGCAGCCCGAGACCTTCGGATCATAGCTCAGGCCGACCGACGGCACCTCGCCGCAGGCCGCGTACAGCAGGCTGTGCAGCCGCATCGCAACGCACATCTTCATCTGCCGCATGATTGCGATCTCAAGCTCCGCGTCCTCTGTTTTCGGCATTATCTTAAACGGAATGCCAAGGCCGCCGGCTATCTGCTCGGACACGGGAAGATCCAGATCGTAGTTCATCGGCATGAACAGCGGCGTAAGCCCATGCTTATCATAGCAGGCCCTGAGCGCCTTGCGTATCTCGCCGCACTTTTCGTCAAAGCCCGGCCACGAGCGCAGACCGAGGCAGATATAGCGCCCGTCGGGGTCGATATCGTGGCTGCGCATGAATGCCGCGGCGTCGGCGTCGCTTCTGCAATGCATGTTCAGCACCGGGTCGCCGGTGACGAGCACCTCCTGCACGGTAACGCCGATCTCGCGCGTAAGCTCAAGGCTCAGCGGATCGCGCAGGGTGATCGCGTCAACGCAGCGGTTTATCGTTTTTGCCGCGCGCCGGCGGTCGTAATCATAATTGAGCGGCCCCATGCCGCAGCCGTACATCTGCACCTTGCAGCCGCATTTTTTCGCAAGCGATATCGTGTGCAGATAAAACCACAGGCTGCGCCGGCTCGTGACGTCCTGAATAAGGCTGCCGCCGCCGCTTATGAACAGCTTCGAGCGCTTCAGCTCGCGGCGCAGTCGGATAAACTGGCCGCGCCTTATGGCACTGAGTGCGTGCACGGATTTAGTGTGCTTCGGATTTTTGGAAACGATCGTTATGCGCATGTCGGGATCTATCGTTCTCAGCTGGGCGGCAATGGCCGTAAGCAAGGCCTCGTCGCCTGCGTTTCCGTGGCCGTATGCGCCGCAGATCACCGCGCCGCTGCGCGGCCGGGAATAGCGCTCGAGAACGGTTTTATATATCTTTAACTGCCTGCGGCAGGTGCTTTCCGTTGAAAATTCGCGCTTTGCCTTTTCGTACACCGCCTGTCCGAGCCTTTTGCGAAGCGCCTCGTCGTTTGCAAGGGCGAGGATGCAGCGCGCCATAGTCTCGTGATCGCGCGGCGAAAACAGCATACCGGTCTCGCCGTTTGTTATGAGCCTCGGCAGGCCGCCGACTCGGGACGCAACGGTCGGCTTACCGGCGCGCGCGGCCTCCGTCACGGCGTAGGGGAAGGTTTCCGACAGGGAGCTTATCGCGTTTATGTCGATGCTGGCATAGTATCCGTCCATGCCGTCGCTTATCCAGCCTGCGAAAAACACCTTGTCGCGCACGCCGAGCTGCTCACATAGACCCTCGAGCATTTCGCGCTCCATGCCGTCGCCGGCAATGAGCAGGCGCAGCCGCTCGTTTTTCTCCGCCGCTCCGGCAAAGCCGCGCACGGTGGTGGCGACGTCCTTCACCGCATCAAAGCGCGCCGCGATGCCGAGAACTATGCTGTCGTCGGGAAAATCACAGCCGATCTTGCCAAACCACTCTCGCCGCGTGATGCTCGGCGCCGGGTGCGAAAAGTCAACGCCGTTATATATCGTCAGCAGATCGTTCGGGTCAAAGCCGCGGTCGATGAGCGTCTGACGCATACTGTCGGAAACGCAGACGCGGTAGTCCATATGATGCAGCGCAAGCTTGTTGAGCCTGCCGTAGGTCATGGCGGCCAGCGGCCGGCCGAGATAATCGAGCTTATAGTCGCTGTGGACGGTGCTGATAAAGGGAATGTCAAAATGCCGTTTCAGCAGTGCGCCCGTAAGGTTTGCGCGGCTGCCGTGGCAATGGATGATGTCGTAATTTCCGTTTTCTATGGCCTCGCGCGTTTTTTTCAGCCCCACGCCGAAGCTGCCGGGGAACACCCTCGTCGGTATGCCCATTTCGCGCGCTTCTTTTGAAAAATCGGCCTCCATATAGCAGACGAGGTCCGCGTCGATGTTATCGTTAAGGTCGCGCAGCAGCGACAGAACATGCGTTTTTGCGCCGCCCGAATCGCCGCCGGAGATAAGATGCAAAACTCTCACGTTAACCCCCACTTGTTTCTCAGGGAAAGATAATATATAATATCATTATACCATCGGTTGACAAGGACAGACACGGTTTTGACGGGCAGAAATACGCCCATACCGCGTCAATCCCCTTGACAATACGGCAAGTATTCTCTTCGGGTCTTTCCTTGTCTGTCCGCATTTCTGCTCCGGCAAAACTGCCTTGCACCTGTCAGCGATGAATTTTCGAGTGATTTTTGTTTTTTGAGGTGCAGGCGGGCTGGCGCCCGTCAAGGCGAAAAGGGCAAAAAGCGCCGAAAAGGCATGCTGTCAGGCGTATTTGCCCTTGTTAACCGATGGTATCATTATATATTAATAACTAATTGAGGTCAAGGCAAATGACAACTATCTACATGATCCGCCACGCCGAGGCGGAGGGAAACCTCTACCGCATCGTGCAGGGTCAGCACAACAGCTTTATAACGCCGCGCGGCCACAGGCAGATAGCCTGCCTCGCGGAGAGATTCAAGGACGTGCAGCTTGACGCGCTGTATTCAAGCGATCTGCGCCGCACGGTGACGACGGCAGGCGCGATAACGAAGTATCACGCATTGGAAATGCAGCTCACCGAGCGCCTGAGGGAGATAAACCTCGGCGTGTGCGAGGGTATGAGCTTCGGCGATATGTATAAATTTGATCCTGTGCAGATGGACAATTTCAACAATGATCCTGCACAGTGGCGCGCTCCGGGGGCTGAGACCTTTGCCGAATGCACCGAGCGCATAGTTTCGGCCGTTACCGAAATAGCGGTAAAAAACGACGGCAGGACCGTCGCCGTCGTCAGCCACGGCATGGCCATCCGCTCGCTGCTTGCGCACATTCTCGGCGTTGCAAGCCGCGATATCCCCTCGCTTCCGCACGGCGACAACACCGCCGTGAGCAAGCTCACATTCGATAACGGAGCATTTTCCGTTGAGTATTACAACGATAACTCCCACCTGCCGCCCGAGCTTTCGACCTTTGCACGGCAGAGCTGGTGGAAAAAAGAGACCCGCGGCGCGGACCCCAACAACCTGTATTACGAGCAGCTCGACCCGAACCGCGAGGGCGAAACATACAAGGAGTTCTATGCGGCCTCTTGGAAGGCAGCGCACGGCGATCTCAAGGGCTTTTATCCGGAAACCTATCTTGCCTCGGCGCGCAGGCATTTTGCCGCAAACGGCAAGGCGATACTCAAGGCCTACCGCTCCGACGGCGAGCTTGCGGGCATCGTCGAAACGGATACGGAGCGCTCAAAAGGCGCGGGCGTGGGCTGGATAAGCCTTGTGTACATAAAAGAGACTCTGCGCGGAGTCGGACTCGGCACGCAGCTTGTCGGCCGCGCGATAACAAACTACGAGATGCTCGGCAGACAAAAGGCGCGGCTGCACGTTTCGTCGGAAAACGCGGCGGCGATAAAATTTTACGAGGATCTCGGCTTTGAGATACTCGGCAGCGAGCCCGGTGCCGGCGCTCCGCTTTACCTCATGGAAAAGAGATTTGAATAAGCAATGTCAATGTGGAACATTAATGCGCGTGTGCAGAAGCTTGACACGCGTGATCGGCGTATCATCGCCGTTTCGGATATACACGCAAACATGCCCTATTTCAAAGGGCTTCTTGAGAAAATAAGCTTTTCGGACGCAGACGAGCTCATCATCGACGGCGACTTTCTCGAAAAAGGCGAAAAAAGCCTTGAAACGCTGCGCTTTATAATGAAGCTTGCCGAGCGCGGCAACTGCCGTGTTGTCTGCGGAAACTGCGACACATGGGCCGATGTGCTCGACGCCGAGCGGCAATACTGGAGTTCGCGCATCGTAAAATACATGCTGTTTAAAAAGAGCGGCCTTATGTGGGATATGCTCACGGAAATGGGCGTTGAGATACGCGAGGATATGGACTTTGAGCGCCTTATCCCGGAGATTACCGAAAGATTCAAGCCCGAGTGGGACTTCCTGCATGCCATGCCGCACGTCATCGAAACGCCGCACTATATTTTTGCTCACGGCGGCATAAAGCCCGATATTCCCATCGAGCGGCAGCGCGGCGGCGACTGCATGAAGTTTGACGCATTTATGAATTACGGCTACACTTTCGATAAGTGGGTCATCGTCGGGCACTGGCCGGTGATGCTGTATCTTGCCGACCACGTCTGCGCAAATCCGATAATCGACCGCGAGCACCGCGTCATCTCCATCGACGGCGGCTGCTCGCTAAAGGACGACGGGCAGCTGAACGCGCTTATCATCCCATATGAGGGCAGCGAGAATTTTTCCTTTGAAGCGTATGACCCATTCCCCGTGCGCAGGGTGAAGAGCGCGCAGTGCGGCGGCGGAAAGAGCTATTACATCCGCTGGGGTGACAATGACGTGCAGGTGCTGCGCCGCGGCGAGGAGTTTTCCCTCGTGCGCCATGTCCGCACGGGCTATGAGATGGAGATACTCACGAAATATCTTTACTCCGACGAGGAGTTTTGCAAATGCAACGATTCGACCGACCTCGTGCTTTCGCTTGAAGCCGGCGACGAGGTCAGCGTTGTCGAAGAGACCTCGCGCGGCTATCTTGTCAAGCACAAGGGCACGTCGGGCTGGTATTGGGGAGAGCTGATATGATTGAAGATCAGGATTTTTTGCCTGTTTCGCAGGATGAAATGCATGAGCGCGGCTGGTGGTGGTACGATTTTCTGCTCGTAACGGGCGATGCGTATGTCGATCATCCGAGCTTCGGCCCGGCGGTAATAAGCCGCGTTTTGGAGGCCGACGGCTTCCGCGTTGCGGTGCTCGCGCAGCCGGACTGGCACTCGGCGGCGGACTTTGCGGCCTTCGGCAGACCGCGCCTGGGCGTTTTGATCGGAGCCGGAAACCTCGACTCCATGGTCGCGCACTATACGGCGGCCAAAAAGCGCCGCAGCGAGGACTTTTACTCGCCCGGCAAAAAGGCCGGACTGCGCCCGGACAGAGCAACGATAGTCTATTCAAACCGCGCGCGCGAGGCCTTCGGCGCGGATGTGCCGATAATCATCGGCGGCCTTGAGGCCTCGCTGCGGCGCTTTGCGCACTATGACTATTGGGACGACAAGGTGCGCCGCTCGATCCTCGTCGATTCGGGCGCGGACATGCTCGTTTACGGCATGGCAGAGTACGCCGAGCGCGAGATAGCAAGGCGGCTTAAAAAGAAAATTCCCGTTTCCGAGATGCGCGATATCCGCGGCACTGCGTTTTTGGCTCACGATGCAGCCGAATGCACGTTTGACTCGGTGACGCTGCCCTCGTTTGCCGACGTTTGCGACAGCAAGCGCTTTTACGCGGACGCAACGCGCATAGAATACGCCGAGCATGACCCCGTGCGCGGCAGGGCGCTGATACAGGAGCACGACGGCAGATATCTCATCGTAAATCCCCCGGCGATGCCGCTGGAGACAAAGGAGCTTGACCGCGTGGCCGAGCTTCCGTACACCAAGCAGTATCACCCGATGTACGAGCCGCTCGGCGGCGTTCCGGCCATCGAGGAGGTCAAGTTCTCGGTCATACACAACCGCGGCTGCTTCGGCGGCTGCAACTTCTGCGCGCTCGCGTTCCACCAGGGCAGAATGGTCACGGGCCGCAGCCACGAAAGCATCATCCGCGAGGTCACGGCGCTCACGAAATTCCCCGATTTCAAGGGCTACATCAACGACGTCGGCGGCCCCTCGGCAAACTTCCGCCATCACTCCTGCAAAAAGCAGGCAAAGTGCGGCATGTGCGCCGACAGGCGCTGCCTTGCGCCCACGCCCTGCCCGAACCTCGACGCGGATCACTCCGACTATCTGGCGCTGCTGCGCAAGCTGCGGCAGATACCGGGCGTGAAAAAGGTCTTTGTGCGCAGCGGCATAAGATACGACTACATGCTTGAGGATAAAAACGACGATTTCTTCGCCGAGCTTGTCAAATACCACATCTCCGGCCAGCTCAAGGTCGCGCCCGAGCATTGCATCGACGGCGTTCTCGACTACATGGGCAAGCCGCACATCGACGTGTACGAAAAGTTCATGGACAAGTACAAAAAGATGAACAACCGCTTTTCAAAGGAGCAGTACGTCGTGCCGTATCTGATGTCCTCGCATCCGGGCAGCACGCTCGCCGACGCGGTCGCGCTTGCCGAATACCTCAACAAAAAAGGCCGTCAGCCCGAGCAGGTGCAGGATTTCTATCCCACCCCCGGCACGGTTTCGACCTGCATGTATTACACGGGCATTGACCCGATGACGATGAAATCGGTCTACGTCGCGAAAACCTTCCACGAGAAGGCGATGCAGCGCGCGCTTTTGCAGTGGAAGCGGCCGGATAAGCGTAAGCTCGTCATCGAGGCGCTCAAGGAGGCAGGGCGCGAGGATCTTATCGGCTACGGGCCGGAGTGCCTTGTGCGTCCCGACCGTCCGCCGCGCCAAAAGGCTCCCGAGAAGCCCAAAGCGCCCGAAAAGCAGCAGATAACGAAAAAAGCCGGCTACGCCAAGGGCTGGGCAAAGCCCAAGCCCAAGAAAAACGCAAAGCCCGGCAGCAAGAAGAAAGGAAAGTGAACCGCATGAAGTACAAAAGATTCGGAAACACGATAGTCGCACGCATCGACCGCGGCGAGGAGATACTCGATAAGATACGCGAGCTTGCCGAAAGCGAGAGCATTAAGCTTGCCTCCGTCTCGGCGCTGGGCGCAACGAACGATTTCACCGTCGGCGTTTTCAACACGGCCGAGAAAAAATACTACTCGAACGAGTTCAAGGGCGCGTTCGAGATAGTATCCCTGACCGGTACCATTAATACAATGGACGGACAGTTTTACACGCACATCCACATGTCTGCCGGCAACGACAAGGGCGAGGTCTTCGGCGGCCACCTCAACCGCGCGATGGTCTCAGCCACCTGCGAAATGATCGTCACCGTCATAGACGGCGAGATCGACAGATACGCAGATCCCGACGTCGGACTTAACCTGTTTAAGCTCTGATGCAGTACCTTACCTATTACCTGGCAGCGATCAATGTCGTTTTGTACGCCTTGATGGGGCTTGATAAGCTGTTTGCAAAGCTGCAAAAGCGCCGCATTCCCGAAAAAACGCTGTTTGCCTTCGCCGTTCTCGGCGGAGCGCTCGGCGGTACTCTCGGCATGTACGGCTTCCGCCACAAAACGCTGCACAAGACCTTTGCCATCGGCTTTCCGCTTCTGGCCATAGTCCAGATCGCGGCAGTCGTATTTTTAGTAATCAAATTCGCATAGAAAGAAGTTTCCCGCAATGAAAGAAAAGATCAAGGGGCTGCTGCTGTGCCTTGTTATCGCAGTTCCGGCTTGGCTGCTCGGCCGCAAATTTGCCGTCGTGGGCGGCCCCGTTATATCCATCCTGCTCGGCATGATCGTCGGCATGTTTATAAAAAACCGCGCGCCGTTTGACGCCGGCATCAAATTCACCTCGAAAAAGATCCTCCAGTGGGCGGTCATCCTGCTGGGCTTCGGCATGAACCTGACCGTTATCGGCCAGACCGGCGTGCAGTCGCTGCCTATAATCCTCAGCACGATAACGACCTCGCTGCTGGTTGCGTTCATCCTCTGCAAGGCACTGAAGATACCCTCGAAGATATCCACCCTTGTCGGCGTCGGCTCGTCCATCTGCGGCGGCTCAGCAATTGCTGCCACCGCCCCCGTCATCGACGCAAGCGATGAGGAGGTCGCGCAGGCGATATCGGTAATATTCTTTTACAATGTCATTGCCGCGCTCGTCTTTCCGCTCATGGGCACGCTTCTCGGCTTTTCAACCACCTCCGGCGAGGCCTTCGGCATTTTCGCCGGAACTGCGGTGAACGACACCTCGTCCGTCACCGCCGCCGCATCCACATGGGACAGTATGTGGGGGCTCGGCTCGCAGACGCTTGATAAGGCCGTCACCGTTAAGCTCACGCGAACCCTTGCGATAATACCCATAACGCTCGTTCTCGCGCTCGTACGCTCGAAAAAGTCGGCCGGTGAAGGCGGCAAGAAAGTCAGCCTCAAGAGCGTTTTTCCGATGTTTATCCTCTATTTTGTCCTTGCCTCGGTCATCACGACCGTCGCGCAGTCGCTCGGCGTTGACGCAAGCGTGTTCTCGCCGCTCAAGGAGCTGAGCAAGTTCATGATCGTGCTCGCCATGGCTGCGGTGGGGCTTAACACCAACCCAGTCAAGCTCGTCAAAACCGGCGGTAAGCCGCTGCTTCTCGGCTTCTGCTGCTGGCTCGGCATAAGCTGTGTTGCCCTTGCAATGCAGCACGTTCTGGGGCTTATCGCGTGATGAAATGGCTGATTATCCCGGCCGCCGCAGGCGTTTTGACGCTTGCGGCGGCTTATGCCGCGGTGCGTGTCGGATGCTATGTTCCGCCGCGCTGCGACGAGGACGTTTTCTCAATGCCCGATACGGAGCAATATAACGTTTTTCGCGAGCAGTCGAAAAAAATGATCCGCGACACGCTGAGCATACCGTACGAGGATGTGTTCATCACGTCCTTTGACGGGCTGCGCCTGCACGCGAAGTTCTATGCCGCGTCCGAGCGCAAAGCGCCGGTGCAGATCATGTTCCACGGCTACAAAAGCTCGGCCGAGCGCGACTTCTGCGGCGGTCTGCGCGAGGGCATCGACGGTGGCTTCAACGTGCTGCTGGTCGATCAGCGCGCCCACGGCGAAAGCGAGGGCAAGTACCTTACCTTCGGCGTGAACGAGCGCTTTGACTGCCTTTCGTGGGCAAGCTACGCCGCCGAACGCTTCGGAAATGATGTTAAGATATATCTATACGGCATCTCGATGGGCGCTTCGACCGTGCTCATGGCCTCGGCGCTGCCGCTGCCGAAGTCGGTGTCCGGCATTGTCGCCGACTGCGGCTACACCTCGCCGAAGGCTATAATCTGCTCCGTTCTGCGCGATCATCACGTTCCGGCAGCGCCGGTTTACGCAGTCGCGAAGCTCGGTGCAAGGCTCTTCTGCGGCTTTGATCTTGACTCAGCCTCTGCGCCGGATGCGCTCAGCCGCAGCCACATACCCGTTTTGTTCATTCACGGCGATGACGATCGCTTCGTGCCCTGCCGCATGAGCCGTGAAAATTTCGAGGCCAGCGCCGCCGAACACAAGAAGCTGCTCATCGTCCACAACGCCGGCCACGGCCTGAGCTATATGCTCGACCGCCCCGCTTACCTCTCCGCCCTCCACAGTTTTTTAGAGGCGAATTGAGGCTGCTACGGATACGCATATTGCAGTATCCCGACCGGAGACACCGGGATAAACCGCAGCGTTTCGCGTCCCGTTAGTGCGCTGCTGAATTTTGTGCCGCACTACAATGGCTCTCTGCTCTCAGCTCTCAGCTGCGGCAAAGCCGCACGGTTTCCTCCGCATATTCGATACCGGGCTACTGCAATATGCGTATTCGTAGGTGTGGCAAATCGCAACTAAAAAGCTCCAAGGCATTTCGCCTTGGAGCTTTACGTTTCGTTATATCAGGTGAAGCTGGAGATCATGCTGATGGGCCAGCTCAGGATATCGCCGACGAGGCGAACCTTGCTCTGGACGAACAGACGAGTGTCTTCATCGGTGACCTTGTCCTTGATCTTCTGGGCTACGTCCTTGGGATTGATCTCAAGAAGCTTGCCTGCAACGCCGAGGATCTTGCCTGCGTCGAGGTACTTAACGGTCTCAACGAGGTTATCCTTCGCAGCCTCGTAGTCAAAGTTGGCGATTGCCTTAATGCACATGTTGTTTTCCTCCCATATTAATCTTTGTTGTTCAGATGCAGTAACTATACCACATTAAGCTACATTTTGTAAACCGTATTCCATCATACAGTGTAAAATATTTTAGCACAAAGTGTACGATATGTCAAAAAGAAAAAACTGCAAACCTATTTTTTGTGCATAAATGCGCAAACGAGGCCGTGCAGGCCGCCTTTCTCGCGATTTGCCGCGCGCAGCAGCGCCTTGACCTGAACTTCGGTGACGGCGCCGGTGAAGCGAGCAAGGCCGCGATACGGCAGGTTCAAGGCAAACTCCGTGTTGTTTGCGCCCTCTGTGTTCCCGGTCATGCGGAAGAAGCCGTAGACAAGGCGCAGTGCGCGATAAAGCAGTCTTCCGATTCCGGGTCGGAAAGCGCCCTGCACGAGCGCGGAATTAAACTCCAGCGGCTCATCCCTGTTCCACAGATGCGGCGGTATCTCGCGGCCGAGCAGTGCGGCAAAGCTCTCATCCGGCACCGACTGCACCGCCGCATGGCGGTACGGCGCGAAAACGGGGCCGGTGTAAGGGTCGGGCGCACCGTCGCCCGGCTTTTCAACGACGCCGCGCAGGCGGATATCGCGCGACGAAGCGCCGATGAGGATCTCGTATCGTCCGCCGGCAGTCGCCCAGCGGTTTTCGGAAACGTTCCAATACTGATACGCACGCTCGGGCAGTCGGACGAAAACGCGCTTTGTCTCGCCGGGAGCGAGAGCAACTCGCGCAAAGCCGCGCAGCTCCTTTTCGGGGCAGAACACGCCGCCCTCCGGCGCGGCAACATAGACCTGCGCTATCTCCGCGCCCGGCACGCTGCCGGTGTTTTTTATCGTGAAGCTCACGCCGTCGGGAGCAAGCTCAAGGCCGGTGTACTCAAAGCTCGTGTAGCTCAGACCAAAGCCGAACGGATACTTGACCGCCTTATTCGCCGTGTCGTAATAGCGATAGCCGACGAAAATGCCCTCGCGGTATTCGCTCGTGCGCTCGGCTCCGGGATAGCGGATAAAGCACGGCGTGTCGGACAGCCTAAGCGGCATGGTCTCGGCAAGCTTGCCGGAGGGGCACGACTTGCCGGAAACAAGGCGTGCTACAGCCTTCGCTCCGGCCTGACCGCCCAGATACCCGTGCAGCAGCGCCTTGGCGTGTTTATCCCAATCCGTTTCCACCGGGCTTCCGCAGGACAGAATGACTACGACGTTGGGATTAACTTCGCTCACCTCGCGCAGGAGCCGTATCTGGTTTTCGGCGATGCGCATATGCTGCCTGTCAACGCCCTCGGCCTCGCTGCCTTCGTCAAGCCCCAGCCACATGAGCACCGTGTCCGCACTCTCGGCAAGCTTACAGGCCTGCTCGCGCAGCCTGCGGCTCTCGCCGCCGCTTCGCCTGAAGCCGGGCGCAAAGCCTATGACGTTCACGCCCTCTGCGCGCAGCGCGTCAAGGCCGCATTCGAGCTTGGTCGGCTCGATGTGCGAGCTGCCTGCGCCCTGATAGCGCGGCGTTTTCGCAAAATCGCCGATAACGGCGATGCGCGCGCCGGGCCTGAGCGGCAGAATGCCGTCCTCATTTTTCAGCAGCACCGCACACTCTTCCGCAAAGCGTGCGGCAAATTCGTGGTGCTCGGCCATGTCGCAGCCGGGCGCGTTCCCGAATGCCTCCTCGGCATCGGAAACAAGACGCAGCAAGCGCGCAACGCGCTCGTCAAGAAGCTCGCGCTCAACCGCGCCGCTCTGCACGGCCTCAAGTATCTGCCGGTCGGTCTCACCGCCGGTGCCGGGCATTTCAAGGCTGTTGCCGGCGATCAGGCCGCGAACTCTGTCGTTATCGCCGCCCCAGTCGGTGACGATGAGGCCGTCGTAGCCCCACTCGCGTGTGAGGATATCCTGCAAAAGGTGCTCGTTTTCGTTGGTGTACTGCCCGTTTAGCATGTTGTACGAGGTCATGAGGCACTTAACGCGCCCTTCCTTGACCGCGATCTCGAACGCCGGCAGGTAAATTTCACGCAGGGTGCGCTCGTCCATGACCGAGTCGCTGGTCATGCGCAGCGTCTCCTGCGAGTTTGCGGCAAAGTGCTTGACACAAGCGGCGATGCCGTTTGACTGCACGCCGCGGATGAGCGCGGCGGCGCATTTTCCGGCCAGCAGCGGATCCTCGGAGTAGTATTCAAAATTGCGGCCGCACAGCGGACTGCGCTTGATGTTGACGCCCGGGCCGAGGATCACGCCGACGCGCTGTGCGCGCGTTTCCGCGCCGAGGCGGCGGCCCATCTGCTCGATCATGGCCTCGTCCCAGCTGTTTGCCGCCGCGGACGCGGTCGGGAAGCATGTCGCCGGGTACGCCGCGTTCAGGCCGAGGTGATCGTTCTTGCCGATCTGCTTGCGCAGGCCGTGCGGCCCGTCGGTCAGCATCATCTGAGGAATGCCGAGGCGCGCAACGCCCTTTGTGTGCCAGAAGTCTGCGCCCGAGCACAGCGAGGCCTTCTCCTCGTCCGTCATTTTCGATATCAGTTCTGCATGATCCATCGCTCTTCTCCTTCTTTAATGGCGAATTGACGCACCTACCAATACATCTATCTCTGGTAGCCCGGTGTCGAGACTGCCGACGAAACCGTATTTGCCGCGCAACCCAGTAGTGCGTTGCTGAGTTTTGCACCGCACCCCTGTAGGGAACAGGCTCGCCTGTTCCGTTTTTTTAGTGGCGCTTTGCTGCACCTACGGATACGGTTATTGCGGTTGCCCGACCGGTGGGTACAGGCAAAACCGTTACATATGGAAACAATGTAGCGCCTACGGCGCGGATTTAATTACACCTCATCTGCCGCAAGCGGTTTTTTAGAGGCGCGTCAGCACTGATACCGATACGGTTTTTGCGTCAGCCCGACCGGAGGGTGCCGACAAAACCGTTACACGCGGAACGGATAAATCCGTTCCCTACAAGGTGCGGAGCAAATTTTGCACTAATATAGAACAACCTTGCGTAGTGCGCGGCACACACGGTTTTGCACGCACCCTTGAACCGGGCTACCGCAATAAATGTATCCGCAATATTTTAATGCGCCTCTAAAAATACGGTTTCGTCGGTAACTTCGACACCGGGCCACCAGAGATATGCGTATCGGTAGCAGCCTCAATTCGCCTCTAAAACTACATTTCTTCGACGGCGAAGACGTTGGGGAGGGCGGTGATGGCCGGGACAAGCTCGGTGCCGCCGAGCTTCGGCGTTGTCTGAACCGACAGCAGCGCGTAGTAGCGGTGCTCCTCGTCCTCGCCCTGGGTACGGCTGACCTCAAGGTTCGAGACCTTGAGCGAGCGCTCGCTCATCATCTCGAGCACAGTCTGGATGGTGTCGGGCTTTGTATATTCGATGTACAGCGTGCATAGCCTGCTGCTTTTGGCGAACTTAAACTCGAACTTTATCAGCACTATCTCGGCGAAGAGTATGACTGCGGTCGCGAAGATCGCGCACTCGACGAAGCCTGCGCCGCAGGCAAGGCCGACGATGGCCGAGGCCCACAGTCCGGCGGCGGTGGTAAGACCCTTGACCTGACGGCGGCCGGTGACGATGATCGTGCCTGCGCCGATGAAGCCGATACCGGCGATGACCTGTGCGCCGAGCCTGCCGACATCGGTGTAAAGCCCGAGGCCGAGCAGCAGGTACTGGCTGGTCAGCGTAGTTATTGCCGCGCCCAGGCAGATCAGAATGTGCGTGCGGAAGCCTGCCGGGCGGCGCTTGATCTCGCGCTCGGCGCCGATGACCGCGCCGCATATGAACGCAAGCAGCAGGCGCAGCGCCATAGCCAGCGTTGTGGATTCCCTTATAAAATCAAAGCATGAAAGCATGGCTGCACCTCCTTTACTGACTTTCCTCGATCGAAACCGTGCCGCCGAGCGCCGCAAGCTGCGCGAGAAGCTCGGTATGGTTCAGGCCCTTTGGCAGATACACGCTCAGGTGTACGCCAAGCTGCGCGCGCCTGTCCTCCGGCTGCTTGCTCAGGTCGATGTCAAACACAGTGACGCCCTGCTCGCGCAGTGCAGCAAGCACGCCGCCGAGGCACTCCATGCCGTCAAGCTCGGCGAGGATGTTCATGTACCGCGAGCGCTGTATCAGCCGGTTTTCCAGCGCCGGGAACGCATACATGCACACTAAGATCAGCGCGACCGATACGAGCACGCACTCGTAGTAGCCTGCGCCGATCGCAAGGCCGAGGCATGCCGACGCCCACAGCCCGGCGGCGGTGGTCAGGCCTTTGACGCGCTTGCGCCCGGTCAGGATGATCGAGCCTGCGCCGAGGAAGCCCACGCCGTTTATGACCTGCGCGCCGAAGCGCGAAACGTCGTGCGTTGCCCCGACGGACTGAGCTGTTGCTGCCCACTGCGTTGACAGCATCAGGTCGATATACTGGCTGAGCATTATGGTCATCGACGAGCCGATGGCCACAAGCATATATGTTCTGAATCCGGCCGGCGAGCTGCGCCGCTCGCGCTCAAGCCCGAGCAGGCCGCCCACTACGACCGCCAGCAGTATTCTCACTGCCACAGACAAAAAACTCATTTTTTTAGTAGCGCTTTAACGCCGCTCCTTTACATTTATGTTGGTAGCCCGGCTCGAAACGTTGGCGGAAACCATATTGTTTCGCAGCCCGGGAGATTGTTCTGTATTAGTGCAAAATCTGCGTCTGCACCTTGTAGGGAACGGATTTATCCGTTCCGCTTTTTTAGAGACGCATTACTGCACCTACGGATACGTTTTTTGCGGTAGCCCGGTTCGGAACAATGGTGGAAACCGTGGCGTTTCGCGAACCGGGAGATTGTGCTATATTAGTGCAAAATCTGCGTCTGCACCTTGTAGGGAACGGATTTATCCGTTCCGCTTTTTTAGAGACGCATTACTGCACCTACGGATACGTTTTTTGCGGTAGCCCGGTTCGGAACAATGGTGGAAACCGTGGCGTTTCGCGAACCGGGAGATTGTGCTATATTAGTGCAAAATCTACGCCTGCAACATGTAGGGAACAGGTTTGCCTGTTCCGTTCACTACGGTTTTCTCCGTACCATCCGGTCGGGATACCGCAATAAATGTATCAGCATCAGCGTAAAGGCGCTATTAAAAAGTGCGCCTGCACAACTTTTCAGCGCCGCTTTCCACGCATTCTGCGGCTGCGGCGGACGAGGAGCAGGATAAACACCAGCAGCAGGAACACGGCGATCGAGCAGACTATGACCGTTGCAAGCTTTTGCTCGCGGCTCAGCTCCTGCGGCTGAACGGTCTGCGGCTCCGGCTCTTCAAACCGCGCCTCGCCCTGAGAAACGAGCGTCACGGTTCCGTAGACCGTGCCGTCATCGGGGTCTGAAAACGTGACCGTGCCAAGCTCCGTGCCCTCGGCCGGAACATCCGTCAGCGTCTCCGCATAAAGCGTGACCTCGCTTTTGAGCGTTGCCGTGTCCAGCGCCTTTTCCGCAAACGCGTTTATCTCCTGCGAGCACACGAGCGTTATCTCGCCGCGCCTGCCGTCCTTTTCGATCGGCTGCGTCGCGGCAGGGTAGCCGCGCTCAACGATGCTGCGGTAAGAATAGTTTTCAAAGCACCAGTCGAGCAGCGTCACCGTGTCGGCAAAGCTGTCGAATTCTTTTGCTGCCGCGTCGCCGTCCGCGCCGAGGACGACGGCAATGACGTTCACGCCGTCGCGCTGCACGGCGCTGACCAGGCAATAGCCGGCCTTTTCGGTGTAGCCGGTTTTGATGCCGACCGCGCCGGGGTAAACGTACTTGTCCGAATACGGCGAATCGGGCGTTATGAGTGCGTTCGTGCTTTCAAGAACGCGCGCGGGCGAGTCGTTGGTCGCGCTCGTCGTGTATTCGCGGCAGCCGACAAGCTGCGCAAAAAGTCGGTGGCGCATGCCCTCGCAGGCGATGAGGAAAATATCCCTCGCGGTGGTGTAATGGTTATCGTCCGGCATGCCGTGGGTGTTTGCAAAATGCGTGCCGGAGCAGCCAAGCTCCGCTGCGCGCGTGTTCATGCGCTCGACAAAGGCGCTTATCGAGCCGGAAATGTGCTCGGCGATGATGTTGCACGCCTCGTTTGCCGAGGCAAGCGCCGCGCAGTAGAGAAGATCGCGCAGGCTCATCGTCTCGCCGCGGTCGATATACGCGGTCGAGCTGTCATGCTCAAGGCCGGTCTTGCACGCCGCCGAGGCCGTCACCATGTCGTCGGGCGAAGCCGTTCCGGCCTCGATCGCTTCGACGGCCAGCAAAAGAGTCATTATTTTTGTAAGGCTTGCCGGTTCGCGGCGCGAGTATGCGTCGATGTTGAAAAGTATCCTGCCGCTGCCCATATCGCCGAGCAGCGCGCACTGTGCGCTTTTGAGCTTCGGCGCGCCGTCATCCTCGGCGAGGGCGCAGGGGAGCGCCATGCCCAGCACAAGGCTCAGGCATAGGGTGAGTGCCGTTATGCGCAGTTTCATCATTATCTATTCCCCACAGCTTCCGTTTATACCATATATTATAGATATATTTTGCTGCCGGCGCAAGCGGTAATCGATGTTGTTTTATACGTTTGCAAATTTGCAAAGCTGTGTTATAATAAAGTTTCAGACAAGAATATTATATAGGAGGTAATAACCTTGACTAAAATAGACATTTTCTCCGGATTTCTCGGAGCAGGAAAGACCACGCTCATCCGCAAGCTCATCGCGGAGGGCTACAAGGGCGAGAAGCTCGTTCTGATCGAAAACGAGTTCGGCGAGATAGCCGTTGACGGCGGCTTCCTGCGCGACGCGGGCGTTGAGATAACCGAGATGAACTCCGGCTGCATCTGCTGCACCCTCGTCGGCGACTTCACCGCGGCTCTGCAGAAGGTCATTGATAAATATCACCCCGACCGCATCCTCATCGAGCCCTCGGGCGTCGGCAAGCTCTCCGACGTGGCAAAGGCCGTCGCGAGCGTGCCCGGCTGCGAGATCGGTGCAAAGGTCACCGTCGTTGACGCAGGCCGCTGCCGCATGTACATCCGCAACTTCGGCGAATTTTTCAACGATCAGGTTCACAATGCCGACGTTATAGTCCTCAGCCGCACCGACTCCGCCGCCGACGGCAAGGTCGTCACCGCGACCGCTATGCTCAGCCAGCTCAACCCCAATGCGACCGTCATCACCACTCCCTGGTCGGAGCTTGACGGCAAGCAGATAGTTGACGTTATGGAGCACATCGACTCCCTTTCCACCACCATGCAGGAGATGGAGCATCACGATCACAACGAGCATCATCACGACCACGATCACGACCATGACCATGAGCACCATCATGAGCACCATCATGACCACGATCATGAGCATGACCATGAGCACCACCATGACCACGAGCACGAGCACGGCGAAAGCTGCTCCTGCGGCTGCGGACATGACCATCACCACCACGACGCAGACGAGGTGTTCACCTCCTGGGGCGTGGAGACTCCGAAGAAGTTCACCGAGGAGGAGGTCAGAAAGGCGCTGGGCGAGTTTGACGAGGACGCAAGCTACGGCACGATCCTGCGCGCCAAGGGCTTTGTCGATTCGACCGACGGACAGTGGATCTATTTCGACTACGTTCCCGGCGAGGCGGACATCCGCCGCGGTGGCGCTGCCGTCACCGGCCGTGTGTGCGTCATCGGCTCGAAGATAAACGAGCAGGCTATCAAGGAGTTGTTCGGTATTGAGTAAGGTTAAAGAGGTTCCCGTTTTTCTGTTTACGGGCTTTCTCGAGAGCGGAAAAACCAAGTTCATTCAGGAAACGCTTGAGGACAAGCGCTTCAACAGCGGCGAGAGAACGCTGCTGATCGTCTGCGAGGAGGGCGAGGAGGAGTACGCGCCCGATAAGTTCTCCGCGCCGAACGTTTTCATGGTCAATGTCGAGGAGCAGGCCGAGCTTACGCGCGCCAATCTGCGCAAGTGGCTCGACGAGCACGACTGCGAGAGATGCGTCATCGAATACAACGGCATGTGGATGCTCGACGATCTGTATCAGGCGCTGCCCGAGATGTGGATGGTGTATCAGGAGTTTTTCTTCGCCGATGCGCGCAGCATCCTCAGCTACAACGCCAATATGCGCAACCTTGTTTATGATAAGCTCAAAAGCGCGGAGCTGACGGTTTTCAACCGCTATGACGACTCCATCGACAAGATGGAGCTGCACAAGCTCGTTCGCGCCGCCTCGCGCCGCAGCGATATCGCCTATGAGTACGCCGACGGCACCGTCAAGTACGACGAGATCGAGGATCCTCTGCCGTTCGACCTTGACGCGCCTATCGTCGAGATCGGTGACGACGACTATGCCGTGTGGTATCGCGATATGTCCGAGGAACCGAAAAAGTACGAAAACAAGGTCGTTCGCTTCAAATGCCGCTATTTAAAGCGCAAAAAGGTCCCGGCCGGAAACTTCATAGTCGGCCGCCACGTTATGACCTGCTGCGCCGAAGATATCCAATTTGCGGGTCTTATCTGCCAGTGGGAGGATTCCGACAGCATCGTCGGCGACTCCTGGCATGTGCTCACCGCGCGCGTCAACTTCAAGTTCAGCCGCGCCTACGGCAAAAAAGGCCCCGTGCTCACCTTCATCGAGGACTCGCCCTGCGAAGTCCCCGAGCAGCCCGTTGCCACATTCTATTAGAGGCGATTTGACGCAGCTACGGATACGCATATTGCGGTAGCCCGGTGTCGAAGATACCGACCAAACCGTAAAACTCCCGCCACACATTAGTGCGGAGTTGAATTTTGCACCGCACCTGATTGGCTCACCTGTCAAGGGGAGCAGGCAGCTTGCTGCCGAGGGGTTGAATTAAAAAACTATTAACTATCAGCTATTAGCTCTCCGCTGCGGCCAACAGCCGCTCGTAGGGAACGGATTTATCCGTTCCGTGTGCGATGGTTTAGCCGGCAGTTTCCGGTCG